>ERZ1066120.204-NODE-204-length-61287-cov-44.014927_pt1 | contig 61287 bp, 53 predicted proteins | sample MGYA00382767_ERZ1066120 | MGnify/ENA primary metagenome ERZ1066120 (study PRJEB33369, sample SAMEA5778350) | biofilm metagenome | biome: Industrial cooling water; feature: Water cooling tower basin; material: Biofilm | place: United Arab Emirates | collected... | reverse complement strand
ATTTGTCATTCTAAGCGTAGCAAATAATCTATAAATTTGTCATTCTGAGCGTAGCGAAGAATCTCTATAAGTTTGTGTAGTATTAGATGTTTCACTGCGTTCAACATGACATTGCTAAGTTATGATTAGATGTTTCACTGCGTTCAACATGACAATATTGTTTAATTATTTTTTAATGGGAGTAAGATTAATTTGAGTATATTCAGGTCATGGTTGTGTTGAGATAAACCTAGCTTGATTTTTTCTGGATATTTTGGATATGAGTAAGATTTAAAGATTATATCCCAAAATGAGAAAAAACTTGCATAGTTAGATTGACTTTCTTCAAATACCTGTGAGTGGTGTAACCGATGAAAGTTTGGGGTTACAATGATATTACTTAGTAATTTATCGATTTTTTTAGGTATTGCCCAATTACTATGGTGAAAAACTAATTCGATAGCTAGTGTCAATTCATATATCAGTAAATGTACTGGTTGAATGCCGAATAACCATACTAATAAAAGTTTAGGTATATTAGATGATATTACTTCGACTGTGTGAAAGCGGTATGCTGTCGATGTATTCATCGAAATTTCTGTGTGGTGAACTTTGTGAAATCTCCACGCAAATGAAAAACTGTGCATCATGCGATGCCATACATATAAATACAAATCAAGCAATACAAAAGATATACAAATTGACAACCAAGGTAGTTTGACGTAATGCAAAAAGCCATACCATATTTTCTGGCGCCATATCCAATGTAAAACCGCAGCTATTGTCAAACTATTTACTGTAACATTAAGAACACCTAAAATAATATTAGGGTAAGTTCTTTGGTCAAAGGTAGATTGGAAATGAAAAAAGGGAAAGATATTCTCTAGAAATCCAAATAATAAAACACTACTAATAATAGTCAGCGATTGCCAATCCATTTTTAAATTACCAACTCCTATTATGGTATCAACATGTCAATTTTGCTACTAGCTTTTTATTCTTCGTTCCTCCGTTATAACTTTTATTTTGGTCATGTAGTTGCATATTGTATGTGAAAAATATATTCTCTGAATCAAAGGTTATTATATTCACTTTGTTATATGGCAGCATCAGCAGCAACATCAATGTGGAGTCCACTCAAACAGCAGGTATTCCGCGCGCTTTGGATAGCTTCAGCAATATCAAGCGTTGGAACTTGGATGCATGATGTTGGCGCCGCATGGTTAATGACAACTCTGGCGCCTAATTCTCCAATACTCGTTGCGTTATTACAAGCTGCATCTAGCTTACCGTTTTTCTTACTCGCTCTACCTGCTGGCGCCATTGCGGATGTTGTTGACCGTCGTCAGGTGCTACTGTACACCCAATCTTGGATGCTGTTAGTTGCTACTTCGTTAGGTTTATTAACAATAACAGGAATAGTGGCGCCGTCGAATCCCGCTTCACCGTGGATATTGTTAGGCTTAACTTTTGCGATGAGCATTGGTAGTTCGATGAATATGCCAGTGTGGCAAGCTGTAACACCCGAACTTGTGACAAAAGAAGAACTACCGCAAGCAGTGACGTTAAGCGGAATAGTCGTTAACCTTTCGCGTTCAATTGGTCCAGCACTAGCAGGTATAATTATTGCCTCAGTGGGAACAGGTGTAGTATTTTTACTCAACGCAGTATCATTTATAAGTGTAATTTGGGTAATTTACACTTGGAAACGTGTACATCAGCAAAGTGCTTTACCTACCGAACGTGTCGTAGGCGCCATCCAAGCAGGTGTTCGCTACGTTCGTAATGCACCAGTATTTCAAGCAATTATATTTAGAACAATTGGCTATATTTTCTTTGCTAGCGCGTTGTTTGCATTACTCCCTTTAATTGCACGTAGAGAGCTAAAACTTGATGCTTTGGGTTACGGTATTATTTTGGGTTTTTGGGGAATAGGTGGATTAGTCGGAGCGTTTATATTACCCAAGCTGCGACAGAAATTTTCTATCGACAGGATAGTTGCTGGTTGTTCAGCAGTAATGGGTTTAATGATGCTGATAATTGCTTCGCAACGTAACTTTTACATAGTTTGTGCAGTTATGTTGCTAGTGGGAATTTCTTCGTTAGGAGTAATGGTAAGTTTGAATGTAGCTGCTCAAAGTGCGGTACCAAACTGGGTAAAAGCGCGCGCTCTTTCTGTACAGCTATTAGTATTTCAAGGTGGTATGAGTCTAGGGAGTTTACTGTGGGGTACTTTAGCTCAACATACTACTTTATCTACATCTCTCGCAGTTGCAGGTATTGGTTTGTTAGTAGCCATCTTTATCACTGCGCGTTTTCGGCTCAAATGTTCAGAACTCTTAGATTTACGAGCATCGCTACATTGGGACCAACCGACACATGCTTTTGAACCTTGTCCAAACGATGGGCCAGTTTTAGTAACGCTTGAATATTACATTGACCCTAATAAAGCTGAAGAATTTACTTTAGCCATGCAAGCACTCGCTCTTATTCGGCGCCGTGACGGTGCGATTCAATGGGGATTATATCAAGATGTATCTAACCCAAGTCGTTTTGTAGAAACAGCACTCGTCGAATCTTGGGCAGAACATCGGCGCCAGTTTGAACGAGTAACAGTCAGTGATAAGGTAATCGAAGACCGAGTGCTTGCGTATCATATTGGCTCGGAGGCACCAAAAGTTTCAGAAATGCTTTACTCAAAAAAGAGAGTAGAAAGTGCTGAGTGCTGAGTGCTGAGTGCTGAGTAAAGAGTTAGGAACAAATTAACAAACTAGTTATCTGTTACATCCGTTACATCTGTTACATCCGTTGCTAAAATGGAACCCAGGCGCCATGAAAACCGTAAGGTACTCGTTGAGGAATAAGTATACGCGCAACTGGTTCACCTGTGATATCTTGGGCGTTAATAATTACAAGTTCTGATGTTTCGGTGTTGCTATCAAATACGAAGGTAATTAACCAACCTTGGTCTTCTTGTGTGTTTTTGTTAGATGGTGCGAATACTGCTTCACCACCGTAACAACCTTTGGCAAAGTTATGAATTTGCGATGTTGATTTTTCAAAATCGTATTTAATTACACCGTCGAATAAAGGTACAGAAGTCGGCGCAACTTTTCCACTGTAACCGTAACGAGTTTTTCGCCCTAGTAGGTTTTCGTTGATGCGCGGAAATTCAGATGGTGTGTCGTCAAGCATTTCTTCGCACACGCTTCCGGTTTTTAAGTTAAATTTCCAGCGATATAAGCGAGGAGTACCTCCATCTTCTTGTGTATTTTCTGACATTAAGACATTAGTGTGACTCATGCGACATGCAATAAGTACTACTTCGTCTCCTTGTTCGTAAGCGTTGAGGGTATGGAAAATATAACAAGCAGGAGTTTCAAACCAGCGAATATTACTATTATTTCCATGACGTGGCAGAATACCAAAACGACTAGGTTTGTTACGTTCAAACATTAGTCCAGGTAGCCCTTGTGAAGAACGTTGCATACTGAATGTTAAGGGCAAATCCATGAATATTGTATAATTTTCGGTAATCGCAAAATCATGCATCATTACCGCCATTGGTATATCAATGGGTACTGTTCTTAATAATTCGCCTGTTGCTGATACTACGCTGTATTTTACGTAAGGTGGTGCAAAGCCGTAACCGAAGAACATCATTTCACCCGTTACCGGGTCTACTTTTGGATGTGCTGTAAAGGCTGATGTTAGCTTGCCGTTATAAGTATATTCCCCAATTGTATCTAACTCTGGTGTTTTGATAGCGTGCGGCGCCCCACCTTCCCATGTTGCTAATAGTTGACCTGCGTGCCATACGAGTGCGGTATTCGCTGTGTTTTTTCCTGGCCCGTGTGGATTATTTGGTTGTGGAGGTTCTAGTAGTCCACTCCATACTGCTTTACCAACTTGATTTTCTATCTGAAAACCCCGTGTTCTAATATAGCGGTTGCGGTATGTGGCTTTACCGTTATTGATGTACACACCGTGCAGCATTCCATCTCCGTCAAACCAATGATACTGACCAATAGGCGCCCATTGAGGGTTTGGACCATTACGGAGGAACATTCCTGATAATTCGGAGGGTATTGTGCCAATAACCTGTAAAGCGTCACTAGTAATTTCATCCTTAACTGGGGCGAAATTACCTTCTAAGTAAGGATTGGCTGTTGTTACTGTCATGTTTGTGTGTGAGTTCGATATGTAATCTCCTGTACTATTCTGGCTTGAAAATATTGAGTTGGCGAGGTAAAGATGTAAAAACTGTCTTCAAAGTCACTTGACGCAGGCAAATATAACTGAAATACTTTTTCTTCATTCTGATTCGGCAACAAGTATTATGTTTAACAAAAACACCAGTGTGTTTTTACTGCCTTGCTTAGGAGTGCCAGTATGTTTTGTTTTGACTTGTATTGTAGGTTTTGCAGCACCAAAACCAGTTAAAAAACCAGTTTTGACTAAGAAGTTGGAACCTTTATCTCAAATAGCATGTATCGGTATTAGAGATTATGTTGTAAGTAGTCTTAAGAAAAAGCCTTCAGAAATTAAGTTAGAGTCACAAATCCCATTTGAGGACATAATTAATAAGGTTAAAGGAACTGCGTGTCAGATAACGACGCAAAGCACTGGTAAAAACTTTAAATCTATTGCCGATGTTGCAAAGCCACTAGAAACAATACTTATTAAACAAGAATGGAAAGAAGAAAAAAGCGGCGCTGCTGATGGTTCTGAAGGTAAAATAATGAGGTTTAATAAAGGTAATAATTTGGTCGTAGTCAATATTGAATCAAGTTTGGCTAAAGATGTGAAATGTGCGGCTGATGTACCAATTGATACTTGTTATAAAAATGCAAAGCCTGAACAAATTAAATATAAAATTGTCTTAACCGGAACACGCACCGTCAAGTAAGAGAATAAGGTCAGGAGTTAGAAACTTTTAACTCCTAACTGCTAACTGCTAACTCCTAACTTTTAAATGACTTTAACGCTTTATTTTCTTCGTCACGGGCAAACTGAATGTAGTCGCAGTAACTCTTACTGTGGTTCTATTGACCCTGAACTAACTCCAGATGGAATGGAAATGGCACAGGTTTTTGCTGATACTTATGCTTCTATGCATTGGAAGGCTATTTTTTCTAGTCCTATGCGGCGTACAATTGCTACGGCTAAACCTTTGTGCGATATCGTTAAACTACAGCCAGAACTTCGCGATGGTTTAAAAGAAATTAATTATGGTCAGTGGGAAGGTAAAAGTCCTGAAACTGTAAGTGTTGATTTTCATGATGACTATATTCGTTGGCTTGCTGACCCTGCTTGGTATGAACCCACTGGTGGAGAAATGGCTATAGCTATTGCTTCGCGCGCTATGCAAGTTATTGAGGAAATTAAACAACGTTATACTGATGGTAATGTATTAGTTGTTTCCCACAAAGCTACTATTCGCATCATGTTATGTAGTCTTATGGGTATTGATGTTGGTCGTTTTCGCTATCGTTTAGGCTGTCCAGTTGGTTCTGTTAGTGTAGTAGAATTTACCTCACATGGACCTCTTTTAAAAGCATTAGCTGACCGTACTCATCAAAGTACACGTTTACGAAATTTACCAGGAACTTAAATAAACCTGCCCTTAAAGAATGTATTAGTAATTGATTATGGTTGACATCTATGAATCTACTTGATCGCACAACTTGGATTAAAAAGCTAGTGTTATTAACAACATTAACGGTGGCTACTAGTGTGAGTTTATCATTTGATATTTCCGCAGAAGCACAGTTAAATCCTCGCCCCAGTATTTTTAAAGAGTACCCTTACAGGCGCGCTCAAGGGCGTAAAGTTAGACGTGGCTCAACTCTAAGACCCAAAGCTAAACGACCTAATATTAAACCGAAAAAACGAGGCGCCGTTGCAAATAATCGCAGAAGACCTTTTACGAAAGTGGAGAAAAAATCACCCAATGAACCGCTTACAATAGAATTTCGCGCTCCTGGATATCGTGGTTCACGTTGATGTAGCCTCAGAATTGAGACTATTGCTTTGCGATAGATGGCTTTTGGTGATGTTTTGTCGTTGCAAGTTTACAAGTTTATCGGTGCCCAATCTGGCAAAAAAGTTTATATCCAATCAAACTTATATGGCGCTGAAATTTCTGGAAACGCTGTCATACATCAACTTATCGAATTTTTTGGTACTAAGAAAAAGAAGCTGATGATTTAGCATTCATCTGCTAAATCTCAACTTCTGCTGGAAATAGAGGTCGTCAGACAAAACTATCTAACCATCATCAAGCAGAAATTCGCTCAACTTTTAGAAAAAATTAATTCTTCGAGCAGCGTCCCCTTTTACTCAAAAGTTCCACTACAACCTACACCTACAAATAAACTACTAATATCTGATAACTAGTACCGAAACATTTTGTAGAAGCCGAGGTTCTCCGGTGAGTGCTACCATTATGGTTAATACAATAGTTGAGAATATTTTACGGGCAAGGATGCCCGTTCCACAAGAAGATTATAGTCTAGATATAAGGCATAATAATAGATTAGACTTGGGTGGTAGTATTTACCAGAAATCAAGTAAGGTTAGAATCATAATTTAAGGGTGGAGTTATAAGTGAGCAGTATTGAAAATGACATGTATTCATTTTCTTCGGAGGTGATGATTCCCCAGGCGCCTCCTGAGTTTAAGTCGGGATTTATCGGTATTATTGGTCGTCCCAATGTCGGTAAATCTACTTTGATGAATCAATTAGTAGGTCAAAAAATTGCCATAACTTCACCCGTGGCGCAAACAACGCGGAATCGTTTGCGTGGAATTTTGACGACACCAAAAGCTCAGTTAATATTCGTCGATACTCCAGGAATTCATAAACCCCATCATCAATTGGGTGAAGTTTTAGTACAAAATGCCAAAATAGCCATTGAATCGGTTGATGTTGTATTGTTTGTTGTTGATGCTTCTGTGAGTTGCGGTACTGGTGATTTGTACATTGCTGATTTAGTTAGTCGTAGTCAAACTCCTATAGTTCTAGGATTAAACAAAATTGACCAACAACCACAGAATGCCGATGCAATTGATAAAAGCTATATGCAGATGGCTGAGTTACACAAATGGCAAACGATTAAGTTTTCTGCCCAAAACGGTCAGGGACTGCCACAGCTTGAAGATAAATTAATCGAACGGTTAGAAACAGGACCCTATTATTATCCACCCGATTTAGTTACCGACCAACCCGAACGCTTTATTATGGGTGAACTTATCCGCGAACAAATACTTTTGCTGACACGCGAAGAAGTTCCTCACTCTGTTGCTGTTGCTATCGACCAGGTTGAGGAAACACCTACTATTACCCGTGTTATCGCGACGATTAATGTTGAGCGCGATTCCCAAAAAGGAATTTTAATTGGGAAAGGTGGAACTATGCTTAAATCTATCGGTAGTGCCGCACGTGAGCAGATTCAAAAATTGATTGCAGGTAAAGTATACCTAGAATTGTTCGTGAAAGTACAACCTAAATGGCGCCAGTCACGAATTCGACTTGCTGAACTTGGCTATCGCGTTGAGGAATAGCCAAGAATAACGTAGTATATTTGATGCATGTTGATAGTTTTTTTGTATGAGTGGGAATAATAATTAAGGAAATTAGTAGTTAATTATTTATTCAACTTATATATTACTTTCATTTAAGACGATGGAGCCAAACCAGCAAGAACAGCGATTCGCTGCCGACCAAGATTTCCTTAAATCCCTCGATGAACTAGAAGATATTCTCCAAGAAAATCTTCTAGAAGACGAGGCGCCACTAACCGAAGAGCAAATTCCAACTCAGTCACCTGACGAACTAAACATAGACTTGGCAGCTTGGGAGGATGCAGTCGCTGACATCGAACAATATTTTGAAAGCAACCACAAAAAAGACCCCTCGTAATAATTACTTCAGTAATTACTAAAGTAATTATTACGACGAATGCCTCTGTCGCATTGCTTCGTATAGCAGTAATGCTGAGGCAATGGCAACGTTTAATGACTCAACGTTTGCGCTAAGGGGTATATTCACTTGTATATCCGCCATTGCCACCAATTCTTCTGATAACCCTGCACCCTCATTACCCAACAAAATCAAACTTGGCTTTTGCCAGTTCACTTCCCAATAAGTTTTTGCGGCGCCTGGTAATGTTGCCACTATTTGCATTCCAGCGTTTTTAGCTAAACTAACTGTATTTTTTAAATCTTCGCTTACAGACATTGGAACTCTAAACCATTGCCCTGCGCTCGCTCTCATCACTTTAGGGTTGTCTAAATCGACACTCCCTTTACTAAGCCATAGTCCAGATACACCCGCACCAGCAGCCGTGCGAACAATCGTACCTAAATTACCAGGGTCTTGAATTGTCTCTAAAGCCAGTACTAACCCAGAAAATGGTATTTTTTTTACTTGATAATTCCGCTTGGCCGTTGTAACAACTCCATCCGGTTGTACTGTTGTTGCTAGCGCACTTAATACTTCTTCACTGACTACTTCTGCACGTACACATTTTTGAGAAGCTTTCTCCCACAGTTCAAAATGTGTTGTTTGCCATTTTTCTGTGCAACATAAAGTCATTAAAGGATAATCAACAGCATAAGCTTCTTCGAGCAAATGCGTTCCTTCGAGTAATAGCAAATCCTGACTGTGACGCTCTTTAGAAGAGTGCAGCTTGCGAATTTGCTTTACTAAAGGATTTTGTAAACTAGTTAACATAAAAGTGCTGAGTGCTGAGTGCTGAGTGCTGAGTTTTTACTTTTTACTCAGCACTCAGCACTTTTTACTTATTAAAATGCGGAACTCGGGACTTGAACCCGAAAGCCTTGCGGCACATGAACCTGAATCATGCGCGTCTGCCAATTCCGCCAGTTCCGCTGGCTTGTTTTAACTAACAGTCTATAATTGTGACTTACTTATCTTTTCTTGTCAATACCGTACTTTTGACTATTGATGTAATTATTTTCTTGTTTATGTAGTCTAAAAATGTAGACAAATTAATTCTTTACTGTAGAATCTTAACCAACTTCCAACGTATAAATTTAAATTCTTGTTTCTGGAGGGTAGGCTTATCAGTCCACTTAGCGGCTTATCAGATGCCAAGTCGTCACCCGAAGCAGACTCCTCAGTCTTGCAAATATGGGGAGGGCATCCTTTACAGGGCCATGTCAAAATTAGCGGAGCCAAAAATTCGGCGCTGGTGTTAATGGCTGGTGCTTTACTATGTTCTGAAGATTGCCGCATTCGCAACGTGCCAATGCTGGCTGATGTGGAGCGCATGAGTCAAGTTTTATTGGCTTTGGGTGTTGGTGTTAAGCGCGATGGCGAAGTATTAGATATCAACGCCAAAGACTTTGCTACTTCTAAAGCTCCTTATGAACTTGTCACCCAGTTACGAGCAAGCTTTTTTGCAATTGGTTCGATTTTAGCCCGATTGGGTGTAGCTCAAATGCCTTTGCCTGGTGGTTGTGCCATTGGCGCTAGACCTGTAGACTTACATGTTCGTGGTCTACAAGCGATGGGAGCAGAAGTACAAATTGAACACGGCATTTGTAACGCTTACGTTCCTGGTAGTAACCGTAGGCTCAAAGGCGCCAAAATTTATCTTGACTCTCCTAGTGTAGGCGCCACCGAAACCTTAATGATGGCGGCAACATTGGCAGACGGTGAAACTCTGATTGAAAATGCTGCTCGTGAACCAGAAGTAGTAGATTTAGCGAACTTCTGTAAGTCGATGGGTGCCAAAATTCAGGGTGCTGGCACAAGCACAATTACAATTGTTGGTGTAGAAAAATTACATTCAACCGATTACACAGTAATTCCTGACCGTATAGAAGCAGGCACGTTTTTAACAGCGGGCGCAATTACACGTTCAGACTTATTATTATCACCAGTAGTACCCGAACATCTTTTGCCAGTTATTGCCAAACTGCGAGAAATGGGGGTTCCAATTATTGAGGAAGGCACTAATAGTCTACATATCAAGCCAGCAGATACTCTTAAAGCTGCTGATATTGAAACGTTGCCACATCCAGGTTTTCCAACCGATATGCAAGCTCCATTTATGTCGTTGATGGCTGTAGCAGATGGCGATAGCTTAATAAACGAAACTGTATTTGAAAATCGCCTGCGTCACGCTTCAGAACTAAATCGTTTAGGAGCTGATATTCGCGTTAAAGGCAATATTGCTTTTATTCGAGGAGTGCCTGTACTATCTGGGGCGCCTGTGATTGGTAGTGATTTACGTGCTGCTGCTGCTTTAGTTGTAGCTGGGTTAGCTGCTAGCGGTCTAACAACCATCAAAGGACTACAATTTTTAGACCGAGGTTACGACCGTCTTGATTTGAAATTACTTTCAGTAGGAGCAAAAATTAAGCGCGTCTCCGAAGCTGAAACTGAAGCAGATGCACCTGATTTGGCACCCTTACACACCTGATTTGGCACCGTTAAACACCTGATTGGGCGCCAAAGTAAAACCAAAATCAAATTTTTGATTTGATTATAATCAACTCTTGTGGGTTAGGCATCCTTGCCTGACCCTTTGTATTATCTCGTTATAATATCTATAGAAATTGCTGCGTTACGCACCCCACCACACTTAATTATGTCTATATTAAAAAATCAATTAATTGGCTTAAAAGCTGACTCATTTCGCCATCCTCTTGACTTAGAAGCGACCAAAACGCTCAAGCAAATACCAGGACTGGATATGATGGTGCGTAACCTTTTAGGACCTCTCGCAGAACAGGTTTTTTACGTCGAAAATATTGCTTCCAGTGTTTTAGTTGGACAAAACCAACTCCCAGAACTTCACAATTTGCTCCTCGAAGCTTGTAAAATGCTCGATATTGAGCCACCACAACTTTACATTCGACAACATCCGGCGCCAAATGCCTATACTTTTGCAATGCGTGGTAAACAACCATTTATCGTGGTTCACACTTCGCTCATCGATATGCTAACTCCTCAAGAAATTCAAGCAGTTATCGCACACGAGTTAGGACATCTTAAATGTGACCATAGCGTTTATTTAACTCCAGTTAATTTACTAATTCTAGCCGCTACCGCTGTCCCTACAGTCGGCGCCTTTCTTGCCCAAGCTATACAAGCACAGCTTTTAGAGTGGGTACGATGTGCTGAATTTACCTGCGATCGTGCTGCATTACTCGCAACTGGTGACCCCAAGGTCGTAATGTCAGTACTTATGAAACTTGCTGGTGGTTCCCCAAAGATAGCGCCGCAACTCAACCTTGATGCATTTATTGCTCAAGCACGCGACTATGATGATATTAGTAAGACCGAAATTGGCGAAACCTTTAAAGCTGCACGCACTGCTCAACTTACCCACCCAGTCCCTGTATTACGCGCTCGCGAAATTGACCGCTGGTCTTCGAGCAAAGAATATCAAAAACTATTGCAAAATTATACGAAGGTAGATTATAATAATGAGGTTGCACCCAAGGGCGGGTGGCGAAACTGGTAGACGCAGCAGACTCAAAATCTGCCGCCCTATAAAGGCGTGAGAGTTCGATTCTCTCCTCGCCCATGTTTTTTAACAAAGTAAAACTTTAAATCAGAAGTTCTGGATAAGAAAAGACGTATTAAATTACGTCTTTTTTTTTGTTCAAGTAATAATCGCTACAGATAAGTATAATTTAATAGGTTTTGATATATAAATATGAATTTATGATTGATTTTTAGTTGAAAGTCCGTACTTTTCCGGAATCAGATACTTTTTAATGTCAATGGAAATGTGAGTGGTAGTAGAACGATATACAATGAGCGATATTGGGTTGCTGATGACGAGCATATTAGTAATGGGGCAAAAAGTTTGTGACAATTTGCCTCAACACCTTGCGGTTCAGCACGAAAACGATTTATTTAACACAAATTCAACACATTTACCCAATTCAACTGCAACGCTTCAAGTGACACCACCTGAGTTTACTCAGCTCAGTGATACTTCATCTGCTGTCGTATTTTCATCTAATTATAATGTAAAAGAAATACTAAGTACTATTTTAGCTAAAGTTGTTTCCGAAAAAGAGTTGTTGACACAAGGTGAAATAGTCGCAATTAACCCTAGAATAACTACGACCAGTCTTCCAAGAGTAGAATTTGGTGATTCAGGTACTTCAGTACGAGTTATACAAAAGTTATTAGTATCCAGTGGTTATAGTATAGAAGTAGATGGTTTTTTTGGCGCCTTGACTGAAACCGCTGTCAAAGCTTTGCAATATCAACGTAAAATAGTGGTCGATGGAATCGTTGGGCAAAATACTTGGCTCGAATTAACTAGATAATAAGTCCTGATTTCTAGAATTCTATACGTCAGTTCTGTAAATTTGGCGCCGACCATCCTGCAATCGTAGTTATACTTGTATATAAAAACGGTATAAGTAAATTACGGTAGTAAGGCATTATACAATAATTTATTATTGAAAATTTTGTTCTTATATATTTATCACAATAATGTTAATATTGTTGTAGAGACGTTACATGTAACGTCTCTACGTATGATGTATAATATATGATATGAAAAATTACCGATATTTATGCTGTTCTAACAATTGCTGCGCGCGAGGTTTATAGATGAGGTGAAACAATGCCTCAATATAACGTAACAAGTCTTCACGGTTTTCTTTGGATATAAAATTCCAGAAACCGTATGTACGTGCAAGAGATAAAAGTTTATTTGTATGAATTTTCCAGGTGTAAGCAGTGTAAACTCTTTCAATACCGCGCTTTGAAATTTCATCCCAGTAATTCGGATTACTATCGCATTTAGTCACAAAATCGTAAAGTTTGCCCTGAGTCTCTTCTAAATTGGTGGGGTTAATATAAAAACCGTTGACTTTATCTTGAATGATTTCTAAGGGTCCACCAAACTGAGTTGCAAAAGTTGGCATTCCTGTAATCATCGCTTCTAATATAGTCAAACCAAAAGCTTCAAATAATGCAGGTTGAACAAAAATACCCTTATGGTCGGCAATAACACGGTAAATTTCGCCAGAGTCTGTTTTAGAAAGACGCACACCTAACCAGCGAATTTTACCATGTAGGTTATATTCGTCGATAATTTGATAAAGTTTAACAATTTCATCTCGTTCTTCATTATCACCCGACTCTTCAACTCGTAACTTTCCTGCAACTAAAATTAAATTGCAGTATTCTTGTAATTCTTGACTTTTACCAAAACATTCAGCTAAACCTGTTAAATTTTTGATACGGTCAAGACGTGCCATTGAGAAAATAGGACGTTTACTTGGGTCATCTAGTTTTCCATATATCAGTGTAGAGTCATCGAGAGTAAATAACATCTCTTCGAGTCTGAGTCTATCAGTTTCAACTCGCTCTTCGTTACGGGTGTAGGGAAAATAGTAACTTTCGTTTACTCCTGGTGGAACTACGTTGAATTTTGGACTAAATAATTCTATTCCATTTACAACGTGATAAAGCTCTGGCATTGTAAAACATTTGTACGATTCATATTGCCCAACACTATCTGGAGTGCCAACAATTTCTTGATAGGTACTACTAATTACAAAGTTAGCAGCATTCATTGCCAACAAGTCAGCTGTGAACTGCATCGAGAAATGATATTTTTCTTCTAAATCTTGCCAATAAAGGTTGCTAAATAAGTATTTAGATTTTTCTAAAGCGTGTGCGATATTGCACTGAGTCACTTTCATTCGACGTGCAAGTAAAAATGCAACCAAGTTACCATCTGAATAATTACCGACGATTAAATCGGGTCTACCTTGAAATTCCCCTATTAATTCTCGTTCTGCATCAATAGCATAAGTTTCTAAATACGGCCAAATCTCAAATCTGGATATCCAGTTTTGTGTCATATTTGGGTTAAACTCGCGGAACGGTACACGTAAAATCCAAGCATTCGTAGTACCGTAGACTTTTTCTAAACGCTGGTTGCAAAGTGTACCGTCGTTATTGGGAATAAGACGTGACAGAATTATTACTTTTGGTTGTACATTCAGTTCACTCAGTCCTGCTAAAACTGCATCTTCTAAGAGTTGTGTCTCTAAATTTTTAGCTTGGTCGAGTACATAAACGACTTGACCCCCGGTATCTGGTCTTCCTAATACTCCTTCTTGTCCAAACCATCCATGAGGTGATACTAATACTACATTGAATATCATTGGGATGCGTGATATGAAACTTTCCAAAGTTTGAGGCGCCGGAGAGTCGATTAAATCATCTAAAATATTAAGAGTTTCGAGAACTCGTGCAGCAGTATTTCCCCAACCTGGTTCAAACCCCATCGTTTGTAATTCCAAACGAAACGTTTCTAATGGTTCGTCTTCTGGAAGGTTGCTGATAAATACAATAGCTGCTTTAATTTTTTCAGAAAGATGCTGCTGCGATTGAATGCGTCCATTGATTAATAGTTGGATACCACGATATTGATGCAAACGCAAGAAGTTAAATAAACTTTCTTGCCATTGTTTCGGGTCAGCAAAAAGTTTACTCGAAAGGTAACGGTTGAGGAACTGCACACCTTTACCAATGTTTTTGGGGTCACGAATTATAGGTGAATAATCGTAAAAAGGACCAAAATCAATTTCTAACAAGTCACCTTCGTTCGGATAATAGCGATTAACCAAACGGTCACGCATATCCAAAAGTTCTTGTACAGTCATCGCTTCAATACTCAAATCCGAAGTCAACAAGTAAACTTCTTGACTCGCTATTTTAGAACGAATAATAAACCAAAGATTAGAGTCTTCTTGAATTATCTCTTGAGTATAATAAATTAGCTTGCTTAGATGTGAACTTTGCGGAGAAGCATTTTTTTGATGTTTTGTACAAAAATCTTCATATAAATTTAAAATGTCGTTCCGCAATAAATAACGCTTCTCACACAAACGTAATTCACTCATCAATGAACGTAAATCATTTTTTTCATCACTATCTATCACAGCTTGCAATAATTCAGACATAATACACCTTGTTTTTTATTTTTCTTCACCCAAAGTTATACTTACACTAACTACAAGTTCTTTGCACTCTAACTAAAGAGATAATCCTGGCAACTTATAAGGAACGGATGTAACGGATGGTTGATCTTAACAAAAGTTTATTTTTGAAGTTTTTTTATACCAGCTAATTTTAATATTAGTAAAGTTAAATCAAGTTTTGAATAAATGGATATTATAACTCAGTCAATGTGTCTATAATTGCAGTACAAAATCCAGAAACAAATCCATTTTGGGTTTCAGTGATTAAATATCACAGGAGATTGGTATGAGTAATAACACGCAAAAAGCAATCATTGAAGATAATAGTGCCCCTAGCATATTTATGACACTTTTGGCTATCCTTTGCGGTATCACGGTTATTTTCCTTCTGGGCATTCTTTAAATACTAATCGTAATTACATATAAACCGAGAAACCCGGTTTCTTCATGATAGAAACCGGGTTTCTGCTGCATCACTATAAAACTGTAGAGATATTCAACTTTGCACTTCTCTACAGTTTTTTATTACTTATTTGGTTGTATAATTAAGGGCGAACGATGGGACTTGAACCCACGAATGGTGGTACCACAAACCACTGCCTTAACCACTTGGCGACGCTCGCCACGTCACTAGAACATAATAGCACACAAAAAATAAAATAGGCAAGAGAAGTTCAAAAGGAACGGATTGATTTTTTTTCAAGTCTGATAATTATAGCTAATAACCAATTTAAGAGCATGAAATCAGCGATTATTACAGGTGTGGGAGTTTTAGGACTATCTTTGTTGGCTATCGCTATGGTAAAAAGTAATCCTAGCGAGGCTTCCTATCAACAGTATGCTGTCAAAGAACTGTCTAGTTACGTAAAATCCAACGTGTGTAAGAAAAGTCTTGGTATATTAGATAAACTTATTAATAATCAATGTGACAAATTTGTCGATGCCGCTAGTCCGCAAATGCGCGATATTATTGCTGCTAGCACCGAAAGACACGATTTTATGGTTTTCAGTGTTTACAGTACTGAATTGAAGGTTAGTGATTGGGTTCCTTCTTACAAGTTCCAGACTATAGGTGCCTTCGATAAATTCTACACCTACAGCGCACAGCAAAACTAAGGAACGTTTATTAAAACTTTCCCTATTCTTAATTTTGGCTGGATATAATAAAAGCGCCAGTGAATACGGTGCAAAAACTGGCGCCAAGTGTTATCAGGTTATAAGCAAGCACTATTCTATGTTGACTTTACAGGATACACCACGGGGTCAGACACCTGTAGGGTATGACCCCGTATTTTAGAGTGTAGAAAGAATATTTTGAGCGCGTTTAATACCTTCGCTATCATTACGCTGGGTATATATTTTGAGAGCTTGTTCAATAGCGAGTTTTGCTTCGGATTTTCGTTTTAAAGCGAGTAACGAGTTGGCTTGATTTTCGTATGCAAGTGCGTGGTTGGGGTCGCGTTGAAGTACTCGCACGCAGTCTTTGAGTGCGTCCTCGTAGCGTTTGCGGGCAAATCTAGCTAAACTACGTTGGTAATAAGCATCTATATAATTGTTATCTATATCTATGGTTCGGTCGAAGTCTTTTGTTGCATCTCTATATTCACCGATAGCATGACGTGCTATTCCTCGGTTTAAGAAAACTTCTGCCCAGTTACTAGAGTTATCGATGGCTTTGTTGTAGTCTTGGATTGCTGCTTGGTAGTTTTTATTAGCAAAGTGTGCCACACCACGCGCGTAATAAGCTGATGCTAGTTTAGGATTGAGGCGTAGTGCAATAGATGCTTCGTTGATGGCAGCAGAATAATTTTTTTGAAGTCTATATATATTAGCTTTGCCGCTGTATGCTTCTGCATAGCTGCCATTAACACTAATTGCTTTATCAAAATCAGCTAAGGCGCCTGTATAATCTTGGGTGAGCGTGCGGGTTATACCTCGGTTGTTATAAGCGGGAGCAAAGCTAGCATCAATTTCTATAGCTTTGTTGTAATCAACGATGGCGCCTTGGTAATCTTTTAATTCGCTTTTAGCTAAACCGCGATTAGCATAAGCTTCAACGTTACGAGAGTCTGTACTTATAGCTCTATCGTAGTATGAGATGGCACCTTGGTAATCGCGTCTTCTAAAACGATTATCTCCCCAACGGTTAAAGTCAGATGCGTCTGCTTTAAATGTATCATTGCTTAGTCTCGCTGCATCAATATTGGCGCCGCGTAGGTCAGCATCTCGTAAACTTACACCATTTAAATTAGCATTGCGTAAATCAGCATCACGTAAATCAGCATCATCTAAATTGGCGTTAGTTAAATTGGCACTGCGTAACTTAGCGTTATTTAAATTAGCATTTCGCAAACTAGCATAACTGAGATTGGCGTTGCTTAACTCTGCTGCGCGTAAATCATACCCATTTAAATTCGCATTGCTAAGATTAACACCGTTAAGATTTACGTCATTGAGGTTGAGACTACGTAAATCAACGCCACTCAAATCAACCCCGCTTAAGTTTACACCACGCAGGTTTACACGGTCGAGTCTAGCGCCGCGTAACTTGGCATTGCTAAGGGAAACACCATATAAATTTACGTTTCTTAAATCAGTATCTGTGAAATCGGCGCCAGTCAAATTCGCGTTACTCAAATCAGCATCACTCAAATCGGCGCCACTTAAATCAGCATAACTAAGATTAGCATTTTGTAAATCAGACCTTTCCAAATCAGCATCACTCAAATCAGCACTGCTTAAATTGGCATTTCTGAGATTAGCACGATTTAAATCGGCTCTACGTAAGTTAGCGTCATTTAAATCAGCATCTTTTAGGTTTTGCCGACTTAACGAAGCTCCTTGTAAGTCACATTTGCGACACTTCTTTGTTTCAAGTAGCTGCTTGACATGTTCGGGTTTTTCTGCTTTCGCGGGTATGTAAGGTAGTAAAGGTATTGATAAGGCAATTAGGGCAAAAAACTTATTGAATATAGATTTGCAACTGGTTGAAGAATTCATATTTGTCTATTATTGAATAGGGTAATTAATTTAATCAGCATCCAGTATCGCTGACACATATATTGTGTAATTTGTTTCTAAAAAAACCTAAGTATTTTTAATTGGCATTGTTCCAGCATTGTGGCACAGGCATCCTGTCCTGTGTTATAATGTAATAATATTTACCACAGAGACACAGAGAACGCAGAGGAAGAGAAAGAAGAAAAATAATATATGTGTTCGGTATCTTGGTGAGGAAATCCGTCTGTGGTTCGCTGTCATCACTCAGTAAAAGACGATAAATTATAGAAGTACGGACAGGTCAGTTAACTTGTTCTTTTTTCGGCGCCTAGTACTAGCAAGCGCAACACTCCTACCCAGGTTGGAAGAATATAACCAAAAACGAATTAACAAAAACTCAGGATTGTGTTATGCGTAAAAAATTACAGCGAACTATTAAACCGCTATTAAAGCCGCTACTAAAACCGTTACTCCTGCTATGTCTTGTATTTGGCTTGGCTTTTAGTCATGTAGATAATGCTTATGCAGCAGGCAGTGGTGGTAGAATCGGTGGTGGTTCTTTTAGAATGCCAAGCAGCAGTCGTCCTTATAGTAGTCCTCGTACTTATGCACCTCCCGGTGGTGGATACGGTGGTGGATACTATCCAGGTGGTGGTGGATTTGGTTTTCCCTTCCTATTACCATTTTGGGGAATTGGTGGAGGATTTGGTTCTATCTTCGGTATTTTAATATTCTTTGCCGTTGCTAACTTTATCTTGCAAGCGTTCCGTCGTGTTGGTAGTGGTGGTGACTCATCATATGAAGAAGCATATACACCTAACCCAACCGTATCGGTAACAAAATTACAAGTAGGATTACTCGCTTCAGCACGTGGGTTACAAGAAGAACTCAATCGAATTGCAGAAACAGCAGATACTAATACAGATGCAGGACGTGCAGAAGTATTACAAGAAGCAAGTTTAGCGTTACTTCGTCACCCTGAATATTGGGTATATGCAGGTGGTAGCACACAACAAGCACGTTTAAACTCCGCAGAAGCAGAATTTAACCGTTTGGCATTAGGGGAACGCAGTAAGTTTACTGAAGAAACCTTATCAAACGTTAATAACCAGCTCAAAGGAAACATCGCGCATCAAGACGCTTTACCATCTTCAGGTGAACTTGATAATCCTGCCCGCTTAATCAGCGAAGGCCCAGGAGAATATATAATAGTCACACTCTTGGCAGCTACACTTGGTAAATATGAAATACCAGCAATAAATGGCGCCGATGAGTTACGTCAAGCACTGCGTCAAATTGGTAGCATACCTAGCGACAAGCTTTTAGCAATCGAAGTACTGTGGACTCCCCAGGCACCTGGTGATACCTTAACATCAGATGACCTACTTGCAGAATATACTGATTTGAAATTGGTGTAATACCAATTAATCTGAAAATTTCATAACCCCCCGTAGAGACGCGACATGTCGCGTCTCTACATTTTTGTGGGTTTTGATCTGGGTGAGAAATATACTTGAACTATGATTACGTATATTTAAAGAGGAACGACAGTGAGGAGCAAGCGTAAACTAAGTAAATTAATAATACTTTGCTGTACAACGGCTATTATTCTGAACTCTGCCCAATTACAAGGACTAGCAAGCAAAAATGCCCCTGCTATACTAGATACAACTCAACAAGTAACAGGTAGATTTGCCAACCCGCAATTACTATATACTCTTAGGGCACACTCAGGAACAGTTAAATCTCTGGCTTTTAGTCCCGAAGGTCGAGTTTTAGCTAGTGGTGGTGGTGAAAACGATGGCCATATATATCTATGGGACACTGTGAAAGGCAGAAAAAAGGGTATAGTCAACCGCGCACATAAAACAGCAGTAGAATCGTTATTAATTTCACCCGATGGACAAAATCTAATTAGCTGTAGCAATGACAACAGCATTAATATATGGAATTTAAGAAACAACGAATTTTTAAGGTCTTTCGTTGCTCATACCACCAACGTCATGTCCCTAGCTGTCACACCAGATAGTAAAGTACTAGTTAGCGGCGCCATAGATGGTATTCGTGTCTGGGACTTATTACAACGGCGCCCGTTAGCAACTTTGGTAAAATACGATAACTTAATTCATTCTGTGGCAATAAGTCCTGACGGTCAAACTTTAGCAAGCGGTGATAGCAAAGGTGTTATCAAACTGTGGAATTTGAGTACAGGTAAAGTCATTCGTGGTTATGTTGCACATTCCGATGCAGTTAGTAGCTTGATATTTAGTCAAAATGGACAAACATTAATTAGCGCAAGTCGTGACCGAACCATCAGACTGTGGAATTTGAATGCAGCAACACTTGAACGAACATTAACAGGACATAACGACTGGGTAAATGCAATAGCAGTACATCCCAACGGAGAAATTTTAGCAAGTGCAGGACGTGATGGCGCCAAAATTTGGAATTTAACTACAGGTGAATTAGTAACAAGTTTATACGCTCATACAGACTGGGTAAGTGCAGTTGCATTTAGTCCCGACGGTCAAACCCTAGCAACAGGTGGTTTCGATAAGCGAGTCTATTTGTGGAAGAGTGAGTAAGTAGTGCTGAGTAGAAAGTGCTGAGTGCTGAGTTGAATTTTTCTACTCAGCACTCAGAACTCAGCACTCAGCACTCAGCACTTTTAACTCTTTTAGTTGGATTGAATTCGCGCGCTAAGAACTTTGTCTATACGGTCACGTGTTTCTAAAATGTGTGCTTTGGTGTATTCGTCTTTTGAGTCTACAGATTTGAGTTTTTCATCGAGTTGTTTGAGCTTATACCAAGCTATGGTACGTGCGTCTTCTGGTATGCGTTCTTGTTCTTTACGCAGCACCATTGAGGTTAAAACGTCTAAGTATTGACGCTGTATACCTCTTCGTAAGCTTGATATTTTAATTTCTCGATTTTTGGATTTGACGACTTCTGTCCAAATTCCTTCTTGTAGAGTATCGAATAACTCAGGGATTGTTAGTGCTTTGTCGGATGCTGATTTTAATTCGATGTCTTTAATACGTGAGAGACGGTCTCCTGATAGCAAGTCAACTAGTACTGATGTTTGAATAAATAGTACTAAGTCGTGTATTGGGTAGTCTAATCTGCCTACCCGTGTTCTTGTTCCCCAATGGCGCCAGCGAGAAGGCGCCAGTTTGTTTAATAATTCAGGTGGGAAGTTAAAAGCATCTTCGGCAAAGACGTATTTTTGTAATGTCGCTAATGCTTGTCGCTGCTTTTCGACGGGAATAGGTTGGAATGGTAAGCGTTTATCTCCTTCGTTAGCACGTACACGGTAAAAAGATTGACCGCCTATATACTTAGTTGTGAAGAAGATATTTTGGAAATAGTTACCAAGAACGGTACCAAATTGTTCGCTAATTTCGCTGTAGTCTCTATCATCTGAAGGATATCGTTTGTTGATTAAGTCCCATAGTTGACGAGAGTTGTCAAGTTGCCATTGTGAGTAAAGCAGCACATTACCGCTATTGTCCCAAGCGTTAACGGTTGGGTCGAGGTCGAGCATGTCCTCGTCGGTGGCATAACTATACTCAGGTTTGCTCGATTCTTTTGCCATTGTCTCAAGGAATGGTTTCTCGGCGCCTGTTGTTGGAACTGGAATTTGTGTATATCCGTATTTAATTACCCATTCGTCGTAGGGACCAACCATGTTGGGGAAGTAATCGCCTTGTTTTACACCTTTGGGTGCTATGTTTGGGGGGATATAATCCATTACCGATGTCGTTAAACCACGTTTGTGGGTGACTTCGGTATTGTTCATTTCCTCTGGTTTTAGCATGGTGCTGCCACGGAAATTATGCCGTAAGCCTAATGTGTGCCCGACTTCATGGGCAATAATTAACCTGAGATACTCGTGAATATAAGTTTTGATTTGTTCGTTTGTTGAAAGGGCGCCTGGTAATATCGTCATCGCCATTTTACCAAAAGCGAACTGATTTACCGCTTCCATTCCGTAACATAAATCATACTCGCCTGCGAGACGCGAAATGCGACCAAGAAAGTTGGAAGCATCTGGTTTACCTTTATCTCCTAATGCTCTTGCTTCAAGTCCGTTGGCACATAACATCCGGTTTTGCATCAACGTACTAATTGAAGTTCTGTTTTGCACCTGGTTGGGTTGAACGATTTGCCGATAGTCATTTTTTAACGCACGCACAAAACTAGCATCGACTAATATGTCCGCATCCAAAATTTCCCCATTTAATGGGTTCACACGCGATGGACCCATTGCAAAGTAACCATCAACGGTATTTATCCAGCGAATTGTATTATAACGAATGTCGGCGGGGTCCCAAGTAGCATTATCAGGCATTTGCTTGACCTGAATTGCATCTCTAAATCCTGCTTTCTCAAATGCTTGGTTCCACATTAAAACACCATCGCGAATTGCACTGCGGTATTCTAGGGGAACTGCGTTGTCTATCCAAAACACTATTGCCTTTTTGGGTGGTGATATTGCCGCACTTGGGTCTTGCTTTTCTAAATTCCAACGGTTGATATAACGAACGAACGGGTCGTTGCGGTCATCGTTCGATAAATCTTGATAAGCTGTGACAAAGTATCCTACACGTTCGTCAGCTAAACGAGGACGATAATTATTATCGGGTAATTGCGACAAGCTGTAGTGAACTCGAAGTGTAAACCCACGACTATCAGCTAAAGTCTCAAAATTTGGTAGTCCTAATTCCTTGCCGCGACTACTGCCACCACCCCCAATAAAATTCATTATCGATTCGATTTCTAAGTTTTGCGGAAAAGCTTTTGCGTCTCCAAAATATGACTGGTCGCCACCTGCACTAACTCCGATACTTGCCGATAACCCTGATACATCGGTTAATAAAATATCGCCTAAGTCAATTAAAAGCGTTTTGCGTTCAGGATGAATACTTTTGAGTTGAATGTTATAAAGTACCGAGTCGCTGAAAGAGCGCGCAAGCGAGCGAGCTTGTGGGTCGCCTTCACGGGTACGAAAATTAACATTACGGACAACAAACTGTAAATTGTTATTTACGCGCTTAAAGTAAAATAAAAAATCTTGCAGTGGCATACCGCTATATATACCACCTTCTCCGATACCCGACTCTAGGGTAGCGGTTGCCAGAAAATTTTTGTTTAGCTGTTCTGGTTTAATCTCTAGATAAATTTTATTTTTTTCTTTATTTCTATACAGAGTAAATAAACCTTCTGAGCGCTGTGTGTCTTTGGTGACTTCATCAAACGGTTCTAAGTCATCGCGTTTTGGTGGTTTTGGCGCCTCTGTAGGTTTTTTCGTCGAACTTGAAGGTGCCTTAGCGAGTTGTAACAGAGGTTGTTGGTTGGCTTTTTTGACATCATCGACCACCCACGCAAAATTTTGTGGTTGTACTTGCTTATTCTGATTTAACACCCATACCTGACCCTTGCCCAACCGTTGTTGTCGTTTTAACTTGTCTGCTTTCTTGGTTTTTTCTTCTACACGAACCCGCGTACCATTGCCAACAGCAGTTTGTGCAACTGCATTAATTGAATAGGTCATTAAGCTGGCGGTAGTAATACCTATTACTAAACCACGTAACAAAACAATATAAGAAGTTAATCGTCTCATCCAATTCACCCTATTGTGTAATTAACAGCGTTACATTTGTTTACTGTGTCGCTGAACCTGTAACTATTTTGGTACTGTCTTACTGTAGTATTCTTGCGAACAATTATGTCTGTAGCAAAAAATACGTAATAATTTTTAGATTTGACTAGTAAATAAGCAGCTGGAAATAGTATAAACAACTTAATCACAAACTTTATCTTTGCCAAAAAGTGAAATACTCTTTTACCAGAGATTTTATTTTGTTCTAAGATGAGCCTCGTAGTCAGTCAGGAGGGAACTTTATTATTATCGTGTACTAAAAAGATTTAATGTATGAAATAACACGTTACTAAGTAGCTTGATAAAAGCTTGATAGTAAGTATAATCCCTTGATTACAACCTTTGCGGGTAATTATAATATAGTATGACTCGGAAACAACTATGTCAGATTTATCTCAAGTCTGGAAGCAATTAGGAACTTATGTCAGGGGTTCTTGGGTGCATCAAAAGTTGAATAATGGTTCTGTTGTGGGCAAAGTTGGACGTACCTTAAAAAAAAGTGGGAATGGAGGAGCAAAAAAGCGCGAGTTCGGTACCAAGAATGTACAGCAATTGTTGATGAATGAAGAACTGTATTCCAGGTTTACGGAATGGGGGCTAGTAATAGAGCAAGACATTTGGCTCATTGACGATACAGCCTTCTATACAGAACTTTACAATTTGCTGGGTGAAAGTGCTTTAAAAGCCGAAAATGTGGAACTTGTTATCGCACGACTTAGTAAGAGCGATAAATTCTATTCAATTAAGGTTTTTGAGCGTCTTAATAATTTTTATCAACGTTGGTGCCAAGGGGAATTTATTGACGCATTACCCGATGCTAATTTTCCGCAGCAAAAAATGCTGCAAGTTAAAGCCAAAAATTTGAAGCTAGGATTGCGTGCGGTAGATATATATACCGGGCTAAATGTGTTAATTTTGCTTTTAGAGCTACACCGTTACACACGGCAATTTGAAGAACTTAAGCAACAAATAATATTTTATCCATCGGGACAACCTGACACTGGTAACTTTTTTACATCGCAGTTGCTTCGTGTCATTAATTATAGTGACTCGATAGAAGTTGGTAATTTTGCAAGTACTGTGGGTGAATTCCTTTATGCTGGTAACTTTAGCGGCGCCTATCTAGGTGATGCAAACCTTACGGGTGTCAACTTTACAAATGCAATTCTTACGGGCACATATTTAGGTAACGCGAACTTTACAGGCGCCAATTTAAGCAGTGCGAATTTGGGTGCTGCCAATTTAGGAGATGCAAACCTGAGTGGCGCCAATTTGAGTAGTGCGATATTGCGACGTGCTGACCTTAGCAGTGCCAACTTTAGCGGTGCTAATTTACAGAATGCGAATTTATCGGGCGCCGATTTGAATTATGCTGACTTAAGTAGTAGTAACTTAGATAGTGCGAATTTGCGTGGTGCCAACTTAACAGGTGCCAATCTTCGAGATGCTGTAATTAGTCATGCGATTTTTAAAAACGTAACTTGCTTCGGTGCGAATTTGAGTGGTGCCAACTTAGAAGGTGCTGACCTAAGTCAAGCTGACTTGTGTCGTGCTGATGTGAGTGGGGTAAATTTTATGAATGCTAATTTAACAGGAATAAATTTGAGTGATTCCATCCTGTTTAGCGCTAACCTGCAAAATGCCATACTGCACGCAGCAGATTTAAGCTACGCCAAACTTAGTGGTGCTTTGTTTAATGGTGCCAATCTTAACTCTTGTATTCTTATTGGCGCCGACCTTAGTCGTGTCAACCTTAGTAATGTTAATTTATGCGAAGCTGATTTGAGCGGAGTTAATTTGAGTGAAGCTGACCTACATGGTGCAGACCTTAGTGAAGCTGTTTTGTGCGGAACTGATATGAGCTACGCAAACCTAACTGGCGCCAACCTTAGTAGCAGTAACCTAACAGGCGCCATTTTTAATGGTGCTAATTTGAGTTACACAAATCTAAGTTACGCAATTTTAGAAAACGTCGATTTGACTTATGCCAATCTAGAAGGAATTATTTGGAATGATAATCAAAGTTGGGTAGGTGTACGGGGTTTGGAGACGGCAGTGAATGTACCTGCTGCGTTGAAACAACAATTAGGTTTGTCCTAATTCTCTGTGTCCTCTGTGTCTCCGTGGTAGATTTTTTACCACAGAGGCGCAGAGGGCACAGAGAGAAGAGTCTTTACATTTTATTTAAAACGCTACGTATAGTATCTGTTGGTACTTCATCGGTAATTTCGACTTTACCTATTTGTGTCGGTAGAATAAATCGAACTTTGCCGTCTCTGACTTTTTTATCGATTTGTATGGCTGTGATGATTTCGTCTATGTTTACTTTGGGTAAATGTGTTAGTAAACCAGCTTTGGCAATTAGATGATTTTGTCGTTCGGTTTCTGCTTTCGTCCACATTCCTAGTTCTGCTGCCATTTCTCCTGCTGCCACCATCCCAATGCCAACTGCTTCTCCATGAATTACTTCTGTGTATCCAGTTAAGCTTTCTACTGCATGTCCAATTGTATGACCGTAGTTGAGAATTGCTCGTAGTCCTGCTTCTCTTTCATCTTGACCGACTACATCAGCTTTAGCTTGGCATGATAATTTGATTATTGTCTCTAATAGTTCGGGGCTGATTGTTTTTATACTATCTAAATGTGTACTTGCTTCCATTTGAGCAAAAAATTCAGCATCCCAAATTACGCCATATTTTATTACTTCTGCCATTCCCGCTCTAAATTCCCGTTCGGGTAGTGTTTGTAATACGAATGGGTCTATTAAAACAAACTGCGGTTGATAAAAGGCACCAATTAAGTTTTTGCCTTTAGGATGGTTAACACCTGTTTTGCCACCTATAGATGAGTCTACCATTGCTAAGAGTGTAGTCGGCGCCTGAATAAAGTTAATGCCTCGCAGGTAAGTTGCCGCAGCAAACCCCGTCATATCCCCTATTACACCACCACCCAATGCGACCAGCGTTGAAGAACGTTCTAAACGATGTTCTATACACGCATCGTATATTTCTTTTATCGAGTCTAAATTTTTATAGCTTTCTCCATCAGGTAATATACAGGTAAATACTTGATAATTATTAGCTTCTAATGAATTAACAACGCGCGCTCCATAAAGCTCAAACACAGTTGGATTTGATACAATCAAAACTTTTCTACCTAGCTCTAACTTGCTCATATACTTGCCAAGTTTGTCAAGAGTTGACGGTGCGATTTCAATTTCGTATGAAGACTCTGGTAAATTTACATTGATTGTGCAAGCCATTGTTAAATCCCTCTGCTTGTAGGCGCCTGTTTAGTAGTTTATAATTCTAATTTACTACTGAGCGTTAAGATTACACATGATTTATATTTATGCAATAGGAGCAAATTACACCCGTATCAATATTTGTCTGCATAATCGCATTAAAACGGCACCTACAGTTTATTAGACTATATTCTAATTTATTTTAGTACATTAGTTTTAATTATGTTAAAAAAACTGAAGCTTGGGAATAAATTTACTTTACTGCTTTTACTTGTATTTGTTGGTGGAATCATAATTAGCGGTTTTACTTTATCGAGTGCGATGCGTAGCAAAGCGGAAGATGAAGTCGCAACCAAAACAGAAATTTTAACACAGGTGATGAATTCTGTACGTAAATATACGACTAAAAACATTCAGCCTCTGTTACAAGAAAAACTAATAACTGAAACACAGTTTGTTGCTGAAATAGTTCCTGCTTTTTCAGCGCACAAGGTATTTGAAAATTTTAAAGCAAAACCAGAGTATAGTAGTTTCCTTTATAAAGAAGCAACTTTGAATCCAACTAATCTCAATGACAAAGTTGACGAGTTTGAAAAAGTATTGGTCGATCAATTCCGTACACAGCCTAGTTTAAAGCGTACAAATGGATACCGTGTTAAAAATGGTGAAAAATTATTTTATATTGCACAACCACTAGCTGTCACCGAAGCTAGCTGTTTAGAGTGTCATAGTAGCCCAGACCGGGCGCCAAAAAGTTTGATTAATACTTATGGTGATAAAAATGGCTTTGGTTGGAATTTGAATGAAATTGTTGCTGCTCAAATGGTTTATGTTCCTGCCGATGAAGTTTTTGCACGTGGCAATAAGTATTTGTCGCTAAGTATGGGTATTTTTGTATCAATATTTGCGGTGGTCGTTTTGCTTATTAATTGGTTGCTGAAGCGAACCGTTATTCAACCAATTCGACAATTAACAGGAATAGCGAAACAAGCAAGTTCTGGTATTTTAACATCAGAAGTATTAAGTAAATTTGATTCCCCACAAATTGCTAAGTTTACAAATCGTTACGATGAACCAGGAGAATTATCGCGTGCTTTCCAATATATGGCACATGAAGTTGCTGAACGCGAGCAAAATCTAAGTAGTGCTGTAGAAGAACGCACTTCTCAACTTGCCGAAACTATGAAAGAAGCTGAACGTGCAAAGTTAGATGCAGAAAATGCCAATAGTGCCAAAAGTCATTTTCTTGCGAATATGAGTCATGAGCTTCGCACTCCTCTTAATGCCATTATTGGGTATAGCGAAATTCTGTTTGAAGAAATGACTGATGCTAACTCTACCCAACTTATCCCCGATGTCCAAAAAATTCATGGCGCTGGCAAGCATCTGTTAGAGTTAATTAATAGCATCCTTGACCTGTCGAAAATTGAAGCTGGCAAAATGGAGCTTTATATAGAGACGTTTGATATTGCTGCCATGATTCAAGATGTTGCTGCTACGATTCAGCCTTTAATTAATAAACATGGGAATAAACTAATTCTAAATTATTCGCATGATATCGGCACTATGCGTTCTGACATTACAAAATTGCGTCAAAGTCTGTTTAACTTGCTGAGTAATGCAAGTAAGTTTACCGAAAATGGCAAAATTACTTTGACTGTTCAAAAACAGAATAATTGTACTACAATAAGTGTCAGCGACACTGGTATTGGGATGACACCCGAACAGCTAGCAAATATATTTCAAGCATTTTCACAAGCAGATGCTTCGACGACTCGTAAATATGGTGGTACTGGTTTAGGTTTAGTTATTACACAAAAATTCTGTCAAATGATGGGAGGTAATATAAGTGTTGAGAGTATATTTGGTCAAGGTACTACTTTTACTATTGTGTTACCCGAACAGATACAACAAGGTACAGAATTAAAGAAAGAAGTTAAAGAACTTAAAGTCAAACAAGGTATTGTATTAGTAATAGACGATGACCCAGCGGTACTAGACTTAATGCAGCGTTACCTTGAACGTGAAGGATATAGCGTTGTAACTGCTGCCAACCCAATAGATGGACTTGAGCTAGCGAAACAATCTCCTGATGTGATCATATTAGATGTGATGATGCCTGAAATGAATGGCTGGTCTGTATTAAGTCAACTTAAACAAGATCCACAAAGCGCGGATATCCCTGTAATAATGGCAACAATTATTGATGATTTTAACTTAGGTATGGCACTTGGAGCCTCCGATTATTTAATCAAACCTATTAATCATGAACGCTTGATGACGGTATTACAAAAATACCATACCAATTGTAACCGTTCAGGGGCGCCGCAATCAGTATTGATAGTTGAAGATAACACAGCAAACCGTGATATGCTACGTCGTCAACTTCAAAAAGCAGAATGGCAAGTTATGGAAGCAGAAAACGGACGTATCGCACTCGAAGTAATGCAAAATTACCAGCCAGGGATTATATTACTCGATTTAATGATGCCAGAAATGGACGGTTTTGAGTTTATTACTGAACTTCGCAAAGTTGAAAAATGGCAATCTATTCCTGTCATCGTGTTAACTGCCAAAGATTTAACCGAAGAAGACCGTCAACGTTTAGATGGACAAATTGAACGTATTTATCAAAAAGCTTCCTATAACTATCAAACTCTCTTCAACGAAATCAAGAATGCTTTAAAAAAATGACTAAAATACTGATTGTAGAAGATAATGAAGTTAACCGTGATATGCTATCTCGTCGTCTTATACGTCACGACTATGAGATAATTTTTGCACTAAACGGCGCCGAAGGGGTATCTAAGGCTCTGGCAGAAAAGCCAGATTTGATACTAATGGATATGAATTTACCTGTAATAGATGGTTGGGAAGCAACCCGACAGCTAAAAGCGAATTCCCAAACACGAAATATACCTGTAATTGCTCTAACAGCGCATTCAATGCAGGGTGATAGAGAAAAAGCTTTGGCAGCAGGTTGTGATGAGTATGAAAGTAAACCGATTGATTTTTCGCGTTTACTTAGCAAAATTGAAAGTTTTATCGAAAAAACGAAATCTTCCTTCGAGCTAAATATATCTCAATTAAATCCTTATATTCAAAAAGCATTATTTTCAAATTTACGTCACGAATTGTGTACGCCGATAAATGCTATTATTGGCTATAGCGAGATATTACTAGATGGATTAAAACATCAGCCAAATACAAATATATATATAGATATCAGTAAAATTTTTACAAGCGGTCATCAAATGCTTACCCTTGCAAATAAACTTATTGACCCAGCTTATTTTGAATTAAATAAAGAACATAGTTTTGATGACTTTGGTGCTAAAATACGTTTGGAAATATTGACTCCTCTGAGTACAATTATCGGTTATTGTGAGTTATTAGTTGAAGAAGCAGGTGCCGACTTTGCAGCAGACTTAGAGCGTATTAATACATCTGCTCAAAAAGTTTTAAATATGGTAAATAATATTGTAAACTTAGCGCAGCAGCAGTTACAAGCAATTGACATAGAGGTAATGCAAACTGCTGCATCAAAGGAACACTTTGGACAACAATTAATTGCTGATGCGGCGCCAATTGCTATTATAATTTCTCGGTTGAGTGATGGTTTAATTGTTTACGCAAACGCAGCAGCAGCTTTAACTTTTGTTTTACCCGTAGCGCAGTTATGCAACCGCCATATTCAAGATTTTTTAGGGCATACAGACTATGATGAGATTACTAGTGCTTTGAAAAGAAACGAAACTATCGTAAACAGAGAACTTCGTACTATCAGTGCTAGTGGTACACAGTTATGGATGATAGCATCGCTACAACCCCTAACCTTTAACTCCGAACCAACAATTTTGAGTGTGCTGTGCGATATAACCGACCGTAAACGTGCTGAAGATGCATTACGTATCGACGCAGAAAGCTACAGAAGCATTTTTGAGAATGCATTACAAGGTATTTACCAAGCAACACCTGACGGGCAGATTGTATTTGTCAATCAGTCAATGGCAATGATTCACGGTTTTGATAACCCTATTACCATGATAGAAACCGTAAATACAATAAATTATAAATTATATGTCGATAATGAGTGGCGCTCCTCATTTCGTTACTTACTTGAAGCACAAGGGCAAGTTATAGGAATAGAGTATCAAGTATATAAATACAGCGGGGAAATAATTTGGATTGCAGAAAGCGCGCGGGCTGTGCGTGATGCGAATGGAAAAGCTATATACTACGAAGGAATATTAGAAGATATTACGCAGCGAAAGATTAAAGAATTAGCATTACAGCGCGAAATAGAGGAACTACAAACTGAAATAAATCAAACCAGAAACACACAGCAAGTAACAGAAGTTGGTAATGCACCAACAATATTACTAGTCGAAGACAACGAAATGAACCGCGACATGCTATCACGTCGTTTAAAGCGCTCAGGTTATAAAGTTATAATTGCAGTTGATGGAAGCGAAGGTGTATCACTAGCAACTACTGCAAAACCCAATATAATCCTAATGGATATGAGTTTGCCTGTCTTAGATGGATGGGAAGCGACAAAACAATTAAAAGCCAATAACAACACTAAACATATTCCAATAATAGCCCTAACAGCACATGCAATGTCAGGCGACCGAGAAAAAGCACTTAATAGCGGGTGTGATGAATACGACACAAAACCCATCGAAATGCCTCGACTACTTGACAAAATAACAACTCTTTTAAACAAATAAGCTTATCAAATCGATGATATTATAGAAATATTGGGATTATTAAAAATTAAAAATTTTTGTAATCATCTAGAAATTGAAACGTATACATGGGAAGTTTTGCCCCAAGAGATGAAGCTAGATTTACTTATACTGCAAACGGTTAGAAACTGTCATTCTGAACGAAGTGTTATGCGAAGCATTTGCCGCAGGCTAGAATCTCCAAGATGCTTCACTCCACTGCGCTCCGTTCAGCATGACAAAGTTTAGTTTTTACCCGTTCACAGTATACATCTATTCAACATGAGTATGAATGGATAATGCAAAAATTATGCCGGATAGAATCTAAAATATCATCAAATATTTGATTATATACTTAGATATAGTTATTTTGATCCCCCCGAATTCGCGGGAAATTGGGGGAGCAACTCTATAATTAACTTCTTATATATTATGAATAAAACAGTTGTTATAAATGTTGTCGGTCTGTCATCACGACTTCTAAAATATACTCCCAAACTTTCACAGTGGGCACAACGTGGACAAGTCACTACTATAAACCCTGTTCTACCTGCTGTGACTTGCACTGCACAAGCTACATATTTAACTGGTGTCCTTCCTAATGAACATGGTGTTGTTGCTAACGGTTGGTACTTTCGCTCAGAATGTGAAGTCAAATTTTGGCGCCAGTCGAATAAGTTAGTACAATCTGCAAAAATATGGGATATTGCACGTGTTAACAATCCTGAGTTTAGCTGTGCGAATTTATTTTGGTGGTATAATATGTACTCGTCGGTTGATTACTCGGTGACTCCACGACCGATGTATCCTGCTGATGGCAGAAAGTTACCTGATATTTACACTCAGCCGAGTAACTGGCGAATTGATTTACAAACAGAATTAGGGCAATTTCCACTGTTTAATTTTTGGGGCCCGAACACTTCTATTGATTCTACGCGCTGGATAGCAGATTCTGCTAAATGGACAGAAGAAAAATCTAATCCAACTTTAACATTGATTTATTTACCACATCTAGATTACTGTTTACAGAAATTTGGGCATGACGAAAAGAATATAATCAAAGATTTACAAGAGATAGATGCGGTTTGTAGCGATTTGATTGATTTTTATGAAACACGCGGCGCCAAAGTAATTGTGCTATCTGAATATGGTATTACGAATGTATCAAAGCCTATTCATATTAACCGCGTGCTTCGCGTTCATGGTTTACTTAAAGTTAGGGAAGAATTAGGATGCGAAATATTAGACGCAGGCGCCAGTAAGGCTTTTGCAGTTGCTGATCATCAACTTGCCCACATCTATATAAATGACCCTGAATGCACTTCAGTAGTTAAAGACTTGCTACAATCAATCGATGGAATTGGTTATATATTAGATGATACAGCTAAAAAACTACATGGCTTAAATCATGCACGTTCGGGTGAGCTTGTCGCTGTTGCCAACAATGATGCATGGTTTACTTATTATTACTGGTTGAATGATAATAAGGCGCCGGACTTTGCTAGAACTGTTGATATTCACCGCAAACCAGGTTATGACCCTGTAGAATTATTCATCGACCCACAAATCAAACTCCCAAAACTAAAAGTTGGTTTAAAACTATTGCAGAAAAAACTTGGTTTCCGTTACCTAATGGACGTAATACCATTAGACGCAACCCTAGTAAAAGGCTCACACGGTAGTATAGATGTTTTGCCAGAAGATAAACCAGTGTTTATTACCCGGCAATTAGATTCAACTAACAACACAATTGCAGCAACAGAAGTTTGTAATTTAATATTACAAAATTTACTGTGCGAGGATTTTGTAAATTTCACGCTTAACCTGAGTTAGAAGCTCACGCACTTGATTTGCTCGTTCTAAATTGCCACTCCGAGCAACAGTAGTAACAGCATCATTCAACTCTGTTAAAGTATCGCGCAACTCAATTAATTCAGAAGGTTTACTTGCTTTAAAGCTGTCGCGAGGGTCTTCTGAATTAGACCGTTGATTACGCTCACTCAATAAATGTCTACCGCTCTCGGTAATAGTATACACACGCTTACCTTCAACCTGTTCGCTAGTCAAATGATTACTCTCTTCTAGCATTTGAAGAGTTGGATACACAGAACCAGGACTAACACGATGAAAGCCACCACCACGATTTTCTAGCTCTTTGATGATTTCATAACCATGCTGGGGATGTTCAGCTAACAACCCAAGCAGAATAAATTTGATATCACCACGACGAGTGCGTTTCTTATCTCCCCAACCATGACCGCGCGATTCTCTTCTTCCGAAGCGCTCGCTTGCGAAAAAACTGTTACCAGAATTTTCTCCTGCCCATGCTGGTGTAAGGAAGCGTGGATGAAATCTCTTAAACATATACATGTAGCTCCAAGTATCATTTCTCGATTTTTTGATATATCTTGATATATCGTTATTGTTATACATAGCTTATCGCGATATATCGAGTTTGTCAAATAGGGGGCTTCAAATTAATCATCTTGTGGGATGGGCATCCTTGCCCGTTTCAATACTAGAAAGCAAGGGCGGGCATCCTTGCCCGCTCCACAAGAGAAACTGTTGATTAGGCGCCACGGTCGCGCGTTAGGTCATAAATAACTTTCTCTGCGTACCAGTTATTTGTCCGGTTTGGGTATTTGAACTTAGCTTGGTTCAAAAGTCTGTTTATTCCTTGTATATCTCTGTGTAGCAAAGTTAGAAGCTGCGTGCGAAGTTTACTACTTACTTGGTCAATCGTAATAATGTTACGGTCTTGTTGCTGCTGTTGACTTCGAGAATAACTGGCGCCATTCTTATTAGTACCTTTATTCGCTTGTAAGGCGCCAACACCAAGACCAACGATAGCAGCAGCACTCAGTAACAGTCCAACTTGAGACGCTTGTTCAGCTTCGCGTGAAGTAGAACTCAAATTAGCTTCTCGAACAGGAGTTGTATTTAGTGTCGCAGTAGCAAGTAAACTAGCCACAGCTGTCGCTGTTAGTATTTTTAAATTAGTCGATTGTTTAACAAATTGATTAAATAATAGTTGCATATAGTTTATAACTAATAACTCATCTGTTACATCCGTTGCATCCGTTACATCCGTTGCATCCGTTGCATCCGTTGCAAGCGTTGCCATATTTCTAATATGCTTAAAAATTATGACAAAATTATGTCATTTGCTGCGACACAACAACAGCCGTAAATCGTAGCGTCATACTATACGGCGTTTTACGGGCGAGTGAAGAATTTTGAGTAGCAGTTATTGGCGAAAGTTTAGCGAATAAGCGCGCGCAAAAATTTACCGACATGAGCTAGAGTGTTTTAAGCTATACATCTGTTTTCTCATGCCGGAGCTTAAAATGGCAAAGCAGGTATTACCTGGATTCAAAAACATCTATAGGTAGTATCGGAAAAAACTATCCAAAATCTATCTTAGTGTAGTTATGCTGATAGACCAAAGATAAAAATTACTTTATCTTAAGATTGTTTGTGATTTATTAATCAAATACATAGCCAATATCGGTGTATTAATGCCGATAAGGTTGTCAAAGGCAGTATACAAATATAGTTAGTCCCCATTTGAGTATATATATTATTTATGGCATTATTAGATTCTCAATTTGGCAAGAAGGAGACACGTACTGTCGGTAACGGTCTTCAGTCATTATTTTTAATTATATTTACACTTGCTTCAATTACAGCAATGGGCGCCCGTTTAGCTCACTTGCAAGTGGTGGATGGCAAAAAGTACTCAGAGCGCGCGCAGTCAAACCGAGTACGAGTTATTCCTAAACAACCAGAACGGGGTAACATTTTTGACCGCAACGGCAAACTGCTAGCAACAACTCGCTACCCACGTTCGGTGTACCTATGGCCCATGACTCATACAAAATCGGGTTGGGACGAAAAAATCGGGCCGCGTCTGTCTAAAATTTTAAATATGCCACAAGAAGAAATCGAGCAGAAACTCGAAGAAGCTGGCCCAAACTCTTCCACACTTGTACGTATCGCTCGCGACTTGAGCATGGAAGAAGTTACTGCGCTCAAAGAATACCAGCATGAACTTCCTAACGTTGAGATTCACACCGAGGCAGTACGTTCTTACCCACATAAGCACGAATTAGCTCATGTATTAGGATATACTCGTGAGTTAACGGCAGAACAACTCAAAAATAGGAAAAGTGAAGGTTATCGGCTTGGTGATGTAATTGGGCAAATGGGGGTTGAAAAAGCCTTTGAACAACACTTGCGCGGAGAATGGGGTGGTCAAGAAGTCGAAGTTGATGGTCGTGGGCGCCCGCTCAAAACGCTAGGAGAAGTACAGGCAAAACAGGGTAAAGATTTACACTTAACTATTGATTTAGATGTTCAAAAAGCAGCCGAGAAAGCTTTGGGTGGTAAAAATGGTTCAATTGTGGTAATGAATCCAAACAATGGATCTGTTTTGGCAATGGTTTCCCATCCCACATTTGACCCGAATGTTTTCTCAAAACACAAACCAAACCCAAAAGAATTACGAAACATTTTGGCAGGTGAAGGATATCCACTTGTAAATCGTGCGTTAAGTGCATTCCCTCCTGCAAGTACCTTTAAAATTGTTACCACTGCTGCCGGGTTAGAATCGGGTAAATATAAATCGAATCTAATCTTACCAACATATGGGTCACTCAATATTGGTGGTGTAACATTTGGTGAGTGGAACCATGCTGGGTTTGGACCCTTGGGATGGACTGGTGCAATGGCAATGAGTAGTGACACCTTCTTTTACCAAATTGGTAGAGGTATAGGTGGTCAAACGCTAATTGACTGGACGCGCAAATTTGGATTTGGTCAAAAAACCGGATTTGAGTTTACAACAGAAGAGTCTAGAGGTTTAGTCCCAGATGAAAAATGGACGCTAAGAGCCTTAAAAATGCCTTGGACTATTGGACACACTATTAACATGACCATTGGTCAAGGCGCCTTGTTAACAACACCATTACAAGTAGCACGAATGTTTGCGGTACCAGCTAACGGTGGTTATCTCGTGCAACCACATTTGTTTAAAGACAACGAAGATGCCCAAAAGTGGCGTAAACCAGTAGGAATGAAACCAGAAACCGTTAAAATTATACAAGATGGTTTACGTAAAGTTATCACCGAAGGTACAGCAAAAGCTATGAATTCTCCAACAATACCACCAATGGCTGGTAAAACAGGTACCGCAGAAGCTTGGAGAAAAGGCATAAAAGAAAACCACACATGGTTTGGTGGTTATGCTCCTGCGTCGAAACCAGAAATTTTAGTAGTATCCTTTGTTGAACACTCTGGTGGTGGTGGTGGTAGCGTCGCGGCACCGAAGGCTTTACAAGTTATGGAAGACTACTTCCAAAGAAAATACCCAGGTAAATACAAAAAACCTGAAGTGAAAGAAGAGAAGAAGAGTTAGGAGTGCTGAGTGCTGAGTGCTAAGTGCTGAGTGCTGAGTAGGTGGCTTAAGCCACCGTACAGTTCTTAGTAATGATTCATGAGTTAAAGATTAAAAGTTAAGAGTTTCGATTTAAAACTCAGCACTCAGCACTCAGCACTCATTACTTAAATTGTTCTAATAATTTTTCGACGCTGGCGTTATGGTCAAGAAAGGAGAATAAATGCCGATAACGCAGTTTACCTTCTTTGTCTAATACAAATTGTGCAGGAAGCGGCGCCCCTAAAGCTTGCCCAGTTTGATACGTCCGAAATACTCTACAACTGGGGTCACTCAATAACGGCATTTTCAAACCTAAATCTTTAACTACGATTTGACTTTGCCTTTCATCGGTACTTGTTACCATTAATACTTCTATCCCACGATTGGTAAACTCCTCGTAATTCTCATTCAAAGCTTTGATATGTGGGAAACAAAACGGACAATACTGCTTTTCTGTAAAAATTCGAGTCAATGCTAGTAAAACAGGTTGCTTGTTACGATATTCTGATAACTTTACAACTTTACCGTTTTTTACATCCTGTAGCTGAAAGTCTGGTGTCAAAAAATTTATCAAAAGCTTATCATATGCCGGAATGGGTAGAAAATTCCGTGCGAAGCGCTCATTAAATAAACCCCTAAAATCTGTAGAAATCGCCATATTTATACTTAGTAAAGCCTTAAATTCAATAAAATTGTACTAATTAAAAACCACAGCTAAACACGATTTGAGCGCAGTTGATATTCCTTGACCTGTGAATTCTGCCCAATTTAGGTGAGAATAAAGCAAGAAACTATACGTGTTTACCTGTGGTTATTTCTATGATAATTCTAAAATTTTACTCCAATATCAAAAATGGAGCTAGGACAGGCGCCTACACACTCGCGAAGTAGACTTTGGACTTAACAGGGTCGGGGTTCATTGTCTTGTCACCAGGTTGCCAACCAGCAGGACAAACTTCATCGGGGTGCGACTGTACGTATTGAATTGCTTGTAGTGTTCGTAATGTTTCATCAACGCTACGACCAAATGCTAAGTTGTTGATAGTAGCGTGCTGAATTGTGCCATCTTTATCTATGATGAACAAACCACGCAATGCTACACCTGCCGCAGGGTCGAGAACATTGTAAGCTGTACTGATTTCTTTTTTGATGTCAGAAACAAGCGGGTAGTTTAGGTCACCTACACCACCTGATTTACGGTCTGTTTGTATCCAAGCAAGGTGCGAAAATTCACTGTCAACTGAAACACCTAGTACTTCTGTGTTGACTTTCTTGAATTCTTCGTAACGGTCGCTGAATGCTGTAATCTCAGTTGGACAAACAAATGTAAAGTCTAAGGGGTAAAAGAATAGTACGACATACTTACCGCGATAGTCGGAAAGTTTTACTGTCTTAAATTCTTGGTCTAACACTGCTGTTGCTGTAAAGTCAGGAGCAGTTTGACCTACACGAATGCATTCTGTCATTTATTATTCTCCCTCATTGCTTACACATTTATAATTAGCGCGCACAACTTTGGTGACTTTTGCACCAATGTTACGTTCCACGCTTTACTATTTAATTACGAACTGTTACAACTATATCATACTCATAACGATTTTGAGTAAATAATGTTAGATGATTTAGATAAGCGGGAATGGTTGTTAACTAACGGTTTGGGCAGTTTTGCGAGCGGGACAGTTACGGATATCCGCACCCGGACTTACCACGGGTGGTTTTTTGCTGCTTTAAAACCACCATTAGACCGCAGTTTACTGTTATCACATTTGGAAGCGAGTTTGGAGTTGTTTGACCGTACTATACCTTTAGGTACAAACTACTGGGGAACGGGTGAGATTGAACCATCTGGATATAAGCTACTGCGTCATTTTAATATTAATCCGGTACCAACATGGGAATGGGGAGATGCACATTGGCGCCTAACTAGACGTTTGTTAATGCCACATGAAACTAATCGCTTATTGATTCAATACCGTTATAACGGTGTAAAGCCTGCCATATTAAGGTTAAGGTTACTAATAGCCGACCGTGATTTTCATCGTCAGCAAAAACAGGCGCCATCTTTAAAGTTTATCGAAATGTTGGGAGTACAGCAAGTTTGTTTACAGGCAGACAATGGTGATATGGGTGTACCTTGGCATTTGCGCTGGACGAGGGGAGAGTATAAGCAAGATGCTGTTTGGTACTGGAATTATAGTTTACAAGAAGAAACCGCACGTGGATTAGATGACAAGGAAGATTTATATAGTCCTGGTTATTTGAGTGTGGTAATGGAACCTGGAGATACTGTTACCCTGGAAGCACGAGTTGGTTTTCCTGAAAGTTATCAAGATTACCTAACGGACGAAACTTTTGATAAAGCGGTAAGTGTCGAGCAACAACGCTTATTGGGAATAGGGGATAAAGAATTATTAAAAGCTTGCGACCAATTTATTGTTTATCATCAATATACTAATAGTCCAACAATCATGGCTGGATATCACTGGTTTGATGATTGGGGACGAGATGCTTTGATTGCTTTGCCAGGTTTATTGTTACTTCCTAAGCGTTATGACCTTGCCAAGCAAATTTTAAATACTTTTGGTAATCATTGTCGTTATGGCTTAATAGCAAATCATTTACCTGTTGCAGACGGTGAAGCACTATATAACAGTGTAGATGTATCGTTCTGGTGGATTGAAACACTAGGGTTATACCTTGAAGCAACACATGATTGGGAATTTTTAGCTTTACAATATCCAGTCGTACAGCAAATTTACAAAGCTTATATTGGTGGTACTCGCTACAATATACATGTGGATTCTACTGATGGATTAGTCAGTTGGGATAACCAAAGTGTAGCATTAACTTGGATGGATACGGTAGTTGACGGGCGCCCTGTTACACCTCGTCGAGGTAAACCAGTAGAAGTTAATGCACTGTGGTATTCTGTTTTGTGTTGGGCATCGCGATGGGCAGAAATTCTTAGTGAATTACCCAACCTGCCAAATATAGATTATAAAAAACAAAGGCGCCTAGCGAAACAGTCAAGACGTTATGCAATGCAAGCAGAGTCAGTAAAAATATCACTGCAAAAATATTGGAATTCTAACTTGGGCTATCTTTACGACACAATAGAACCAGATGACCGTCGTAATTCTCAAATACGACCAAATGCCGTATTAGCATTATCATTTGCTCATTGTGGATTTACACAACTACAAGGGCAACAAGTACTAGAAGTAGCACGTACACGTTTATTAACACCATATGGTCTTCGTAGTCTTGACCCACTAGACCCTGATTATATTGGTAAATACGCAGGCAATCAACAACAGCGTGATTATGCGTATCATCAAGGTACAGTATGGTGCTGGTTAATTGGTAGTTTTATTCGAGCTTGGCAAAGATTTCATCCAGATGAACCATTACGCTTTTCATTTTCACCTTTACTCGAACACTTTACTTCTCAAGCATGTATTAATTCAATTTCAGAAATCTTCGATGGTGATGAACCCCATACACCAAGAGGAGCAATAGCGCAAGCTAAATCTGTTGCCGAAGTCATGGGAAGTCTATATAAACGTCATCCTTAACCGCGCTGCACTAGTAGTTGGCTTTGCTTCGCGTAAGCCAATATAATTATTAATATTACTAATACATCGTGCCATTTAATTTGTACTTATTCGTATAGTTTGTACTAAAAATTCTATAATTTGTGGAGATAATATAAAAAATCTTCTAGCGGTTCTAAACTAGTTAAAGGTAGCTTTTCACTCTCGACTGATTGAACAAAACCTAATATAGTAGCTTTAAAATCAGCCTCGTTTATCTCTACCCCTATATAACCAATACGGTCTTCTCTAACTTCTGTGGGAATATAACAAAAATCTTGATTCTTTAGTACAGGACGACATTCTAATAAACCTTTATTCTTAATAAATAAACCAGCAGTATCCATTAAGGGAGTTAAAATATTATTCAAACCAGAACTTTTGGCAATATCAGTTTCTATATTTATACACTGGCAGTAAAAGTGAACTGCAAGAACAGCTAAGGTATTAAAATATACTTGATTAGCTTTTGTTTGATTGCGGTGCTGTAAACTAATTTTTTCAGCATTTGCAATCATTCTACCATCGATAGGTATCGTGATTAGATGAGATTGTTTAGAATCCATTGCTGTCTCCATATCTTATTTACTCGTAAAGATACTGATTGAAATAAGGTGCAAACTTTTTACAAGACCTTTGGTAGAAACTGTAAATTGGCCCGTGTGTTGCTCCTGGTTTAAATTCTTGAGCTATTTCTTCCCAAGATTTATCTTCCTCAATTTTCTTAAGTAAGATAGTTTGAAAGCTAGCATTGGGATTTCGATTAAACAACTCGCGTTGTAACAATCCTTCCGGGTCTTCTTTAATAAATGCTAGTAATTTTTCAGAAGGAAGAGGATTTAGTTCAGCAGCGTAAATATTATATGTATCTAATTCATTTCCATCACCTGTATACGTGTAGATAGACATAATATCCCAATTAATCGAGTTAAAAGAGTTTATTTTTCGCTTTCTTAAAATAAATAATAGCCATCCTATAATTGAACCTCTTGCTGGGTCGTAATTGTGGATATTCTTACAAATATATAAGTAAGTATCCTGGAGAGCTTCTTCATAGACATATCTTGATGCATCAGTTTGAGGTTTTGGTAGTTGGTCTATCTTTACAGTTAACTCACTAAAAAGTTTGGTCAATGCAATTTGCTTCTCTAACGATGCTTTATCCCTTGCTTTTTGGTCTAACGAAGCATCAGACGCTTTGATTGCAGCTTGTTTTGCTAATATTGCTAGGTCTTCGAGAGTCATAGCGAAAATCCTCTTCTTTGTTCGTGTGATTGAGTTTCAGCCATAATCGTGCTTCTTCCACTCACAAAGATTTACATATCCACATAAATCATCTTGAGTAGCGATAAACTCGGTTTCCGTGTAGGCGCCTAGTTCTAAAACAAACTATTTCTCAGGGAAAGCTAGTTATGCACTATTCAAGAATTTGTTTTATCTATATATGTTGTTTCTCCCCACTCCTATAGTTGTTTTGGTCTATATCTATCTCCAGGGTTAGAGGAGAGATTTATGCACGAACTCCAAAAAGCCTAAAATATTTACATTTTGTTACAAAAAGGGTTTTAAATTAATTGTAGGTTGGTGTCGAAAAACAAGACCTTTAAAAATATTATCCTCACAAGTTCCTCAAATTATCTGCGTATAAACAGAGTTGTGAGGCAGATGAGCGATTATAAGTTAGTAATGGGGACTTCAAAATGTTTATGAAAACTGATATTTGGAATGTCCAAGAAACAGATTTTCCGGCAACTGGAACACCAGAGGAAAAACTCAAGTTTATTTTGAACTACGCAATATTGGCGCCTTCAAGTCACAATACCCAACCGTGGTACTTTAAAATTGATTCAGGCGCCATATATCTACTTGCTGACCACACTCGTGGTTTACCCGTTGCAGACCCAGATGGTCGGGAATTGATAATCAGTTGCGGAGCAGCGCTTTTTAACTTGCGTATAGCCTTGCATCACTTTGGCTACACAGGTAAAATTAAGACTTTTCCTGACCCCGCAAATCCAGATTTGCTAGCTTGTATCGAATTGGGTCATTCATCAGGAGAAACTACTGACGGAAAGTTACTGTTCCAAGCAATTAAAAAAAGACATACAAACAGACACGATTATCAAGATTGGAATGTTCCAGAAACACTGCTTAAAACTTTGCAGAAAGATGCAATATCTGAAGGTGCTAATTTACAAATTGTCAAAGGTGACATTCTGCGCGCTTCCGTTACAGAATTAATAGCACAAGGCGACCACTTGCAAATGGCAGACCCAAATTTTCGTAACGAATTAGCAACTTGGGTGCGTCCCAGTACCAGCAAAAGTCATGATGGTCTTCCAATTTATACTCATGGTATAGATGAACACTTTGAATTTGCTACGCCCTTGTTTGCTTTTGTCTTACGAACTCTGGATATGGGTTATTCAGTTGCAGAACGTAGTCGGAAACTTTTAGAATGCTCACCTGCGATTGTAATTTTAACTACAGAATCTGATAAACCTGCCGATTGGCTAGCAGCTGGGCAAGCACTAGAACGGGTGTTATTAAGGGCACAAGTAGTTAAATTATTTGCATCTTTTTTGAATCAACCAATTCAAGTACCTGAATTAAGAAGTCAACTGAGTAAGCTTCTTGGTGATAAAGCCTATCCACAAATTATGCTCCGTTTAGGGTTTGGGTTAGAAACGAAGCCAACACCAAGGCGAACAGTTGATGAGGTTGTATCTAATTGAAAAAATAAGCTTGGTTGGTAAGGCTAAATGCACGCAGAATATAAAAATAGAGGTATCAGAAAAATGATAGCCAAAATTATACTTAGTATTGGTGTATTGTTAGCAAGCGCATTCCTCACTTTAGTTATTGTGCAAGTAAGGAACGACCAAGAAGTTAGTCGGATTTGGCAAGCACTTTCAACTTCACCTGACTCAAAAAATCATTTTACTAAAGAAATGGTTATAGAATTACCTGCTCCCGTACAGCGTTATTTTTTGCACTCCATAGCGCTCGGAACTCCTCTGGCTTCGGGAGTCAATCTAAAAATGAGTGGTAATTTTAGGCTTAGTCAAGACAAACCGTGGTTGCCAATGGTAGGTGAAGAAATTATTTCAGATAAAAAAGGATTTGTTTGGAAAGCAGCCATTGGTAGCCCTCTTTCACAAATGCGAGGAAGTGATTACTATATTAATGGTTTGGGTCGAATGCGGTTTTCGCTTTGGGGATTAGTTCCCTTGGTAAATGTCCAAAATCCTGATACTAACCGCTCTGCAATTGGACGATTAGCTGGAGAAATGGTATGGCTACCTTCTGGTTTACTACCAGCGCGCGGTGTAAGTTGGAAGGCAATTGATGAGAACACTATCCAAGCTAGTTTAAAGATTGACGGTGAATCAGTAACGCTGACACTCTTTATAGACTCAAACGGTAAGCTGCTGAAGTTATCTTTCCCACGTTGGGGAGAACACAAAGAAGATGGTACTTACACTTACATTCTCTTTGGTGGAGAAATTCAGCAAGAACAAACATTTGCAGGATATACAATTCCATCCCAGGTTAGTTTGGGCTGGTGGTTTGCTCCCGACCGTTACTCAGAGTTTTTCCGTGCCACAATTGAGCAAGCCAAGTTTAACTGAACAATCTAATAACTTATTATTTGACCAAGGTAGGAGCAGTGATAATATGGGTTGTTATTTGTGGTGAGTGCATTAAAGTATTATGAATTAAGCAATTTTCAATTGCTTGCTGTAAGCCAAGTTTATGCTTTGTTTCCAAAGAGCAAGGTAGGCTGACATCAACTTGGAAATTATCTAGACGCGCGACAGGTCTAATCGATTTATCAGCATTCACCGTAATGCTAAGACCGGAAGAATCAATGTTTCTGTTTTGCAAATATTTAACTGCATAGAAACCAATACAACTACCAAGTGATGCCAATAACCACTCTGATGGAGTCATTCCCTTATCTTCACCACCATTTTCTTCTGGTTGGTCGCCAATTATATAATGATTTCTAGCTGTCGCTTTGAACTGTAGTTGACCTTCATAATTAATTTTAACTTGCATAAAACCCTCCAAATAATTATTAATGAAGGAAATCGCGCGTTGCAGGGATTATAGAGTATGAGCTTTACTTACCCTCACTTTGAGTTATAGGCAAATATTTTGAGGAACTTGTGAGGAAAGTTCAATTCGGGGTAGAAAGATTGGCAACGGATGATGAACTACATCCGTTGCAAAGAAAGCTGAGATTGAAAAAGTATCAATTTATTGCAAAAATGTAACGTTGAGGGGTTTTTGAGGGAAAATATAATTATAATCAAGTAGCGAGTAAATATCATGATTTACAACAAAATTTTGGTTGCTCTCGATAAATCTCCACAAACTTGTATTGTTTTTGAAGAAGCATTAGGAATGGCTCAGAAATACGGAAGCCAGTTAATGTTCTTTCATTGCATCAATAGCAATAAACTAAATGAGCCGTTTTTATCTGTTGGCACTATTGGAGATGTTGATATGTACGGTGCTTTGCACAAACAGTACCAACAAAACTTACTCCACGAAATTCAACAAGTTGACATTTGGCTAGAAAGTTGCTGCCAGCAAGCCAATATCAAAAAAATTTCCGCACAATTTAAGCATGGATTTGGAGAAGCTGGTAAACAGATTTGCAGTTTAGCAGAGTCATGGGGTGCAGATTTAATTATATTAGGTCGCAGAGGGCACAGAGGGATTACAGAAATTTTGCTTGGTAGCGTCAGTAGTTATGTTCTTCATCACGCTCCCGCAAGCGTGTTAGTTGTACAAGAACAGATATTCACAAAACATAAAAAATTTGTGATGACAACATCAACTCAAGCTAAAATGTGAAGTTTTTATAAGTTTACGTAAACTTTATGTTAACTGTTGTTAAAAGTTAAGGGGGAAACGTGCTATTTCAAACAATACAGTTATGAAACTCAACCAAAAGATAGCAGTAACAACTTCCGGAGTTGCTCTAGGTTTCGCTGCAATAAAAGTCAGCCCAGTATATGCTATTACTCGGACTGTTGATTTTACCATTACTGACGTTACTCAAACCGCTGCCTACGGAGGGCCACCATTAGTTATAGAACAACCGCTTTCAGGTTTTTATAGTTTTGATGACCAATCAACACCCGTTGTAGTTCCTCCTGCGCCGCTTAATCTCTCTTTGTTTCCTCTAACAGATTTTGGGTTTAATTTAAATGGGCGCCAGTTTTCGGTTGAAGACATAAGCGGGTATGGTGGTACAGCAACAGACTTATTTATCAGCGGTTCTAAAGCGGAAGGCAATAATGTAGTAACAAATTTTTCTATTTTTGCCATTCCTAGACTAGGTTTTGCTGAACCTCGTTTTAATGGTTTTGCCCAAAGAGGTTCTTTTTTATATTTTTTAGAAGGTAAACCTCAGCTTCAAGTACGAACTACACCTGTGTCGGTTCCGGAACCAGCAACTTTAGCTAGTATATGTGTCTTTGGACTTACTACTATATTTATTAAAAGAAAGGTTGCATCAAATAATTAATGAAAGTCCTATTTGGCTGGGAACTAGGAGGAGGACAAGGGCACATTCAACGTCTTGTAGTGCTGGCAAGGGAACTTGAAATCTATGGAGTCGAGCCAGTCTTTGCGCTCAAATCGTACAATATTAAAGCGACAAGTTTTCCGTGGCAGATAGTCTTTGCTCCTCGCTTACCCTTTACTGGCAGGTCAGAATCTTACACGTTTGCCGACATTTTAGAAACATTTGGTTTTGGTAATTATAATTTACTAAAATCGCATATTTTAGCATGGCAAGCGATTATAAAAGAGGTGAAGCCAAGTTTAATTATTACTGACCATGCTCCTGGATTAGTAATAGCAGCAAAAAATATTGTGCCCACAATTGTTACAGGAGATGCTTTTACAGTACCGCCACCAGTTGAGATTTTTCCAAACCTAAGAATTCCGGCGCCACTCAAATCACAACAGCGTCAAGAGCAAGTTAGTAATACAGTTAAGCAAATTCTTCAATATTCGGCGCCTTTAGGACAAATTCTTAATGGTGACACTAGTTTTATTTTTGGTATTCCTGAACTAGACCCGTATCAGCATTTACGAACTCTGAACCAATATTTGAGTGTACACGTTACACCTATTCCAAACAATTTATACAAAAGTGATGGTCATGCTTGGGCTTATTTGTACGATGACTATTCACACCGCAGTTTAGTTTTGAATACTCTGAAACCACAATGCGATTTTCAACCTTTAACAAAAGTACTAGCTGGGAAATCCCTTGCAATTCATCATGGAGGTTCAACAACTGCTATTACTTGTTTACTAGCGGGTATTCCTCAATTACTACTTCCCAAACACTTAGAACACCAACTTAATGCGGTTTCACTATCTGGGTTAGGGGTAGCGAAGACAATTAACAATCCAACATGGGAAACTTTAGTAGCGAAGAGAGCGCAAGCTTACTTACTTGTAGAAAACGCTTTGCTCCAAGCTGAAAAACTTGCACATTGGAATCAAAACTTTATATCCGTTTTTGTCAAAGCTTGTCTGAAATTTTTGAAATAACAGTTCATCGTTTGTATGTGGATGGTATTGTTGGAAGCCAAACATGGCAAAAGTTAGCAGAGCTTGCAACTGAACACCATTATTAAATTAGAATGAAACTAACGGAATTCTCTGCTTTACGAGCAAATATCACCGCCATTTTACTAACAGGTTGGTATCATTCATCGTTAATAAGCGTAAGTACTTTTGGCTGGAAACGCTTGACCTCAACAGAACTGATTTCGGCTCCTTCTTGAGCGATATCTTCAATGTATCCAAATTGGGATACTTTTGCAGCCGATTCAGTTATGAAAGGACCAAAATAGTAAGTGCAATGAGGATTATTAGTAACTACCTCTAGCCACCATGCTAATCTCAATTGTTCTAATAAAGATACAGTAATGTTTTCAGCAGTTTCTAAAAGCTTCATAGTTATTCTCCACAAATTGTTTTTCTAAGTAATTGGTAAACTGCTAGATTTAGATAGTCTTTTAGACTAATGATAGCGTTTGCAAATAAGTTTGGTTTGAGTTTGCTAATTGTAAGTGATGCTTAAACCATTGATTTGCTAATCGCGCGGCTTCTTCTAATGTTCCAGGTTCTTCAAACTTGTGGGATGCATTTGGGATAACTTCAAGCCGTTTATCATGGGCTGAAATTTGTAACAGTGCATCTTCATTCATGGCAATAGTTGGGTAATCTTCGCCACCTACAATCAGTAATGTAGGCGCCTGCAAATACGTAAGGTCAGAACCGATTAAGTATGTATAGGCACTACGTGCGACAACCGAGCAAACTTTCGTTCGTTGTGCTGCTGCTAGTAAAACCGCTCCGCCTAGGGCACTGGCGCCAAAGTAACCTATTTTAAGATTAAAAGTCATCGAATTTTCCGCCAGCCAATCAGTTATGCCTACAAGTCGCGTTGCTAGATGTAGGATATTACAGCGAAAATGTTTGCTCCGTTGGTCGAGTCGGTCTTCTTCTTGGGTTAGCAAATGGATTAATATTGTTGCCCAACCAGCTTGCCGTAAGAGATGAGCAAGATAACGGAGTCGATGTTCGTGCTTAATACTACTTTTGGCGCTTGGAATTACAACTATTCCCTGTGCGTCTTCAGGAATTACTAACTCGCCTTCTAGTTTGACTTGACCTAACTGGACAGTGATGATTTGCTCTTCTACTTCAAATGCTTGCTTTTTATACACAAAAATTCCTCCAACTTCTTAATTATTGCGGTTCTCTTACGGAATCATTATATTTATTTCGCCACATTCCGAACTAGACAAGTTATGTTTAAGCCTAAACAACAAAATTGAGGAACTTGTGAAGATAATTTGCTATTACAACGCACGGATTTTATAAATGATGTGGGGATTACTGTATTTAATTTGTAATAAAATTGACAATCCTCACAACTTCCTCAAACTTTTCACATAATCTGACAATACAGCATTCAATGAGGGCTAGTAACATGGAAACTACTAGAATGATTGAGTTGATCGGCTTTTTGCAGAAAGACCTGGCAATTCCAGCATCGGATTTGCAATTGGCATTACGGCACCCAGAGCAAACCCTTAGTTCCTTACCAATGATTTTATGGCAGTATGGTTTGGTAACTTTAAGTCAATTAGACCAAATTTTTGACTGGTTGCAGAGGAGCTTTTGAAGTCAACAATTTTTATAAAACTTAAGTACTATCACATATGAAAAGTTCCTCAACCGACATCATTATTATTGGTGCAGGCATTGCTGGACTGGCAGCAGGTTGCTATGCCCAAATGAATGGTTATCGTACCCAAATTTTTGAGATGCACAACTTGCCTGGTGGTTTATGTACCGCATGGAAGCGCAAAGGTTATGTATTTGATGGCTGTATTCACTATCTATTTGGCTCTGGAAAAAACCAGCCGTTTTATGAAATGTGGGAGGAACTAGGTGCAGTTCAGGGTCGGCAGTTTGTCCATCACGATGAGTTTATGCGAATTGTGGCGCCGGATGGCAAAACTCTAATTGTCTATAGTGATCCCGACCGACTCGAACGGCATATGTTAAGTTTCTCACCGAGTGACAAAAGGCTGATAAAGGAGTTTTGTGCGGGTATCTGGGATTTTACCGACTTTGATATGTCCTTACTCCAGCAAAAGCCAAAAGTTTTGATGAATTCTGTTGACTGGGTTCGTTTGAGTTGGAAAATGCTACCGTTTATTGGATTACTCAATAAATGGGGAAAAATCTCGGCATCTGAATTTGGCAACCACTTCCAAGACCCCTTTTTGCGTCGTGCAGTCCCACAAATGTTTGCTTGGAAAGACATTCCGATGATGGTCGGTATGTCGCTGTTAGCGTATACATTTAACAAAAACGCTGGGTTTCCAGTAGGCGCCTCACTAGAATTTGCGCGCGCTATTGAAAAGCGCTATTTAGATAATGGTGGTGAAATTCATTATTGTTCCCAAGTTGAGCGCGTTCTTGTGGAAAACGACCAGGCTGTGGGAGTGCGGTTGTATAGCAATGAAGAATATTATGCTGACCGTATCATTTCTGCTTGTGACGGGCGCGGTACTATTTTTGACTTGCTAGGAGGTAAGTATCTCAATCGCCAAATAAAAAAACTCTATGATGGTCATCTACCGTTACACTCACAACTTCAGGTTTCTCTTGGCTTAAATCGCGATTTATCTTCTAAACCTCACTGGGTTACTTACTTGTTAGAGCAACCAATAGTCATTGCTGGCGAGGAACGTTACGAAATTGGTGTCAAGCACTATTGCTTCGATCCTTCCCTAGCTCCTGCAGGTAAATCAGTAGTTATCGTGATGCTGAATACACCCTACGATTACTGGCAGCGCATTTATGGACGGTCTATATATGATGCTGAACAAATACAAGAATCGCATATTCTCATCGATCAATTGGAAAAATTTTACCCTGGTATTAAGGCTGACATTGAATTTATCGATGTGGCTACTCCCCTTAGTTATGAACGCTACACTGGTAATTGGCAAGGTTCAAACTGTGGCTGGTTGTTAACAAAAGAGACAATGTTTCAGATGGTTGCTGGTATAGACAAGACGCTGCCAGGTTTGGATAATTTTTATATGATTGGGCAATGGGTTGAGCCTGGTGGTAGTGTGCCAGTAGTTGCAATGTCGGGACGTAATATAATTCAGCAAATTTGCCATGAGGACAAAAAGGTATTTATAACTACAACTCTTAATTCTAAAATTTTGAAGTCAAAAGCAATATAGCAATTGTTAAGTTTTGTCAATTGTTTTACTTACTAATTCTAATATTATAAATTGTAAATTTTGTCAATCGGAAATAACACTTTTATTAGAAAATGAGTCAAAATAATAGTATATAAAAAATAGGCATATCCTCAGAAACTTCACGCTACCTTTTGAGGAAGGAAGGTAAGTATGAATAATAAAATTTCTTGGAAAACACCGTTCGTACCTATACAAGTTTTTCTCACTACAGCGACACTAATAGCAGCCTTTGCTAGCCCCGCCTTTGCCGCACCAAAAGTTGAAATTGTCGGCGCCGGCTACGGTGGCAGTGGTTGTCCTGGAGGTTCCGCGAATGTTACCGTTAGCCCAGATGGTCAAGAGCTAACTATTCTATTCGATAAGTTTATGGCTCTTGGAAATAATTCTAGAGAAAGCCGCAAAAGCTGTAACTTGACTATTCCAATCAAAGTACCTCAAGGCTATCAAATTTCTCTTTATGATGCTGATTATCGAGGCTATGTTGCTCCTAAAACCATTGGGCAACTAAGAGCAGAGTATTTCTTCGCTGGTGGACGTGGGCCTGTTTTTTCGAGAAAATTTAATGGCGAAACGCAGTACAACGTTCGAGACAGTTTAGCAACGGTTGCTGATGTCTGGTCGCGCTGTGGCGACAGTTTGAACATGCGAGTAAATGCTGCGATGTCGGCTACTGGTCAAGGTATGGCTACTGTTGACTCCTTCGATCTCGCACACCGAGGTTTGATTTATCATATCAAATATCGTACCTGCCCTAGTAATTAGTAAAATTCAGATGATTTATAAGTATGTTTACTAACTATTGCTTGACTCAATAGTTAGTAAACGGCTAAAAATGATGAATTTCAGAATTATCGAAGTTTAATTTCTCTACCATCATGAATCTGCTCGCTAGGATGCAGAATAACTACTTCTCCTTCTTTCAATCCTCGACGAATTTCTGCTTCAAAATCGCTGCGTTGTCCAACTTGAAGAAAGCGCCGAACTGCTTTACCATCTTGAACTACAAACGTACACCATGATTGACCACAGCGAAACAGCGAACTTAATGGCGCCTTTAATACACTTTTCCCATCCCAAATTATAATTTTTACATCAACACGGTAAGCATCACCAAGAGACTTAGCTGTATCAACAAAATCACCAATTACGTTGACACGCTGTTCTTCCACCCCCAAGGCAGAAACTTTGGTAAATGCAGAAGGTTCTATCCGTCTAACTTTTGCTTTAATTGCTTGAATATCTGCTCCTTGGTCAATTAATATAGTGTCTCCGATTTGAATTTTGGTTGCATCACTCGAAAGTACATCAATAACTAGCTCTAGTTGCGAGATATTACCTACTTCGAGTAAGGGTGTACCTGATGTAACGAACTGGGCACTTTCTTTTTGCACTCGCAGTACTTGGCCACTTACAGGTGAGTAAATATTAGTACGTGCGGCTTCATCTCTCAACTTTGAAAGTTCTGCTTCAACGCTGGCGATACGAGCATCATAGACTTTAAGTAAATAATCAGGGTCTTTTTGCTCTTGTTTTAAAACTAAAAGCGTCGCACGTGCAACTTCAACCTCATTGGCAGATGCTTTTGCTGCAAGCTTTACAGTTTCTAGTTCTTTAGCTTTAGTTATTTGATTAAGTTCTGCAACTTCCCTATCTTGACGGGGAATAGCACCAGATGTCTGTAACTGCTGGGCACGCTGAGTATCTCGTTGCGCTTGTTTCAATGCAGCTTGTGCTTGTACAACTCTTGCCTCTGCTTGTTGCTGTGTTGCAAGTGCTGCTTGGATACGTTTTTGTGCTTGTTCGAGGTTGGCTGGCTTTGGGCGTTGCGTTGCTACTCCTTGACGTTGCGCGCGCCATTCTGCCAATCTTCCTAAAGCTTCTTTCACTTCGGAAGTCAGAGGAAGTGGGTCGATACGTGCGACTACTACTCCTTGTTCAACTTTATCGCCTTCATCCAATTCTATTCGTGCGAGACGACCATCGACAGGCGCCGAAATTGTATAACGATTACGCACTCGTGTTTTACCTTCAGCATTGACGTTAACCTGCAATTCACCGCGACTAAGGCGCCTGGTATCTACAGAAATAGGAGCAGGGCGGAAAGCTTGTACAATTAAGATAACACTAGCAGCAGCAATAACAAAATAAATAAACAGTTTTGGCGATATTTTAGGTAAACGTTTCCTTAGTCGTTTGGTTTCCGAAATTGGTTCATTCTCGTTCGGTTGTTCTTTTAACCACCTGGAAGGTAAAAGTTTCATGTTAAGTTGTTTGTATATAAATTTACCTAGATGCTTAAATTTTGGCTATATATATTAAGATTAAGCAGTAAAATTGAGGAAGTTGTGAGGATGTTTATTCTCTCATTTTTAACACAGCAATTAAATCTAGGTTTTTCAAATGGCGCCGGACTATTAACCCAGAGATAATTGCAGCAATTGTTACCACCACAAATGCGAAAGCATAAGTTGCTTTAGTTACAACCAAGGGGATACGGTAAAGTTCTGAGTTGTAAGTTAGAGACATCAACGCACAAAAACCAAACCCAATTGCAAATCCCAAAGGTATTGCTAAAAGCGTTAAAATAGCTTGTTCGCCTAAAAGAATTACAGAAATTTCTGTCTTGGTAAAACCGATAACACGCAAAGTTGCCAATTCTCGACTACGTTCTGATAAAGCGATACGCGCGGCGTTGTAAACTACCCCAAAGGCAATTACGCAAGCAAAGACAACTAATACAGTTGTAAAAACACCAAGAGTACCTGCAATTGTTTCTTGAAAGCGCTTTATTGCCATTTCCCGCACGGTAACACCAGCTACCCCTGGTGTTCGTTTTAACACTTTATACAATCTATCAATTTGTAATGAGTCTGCTGCTAGATATGCTCCCGACACAGTTCTGCCTTCGCGCATCAATCGATTTAATGCTTGTATATCCATGTATGCAGCGACACCAATTAATTCATCTACTAAACCAGCTACAGCGACTTTACGTGTAGGTCTTTCTGCTTCTAGTACTTCCACCGTTAAAGTATCACCAGGTTTAACACCTAAGATTTCTGCTAGTTTTGTTGTTAGTAGCACCCCATTGGATGGTAAATTCACAGGACGCAAATTTTTGTTTAACAGGCGCCTTAGTTCTGCATTTGGCTCTAAACCTGTCAGTGCAATTCGGTAGTCACGGTGTTCAAAACGTAATTTAGCTGGTACAGCGCGAAATGTTTCGGTACGCAATACACCAGGTAGATGGGCAACTTCATACCGCACGCGCGAGGGTCGTGGTTCGTTGAACACAATCATCACGTCTTCGCGCTGAACGTTGCGAAATTGCACATCAATTATGTGTTGCATCGCATCGCTAAAATAACTACCAACAACTAATATCGCCACTGCAAGCGCTATTCCAATGATAGATAAAAATGCTTGTACTGGCTTGCGTTCGAGGTTTCGCAGAATCATTCGACTTACAGGAGAAAGTAAAGATTCAAACCCCAGACGTTCGATAATTGTAGGATGAAAATGTGCAGGTGGTTCGGGACGCATTGCTTCTGCTGGTGGTAGCGAAACTGCTTTTTTCACTGCCATAAAACCGCCAATCACTGCAGCACCACCACTAATTAAAATAGAGAGCATCACTAAACCAATTCCAGCTTCGTAGCGCAGTAAAGGAAACGAGAAAAACCTAGTGTAGTTTTGAGTAACAGCAGCACCAAACCAGAGTCCAAGGGCTGTACCGAATGCGGCGCCTGCCAATACAATAGCTAAAACAAACTTTAAATAATGTAAGCCAATATCTATATTACTGTACCCGAAAGCTTTGAGGACTGCTATTTGGTCGCGTTGGGTGGCGATAAGCCGAGAGAGCAAGATATGTAAGAGAAACGCAGCAATTCCAAGAAATATAGATGGTACTATTGTTGCAGTTCCTTGAAGTTGGCTAATTTCTTCCGAGAGAAAACGGTTAGAAAGTTGGTAAGAACGACCATAGGCGCCAAAACCACCATAATTTTCTAAAAGTTTATCTAGGCGAAATATTACATCAGCTTCAACAGCACCTCGCATACACGAAAGCGTCACATCATTAAATGCACCATCCATATTAAAAGCAGTACCTAAAGCTTCGCGTCCCATCCAAAAAACACCAAAACGTTCATTATCAGGGAAAACATCACCCGTTCCTTGAATAGCATAAACATACTCTGGTGAGAGCGCTATCCCCACAATTCGCAGCTTTTGCCAACGTCCATTAATAATGGCGCCGACAGAATCACCTAAATCTAGTTTATGTACTTTAGCAAAGCTTTCACTAATTAATACTTCATCATCTTTATTTGGTTGAATATAACGCCCCCGCCGAATAAAAATATCATTAAGCATTGGCATCTGTAGCCGTGGTATAGATATTAACCGTCCAGTTGCAGGTTCACTCCGTCCAGGAATATCGAGACTTACATCCGCTACTACTCGTGTTTGTACCTGCGCGACTCCAGGGATATCTTGAATTTGTATTGCTAAAGATTCTGGCGCGCGTTTAAGTTGGGCGAAAACCTGGGCAAAGCGGTACTGTTCGTAATAACTAGCTTGGGAAAGTTTTAATGAGTCATAAGCACTCAGCATTGAGACAAAACTGGCAATACCACAAGCGACAACTAGCGCTATGGCAATAATTTGACCTCGCTGATGCATTAAGTCACGGGTAAGCTTTATATCGAGCGGTTTCATGTCATAAAACCAAAACTAAGGATTTATAAGCCTGTCACCTAACTTAGCCCAAGTTTTGGCGCCGACTATTCCATCTGTCACCAAGGCAAAAGTAGTTTGGTATCTTTTTACTGCTTGCTCTGTTTTTGAACCAAACTTTCCGTCAACTCCACCTGTGCGATAGCTTTGAGATTCCAACAGTTCCTGTAAAAGTGTTACAGCTCCACCTTCGGCGCCAATACGTAAAGTTGGTAATTCAGCTGATTTGGTTGCACCTTGTGTTTCAACTGGCATAATTTATTTCCTGTGATTATTAATTTTGGCAGTATATATATTTACCATAGAGACTTAGAGTACACAGAGTGAAGTGTAACGGATAGTTAATTTTAGATAATAAATTTTTGTTTTTAACGAATTACAAGCACCGTTACATCCGTTGCAAGCTAACCTCCCAAAATTAATGATATAGACGACTAGCAAAATTTACCTGCGGTACACTCCGTGAATGCGTCTCTACATTATAGAATGTGTATCTTGAAGTTTACAGAAAGTAATTTTTAGTTGTATTAAGTTTGATTTCCTCACAAATTCCTCAAATTTGTTCCGTAATCTCAAAATATACTTAGCTAACGCAGCGCGTATTTGATTAAGGGACTTTCAAAAAGATTTTGGAGATTTTTTTTATATGGAAGTCCCTAATAGGCGAGTCATAAAGCTAACAACGAAGGCTGCATCAGTGGCATCTATTAATTTGTTTGAATTGCACACTATGGAAATATGAGAGAAGCAATATGAAAGGTATCAAAAGAAACTCATTGATTCTGGTATTGGTATCGGTCTTAAGTGTAATTGTTTTTTCTTTAACAGCTCTAGCGCAAACTGAGATTAATATCAACAAGAATAATATTATTCGGATTGGCGGTGATGTGACAATTGCTCCTAAGCAAAAGGTTGAAAATGCCCACGCGATAGGTGGTGATGTGACAATTGGTGAAGGCGCAAGAGTTACCCAGACAGCAATTGCAGTTGATGGTGATGTAATTTTAGAAAAAGGCGCCCGTGTGGATGGCGATGTCTATGCTGTAGGTGGAGAAATTATTGCAGCGACCGGGGCTACGATTGGTGGTGCTTCTGGTACAGCTTTAGACAGTGGCAGATGGGGAACATACGGTTACCGAAGGAGGGGAATTGATAACTTTTTCCGTTATCTTTTCCATACTGGATTTCACATTCTCAACGTCGCTGTAGTTACGATTATTGGTGTTATACTTCTACTTTGGCGCCCAAATTTTTTGCTTAACCTAGCAGCAAATGTTAGAGAATACCCGCTTCAATGTGGATTATGGGGTTTAGGCGGTTTGTTTGCGGTTATTTTGCTAATTATCTTCCTAGCAGTTAGTTTAGTTGGAATCCCGTTGTTACCCTTAGTTGGTTTGGCTGTCACTGTTGCATTCGTACTAGGAAATATGGGAATTGCTCTTTGGGTTGGGCAAAGAATTTTAACTAGGAGGGAACGAACAACTATGCAAGAATTTCTGATTGGGATGCTAATTTTGGGTTTAATCGGTTTGATTCCCGTATTAGGAGGACTTATGTCGTCAGTAGTAAATATTTTTGGTAGTGGTGCATTAATTACGTGGTTGTTGAGTAAAAGACGAACAAGGTCTGTTGTATAGATGTTGTATAGATATTCAAAGTTACCATTCCAACTGAGTCGGAGATAATTTTTCTTTATTCAGTTTCACGTTTGTAATCTGTCCACTTCGCATTGTAATTACCCTATCAGCCATTGCTGCAATACCAGCATTGTGGGTAATAACTACCGTTGTCGTCCCTAGTTCCCGGTTTACCTGTTCCAAAGCTTCCAATACCAGTTTACCTTTTTGATAATCCAAGGCGCCTGTAGGTTCATCACATAATAACACTTCAGGACGCTTGGCAATCGCGCGGGCAATAGCGACTCGTTGTTGCTCACCTCCTGACATTTGTGCTGGAAAGTGATTGAGACGTTCTTTTAGCCCGACTAAGTTTAACGCATCTTCAGGACGTAAAGGATGGCGAGCAATTTCTGTCACAAGTGCCACATTTTCTTTAGCTGTTAAACTGGGAATTAGGTTATAAAACTGAAAAATAAAACCAACACAATTGCGACGAAAACGAGTTAGTTCTGCATAACTCGCATTTTGCAAGTTATGTCCTCTGAAAAAGACTTCACCACTAGTTGGTACATCTAAACCACCAAGTATGTTTAATAAGGTTGATTTTCCACTACCACTAGCTCCTAGTAATACTACTAACTCGCCTTCGTAAAGTTCGAGGTCTATTCCTAATAATGCATGAACTTCCACCTCACCCATGCGATAAACCTTAGTAATATTTTTGACATTAAATATGCCTAATAATGGCATAGTTGATTCACTGTAAATGACTGAGTGTTTCTCTGGTAGATTGTCCATAACCATACCAAATTGCTGATCAAAATTGTTTATTCTTACTCTTTGGAGAATATATAATGTTTCCGTAATCTCCAATAGCAATTACTTCATCCTCTTGGCGCCAATTGTTATGCTCTATAACATAGTCAAATTTTTCTTTTAATTCTTCGTCAGACAAACGTTCTAAACTTTTCGCCCATGATAGCCCAAAATTAAAGGGAAGTGAAATAGTTGATTCTTGTTGTGTGGTAGTATTTACAAATTTGTAATATTGTCCCATTGCTCGTTACCCAATTTTTGTAAATATTTGTAAACAATTAATTATTTTATAGAGATGCAATATTGTCTAGAGACGCGATATTCTTGAGAGACGCAATTAATTGCGTCTCTACAGTGTTACAAATAACACTATAATATTGTTAGCATTATTTGAAATATTTATCAATTGTTCAATTGCTTCAATTAATAATGTTTTTTCTCACTTGGCTCACCTTCAAACGGTTGAACTCCTGTTTCAGGGAAATCATCGTCTCTAGGAGCAAAAATTCTAGACACTGCCCCAGAAAGGTAGCCAATGATTTTTTGAGGTACTTCTTTTACTGCTTGTAAAATTCCATTTGTATTAGGATTCGCCATATTTAACCCCTTTGTTCGTGTGAGCTTGATTTAGATTACTCCCTTTTTAAATTAGAACAAAAACTTGAGGAACTTGTGAAGATGCGATTTGTAATTATAATTTAAACTTATTCATATGTTTGTCAAAATTAATTTTATTATGTAAAGCTGGCTGCGCGCGAGTATCGCTCATTTAATTCAAGCAAGTGTTCATTCACCCGAATTAATTCCCTAGCGCGTTCTGTTACCTTTCTTTCTAACTCATCCTTAGATTTGCGTAAATCAGCTTCGATTTTTTTACGTGTACTAATGTCAGTAACCGTACCTAGCATTCGCATTGCTTCACCTGCATCGTTATAGTAAAATTGACCTCGCGCTTCAATCCAGTGAATGCTACCATCTTGCCAGACAATACGAAACTCATGATGGTACTTAGTGTGTTCTGAGCGAACCTGGTTGATTTTAAAATGTAAACTTTCCCGGTCGGATTGTAGGACGCAATTTATAAAAGTATCAAAAGTTCCATCAAATGAGCCTGGAGCCATTCCGAACAAGCGTTCTTGAGTTTCAGACCAAATTATTTGACCTGTCAATATATTCCAGTCCCAAATACCTATTTCAGCAGCTTCCAAAAAGAGCGCAAGTCGTTGATTTTCTTGTTGTGCCATTCGCCGAACTAATTTTATCCGCTCTAAACGATTGATAATTCGGGTGACAAGTTCGGGACCAACAAATGGTTTACTAACAAAATCATCAGCACCAGCGCTAAAAACTTGATTGACAATATCTGCATCGTTATGAACCGTTAAAAATAAAATCGGTAATTCACTCCAATCAGGATGATTACGCACTGAAGAGCAAAGTTCAATGCCACTGACCCCAGGCATTTCTACATCTAAAATTAATAAATCTGGCTTGACTGCTTCCAGAGTTTCCCAAAATGCGCGCGGTTCGGCGAGAGTTTTGACTCTAAGTCCCCAAGGTGTAAGTAAAGTTTGTAGTAATTCTAATATCTTTGGGTCATCGTCTACAGCTAAAATAAGCGAATGCTCCTGAAACGGTATTGCATCGGTAGTATATTGAGAATGCTGCGGTTCTAACTCGATTTCTTGCCGCAAAGCTTTGATCAATGCACCAAGTTGTACAGCATTATTTAATGAAATAGTTTCTGCTTTGAGTAACTTTTCTATTTTGCGTGCAATTTTAGAACCTTCTGGAAAGCCAAAAGTACCAAGCGAACCTGCTAACGTATGCGCTTCTTTTTTCGCTTGGCAATGCAATTCTTTATTTAAATCATTTTGAACTAATGCTTGAGATGCTTCTTCTAATATATTAACCTGTTCGGCAACTCGCCCTTTGAATTTCTGCCAAACTTTATTTATAGCCAAAGCAGTTTGTTGCGATTTTGACTCTGATTTGGAATGAGATGCTGAATTTACTTGTAATTCGTAAGCATCCTTCTGTTTACTTCCACTACTTTCTGACTGCGACTTGAGACGATAGCCTATACCGTACACCGTTTCAATTAAACTACTAGAGGCGCCTTTCTCTTTTAACTTCTGCCGTAAACCTTTAATATGAGTACGAACTGCTTCCTCACCAGGAGTATCTTCGTAAGACCATAGATGCTCCAAAATCATACCGCAGCTAAACACCCGTCGGCTGTTTCGCAAAAAAAGCTCTAATAATGCATACTCTTTAGGAGTTAAAGGCACTAATTGGTCGTCATAACTAACCTCGCAGCTTGTGGGGTCAAGCCGTAATTTACCCCACTCCAGAATAGGTTGTGAAGCGACTCCTCCTCGACGTAGTAGCGCGCGAACACGAGCAACAAGCTCTTCAGCGTCGAACGGTTTAACTAAATAATCATCTGCACCAGCGTCAAGTCCAATAGCTTTTTCGTGACTGCTATCTCGACCAGTTATTAAAAGGATTGGAACAAGCAAACCATGAGCGCGTATTTGCCGACATAAGCTAATCCCATCTAGCTTGGGTAGCATGACATCGAGAAGTAATAAATCGTAATCAAAGTTTTCAATTAACTCCCAACCCGATAAGCCGTTATTTGCTACCTCGACGACGTAATTTTGATTGCGAAGAATGGCTGCAAGCGCCTCCGATACAAATCCATCATCTTCCACAATTAAAATTTTCATGGCAAAAAATTTTCCTGGTATTACATGATTTTTAACCTGACGAAAGTTAAAATTATACGTACAATTCACTAACACTTTAATTATTTCATATTATTAATATTTTTTTCAATTTTAATACATAACTTAAAGCTACTGTAACATAACTCAACATTCAGCTAACAGGCGCCAACCTCTAATTCTGAAAAATTGCGTGACTATCCAAAGCTTTCAGACATATATATAGACGTATCTGAGCTACTAGTGTCTACTAGTAAGCTAGTATTGTTTTCTAAGTTTGAGGAGTTGCTGATTCTACGTTGAATAATTTGAATTAGTTGTTGTGGTTTAAAGGATTCTAAGTTAACGAAATTACCTGCTTGTAGCCATTGTAGTTCTTGTAATGTCAATGTACTATGAATCTCATTAGGTAATTGTACTTCATCTATAATCAAAGATGATTTTTCTACAATTAGATTATTTTTATTAGCCAAGACTTGCCGAGGTGTAATACCTATATCAATAATAGTGACATTTGTATCTTTAAACCAGTCAGGACTTGTGCTGAGACGATGTACTACACATAAACCTTCAGATGTACAGTTGTGCAGTGCATAAACTTTTAATTCTGAGTTACGTCGTAACATCTCCATTGTAGTATCAAAAATGCTTTGAGGGTACCCAGTAATACTAAGAATCGCACAATTATTTTCAAAGTGAAAGTTGTTAGCAATTAAAAACTGAGCTATATCTGCACTATCACAAACTACCAATCTATCAAAACTATAAGCTGTAACATCAGGATTGACTTGGGTCAGAATATTACACTCTTGTGCAGGCGCCAGTCTTCGCGGTATCTTACCATTTATACTTTCCCATCGATTTAATAATTCTAAAAATCGGGTTTCAGATATTGCTAACTTCTCAACTAG
>ERZ1066120.200-NODE-200-length-61918-cov-14.829090_pt1 | contig 61918 bp, 56 predicted proteins | sample MGYA00382767_ERZ1066120 | MGnify/ENA primary metagenome ERZ1066120 (study PRJEB33369, sample SAMEA5778350) | biofilm metagenome | biome: Industrial cooling water; feature: Water cooling tower basin; material: Biofilm | place: United Arab Emirates | collected... | reverse complement strand
CCCTTTCTCTGTCACTTGTTGCAACCCCTATCCTATGTTTTGTCCTGTACTCAGCGCCAGATAGTTGACCTGGATACTTATTTGCCTGATGGTCAATTCCCACTCTTTCTAATAGCTGCATTGCCACTTCTTCGGCTTTAGCTTTCGTCATTCCACGTAAATGAATTGGTGCAAGCGTCACATTTTTCAGTACAGTCAAATGAGGAAATAAGTTGAACTGTTGAAACACCATTCCCACTTCTTTACGTACTGCTTCAATATTTTTGAGATTGTGAGAAATTTTCATCCCATCAATTTCAATACTACCTTTTTGATATGGTTCTAAACCGTTAAAAGTGCGGATAAAAGTTGATTTCCCCGAACCTGATGGTCCCATCAACACGACAACTTCCCCCTTATTAACCGTGAGGCTAACTCCTTTAAGCACATGAAAATTATTGTTGTACCACTTTTCTACATTCCGCGCCACAATAATTGGTTTTAAGCCAGTAGTAGCGGTATTATCTGAAGCTATTCTAGGCTGTTGATATGCCATAATTCGCATCCTTATTGATACTTTTGCTTTTTGTACGGGTGGGTTTAATCGAGAAATCGTTCGTAATTTGCATGAACTTAAGAAAGAAACCTGCCCCTAATTACACCGTAGGTAATTCGGAAAGAGGTTCTCCCAACCATCTTTGAGAAAAATTATTCAATTTTCCAGAATTCTTCAAATCCGTAACAATCGCATTTACTCTTTGTAGTAAATCTTTATCACCACGTCGTACACCAATATAACAGGGAGAATTTTTCATCACAAACTTATTGTCAATCTGTTTATCGGGGTTATCTCGAATTAATTTTGCAGCAACAACATTACCAGTTGCAATTAGTTCTACTTGTCCTGATACTAGCACCGATGCAGTTAAACTATTACTAGCAAAACGCTTAATTTGAACTTTCCCAGCAGGTAATTTAGAAAGCTCTAAATCTTCTAAAGAACCTTGAGCAACGCCAACCGTGCGACCTTTTAAATCCTCCATTGATGTAATGTTGTCATTTGGTCTACCATAAATACCTGAGAAAAAGGGAGCGTATGGTATGGAAAAATCAATAATCTTGGCTCGTTCTTTATTCTTACCCAAACTGGAAATTACCATATCTACCCGATTGGTTTGTAAAAACGGAATTCGGTAATTACCAACGATAGGTACTAAATCTAACTCAACCCCTAAACCCTTAGCAATCTCTCGCGCTACATCAACGTCATAGCCACGAACCTGCATATCTGGACCCACAGCACCGAACGGAGGGAAATCATCTGGAACTGCAACTCTTACCTTACCAGTAGCCTCAATTTGTTCCAGCGTTTTCCCAGGATTCACACCAGGTAGACTAGCAGCTGATGCACTGCTAGATGTCACCGCCAGCGTTTTCACCGCAGATGATTCCGATGAGCTACAAGAAGCAACGCTTACTGTCATCAACAGACTTGCTAAAAATAGTGCAATAAATCTCAGCCATTGCTTACTAATTACTTTCATCGTAATTGGGGAGTGGGGTGTAGGGTGTGGGGAGCTGGTGTGCAGGTGGGCAAGTGGCTGGTGTGATTAACTTCTGACTCCTGACTCCTGACTTCTGTTTCCTTTCTTAACTGATAACTAATTAAGATTTGTAAGTTAATCTTCGTTCTAAGTTTTGACTTAAAACGGAGAGTGGATAGCACAAACAGAAATAAATTAAACCTGCAATTGAAAATACTAATAGCGATCGCAAAGTTACATTATTAATTTGCGCTGCTGCGCGAGATAATTCAGTAAAGCCAATCACAGAAGCCAAAGAAGTTCCTTTAATTACTTGCACTGCAAAACCAACAGTTGGCGCAATTGATAGCTTGAGTGCTTGCGGTAAAATCACCAATCTCAGCTTTTTAAAATAACCAAAACCTAATGCTGAAGCTGCTTCCCATTGTCCTTGTCCGATAGCAGCAATAGAACCCCGCCAAATATCTGCTAAAAATGAACTTGTAAAGGCAGTTAATGCTAAAGTTGCTGCTTGTAAAGGTGATAGATTAATTCCAAATACAACAGAAAGCCCGAAAAAAGCCAGAAATAATTGTAGCAATAACGGCGTTCCCTCGAAAAACTCGACGTAAATCCAACTAATAGCTCGCAGCCACTTGTTTGGAGAAATTCGCATCAACATGACTAAAAAACCGATAATTCCACCACAGATAAATGCGATCGCGGATAGAATTAACGTCCATTGAGTAGCAACGATTAAATTTTTTACAATTACTGGTATAGTAAATTCGTCCATTTTTAGTAAGTCAAAAGTTAAAAGGCAAAAGTCAAAAAATTGTAGGGGCGGGTTCACCTAAAATATTTGTCGCAGTCTAAATTGTTCAACAAACCCGCCCGTACGTAGTTAAAAGGCAAAAGTCAAAAAATTGTAGGGGCGGGTTTACCTAAAATATTTGCCGCAGTCTAAATTGTTCAACAAACCCGCCCGTACGTAGTTAAAAGGCAAAAGTCAAAAATTTGTAAAGGCGGGTTCACCTAAAATATTTGCCGCAGTCTAAATTGTTCAACAAACCCGCCCGTACGCAGTTAAAAGGCAAAAGTCAAAAATTTGTAAAGGCGGGTTTATCTAAAATATTTGTCGCAGTCTAAATTGTTCAACAAACCCGCCCGTACGCAGTTAAAATCTAAAATGCAAAATACTATAAATACGTCATAATTTAACGCCTATATTTAGCAAATTCAAAAAACTGCTTTTCTACAGCATAAGCTAACCCTTTTATTAGCCAAACAATTGCTAGATAAATTAGAGAAATTGTGAAATAAATTTCAAAACTACGAAAAGTACGAGCATTAAGGTAATCTCCAGCAAATGTCAAATCTTCAGTCGCAATTTGAGAGACAACGCTAGTAAATAAAACAGCAAGAACAATTTGCCCGACTAAAGCTGGATAAATATTGGATAATGCCGGAGTTAAGACAATATGACGGAAAACTGATATTGGTTTAAATCCTAGTGCTAATCCTGCTTCAACTTGTCCTTTATGAATGCTTTCTACCCCTGCTCGCACGATTTCTGTAGAATAAGCCCCAAAATTTACAGCTAACGATAAAATCGCCGCTTGTTCTGCTGTCAGTTTCAGTCCCAAATTTGGTAATCCAAAGAAAATAAAGAAAAGTTGGATCAAAAATGGAGTATTTCTAATTGCCTCAACATATGCGATCGCTAACCAATTTAAAAAACGATTGCTAGAGGTTCTAAAGAGCGCCCCTACAATGCCAATAGCTAACCCAAAGGCGATCGCAATTAACGATAACCTCAGAGTTACAAACGCTCCTGCGGCAAATAAACCAATGTTATTCCAGACTACTGAAAAGTCAAAAGTATAACCCATAGTTGAAATAATTCGGCAGTCAGAAGTCAGAAGTTCAAAAAATAACTTTTTTATTTCTAACTTATTTTTTCAGTTTCATAATCCAGAATACTGTATACAAATACTATATTTTCTTCTGTGTAAGTCGATACTAAGTCGATCGTAAGAGCGCGACGAACGCAGATGGAAGCAAATAAATGAAGACTACGAGCAACACCATCCTTATTTTCGGTAAAATTGTCAAATTTTCCTGACTTTTGGCTAATTTTGGAAATTTTAGTTACAATGAATACAGAAAAGAAAACGTTCATCTCTCTAAAAATGCTCCTCACCAGATGCTTAGAGAGACGGAAGTAAGGAGATATCCAGAAGGAACGCAAGCGAAGTAATTACCTGATTCCTTCAGGAGGCGAGATCGTAATGAATTACCAACAAAACATTCAAAAACTAGAACAACTTTATCACCACCAGCCAGAACCAAAACAAAGCCGATCGATTCGGGAATCTTGGCTGAAAAAAGTTTGGCGATCGCTCGTTGCCGTCTTGGGCGACAATTCAGAGATGCAAGTCTGGAAGACCGAAGATAAAATAGGTCATTCGCTGTGGAAGCTTTACGATCCTACAAGTGGCGAAACATTTGACTTCGATTCAGAGAATGAAGTTAGAACTTGGATTGAAGAATCTTACAATCGGCTACCAATAAGAGAAAGAAGCTTTCGACCCTTTTTTAGCTATTCATAATTCGTGACTGCTGCGATAATTGGCTAGAACACCACAGATGCTCTAGCCCCTCAGATAAACTTGGTGGAGCATCGCGCAGTTGACGATGCATTCGCAATATGACCGCTTCTGGGACTTGGCGATCGCGCCTTTGATTGCGGGCTAGACATAACCATACAGGAGTATCGACCCATAGCCCTAAAATCTGCTTAAAACCCGCAGTACGAGCGTAAGTCACAACTTCTCGTCGATGTCTGCGTTGGGTATTAGTAGCATCATAGATCGCTGCACAAATCTCGCCGCGAGAGATTTGAATTACAGCCTGTTGAAATTGTCGTTGCACCTCGCGCCAAACTACCAACCACTCCCCCTGAATTATCTCTTCGCCGAACAGTCGTTCGCGAATTCTATCAGTTGAGATGAGTTTTAGTTTTGGGTCTGCGACTAACAACTGCCGTGCCAAAGTCGATTTCCCACTCCCAGGTAAACCAATGAGTAGGATGAGGGAGTAGGTAGGGGCGCACAGATGTGCGCCCGTACAGTCGGGAGTCGGGAAAATTCGGAGTTCGTTCATTCATCCCTAGCCCCTAGCCCCCAGCCTCTAGCCCCTAGATTACGGTTCCATCGGGAATGATGGCATTTTTCAGCACGACTACGATACCATTGCGGATGTAAAATCCTTCGTTTTCGCGTTCTGCTTCTTCGATCCGGTCTTTGTTGATAATGCGGACATCGCAGCCGATGCGGGCGTTTTTATCAACAATTGCCCGTCGGACGATTGTATTAGCACCAATACCTAGGGGAACGTTCTCAATTTCGCCATCTGCACAAACTGTTTGTCTTTCTTCTATATGAGGATCGTAGAAATCTGCCCCCATTAATAGCGAATCTTCTATAATCGAGCCTGCTTGGATCAGCGATCGCACTCCCAATACTGAATGATGTATGCGGCAATTTTTAAGAATACAACCATCACCAACAATCGATTCTGTTACTTGACAATCCATCATTTTACTAGGAGGCAAGTAACGAGCGCGAGTATAAATTGGCGCTTCTTCCTCATAAAAGCTAAAGGCCGGATAGGGCTGCTTTGTTAAAGATAAGTTGGCATCGTAGAATGCTTCAATCGTTCCAATATCTTCCCAGTAGTCGTTGAATAAGTAAGCCTGGATATTGTAATCTTTCGCACAAGCAGGAAGGATCTCCTTCCCGAAATCAGTTTGTTCTGGAGCTTCTTTTAACAACTTGATTAAGACATCGCGTTTGAAAACATAAATTCCCATCGAAGCAATATATGGTTTTTGCTTCGCCTCTTCTGGATCTAGCCCCAGTACTGTAGTGTCGACCTGCATTTTCAGCAGCGCATCACCTTTGGGTTTTTCGCTAAAGTCAATTACCCGTCCCGAACTGTCAATTTTCATCAAACCAAAGTCAGAAGCGCGACGTTGTTCGATCGGGATCACCGAGAGAGTCACATCAGCACCAGTTTCGCGGTGACGCTCGACAAATTGGCGATAGTCCATGCGGTAGAGGTGATCTCCCGATAGAATGAGATATTCATCGACTTGCCATTCTTCCATCAGCCAGAGATACTGGCGCACTGCATCCGCCGTACCCTGAAACCAATTAGTGCTGTATTGTGTTTGTTGAGCCGCCAAGACTTCTACAAAACCTTCAGTGAAACCAGAAAAGGTATAGGCACGCGCAATGTGGCGATTGAGTGAAGCCGAGTTGAATTGCGTCAGGACGTAGATTTTGTAAATCTCTGAGTTAATACAATTACTTACAGGAATATCGATCAAGCGGTACTTTCCTGCCAATGGCACAGCTGGCTTAGCTCTAAGCTTTGTTAGCGGATAAAGGCGGGTTCCAGCACCGCCACCCAGAATAATTGCTAGTACTTTTTTCACAAGTTCCTCCCGACTGCCTTTCGTTCCCAACCATAGTTTAGAGGACTAGGTGTAACAGTTGGTAAGAATCTACAGGCGGAAATCGATCGGCAATGCGGATAATCGTAATTCCTGGGGATTTGGAGCGATCGCCTCAACTCAGCTTTGGCAGGCATAGAGTATTTAAGCAGTTGCGATCGTCTGACCCAAACCCCAAAATCATCGTAAAATTGTCCTGGCACTGCGGCTAGTCGTAATCTTCCCCATTTTTAAAACTAGGGAGTCAGGGAGACAACAAGTCACAAGTCACAAGTCACAATTAAATCCTACTCCCTACTCCCCACTCCCCACTCCCTACTCCCATTCCCCACTCCCCACTCCCCACTCCCTACTCCCCATTCCCCACTCCCTAACAAATGACAAATGAATTCAACCCCTGGTTAGAGCCGCAGAATGGAGAGTATTTGTACCTTGTCAATGAAGGGCTAGAAAGTGACTATGGAGATTACCACCCCAGACTGGGTAAAACACGCTGTTTTCTATCAAATCTTTCCCGATCGCTTTGCTAGGAGTCAAAAACCCCGCAAGCGTCTGTTAAAAAACGCTACTTGGGAAGAATGGGAAGAAATGCCCACTCTCCAAGGTTATAAAGGTGGCGATCTCTGGGGCGTGATGGAGCAATTAGATTATCTGCAAGCTTTAGGGATTAACGCGATCTACTTCACCCCCATCTTTCAATCTGCCAGCAATCACCGCTATCACACCCACGACTACTATTTAGTCGATCCGATGTTAGGCGGAAATGAAGCTTTTCAAGAATTACTAGAAGCCTGTCACAGCCGAGATATTAAGGTTGTGTTGGATGGAGTCTTCAATCATGCCAGTCGGGGCTTTTTCTTTTTTCACGATATTCTGGAAAATGGCTCGTACTCTCCTTGGGTGAATTGGTTCAAGATTGAAAAATGGCCCCTATGTCCCTATGATGGCGATCGCCCCGCTAACTACGAAGGTTGGGCGGGAAATCGTGCTTTACCCGTGTTCAATCACGATAACCCAGAAGTGCGAGAATATATCATGGAAATTGCCGAATATTGGATTAAGTTCGGCATCGATGGCTGGCGGCTAGACGTGCCATTTGAAGTCAAAACTCCTGGCTTTTGGCAAGAATTTCGCGATCGCGTCAAAGCAATCAATCCCGATGCTTATATTGTTGGGGAAGTCTGGGAAGATTCGCGCGAGTGGCTGGATGGGACGCAATTTGACGGTGTAATGAATTACCTCTTCACAGCACCCACAATTGCTTTTACAGCTGGCGATCGCGTGGATATGACACAAGTACAAGACCGTTCGTACTATCCCTATCCACCGTTATTTGCGGCTGAATATGGGGAAAAGATGCAAGAGTTGTTGCAACTGTATCCGTGGGAAATTCAGCTAACGCAGTTGAATTTACTCGCCAGTCACGATACGGCGAGATTAATTTCCATTGCGGGAAGCGATCGCCCTAGCGTCGAACTTGCTACCCTGCTACTCCTAACATTTCCTGGCGCTCCTAGTATCTACTATGGCGATGAAGTTGGTTTACCAGGAAAGATCGATCCAGATTCTCGGCGCGGTTTTCCTTTAGAAGCCACTTGGGATCGGGAAATCCTGGAATATCACCGTCAACTGATTGCTTTACGCCATGCTTATCCTGCTTTGCGAACGGGAGATTATCAAGTTCTATACGCTCAGGGTTTAGTCTATATTTTTGCTAGAACTTTAGGCTCGGAGGAGATTGTAGTTGCTGTCAATGCTGGCACTGACTTTGCACGAGTTAGCTTGGAAACGAGTAGGTTGCGATCGCATCCCAACAAGTTATTATTTGGCAGTGCAGAAATCGAATGGACTGCTGATAGATCTCAATTGAATTTAAATTTACCTGCTCGAACGGGTTGTATTGCGACGTAAAAACCGAGTAGAGACGTTACATGTAACGTCTCTGCATTAATTTATTGAAATAAACTCGGTAATAAACTAGAACCTCGCCAGAAGGCATAAATTAAAAAGGCAAATACTAAAGTAATTATAATAGTATATATATAGCTAATACACATTAATAATCCATCATCTTCTAGCGTCGCTACTGCTAAGATCAAAATACCAATAGTGGGAAAAGAGTTAGTAAACGGAATTGGTAACATTAATAAAATTGCCAACCAAGCAATACAAAGTCCATTGAGTTGCCAAATATAAGAACTTCCTGCTACTTGCAACAATCGAGGACGGACAATTCTTTCTAGCAATCTAGTGCATCTTTTCAGGTTTTGTAACAGTTGCAGTGCAAACCAACGAGGAAATTTAAATTGAGCAACTTTTTTCGGCAACCAAGGCGATCGCCTACCTAATGCCATTTGCAACGATAAAATTAAGCAAGCTATTCCAGGTATGCCAGTAAATCCAGGTGGATGCGGAAACAAAAATGGCAGTACGAGTAAGGCAATAACAAGGCTAAACCCTCGTTCTGAAGTTTTTGCCAAAATATCGCTTAAAGTTAAAGGCTGTTGAGATAATTTTTCTAGTAAAGATTTAATATCTTGCGAAAATTTCAAATGCATATAAATAGAAAGTGAGTAGTGAGTAGTGAGTAGTGAGTAGTGAGTAGTGCTTGGTAATTGGTAATTGGTGATTGGTAATTGCTCCCTCAGCTTCCTCAGCCTCCTCAGCTTCCTCAGCTCTCTTCTAGTACTAATACTGCCACAGCTTGAGGGATAACGCGGAATTCGGCAGGGGTGTAGGCGGTAATTTCGCCATCAGTATTGATGGGACGGGGTTTTCTGGTATAGATGCGGATTTTTTGACCTTGCAAAGTCCGGACTCCAGATAAGGTTGTATGTCTACCTTGACGCATTGCGGGTAATAAAGGAATCATCTGCCACCAGTGACGCAATTCCAAGCTGTACAAATCTAGCCGGCGATCGTCGATCGCTGCATCGTGTGCGATCGCCATGCCGCCACCGTAGTAGCGTCCGTTCCCCACGGCAATCTGTACTGTTTTGACTCGAATCGAGTCTTGGTGATTAACCTGAATTTCGGCTCTGAAGGGTCGAGTTTGCCAGAGAACCTGAATTGCTGCCATAGCATAGGCTAAAACTCCCCAACGGTGTTTGGCTTCCTTCGTAAGTTTCTCAGTAATTTGGACGCTCAGTCCTAGGCTAGCAACGTTAAAAAAATGCTTGCCATTTACCCAACCTAGATCGATCCAGCGGAGTTGTTTATTGGCAATAACCTGGCAAGCTTCAGGTAGAGAATCGGGAATTCCCAGCGTCCGAGCCAAATCGTTAGCAGTTCCTAAAGGTAATATTCCTAGAGGCAAGCCAGTTTCGACTAATGCATCTACTGCCGCGTTGAGCGTACCATCCCCACCACCAATAATGACCAAATCTACCTGATGGCGATGGTAGCGGATCAGTTCTGGTATTTGCTGGGGATGCTCGATCGCTTTTTCGATCAATTCTAAATCTAACCGCTGCAACTGTTCTATAGCAGCGGCGATCCGCTGTTGCCCTTTGCGGGCGTGATGATTGACCAGCAGTAAAGCTCGCTGTCTCATGGCTGATAACTGAAAGGTTGCTGCCATGCCTTTAAACCCAGATTCAAACTTGAATTCAAACGCGATCGCAGCCAGGGTGTTAATTATAATTTTATCTGAATACCTTTTATTCTAAAGTGGGCAATGCCCTACAGTTGAATTTGTGACCTACTCCCTTTCCTGACTGGCGATCGGTTAAATTAAGAGATCGTTACCGCAGAAGAGGGAAGAGAATGTCGTCTGTAAAGCCTACAATCTTAGTCACTGGTGGAGCGGGATACATTGGCTCTCACGCAGTCTTAGCACTTAAACGTGCTGGATATAGTGTGGTAGTCCTCGATAACCTGGTGTATGGACATCGGGATTTAGTCGAACAGGTTTTACAGGTCGATCTGGTTGTTGGCGATATTAACGATCGCCCGCTACTAGACGAACTCTTCGCAAAATCCGACATCGCCGCCGTCATGCACTTTTCTGCATATGCATATGTTGGCGAATCTGTCACGACTCCAGATAAATATTATCGCAATAACGTCGTTGCCACGTTGACTTTACTAGAGGCGATGCAAGCTGCATCAATTAATAAATTTGTCTTCTCTTCCACTTGCGCTACTTACGGCGTGCCGAAAACAGTACCGATTCCCGAAGATCATCCCCAAAGTCCAATAAATCCATACGGTGCAACGAAATTGATGGTAGAGCGAATCTTAGCTGATTTTGATGTTGCCTATGGTTTAAAATCTGTCTGTTTTCGCTATTTCAACGCTGCTGGTGCAGATCCCTCTGGATTATTAGGAGAAGATCACAATCCAGAAACGCATTTAATTCCTTTAGTGCTGCAAACAGCTTTAGGCAAACGCCAGTCTGTTTCAATTTTCGGCACTGATTACGATACTCCCGATGGAACTTGCATTCGGGATTACATTCACGTTGCCGATTTAGCCGATGCTCATATTTTAGGCGTAGAGTATCTTTTACAAAGTGGAGATTCGGCTGTTTTTAATTTGGGCAATGGTAGCGGTTTCTCAGTCAGAGAGGTAATCGATACTGCCAAGCAAGTTACGGGCAGAGACATTAAAGTTGTAGAAAGCGATCGCCGCCCTGGAGATCCGCCTGCACTCGTGGGTAGTGGCGAGAAAGCCAGAAAAATTCTCGGTTGGAATCCGCAATATCCAGAGTTGGATCAGATTCTCAGCCATGCTTGGGAATGGCATCAAAAGAGGCATGGGTAAGTCGTAAGCCGTAAGTCGAAACACTACTCACTACTCACTCTCTTCAGAAGATGGCGCGTTCCATTTTCCTGGGGGTTCGGCGGCGCGTTGGCTGGGGCGATCGCTACTTCCATAGGTAATCTGTTTCGTAGGTACGATCTCTAACTGCCGGATTTTTGCCTCCTCAGCTCCCCCAGCTCTCTTTTTCTCCCCTCTTCGCCTTGCAGAAGTCCTCTCTTCGCTAGTGTCTTCAGCAATGACTTCATACATGAGGGCAAATTTGTCTTTGTCCTTGCTTTGCCGCAATACTCGCCCTAGACGTTGAATGTATTCTCGCGCCGAACCCGTACCGGATAAGATGATGGCAATTCTGGCAGCTGGTACGTCTACTCCTTCGTTTAAAACGTGGGAAGCTACGAGAGATTTGTATTCTCCCGAACGAAATTTAGTTAAGACTTCGTGGCGTTCTTTGACGGGGGTTTGGTGGGTAATGGCAGGAATCAGAAATTCTTGAGAAATCCGGTAAACTGTGGCGTTGTCGGCGGTGAAAATCAGCGTCCGTTCTGGATAGTGTTCTGCGAGTATGTCTGCCAGGATTCTGATTTTACCATCTGTACCCAAAGCAATTTCCTTGGCTTGGCGATGTGCTAGCATGGCTCTGCGTCCGGCGGCGGATCTGGCGCTGGCTTGGACGAATAGCTGCCATCCTTTGAGGCTTCCGAGGGAGATTTTGGCTTCGCGTAAGAAGTCGTTGCGGGTTTGGATGAATTGGTTGTAGCGATCGCGTTCCAACTGGGATAATTTAACTTTAATCTGCACGACTTCGTGTTCTGCTAGGGCTTTACCTGCTAAGTCTGCTGCTGTTTTACGATAAATTTCTCGTCCGATCAGTAGATTTAAATCTGAATGTTTGCCATCGGTGCGTTCTGGAGTTGCAGTGAGTCCGAGACGATAGGGAGCGATCGCGTATTCGGCAATGACGCGGTTAAAATCTGTCGGGAGGTGATGGCACTCGTCAAAAATTAATAGTGCGTAACGGTTGCCTAGTGCTTCAGCATGAATTGCCGCACTGTCGTATGTTGAAACTAATATCGGCGTGCGATCGCGGGAACCACCCCCTAGCAATCCCACCTCAATGTCGGGAAATGCTGCCTTTAAGTGCGCGTACCACTGATGCATCAGATCCAGTGTGGGGACGATAACTAAAGTACTGCGAGGAGTGGCTTGCATTGCTAGCTGCGCTAGATAAGTCTTTCCTGCTGCTGTCGGTAGCACAACTACTCCCCTACGTCCGGCGAGTTTCCAGGCTGCTAGCGCCTCGCTTTGATGGGGATACGGCTCCATTTCCATGCTGGGAACCAGTTCTAACGGTTCAAAGGCTTTGGCTGCGTCGCTAAAGTAACTCCCTTCTGCTTGTAGTGCTTCGACTACTTGGCGATATTGTATGGCAGGAATGCGAAATTTTTCCACTCTGTCATCCCACGTTGCATAATCCATCCAAGATCTACCTTTAGGTGGTGGATGCAAAATTAACGTACCGCGATCGAACGACAGAGTTGGAGTGCGAGGCATGAAGAGGCTTAGGCTTAGGGGCTATCGCTAATAACTATTTTCTGCTTACCTTACTCACTCTATAAAGAGATGGGAACGACTGGCAACCAATTGGTTGTCTTTTATCGCTCTCGTTTAGGTGTTTCTAAAGCAATTACGGCTACTTCCCATAAAATCGCCCTACCGGATTTTGAGAGGAAATTTAGCTCGTCACTCACTCAACATTTGCATTGCTTCTTCACACCAACTTACCCACTCGGATTCATAACGGATACCCCGTCGTAGTGTGAGACAGCGACATTGCTCTGGTAGCGATAATTCAGCCACATTTTGACAGCAGTTTTGATACCATTCTTTGTAGGTTGATAACTGCTCTATATGAATTTGGCGGCGGCGTTCTAGCTCTTTAAGAATGACCGGACGAGAAACTAAATGTCCTGCTAGCACCTTCACTAACAAATCTTCGCGGATTGGAGTGGGTTCCGAGGGTTGAGCAATCCATTGTCTCAAGTTTTCTTTGCCGCTATCGGTAATATGATATAGCTTCTTATCCGGTCGTCCTTCTTGAGGGATTGTCTCTGGTATTACCATGCTTTCGTCTTCTAGCTTGGCTAACTCTCGATAAATCTGTTGCTGTGTCGCTCTCCAATAACAGCCATTTTTATCGGCAAACTTTTTTGCCAAGTCGTAGCCACTCATGGATTCTACGCTGAGTGCCGCTAATATCGTATGCCCTAATGCCATTTCCAAACAGGGGTTGACATATTCAATAAGTTGAGTATAGCATCTGATGTATATTCAACTTGTTTTATATCAAAAAGTTGAGTATTAGGAAGCGATCGCCGATGCCAACGAACACGTTTCCAAACTGATGCAACCAGAGATACCGACATCAGGAGCAGAATTTTATGGACGACCAAAACATGTCTGTAGAGACGTTTCATGAAACGTCTCTACATCAGATTGCTATAGAGGAAGAAACTTCGCCTGTAGAAGTCGTACCTCGTATTTTCCCTAAACGCAGAAATCTATTAGTATCCGCACTCGGTATTCTACTGCTATCAGTCCTAGCTGTGGGTGTAATGCGGATCGTGAGTAATGATGCTCCTGCCAGCACAAAATCAGATCGCCGATTGCCAGTCAAAACAGCTCCATTGCAAGCAGTAGAGTCTTATACTGCCATGCGGACTTATACGGGTGAGGTAGTAGCGCAGAGAGCTAGCGAACTAGGATTTGAGCGAGCGGGAGAGTTAGTGCAGGTGTATGTCGATCGCGGCGAGAGGGTAAATCGCGGTCATTCCATTGCCAAACTCGATACGCGCAATTTAGAGGCACAGCGATCGCAGTTATTGGCACAAAAAGCCAAAGCTGAGGCTGTGTTGGAGGAATTGCAAAATGGAGCTAGGACGGAAGATATTGCCGCAGCGCGATCGCAAGTACGAGACTTAGAACAACAACTGAGTTTAGAGAAAATCAAACGCGATCGTAGAGAGCGGTTATGGCGCGATGGAGCCATTTCCAGAGAACAATTTGACGAAATCGCCTACGGTTCTAATGCTCTCTCAGAAAGGCTAGCAGCAGCCCGCAACAATTTAGACGAGTTGTTGAGTGGGACGCGCCGCGAACAAATTACTGCCCAGCAAGCTGAGGTGAGACAGCTACAAGCAAGTATTGCAGACATAGACGTGACAATTGCCAAAAGTACCATCAAAGCCCCTTTTTCTGGGATTGTAGCAACGCGACAACTCGATGAGGGCACTGTAGTTAATGCCGGACAAGCAGTGGTGCGGCTAGTAGAAGATATCGAACCCGAAGTTGAAATCGGCGTTCCAACGCAGGTTTTAGCACAACTGAGATTGGGAAGTCAGCAACAGGTACAAATTGGGCAGAAAACTTATCCAGCAAAAGTTACATCCATTTTGCCAGAGGTTAATTCTACGACTCGTACCCGTACTGTTGTCTTGGCCTTACCGTCGTCACTCTCCAATTTATTAGCACCGCGACAGGTAGCAAGATTGCAGATTCAGCAGAATATAGCAACTACAGGCTACTGGTTGCCTACTACAGCATTAGTGAGAGGAGAGCGAGGCTTATGGGCATTTTATACCCCAATTGAGACACGAGATAAGTCTTATCAAGTAGAACGGCGAGATGTAGAAGTATTGCATACCACAGGCGATGCTTCTGGCAAGGGCAAACCCCTACGCACTTTAGTCAGAGGCACTATTCAACCTGGGGACAAAGCAATTATTGATGGGACGCAGCGGATCGTACCAGGGCAACTGGTGCAGCCGATTTAGTTGGTAATTGGTAATTGGTAATTGGTAACTGGTAATTGGTAATTGGTAATTGGTAATATTTGGACTTTTAATTTTTGACTTTCTATGTCTACTCTTTTCTATCGCAATCGTCAATTACTTCTCCTCGTACTGACACTAATTCTAGTGTGGGGTTTGTCTTCATTTTTTACTTTACCGCGTTTGGAAGATCCTGAAATTGTCCAGCGCGTATCGACGATAACGACTTTATTTCCTGGTGCAAGTGCCGAACGGGTAGAAGCTTTAGTATCAAAACCAATTGAAGATGAATTATCGGAAATCGAAGAAATTGATTCTTTAGAATCGCGATCGCAGTTAGGAATTTCTGTAGTTACTGTCAATCTCAAAGAATCTGTGCGAAATGTGGATCGGGTGTGGGAACAGGTACGTAGTGAAGTTGATGATGTTATTCCTAGGTTGCCCCAAGGTGCGCGATCGCCCCAGTATGAAGATCGGGAAGTCAAGGCAAATGCCCTGATTGTAGGGTTAACTTGGGAAACAAATACACCTATAAATTATGCCATTTTACGCAGGTTGGCAGAAAGGCTAGAGGATAAAGTTAGATATTTACCTGGAACAGAAAAGGTAGAAATATTTGGCGATCCAGAAGAAGAAATTCGGGTAGAAATTAGTCCGGCTGAGTTATCAATGCTGGGGTTGACAACACAAGAAGTATCGCAGCAGATTCTAGCTAGTGATGCAAAAATTAGTGCCGGACAATTGCGGGGACAAAATAACGAACTCTCGTTTGAGATTTCGGGGGAATTAGATTCGTTAGAACGCATTCGCAACATTCCCATTCGTACCGAAAATAACGGACAAGTAACGCGGTTGGGAGACATTGCCCAAGTCAATAAAGGTATTATCGAACCAGCTGCAAGTTTGTCATTTGTGGCAGGACTACCCGCGATCGCCCTGGCTGTTACAGTAGAATCAGCTATGCGCGTAGATGCATGGGCGCAGACTGCTAAACAGGTTTTGCAAGAGTTTCAAACCCAATTACCCAAAGGTATTAGTTTACATACAGTTCTCGATCAAAGTCGTTACGTGCAGCAGCGCATTAATGGCGTGTTGTGGGAAATGGCATTTGGCTCTGTGCTGGCAATGGCGGTAATTTTATTTATGATGGGCTGGCGATCGGCTGTAGTTGTAGGTGCAGCTTTACCCTTGGCAACTTTATTGGTGTTTGGCTGCATGGAAGTGTTAAATGTTCCCTTGCATCAAATCTCGATGACGGGTTTGGTGATTGCAATTGGATTACTCATCGACAACGCGATCGTCATGGCAGATGAAGTACAAGTGAGATTGCAACGAGGCATGAAAGCAAAAGAAGCGATCGCCGACAGTATCCATCATATGCTCGTACCCCTGCTCAGTTCTACCCTAACTACAGTACTGGCTTTTTTACCGATCGCCCTTGCACCTGGAGGAGTGGGAGAGTTTACGGGGACAATTGGCGTAACGGGAATTCTCGGACTCACTAGTTCGTTAGTTATTTCCCTAACAATTTTACCTGCACTTTCGGGAAGATTACACAATTGGTCGCCCTCTTTTTTCAGAGGAATTTTGCCCCCCTTTCCAAGGGGGTTGGGGGGATCTCGCCCTTTCCAAGGGGGGTTGGGGGGATCTTACAATCGGGTTTTTCCCATCCGCAACTAACCAGAATTTATCGCCGAACGCTGCAACTTGCCTTTAGCCGTCCCGCAATCGCCATTTGTCTAGCTTTAATTTTACCAACGGTCGGATTTACCGTTGCACCCCATTTATCACAACAATTTTTTCCGCCTTCTGGTCGCGATCAGTTTTATATTGAGGTTGAGTTACCCAGTCAGGCTACATTAGCACAAACGCGATCGCAAGTTTTGCAAGCACGGGAACTCATATTACAGCAGCCAAATGTCAAAGACGTGCATTGGTTTTTAGGCGAAAGCGCCCCTACTTTCTACTACAACATTGTAGGCGATCGCGAAAATGCTGCTAACTACGCCCAGGGACTCGTCCAACTACGCCCTAATACCCTTTCTCGTCCGATTATCCAAACCCTACAAACGCAATTAGATCGAGCCTTTCCAGGCGCACAGGTACTCGTACGGCAGATCGAACAGGGACCGCCATTCGATGCTCCTGTAGAAGTAAGATTATATGGTGCAGATTTAGGGGAATTACAAAAACTAGGCGATCGCCTGCGTGCAGAATTAGCTCAAATTGATGATATTACTCATACTCGTGCAAGTCTAACCGAAGCGGAACCCAAACTTGCTGTAGATATAGATGAAGAACAAGCAAGAATGGTAGGACTAGATCGCAGTGCGATCGCCCGTCAATTGGACGCAAATTTAGAAGGGACAACAGGTGGTTCGGTACTGGAAGCGACGGAAGAGTTACCCGTCCGCGTGCGATTATCCAACTCTGGGCGGAGTAATTTAGCACAAATATCAGATCTCGACTTATTACCGACTAACAATAGAAACAGTCAAATTATACCTCTATCTACAGTAGGTAAAATTAGCTTAGTTCCCGATCTTGCTGTTATCCGTCGTCGCAACGGACAACGAGTTAATATCGTGCAAGGGTTCATGACTGCTGGGACTCTTCCCGCCAATGCTTTAACTCAGTTACAGCAGCGTTTGCAACAGGATAATTTTCAACTTCCACCTGGTTATTCTTTTGAGTTTGGTGGTGAGTCAGAAGAACAGAATACGGCTGTTGGCAATATCTTATCTACTGTTGGGGTATTGGGTGTGTTGATGAGTGCAACTCTGGTACTCACTTTCAATTCCTTTGTTTTAGCAGCCAGCATTGGCGCGATCGCTATCTTGTCTGTAGGACTTGGATTAGGTGCATTATGGATATCTGGCTATCCCTTTGGCTTTACAGCAATTCTCGGTACAATTGGTCTAATTGGTATTGCTGTAAATGAGGCAACAGTAGTCATTGCAGCACTGCAAGCTGATGTGAAAGCTAGTACGGGCGATCGCTACGCCGTTGAAGAAGTTGTCGTACATGCCACGCGCCACTTAATTGCAACTACAATCACCGATATCGCTGGTTTTACTCCCCTACTTTTCGACCCTACAGGCTTTTGGAATCCACTGGCGATCGTTATAGCAGGAGGGTTAGCAGGCGTTACCTTGCTATCTTTGTATTTTGTTCCTTCTGTGTATTTGTTGTGGATAAAAACCTCTGGTAAACCGTCTGTAATTGGCGCTTAGATTGCCTGGAATTACTGCCCGACCCTCAGTATATCTTCCTACCAATGTTGAGATATTTGAGATTTGAGATCTGAGTTCACCCTGCTATTTCCAACGACAAGACTTCCGCAAATTTTCAATTTCGGGTTCTTGCCAAGAAAAAGCAAAATGACTGATACCTTTTACTTGAGGTGTAGTGCGCTCGATCGCGCTCATTTGTGCTTCTAGGGAGGGACGATTGCTGATAGACTGTCCCCATACACCAGCGATCGCAGGAATTACTCTAGCTTCTGGAGGTGCGTACTTAAACACTCTTTGTACCAAAGCCGCAACACATTCCGGATTGCCACAAGCAGCATAAGACATGGGATGCCACTCCGCATTGGTGGGAAATCGATCCCAAGGCTGCAAGCGGGAATCATACCCCTCGCCCACAACTTGATTTCCGTCGGGGAAAAATACCAACCCCGTCTGTATTCCTTGTTGCTGTACTGGTGAAGCTGCAAGGGCAACAAAATCTAAAATTCCCTGCAAAGCATGGGCTACGCTCAATCGCCACAACTCCAACTGTAGCAACGGACGACGCGATGCAGCAGTCGGTAAAGTTTTTTTCTCCTCTTGAGTGGGTAAAGTGCGTCCTTGCCAGAGTGGTTCTCCTTCATCAGGATACAGTTTATCAACTTCTTCAACATCTGAAGCTGCTAGCGCCCCTTTAGCAATATAGCGTCGAATCAATTCTCGCCCTTTTTTATTCAACGCCCTTTGTTCTAGGGCTTGACGGGCTGCTTCACTATAAATCCATAAATCTTGTACCTTATAGACTACAGAAGCACCACCCAAACCGCGTGGGTAACGCACGTAGTCAAATAAGACTCCATCGGGGCGGCGACGTACCACCTGTTGTACCAATTGATAGAAGTCACGCTTTGCCTGAATGTTGTAGGGATCGATAAATACTTGACTGGCGTTATCAACAACGTTAATGCTAGTGTCGCCCTTAAAATTCCTTGCCAACACCGATTGGCGATCGCTGCGTTGTCCGTAGGAATAGCCAAAGTTCATCATAAACATCCAAGCATAGGCTCTTAAACCCCGTTCGTGGGCTTTCTCGATTGCTTGGGCTAGTAAATCGGTATTTTCCGCGCCTGGGGTACGCACCATCGCGGGCCATGCTGTCGGATTAGCGGCTGCGGGTAATAAGACTTGTCCGTCAGCAAATGTTTCAATGTAAACGTAGTTATAGCCTCGGTCAACAATCCGGTCCATAATTTTGTCTAGTACCCCTGGTTGAGCATCGCAGGGATATAGGCGCAGCCAGATTGCTTGGTGTTGCGGTGGAACGCGATCGCGGCACTGGGATAACTGTTGTGCCTGTTGGTTTAGTAGCTGTTTGTAACGATTCTGTGCTTCGGAGTCACCTTGCAGTACTTTTTGAAGTAAATCTTCTTTCTCCTGCCTTGCTGATTCTGGTTGCTGGCAGAAATCAGTTGTTTGCGCTGCGATGGGAAGATTTCCCAAGCTCATCACCAGTAAACTACTGGTGAGGGCGATCGCCATTAGGTATCTTTTGGCTAGGCGCAGTTGCAATAACTTGCATGTGTTGAATTTGCTGAGTTTGCGATCGGACATTCCTAAAAGCAAGAAATAGAACAAGAAGAAGTCGTAAGTCGTAGCGGCGGTTTTGACCAAAAATTTACAACCTTGGTTGTCAATCTATGAGCTAAACCTGCACGTACAGAAGTCGTAAGTCGTAAGTTAAGAAAATATATGAATAGCCTTAAAAAAATTGACAATTTATTGACTTCGCTGACTTTATATTGTAAAGCGCAGAAGTTATCTCTTCCACTTACGACTTATAACTTACGACTTAGCTTGACGTTGGTATCTAACCTGAAGTTGCCGCCATTACTTAGAATAATTCGTAATTCGTCATTTGCAATTCGTAATTATTCGGAGTTCTTGCCGTCGATGTTTGCTTTATTCAGTTGTCGGTAGGCGATCGCCCGTTTTGTACTAAAAAAATACTGGCAAGCAGATAACCGCTTGCCACTACCAAAGATACATATTTCATAAATATGCAACTAGCAACGAGGTTCAATTTCCACGGGCAACCGCCATCTCCACTTGCTTGAATTCTAGTTCCAGGCGTTGCTTGAGTTTTGCTGGTAAGGGGCGGTTAGGATAAGAACTGTAATGACCAGCTAAGGAGTTTAAAGCAGTACGCATGGTGGTAAAAGAACTTAAACCCGTCAAACTACCATTACGCTGATAGCGTGCGGCAAAATCATTGATTTTTTTGCGGGCTTCTGCTTGCACCTCACCTTTCTCTGGTGCATCCTGCGGTAGTTCGATAGCATTTCGCAGTACGCCTATTACATCCAGGGTATCTTGGCGATAATCTCCAGACAGCCCACCGCCACTGGAACAGCCCATTAAACCAATAACGACTACCAAAACCAGGGCAAGTAGACGTGACCAATAGTGCTTCATATACGATCCATTCACATTCATGCTTAAATCACAGTCGATCCTACCAGGGAACAGTGACCAGTTACCAGCTACCAGTGACCAACAACTGACACCCAACTCCTGTACGGGCGGGTTTTGACCAAAGATTTTCGGCTGAGGTTGATTGTATATTTGCGCGTACCCGCCCCTACTACTCACTACTCACTACTCACTACTCACTACTCACTTTCCACTGACATGGGTTTACCGCAATTTGTTTTGGCTTCTGCTTCTCCGGCGCGGCGGCGGTTGTTACAAATGGTTGGCATCGAACCACTTGTGCGCGTCAGCAATTTTGATGAGTCTCAAGTTCAAGTTGAAGATGCGGCTGAATTGGTACAAATTTTAGCGCGTTGTAAAGCGGAAGCGATCGCACCTCAATTTGAGTCAGCCTTAATTGTAGGTTGCGATTCTGTCTTACTTGTAAACAGGGAAATCCACGGTAAGCCAGAGAATGTAGCAGCAGCGATCGCGCGTTGGCAGCAAATGAGCGGTCAAGTCGGGGAATTGTATACAGGTCATGCTATTATCGACCAGACACAACAACAAACCCTCGTCCGCACTCAAGTTACACGGGTTTATTTTGCTCAAATGAGCGATCGCGCTATCAAAGCTTACGTTGCTACCGGAGAACCCCTCAAGTGTGCTGGTGCTTTTGCTTTAGAAGGTCGGGGGGGTCTATTTATCGATAGAATTGAAGGCTGTCACTCCAATGTCATTGGTCTCAGCTTACCCCTACTGCGCCAAATGCTCTCGCAACTCGGTTACGATGTGACGGATTTTTGGCAATAGTTGTTGGTTATTAGTTGTTAGTTGGCAATTACCAATTACCCATTACTTGAAATTGATGCTCGTACAATACGGCTTCTCCATGATCTGGAACCCAAGCTAGCCACTCATCTTTCCCTAGCTGGCATAGGAGTAATGCTTCATCATGACTATAGGTACTGGGAAGTTCTCGTAACTTTACCCAAGCGTTGGGTTGGCATTGTTGTAAAGAATTGTCATAAATCTTATTCAACCAGTCTGAATGGGGTTGAACGGTGCTTTTGGGTTGTTTATGAGAATTTAGTTGCACTACCTTTGCCCTCTCTAGTCAGAAAATCTGCTCGCTAATTTGTTGAAAATTTTATTTCTGTAGTTTATGCTACAGAATTTTTGCAAAAGAAGGCATCTATCGTTGGATAACTTTACGTTTGTCCGAATCTAGAAATGCGATCGCGATTTATGTTTTGGGTGACACAGAGTAATAGAATGAGAAATTGTGGGTGATGAATAATTCAGCACTCATAGTTCGGTATTGGGCGTTTTTCTATGACACCTGTTTCCTCTCCTTCACTGCGATCGCAACACACTCTGATTCGGCGGCTAGCCGATGCGATTGAATCTGTTTGGCACGATCGTTTAGAACTTTCACCCTACAGCATTCCCGCAGAATTGGGCTACGTCGAAGGTAGATTAGAGGGAGAGAAGCTGACAATCGAAAATCGTTGTTATCAAACACCCCAATTCCGCAAACTGCACCTAGAATTGGCAAAAGTGGGAGCAAATCTAGATATTTTGCACTGCGTCATGTTTCCCCGTGTAGAATACGAGCTACCCATGTTTGGTTGTGACTTAGTGGGAGGCAGGGGACAAATTAGTGCGGCGATCGCAGATTTATCACCGCTGAATCAAGAACGGACTTTACCTTCAGCCTATACTGCTGCACTTTCTAATCTGCCAAATCCAAATTTTTCCCAACCCCGCGAACTTCCAGTTTGGGGAGATATCTTTTCGCCATTTTGCACGTTTATTCGTCCTGGTTCTCCAGAAGAAGAAGAGAAATTTTTGGCAATGGTACGAAAGTTTTTAGAAATACATTGTACCCAGGCGATCGCATCTCAACCTGTTTCAAAGACGCAACAAGCTGAAATTTTCGCCGCGCAACAATATTACTGTACAAAACAGCAGCAAAATGACAAAACCCGCCGAGTGTTAGAAAAAGCCTTTGGTATGGATTGGGCAGAACACTACATGACAACTATATTATTTGACTTACCGGAAGCGAAGAATTTGGGGTAGATTTGGTTGAGAAATAGGGTGCGATCGTAAGTTATAAACTTACATTTAGTCACATTTATTCCCGTGGAGACTCATTCATTTGCTGTTGAAGTTGTCGTACTTCCTCAATTGATAAATTTGTTCCACGGGCAACTGCTTCTATTGAAAAGCCGTCCCTTAGTAAGTTGATGGCAATTTCTCGTTTTGCCTCTGCTTTTGCTTCTCTTTGGATAGAACGATAGACTGTAGACTCTTGCATAATGTCCCTCCGCAGTAGGCGATCGATAATCTCAGTTCTTGTATCTATCTCATTATCAATCTGCTAATTAATTAGAAAGGAATAGACATAATCTGATTTATCCATTCTTCAGCTTCAGCAACTTCCCAAATCAGAATGAGGGATTCAATTGCATCACCAATCGGCAGATTTTGAGAAATAATTACAACCCCAGTGCTAGTCTGTGTAGTAATAAACTTACCAAATTCAATTGGCATAGTTTTGCGATCGTGAGTTACGAGTAATCTCTCGTCTCGCGCAGCTATGGCTAATACCTCTTGGTCTGTCTTACCTTCTAATCCTGCGTCATAAGCTGATTGAAAATCAATATTTGTCTCTCTTCGGATTGTGCCAGTCACAATTGCCTGTTTCAAGTCGGCATCAGCCTGAAATCGAATTTTTGTCATGCTTTTGGGCTTGAGCATCTATTAATTTTTGATGCAAAGCTGGATTTTTTGCTCTTAAAGAGAGTTGCAATTTATCAAATTCTTCTTCTCCTTTTCTAAGATAACTATCAATTAGCTTCTGATTAGCTAGATAAAAGGTAATAGCTCCATAAACTTGTTCTAGAGAGAGCAGTGGGAAGTTGTGGGCGATACTCTCAGGGGATTCTCCTGCTAAAAAAGCATAAGCAATTGAGTCAAGAGAAATGCGAGTTCCTAAAATCCAGTAACCTTCATCTCGCTGTTCGATATATTGTTTGGTAACAGTTGGCATGTCTTTCATAAATTTATTGATTGCTCTTACATATAGCAATCTTAAATCATTTACGAATAAAAAATACTCTTTCAGTCTGTTATCCAACGCTTGAAATCACCAAGCCTAAATAGACTGTAAAAAGATACAAGATTGCATCTTTATCTTTTTAGTTCTAGTGCAGTGATACATCATTTAATAATTTCTATAGTATTAAGACATAGAAACCGGAGACAGCACTGCCTTTACTGTTGCACGCAGCTCATCAACTAGTTGCTTGCCCCCCATTGCATCGTTTCTATATTGTATGCGTCGGATATGAGCAAGGTCAAAGGGAAACTTCACATTCTCTCCTTGCTGATAGATTAGGATAGTTTCTTTTCCAAGAGTATGGGCAATACCAAGCTCATACATAACGTTGGCATTCAATCCTGAAAGATCGGCAATGATAAGTCTTGCTTCACAGATAGACTTCCAAATATCTTGGATAATGGCACGATTTGATTTAATATCATCAGCACGCCGACAGACCAATCTAAAACTATCATCCTCAATCGTTGGTTTTATAAATGCATTATATATTGCAGTTAGCTCAGTTTGAAATGGCATCAAAACAAAAACTAGCTGTTGATCGATCGTGTACGACGGCGCTCCAAAAATTGGATTAACCTGAATTAAATTCATTTCTTTCTCCACTCTGGCAACTTCCGATCTGATGTGTTCATCAGCAATTGCTTCTAATATTAGCCATCTTTGAGTGTTTTGTTGTTCGAGAGCATCGGATGAAAATTGAATCACAAATGGATCGTCAAAGCCGAAGTCCCATCTTGCTGCTTCGTATATATCTTGAATCGAGAATTCCCTATGTGGATGATACAGCGATAAAGTTGATGGCATACCCATAGTCTTTTGTGCCGCAACAAATAGGTGATGAGAATCAAGTACGTTGATGATACTGCATTGCAACATACTCCGAACTACGGCACGACGTAGTTTTGCTGCTTCAACTTTTTCGGCGACTTTCTTAGCAAAATCATTCAAGAGTTGATCGACTTTCAACTCCTGATCTGAAGATAGTTCACTATTTGTTGTTCTTGCACCCTGATGAAACATTTTTTGCTCAAAACAGTTGAGTATTTAGGCTGCTAGATAACTACCAATAAGATAGACATTATGCAGTTCGTATCACATCTATAAACAGACTGTAAAAAGGCTCATTCCGAAATTGATATGATTAGGCTGCAACGCTATTTCAGGTTACTGGAAGTGAGGCTACTAGATTGATAAACTTAAGTAATTTTTCTCTTTCAACCTTATTTTTCCCGTTTAACTAATACTCTACCAGCGTCACGATTGGCACGTCGGGTAAGTTCTGTCGCCCTGCTAAATCTTGTAATTCGACAATAAATCCAAAACCCACCAACTCGCAGCCGATTTGCTGCACTAACTTCGCCGTGGCGCTGGCGGTTCCCCCAGTGGCGATTAAGTCATCCACAATCAACACCCGACTACCAGGCTGTAAGGCATCTTGATGCACTTCTAACTTATCCATGCCATACTCTAGTTCGTATTCAACCGAGTGAACCAAAGAGGGTAACTTCCCAGGTTTACGCACGGGAATGAAGCCAACCCCTAATTTATATGCCAAAGCTGCACCAATGATAAAGCCGCGTGACTCAATTCCTACAATATATTCGGCGTTTAACCCCGCACCATTCAGCTTATCAGCGAGACTATCTATGGCATGGCACAGCCCTGCGGCATCGCGCAGCAAAGTGGTAATATCTCGAAACAAAATACCAGGCTTGGGGAAATCGGGAATATCGCGAATCAGGGGTTTGAGATCCATAGGGTGTCAGCGAAGAAGGCTGAGTGTAGACGGCAACTATCTATATTGGCAGACTTGGGAAGACTTTGAAAAATCGTACACTAGAAATTCAGATATTTTAAATTGTTGCGGGCGATCGCTAATTTCGATTGAGAATTAGGGAAAACTTCTATCAGTGACCAGCTATCAGTGACAGTGACCAGTAGACTACTCCCTGCTCCATGCTCCCGACTATGCTAAAAGTAGACAGTTGGTCGATTATTTTGCCAATCTAGTGAAGGTTTGTTTTACTTTTTTACCCGTATATCTTGGTTAAGATGAATGTCTCCGCGAGCGTGAATCCATTAGATAGTTCCACCGTCCCATCTCTCCCCCTGATGCTGGAAAGTTTACCTAATCCACCCGTTGACGAAAGGGCGTGTCCCCCACGGGTCAGGTTGCAAATCGATTTGATGTTACTGGCGATTGAAGCCCTAGAACTTGGTGGTTCGGAATTATTCTTGGCAATAGCGCAGGAGCTAGAACTACAAGATATTGTCAAAAATCGGGTAAACTTGTGGCGAATGCGCTGTACGAACCCGCTGAGGCGATCGCACGCTCGGCGCGACCTTAGTTTGCTAGAAGCCAAAGCATTAGTTGTCATTGCCGCCGATTTAGCCCGTAGATTGACGGCAATTATTCGGCAACTATTGTTGACATATCAGCAGATGCATGATAAGCAAATTCCCCTCGAACAGAACTTACGCTTGTCTAACTACCTAGAACGTTTTCGATCGCATTTTCGCAGCCGGATGAATCCTCGTCGTTCTGGGGTACTGGCTTACAATTCCCCAGAAAAGTTGGACGAATTAGCACTGACGCTGCTACAAAAATTGCTATTTTGTACGGGGACGGCGGGAATACAGCGGTTGTGGATCAGTTTGTTTGACGGGGAAGTAGAATGACGACGATTCAACGCAAGTACAGCTTGCCAAATTGCACGCTGGTTTTAGAGGGGTTAAGCGATCGCCCAACCGATCCTCAATCGCTGGATGGGCGACCCGTACTCACGATTTTGACATATGCTGAGTGTCAGCTGATTCAGGCAAAACAAACCTTGACTGGTGGCAGAGATTTTTTTGAAAGTTTAGTGACAGCAGTGAGCGGGTATGCCCAAGAATTTTTGAGTCACGTCACGCACTCAGAAGCGCATAACAAAGAAACTGGCTTGGTACAGTTGCAAAAAGTCGATCGCGATCGCCATCGTCTCATCGTTCAATCAGAAAGTCACAAAGAAGCGGCAGATAACCATACAGAAGGCACGACGCAAGAAGTTGAACTGACAACAGTACAGTTATTTGACTTAGTAGAAGCAGTCGATCAGTTTTTTGCCGATACTCAAACCTTACCAGATTTAACGCTACAACTAGCTCCAGTATCGCGCCGCTACGTGCGATCGGGACAGCAGTTAGTCAAGCAAGCCGTACCCGCCACCGTAGGTGCATCGGGATTAGCCCTAGCCGCAATCGCCTTTTTCTTAATTCCCATTCCCGAAGCCGTCCGTCGTCCTACAGAACCGACATCTCCATCAGCACAATCTAGCAACATTGCTAATGCGCCGCCAATTACCGATCCGGTGCAATTGGTGCAATTACAACAAAAACTCACCGACCAACTTCGTCCAGCTTGGAAGCCTAACGCCGCCCTCGGTCAAGATTTAGTCTACCGCGTCGGTGTGGCTGGTGATGGAGCGATAAAAGGCTATGTGGCGAATAATGATGTAGCCAATCAGCAAGTGCAGCAAACACCCCTCCCCCGCCTGTTATCCCAACCTGCTGCGGGTGCTGGTGCTACTCCCGAATCCTTAGCTCAATTTCAAGTTACCTTTACCCCCAAGGGAGAAGTACAAGTTCAGCCTTGGCAAGGGAAATGAGGGACTAGAGGCTAGGGACAGTTATCAGTTATCAGTGACCAGTTAATTCTGACTTACGACTTACGACTTACGACTTACAAACTACCAATTACCCATTACCCATTACCATTCTCCAAAGTATGGCGATCGCACCTGATACCAGTAGTAATGGTGTCAGCCAATCGCCCCACCGCACGTACAAAGTTTTAGTTTGACGGCGATAAATAGTTTCGGCATGGATTTCGTAGGTATTGTGTCCCGAGAGCCAAACTGTTCTACCGTGAGGATCGACAAAAGCAGAATATCCTGTATTAACGGCACGCACAGCCCATCTGTCAGTTTCGATCGCCCGCATTATGTCTAATGCATGGTGTTGGGCTGGCATCGCGGCGCTGTAATGAGCGTCGTTGGAGGGGCTGAGGATAAATTGCCCGCCAGCAGCAGCCTGGTAGCGAAATCGTTCGGGAAAGGCAGATTCGTAGCAAATACCAACGATCGCTCGACCGAAAGGTGTATCGAATAACTGATTTGGCGCACCTGCAAGTTGATGTTCGTCCAAGGGTGAGAGTCGAGAAACGAGTCCGCCTAAAATTTCCTGAAACGGGACGTATTCGCCAATTGGTACTAATTTTGATTTGTCATAGCGGCTATAAATTTCACCCGTAGGAGTCAGGGTAAATAGGCTATTGGTGTAGCCTCCTTCTTTGTTACCAAATAATCCCAACCAAGCAACTACGCCTTTTGCTTTGATGGCTGAATAAAAAGAAGTGCGTTGAACGTCATTCCAGCGAAAAGGTAATGCCCCTTCTGGAGTTAAAACGGCATCTACTCCTCGCTCTGCTAGAGTTTGATAACCAGTCGTATATCCTTCGATCGCCCGCCGAAAGCCTTCGGGATAAAGTTTGATTTTGTTAGGGACGTTACCTTGAACGATTCCGACTTTGAGAGCTGTATCTGGCGGTTGAACTAGGGGGCGACTGTACAAGCTGTAGCCCAAGAGATGTACTAGAAGGCAGAAGGCAAAAGGCAAAAGGCAAAAAGCAAGCGATCGTTTCTTCCCACTCCCCACTCCCCACTCCCCACTCCCGACGAGCCAAGCTTCGGCAATTAACCCATTTGCAGCTACGATCGCAGCTGTAACAGCACTTGGTCCAGAAAGTTGTCCGAGATGGAGAATGGGCAGGTTGTGGGGGCTTTGGGTATAGGAAAGCGAAGACCACCACAAGGGTCCGGCACTCCACAGGCTTTCTAAGCCGCACCAAAGGGCAACACCGATGAGGAGGCGAACTATTCCATTTTGGATTTTAGATTTTGGATTTTGGATTACTGTGTGACTCGTAACTTGCTGAGGCTTTTGTTTACCAACTAAGCCGATCCAATCTAAAATCGGCAATCTAAAATCTAAAATTGCCCTCATACCAACGCCCCAGGCGACTACGAGGGCTGCTCCCCAGAGTGTGATGAAGCTCCAGCAGAAAAGGGCGATCGCCAAACTACTCAGCCACGGTACGCCCATCCAAGTCATGGGGTGAATGCCTGTAATCCAGAATAAGGCAATTCCATGGTAGCCAATGCCCCAGAGGAGGGAGTGGAGAATTGGTAGGGACGCACGGCTGTGCGCCCGTACAGAGGAGTCGGGAGATTTAACAACCAATACCCAGAGGGGAGCCAGAGCAACCCAGGCAAGATACCAAGCTCCTACGGGGGCAACTGTAAGCCCCATTAAGATCCCACTGGCAAAAGCGATGAGGAGCGAGTAGGAAAGATTCAATGTCCCCCACTCCCCATTCCCGACTCCCCACTCCCGCTTCCTAATACGTAGCCGCTTCATCATCGCTGACATCAGATGGAACCAATGCTACAGCTGCGATCGCATCGTCTTCATCTAGGCGTTGTACTCGTACTCCTGTCGCACTGCGCGATTGACGGGGAATGGCATCGGTAGATTGACGAATGATGATGCCGCGAGTCGTGATTAACATCAATTCATCACCTTCGTGAACTACCATCAAGGCTGCTAGTTTGTCTTTAAATTTGCGATTTTGCTTGAATTTAGTCGCAATTTTACCTTTGGTGGCACGATTGTACAACTTAAATTGAGAGACGGGAACGCGCTTGCCGTAGCCTGCCATTGTCACGATCAAGACCCAAGGACCCTCACCAGCATTAGCGATTTCGCCATTTTCCTCAGTTTCGAGTTCGACAATTTCAGTCTCTTCGACTTCAACTTCTGCTTCAGTAGGATCGGCTTCTTCCATATGCGAAGCAGCGAGTACGGCACTCGGAATAATATCCATGCCGATCAGTTCGTCTCCCTCTTTCAGTTTCATGGCTTTTACGCCACGGGTGGCTCTACCTAGGGGACGCAGTTGTTCGTGACTGGTTCTAAAGTGAATTGCCATACCAAAGCGAGAGCCGATAATAATACTATCTTCAACTCGCGCCCTGCGTACCCAGCGCAATTGATCGCCTTCTTCCAGGGAAATTGCAATCAGTCCGTTTGCCCGAATGTTGGTGAAAGCTGCTAGTTCGGTTTTTTTGATGTAACCGCCTTTGGTTAACATCACCAAGTATTCATCGCTGCTAAATTCGCTAACTGGGACGATGGAAGTGATTCTCTCTTCTTTGGGGATCGGCAGCATTTGCACGATTGGCACGCCCCGACTAGTACGCGATCCCACGGGAATTTGATAGGCTTTGAGAGAGTAGACGACACCGCGATCGCTAAAAAATAAAACGCTGTCGTGGTCGCAACAAGTCAAGAAATGATCGACAACATCATCCTCTTTCATCCGCGTCCCCGATTTTCCTCTGGTTGCTCGACTTTGAGCTTCAAAGGTATCTAAGGGCATTCGCTTAATGTAGCCTTGTTCTGTCAACAGAATTACAGCTTTCTCATTGGCAATTAAGTCAATCGCATCGAATTCCCCTTCAGCGGGTTCGATCTCGGTGCGGCGAGGGGTGGCGTGGGCTTGCTTGATTTGAGTGATTTCGGTTTCGATAATCTCTAGAATCCGCTCTCGCCGTGCCAAAATATCTTTTAAATCGGCAATCTGGACTTGTAAATCTTCGTGTTCTTGACGGATTTTCTCTGCTTCTAGTGCTGTCAGTCGCCGCAGTTGCATCTGTAAAATTGCGTCGGCTTGGGCTTCTGACAATCCGTACGTGTCGATTAATTGCTGTTTCGCTGTCGTGGTATCGGCAGCGTTGCGGATCGTGGCAATAATTGCGTCTAGATTGAGTAAAGCAATTAACAATCCTTGCAGGATATGATCCCGTTCTTCAGCTTTTCTCAGTTCGTAACGGGTGCGGCGGGTAATCGACTCGACGCGAAACTCTAGGAAGACTTGCAGAAACTGTTTTAAAGTTAATAGCTGGGGATCGTTGTTGACCAACGCCAGCATATTCGCGCCAAAGTTCGCTTGAAGTGGAGTTTGTTTGTAAAGGTTGTTGAGAACGACGCGGGGATAGGCATCGCGCTTGAGTTCGATGACGATTCTCATCCCGTCGCGATCGCTTTCATCCCGAATATCGGCTATGCCTTCAATCCGCTTGTCGTTAACGAGTTCGGCGATTTTTTCAATTAATGCTGCCTTGTTGGTTTGGTAAGGCAACTGGGTAATAATAATTGCTTCCCGTTCTGGTCGTCCCCGTTGTTCGACTGTTTCGATCTCCGCCACGCCGCGCATGGTAATCGAACCGCGACCAGTGGTGAATGCTTCGTGAATCCCTGCTGTTCCTAAGATTTTTCCACCTGTGGGGAAGTCAGGACCAGGAATGTATTGCATTAACTGGCGATCGCCAATTTCTGGATTATGAATCAGCGCCACCACCCCGTCGATCAACTCGCCCAAATTATGCGGCGGGATATTTGTCGCCATCCCTACGGCAATTCCCGAAGACCCGTTGAGCAACAGTTGGGGAATTCTCGCTGGTAAAACAATCGGTTCCTGCTGGGAACCGTCGAAGTTGTCGATAAAGTCTACGGTTTCGGCTTCAATGTCCTGCAACAAGGCATTTTCGGTTAATGCCTGCAAGCGGCATTCCGTATAACGCATTGCCGCAGGGGGGTCGTTATCTACCGAACCAAAGTTACCATGCCCTGCAATCAGGGGCGATCGCATGGAGAAATCCTGCGCCATCCTTACTAAGGCATCATACACAGCCGTATCGCCGTGGGGATGGTATTTACCCAGCACCTCCCCCACAACACGGGCGCATTTACGGAACGGACGGTCTGCTGTTAATCCCAACTCGTGCATGGCATAAAGAATTCGGCGATGCACGGGTTTCAGACCATCCCTAGCATCTGGTAGCGCCCTACCCACAATTACGCTCATAGCGTATTCCAGGTAAGACCGCGACATTTCGTTCCGCAGATCGGTGGGAATGATGGTCATATTCTTGCAAAAAACTCCGAATTTGTCGATTTTCAACAGATAATACCCAAGATGTTGCTAAATCTTCGGTTTAGCTGCCAAAAAGCTGTAAATTATATCAAAATTTTATCACATTTTGCTATAAGTTGGTTGGTAATGGGTAATGGGTAATTGGTAATGGGTAATTGGTAATGGGTAATGGGGAACGCGGTAGTTGGTTAAGAGTCATTTTGTATTTTCACTACTCAATACTCACTACTCACTACTCACTACGAATCGACTCACTCTCTACTGAATTTAAGCCTCAAGATAGTGTGTGCTAGAGGGCGATCGCTTTTAAGCTGGAGCGTGTAGAGGTGAGAATTAGATATGAGCAGTGAAACAGCTCCAAACCAAGCAGAAAAGCAAAATCCACCTGGAGATCCATCGCAACTCGATCCAGAGGTGCTGGACAAGATTAAACATCCACCATCGATTCACGACCAAATGAAGCAACTCAGCCCTGAAGAACTACGGGCAAATCAAGCCGTGTCGCCTGAAATGCTCAATAGTGGCGAAGATTTGCGCGATGATATTATGCCGACCGAGAGTGAGTAGTGAGTAGTGAGTAGTGAGTAGTGAAAATACCAATAACCAATAACCAATGACAACCATATCGCGCTAATCTGATGAATCAATTAGGATTTAGATATGCTGGCTGTCATCTATTCTGACGAGTTTCTCGAACACAAAACGGGGCGATTTCATCCAGAAAAACCAGAACGTCTGGGTGCGATCGCGGCTGCTTTGCAAGATACGAGTTTTGCCCACCAACTAGAGTGGAGATCGCCTGCTACAGATTCCCAAAGAGCGATCGCGTGGTTGGAAAAAGTTCACTCTCGCCATCACATCCAATCTGTTCGAGAACTCGCCACCCAAGGCGGCGGCTATTTAGATCTCGATACTCCTGTATCTCCCCGCAGCTACGATGTGGCACTACTGGCAGTCAATGCGTGGCTAGACGGTATCGATTATACCCTAGCGACAAATAACCCTGCTTTTGTCCTTTCTCGTCCCCCTGGACATCACGCCGAAAGCGATCGCGGGATGGGATTTTGTTTGTTTTCCAACGCGGCGATCGCTGCCCATTATGCCCTAGAACAGCCCAATATCAACCGCGTCGCAATTTTAGACTGGGACGTACACCACGGTAACGGCACTCAGGCGATCGTGGAGAACAACCCTCAAATCGCCTTTTGCTCGCTACATCAGTCTCCTTGCTATCCAGGCACTGGTACAGCCGCAGAAACAGGCGCATACAACAACGTCCTAAATCTACCTCTTCCCCCAGGTAGTACGATCGCCGATTATCAACCAGTGTTTGAAACTCAGGTGATGTCATTTTTAACTAAGTTTCAACCAGATTTACTGATCGTGAGTGCGGGATACGACGCTAACGCCGCCGATCCCTTAGCGGAAATGTACCTGCAACCGCAAGACTACGGATTATTTACGGAATTTTGTCTTAAGATAACTCACCGAATTGTTTTCGGCTTGGAAGGAGGCTACGATCTCTCTGCCCTGTCTCAATCTGTGGTAGCTACAATCGAGCGTTGTATTTTCTAGGGGATAGTGAGTAGTGAGTAGTGAGCAGTGAGTAGTGAGTAGTGAGTAGTGAGTAGTGAGTAGAAAAACATCTAGCTACCAGCCAAAGCGCCACTGACAACTGACAGCCGTTCCTCAGTATAATTACAGGGATGTGTTTAAAGAGAAAATTAATTACAGTAATCTCTCGGTGGAACTCTCACCTAGACAGGTGGGTAAATAGAAAAGTCAATCGCATCAACTCTAGAGTTGAGCAACAAGTAAAAATGACTACGTACATTTTTTTCGATACCGCTTTACGGATCTTTGTCAATGCCTATCTAGTTTCTGTAGTGCTGCTTTTATTGGCTTCTGCCATCGGGTTAGCAGTTATCGAATCGATGGAAAAAGAGCATCGCCCATTTTTGAAGTCGAGATAATCTTTTCGCCGCAAGCCATAACCTGAATATTATCCGTTCGACGGGTTCGAGTCGAAATCAACTTCAGATAACTGCAAACAGCCTTTGACTCGATCGCCCGATCTAAACTTATTTGTGACTCAAAAGCTTTTAGGCTGCAACTAAATCGGCAATTTTTGCTTTAGCATTGGCGATCGATTGAGCCAAACTCGTGCCACCAATTTCATCATTCTCAACATGGATAAAGGTGATATCGGTGATGCCGATAAACCTAAATATTGCTCTTAAATAAGGGTCTTGATAATTCAGCTTCTCGTTGCGTTCGCCAGGTTCAAAACCAGAATCCCCTCGTGCCGTGACGATAAACATTTTCTTGCCTAGTACCAGTGGTTTGTAAGGGTTGGCAGTATCCTCTAGTTCAAATGCAAATGTCCGTCCAGCTCTAACTATTTGGTCAATATAAGCCTTAAGCGTGCTGGGAACGCTAAAGTTGTACATTGGAACGCCGATGATATAGATATCGGCAGCTAAGAATTCATCTACCAGGCGATCGCTAATCTGAATCGCCTCTTGTAGTTCAGGAGTTCGCTGTTCTGGTGGGGTAAAGGCTGCGGCAATCCACGGTTCGTCAACATGAGGAACAGGATTGCGACCGACATCGCGATAGGTGATGATATCGGCTGGATGAGATTGTTTCCAAGCTTCAACAAATTCTCTCGTGAGCTTGCGAGAGTGCAATCGCTCTCCCCTCGGACTGGAATCAATGTGTAGAATACGTGCCATCAGTCCGTCTCCTAATGATTTGGTTTATTGCCGTACTAGTTGCTCGTACCCTACAATTTAGCCAAGTCGAAAATTCTGGACTACTCAAACCTTGCGCGACTATCACAATCTTGCGGCGACTTTAAATCAGTGAGTAGTGAGTAGTGAGTAGCACATTTCCCGACTCCCGACTCCCAATTCCCCACTCCCCAATAACTGATAACTGAAATGCAAGGTTTAGAGATACCACCGACGAAGACTATTCCGTTGAAAAGCGATCTTTATCCGCCAATTTATTCCAGTCAAGTCTATGGTTGGCAGAATATTGTGGTTGAGGAATTTCTCTATCCGCCAGGGGAAGAAGCCTATCTAGATTTAGCCAGTCATACCCTGTGCGTGTCGCTAAATCGTCGTCCGTCTCGTCTATTACAAACGATAGGCGATCGCCGTCATAGTAGTCTCTTCTCCAAAGGCGATATCTCTGTTACGCCTGCTGGAACTACGCTATTCTGTCAAACGAATGACGAAGACCGAATTTTACGGATTCAGTTAGCTTCCCAGTTTTTCCGACAGGTTGCCCAAGATACGCTCGAACTCGATCGCGATCGCGTTGAATTACTGCCTGAGTTTCGCGCTCGAAATCCTCAGATCGAACAGATTAGCATGATGCTGCTTGCCGAACTCAAAACTGGAGGACTGGCAGGAAAACTTTATGTTGAGTCGCTAACGAATGCATTAGCCGTGCATTTGCTCAGAAACTACGTGGCGGTCGAGCGTAGTTTGGCTGTGTATGACGGGGGATTGAGCGATCGCCAACTGCTGAAAGTAGCGGACTACATTAATGCTCATCTAGCCGATGATATTGCCTTACGTGACTTAGCTCAATTAGTAGATATGAGTCCATTTCATTTCAGTCGCCTTTTCAAGCGATCCATGCAAGTTACACCTCACCAATACTTGCTACAGCAGCGGGTGGAACAGGCAAAGCAGTTACTCAAACAAACTGAGCTATCCATTATGGATATTGCTTTGCAGTGTGGTTTTAGCAGCCACAGTCATTTGGGCAAATTGTTTCGCCAGCAGACAGGGGTAACTCCTAAAATCTACCGAATCAATTGCCGTTGAACGCGTAAATTTCGCGGCTACACAAATTTATCATCTACCCTAGGGTGTATTTGTCTCCTTGATTGGATATACTGAGCAAAACCCTCAGCACGTTTTTGCTCGTTCAGCTTCAGCTCCATATCCCAGGAAGTCAAATGCGCGATCGCAACCCTTTACAATTAGAAACAGAAATTGCCAGAATCGCTAGAGTCATGATGACTCGTAATTCAGAAATTGGTAACGATATCATTAGCGATTTAAGAACTAAACTGACAAGTGAAGAATTGGCGGGTTTATTACTTATAGGTATTGAGCGTATCCTTTGGTTTGATATCGATGCCGTTTTGTGGACTATAGAACGGCTGATTCCTATCGATATCATGCAGGAAATCAGAAAAATTACCAATTTAGCGTTTTACCAGCAGTTAATTCACCAAAAATTTATTCCTGGTGTAGACTTTAGCATTGATGCCGATGGCAAGTTGTTACTAAATCAAGGGGTAAAAAAACAGTAATCAGTTATCAGTTATCAGTTATCAACGAAGAGAGGTAATTGGTAATTGGTAATTGGCGAGTGGTTTTTCTCCTCTACTCTTCCACTCTCCTACTCTCCCAATCATGTCTTTCTACGCCACTCTCAACCAACTCGTTACTATCTTGGCGGCTTCGCCGCAAAATCTTTCTGACTCTGCTTTAGCCTCAACTTGTACGAGAATTAATACCGATACCCGCAGCCTCCAGCCTGGAGATGTATTTGTGGCTTTGCGAGGGGAAAAGTTTGACGGGCATAATTTTATCGCGACGGCAATTCAACAAGGTGCGATCGCGGCAATTGTCGATGGACAGTATCAAGGGGGTAATTTACCCATATTGCAGGTAAGAGATACCCTCCAGGCATATCAACAAATTGCTAGCTGGTGGCGCAGTCAGTTTCATATTCCTGTCATTGGCGTAACTGGTTCTGTAGGTAAAACCACCACTAAGGAGTTAATTGCGGCTGTTTTAGGAACTCAGGGTAAAGTTCTCAAAACTCATGCCAATTTCAACAACGAAATCGGCGTACCGAAAACTTTGCTGGGATTGGGAGCAGAACACGATTTTGCTGTAATCGAAATGGCGATGCGGGGCAAGGGTGAAATTGCTCTGCTAACTCAAATTACCCGTCCTACTATCGGTGTCATTACCAATGTCGGTACGGCGCATATCGAACGCTTGGGGAGTGAAGATGCGATCGCCCAAGCAAAATGCGAATTACTAGCTGAAATGCCCCAGGATAGCATTGCTATTCTCAATTACGATAATTCTCGCTTAATTTCTACTGCTAACACGGTATGGCAGGGAAAAACTATAGCTTACGGCTTGGAAGGCGGAGACATTCAAGGGGAATTGCTCGATTCTCAAACTTTACGAGTGGGAGGATTAGAGCTACCTTTACCTTTACCAGGACGACACAACGCTGTCAATTTCTTAGCAGCCCTGGCAGTAGCTAAAATGTTACAAATCGATTGGTCGGCGTTAAAAACAGGTTTAATTGTCGATATGCCTTCAGGGCGATCGCAGCGTTATGAATTAGCAAACGACGTGGTAATCTTAGATGAGAGTTATAATGCTGCACCAGAAGCTATGTTAGCGGCGTTACAACTATTAGCCCAAACACCAGGAAAGCGACACATCGCGGTGTTGGGTGCGATGAAAGAGTTGGGAGAGCGATCGCACGAGTTGCACCAAAAAGTCGGGGCAATGGCACGGCAGTTGAATTTAGATTTACTGCTGGTTTTGGTAGATGGTGCGGATGCAGAAGCGATCGCGCAAAGTGCGACGGGTATACCTGTAGAATGTTTTGCTACCCATGCAGAAATGGTTGAGCGGTTAAAGCTTGGAATGAAAGCAGGCGATCGCATTTTATTCAAAGCCGCCCATTCGGTGGGTTTAGATCGGGTGGTAGAGCAATTTCGAGCAGAATATTTCCCCAATCCTTGATATCAACTCGGCAATAATTGAGGGTTTTGGTTCGTTCGCGTTCTCATAACTCTTCACTGGTAACTAATAACTAGTCACTGGTCACTGTTGTTGCCTATCCTCTTGTCTCTCCAGCCGACTGGAGAGTTTAGGATAGAAGTGAGTGTACGATCGCAGGAGTTGAATATGTTAGCAGTTCAAGAGACCAAACTAATTGGTTCAGTTGCTAAGGAGAGTGGCGTACCAATCAAAACAATTCGCTACTATGAAGAACTAGGTCTACTCAAAACATCGGGGAGAACGGAAGGTGGATTTAGAATATTTAATTCTGATGTTTTCGCTCGGTTGAATTTTATTAAGCGATCGCAGAAACTAGGGTTAAGTCTCGCAGAAATTAAAGATTTTTTAGATATTCACGACCAGGGCGAGCTGCCGTGCGAACATGTCAAGGTCAAGTTGTCAGATAAAATTTTAGAAATCGAGCAACAAATCCAGCAGCTACAGATTCTCAAGCTAGAGTTACAAGGGCTACTCTCTGGTTGGGAAACAATACCAGAAAATTTTGAAACTTTTGAACAGACCATTTGCCCGATTATTGAACGGGCGTAGACAAGCAGTTGGGCATCAGAATCTCCGATCGCAAATTTTGGTTGCATCTTCATATATCCCTGGAAAACACTAGTCGTCCGCATTTTGTCAACAAACTGCAACAAATCTACCTGCGGGGCGATCTTGTCACAATAGGATTTAAGTATATTTGCTAGGGGGAGACAAAAAAGTTACCTAGTACGGGTAGCTATTAGTCCTGAGAAGCGGAACTTAATTTTATATGATGGCTACACCTAAAAATATCTTTATTATCCTGATTATCGGTATGCTGTCAGCCACGGGATGCAGTATGCAACAGTCTCAAGCTCTTAATTCATCATCGCAACAGACTCAGACTGTTGGCTGGGTCGAGAATGGAAAAATTGCTGGCGTTGATAAGGAAGTCAAAGTCAAACTTGATACAGGAGCAAAAACAACCTCGATCAACGCTGAAATTTTGGAAAAGCCGGACAAAGAAACAGAATCTGGTGGCACGATTAAGTTTCGATTTTTGGATGGAGAAGGCAACAAGGAAGTCTTCGAGCGCCCGATTGTCCGCTGGGTAGAAATTAAAAGCCGCGAAGGTAAAGATCTGCGCCGTCCCGTGGTGCGGATGAGATTTTGTCTTGCAGGGCGATGGATTGAGGAAGAAGTCAACCTTGCAGATCGTGACGATTTTAACTATCCAGTTTTGATCGGGCGCAATATGCTCAAGCAAGGTAAGCTAGCTGTCGATTCATCTCAAACTTTCACAACAGAACCATCATGTCCTAAAGAGGAGGCATAGTAGTGAATCGTACCTTTCGCGCTGTGCTTTTAGCGTTATTTCTGACGGCAATTGGTTTGTCTATTTTCGTTCACAAGTTAACTGCTTCTGGCGTACCTCTGTTGCCCAACCAAAGTTATAACAGTTGGTATGTAGAAGCAAAAGTATCGCTGAATTCGGATGACTTGGGTTTAGGATCGGAAGACGAAGGAGAAACATCAACCACGGTTAAATTTCATCTACCTCTACCATCTCAACGCTACGAGATTGCGAAGGAAGATTTTATTAATGAAGGATTCGATCGCCAAGTCGAGTATACGAAAAATAATTCAGATAATCGATTCGCTGTGTTTACTCAGCAGGAAACTGACAGCAGAGAGTTTCTATTTTACCGTGCCATCATTCAAAGGAAAGAGGGCGTTGCACCTGGTAGCGAGGAAGTACCAATTTCGGGCAGACGGTTAGTTGACAAACAGTTAGTCAGATTTGGCGAAAACACTGAAAGAGTCAAAGACAACCTCAACGAGAATCTGCCCACAGTGGAGATTAATGCACTGCTGAACGAAGCGGCAAAAAAGTCAAGCGATCGCCTATCGTTAGCAAGAAATCTTTACCAACTAGCTGTCCGCCCCGATGATATTCGGATGCAGGCAATCCGCCGCAACCTGAGAAAAGAAGAATCCACTGTAGAGTTAGTCGCATTCTTATTAGAACGAGCTGGCGTACCAGCGCGGGTTGGCAACGGTATTTTGCTCAGAAGCCAAGAGGTATATTCCACCGATTTTATTCAATGGCTAGAAGTACAACAAGGCGATCGCTGGCTCGCTTTCGATCCAGTCAATCTCAGCTTTAGCGAACAAAACCGCTATTTAACTTGGTGGTATGGTTCAGATCGGGTCATCCAAGCTGAAGGCGCGAACAATATTGCTTTAGAAGTCGTCGTCCAACCCAATACTGACAACGGACTGACGCGAGCGATTTGGCGGCGGGGAAGAGTACCGAATCCATTTTTAGAATACTCGTTTCTGCGGCTACCATTATCAACGCAGCGAGTCTTTCAAATCTTAGTCCTGATCCCAATTGGGGCGCTAATCATCTCGATTTTGCATCAGATGATTGGATTGCAAACTTTTGGTACGTTCACCCCCATCCTGATTTCACTTGCCTTTCGTCAGACTGGAATATTTGTCGGGATTCCGCTATTCGTTTTTGTGGTGATTATCGGGCTACTATTTCGCGGTTATTTAAATCGATTGCAGTTATTAATCGTGCCGCGACTCGCCGCAATTTTGACCGCAACTGTTTTGGTGATTGGTATTTTGGCAATTCTGCTAGAAAGCCTCGATATCAGTTTGGGTTTATCGGTTTCGTTATTCCCGATTGTGATTTTAGCTATGACAATCGAACGAGCAGCAATGCGGTGGGAGGAAGCAGGACCGACCGACACAATAATTGCCGGAATCGGTACTATTGTGGCGGCGGTTATCGGCTATTTCTGCCTCATAAATCCTTATGTAGAACATTGGGCGTTCGTTTTTCCAGAACTACTGCTGGTGGTTTTAGCGTTAAATATTCTCGTAGGACGCTACAACGGCTACAAACTGATCGAGTATTTTCGCTTCCGGTCTTTACAGCGGCAGTTAAAGCAGACGGAGGGATAAGCTTAAAAAAATGTTATCATCTTTACTCCAAAGTTACGGCATCTTGGGAATTAACGCTCGTAATTTAGATTACCTGTTCCCAACAAATCCGCGACGGCTCTATCGCTCTGCTGATAGTAAATTAGAGACAAAAAAAATTGCTCAAACTATTGGCGTACCGACTCCAGAAACCTATGGGGTAATTTCATTTCAAAATGAAGTCAAACAGTTAGCCAAGATTGTTAAGCAACATCAATCTTTTGTTGTAAAACCCGCTCAAGGTAGCGGCGGCGATGGCATTGTTGTAATTAAAGAGGTGACGGATAAGGGCTATCGCAAGGCTAGCGGTTCGATTTTAGAACCAGGCGACTTACAATATCACATTTACAACATTCTCAGCGGGATGTTTTCTTTGGGCGGACAGACCGATCGCGCCATTATTGAATATGCCGTACAATTCGATCCAGTGTTTGATGAAATTGCCTATCAAGGCGTTCCCGACGTGCGGGTAATTGTCTACAAAGGCGTTCCAGCAATGGCAATGTTGCGCCTGCCAACGCAGGCTTCGGATGGCAAAGCAAATCTGCATCGTGGTGGTGTTGGTGTGGGGATCGACCTTTCCACAGGCAGGACACTAGCAGGGATTCAGAAAAATCGCTATATCGACAATCACCCAGAAACAGGGAAGCCTTTGCGCGATCGCCAAATCCCTCACTGGCAATCCATTGTAGAAATGGCTGCTAAGTTAGGAGATAAAACGGGGTTTGGCTATCTTGGCGTTGACATCGTTTTAGATCGGGAAAAAGGACCCCTGTTGTTAGAAATCAACGCTCGTCCTGGGCTGTCGATCCAAATTGCCAACCGTGAAGGATTAATCTCGCGCCTAGAAGCGATTGACGCAGCCCTACCAAAACTCTCCGGCATTGGTGACAAAATTACCTTCGCTCGCGAAAAATTTGCTGTGACTAACAGTTGTTAAGCGTTAAGAGCAGCGCGTAATTAACTTTTGTATAATCTGAATTTAATAAAAAATTAATTAAAATCGCCTCATTCCATATTTTGTAGTTAGAAAAATACATTATTAGTCTGTCGAAATCAAAGAGCTACAGCGATCGCTATCAGTCATTCGGGGCGACTAGCTCTACAGCCATGAGTAAGCTGTAGAGCTAGTTGAGCTTGCCTTCTTAATCTTCTATGAGAAATTAATAGATTTTTTATATAATCTTTATTTAATTAAAACTTAACTAAGCGATCGCCAGGATATATTCTTTAAGTAACCAAATATACTGCCACCTTGTTGCTGAGGCAGTGCAGTTTAAAACGAGGAAATATTTAGTGATTGATAAGATGCAAAGCAGGCAACTTCAAGACAAGCCACTTGGCGTGTATTTGATTGAAGCTGCCTTGATTACCCCAACTCAACTCAATCTGGCATTAAACGAACAAAAGGGTTCGGGAAAACGCTTGGGACAAATTTTGGCAGAACGGGGTTGGGTAGAACAGCCAACTATCGAATTCTTGATGTCAAAGGTAATTTTACCAGAGCGCAAGACAGACAAAAAACAATCGCATCTAGATGAAAGTAACAGTCAAAATCCGACAGAAAAAATGGCTGCTCAACCGCTCTCAAAGCCACCAATACGCGAGTTGAAATTTCATCTCTCTGTCCTGAAAACAGTTCGATTTCTGCTAGTGCTGGTATTCTGTTTCATCTCGATTCATCTCTTGGTACAGTTTAGCTTGTACCGCCTACCTGATTACCCTCTGAAGGAAAGTTTAACCCTGCTATTTAACCTAGACCGCGAGCAAAATTTTCCCACATTGTACTCTTGCTTGACATTACTATTTTGTGCTGTCTTATTAGCAATAATTGCCCATGAAAAGAAAGCAACAGGCGATCGCTACACGCGCTATTGGAGAGCTTTATCAATTATCTTTCTGTACTTGTCCTTAGATGAAATACTGAGCTTGCACGAAAGAACAATTGAACCAGTGCGAAACGTGATTCCAACCGGAGGGGTGTTCTACTTTGCTTGGGTTATTCCTGCTTCTGTCCTAGTCCTCGTCTTTCTATTAGTATTTCTCCGATTTTTGGCTCATCTTCCTACTGGCATAAGAAATTTATTTCTCATGGCTGGAACTATCTATATTGGAGGTGCGCTTGGTATGGAAATGGTAAATGGTTATCATGCAGAATTAACCGGAAGAGAAAACATGATGTATGTCATCTTATTTACCATTGAAGAATTGCTGGAGATGTTAGGCATTATTGTCTTTGTTTATGCGCTGCTGTCTTATATCAGTAAGTATATGAAAGGCGCAAACCTGCAACTAAGAGCAAGCATCCAAACCAAATAACTTAACCAAATAACTTAGCCAAATAATTTAAAATCTCAAGGTAGTACGCACGGTTCCGAGATAAATCGTGTCGTTGTTTTCGTTATGTTCGGGATTGGTAATTATTAATAAGCCTGGGGTAATGGCAATGTTATCAGTTACTTGCCAGCGGTAGAAAAATTCTAAATGTAAGGATGTATCGCGATCGATGTAATCAGTACCAAAATCGTTACTAGTAACTTTGGGTGGCTGTCCGATGACAACTCCAGCTAAACTATCTTCCGTGCCGAGATCGGGAAAAGCTAGCGTCAGGGCATAGTTGAAAATAGTTGCTTGTGGATTGCCTGAAAGGTCTTGGGCTTGAGCGGTAGTCAGACCAACCCAACCACCTATGGTAATACTAGAGTTCATCTTAATATTTGTTTCTAATCCATAAGAACTTGTCGTAATATATTCGCTTTCATCGTCAAAAGGATCGTTAGCGAGTTCGCTACCCGTACCTGTATCTAAGTTGTCGTAAAAGCGGACGTAGGATAACCCCAGTTCGAGATCGTCAGTTGGTTCTAAAATTATTTGCGCGATCGCGCCGTATTTATTGCGATCGCGCTGGTAAGCCAAAACAACATCGATGCGATCGCTTGGTTCTAGAGTTAATTGGGCAACTGCGCCATCAGTATCACCTCCAAGGCTTGATTCGGCATCATCAGCATCGTCAGCATCGTCATCGGCAAGTCCCAAGCTTAAACTAGCTACATCGCTGAATTCATACTTGAGACGCACGATCGCACCAAAATCTAATCGGTAAAGCGGACTATATCTACCAAAGCGGGAAATTGCACCTAGACCGCTGATACTAAAGGCATTGTCGCTATTAGCAACACGTCGGACATCGGTACTATCCGAGGTGATGTATAACTTGGCTGCTTTGCTGACGGCAAACCTGTATTCCAGTTGATTGAGATCGAATGCGTTGTCGCTGTCGCCATAAAATCCCAAACGGGTCATTTCCGTACCTGTCGCATCGTCTAAACTAGGGGTATTCTCCGCTTCTAGACGCACGAATAGGCGATCGCTCTCGTTAAAGTTGATATCGAAGTTGAGCCAGATGCGATCGCTGAAAATGATACTCTCATCTATATCTTCATCATCGTTAGCTTTGCGAGCGCCGTTAACACCACTGACAGCAAAAATCACTTCTCCTGACAGTTTGGCAGTAGGGGAAAATTGTTGTGCTGTCAGATCGGCGACTTCTGCTGCTAAATTCTCTACTCGTTTGGGTAAAACTGCTAATTGAGTAGCAAAATCTGACTGCAATCGTTGAATAATGGCTAAGTCCTCTTGACCGATTAATCCAGCATTTTTCGCAGCATTCAATTCATTGAGACGAGCGATCGCAGTATTCAAAAGGATAGCAAATTCATATCGAGTTACACTTTTATTACCTTGAAAGGTATGGTTCAAGTCATTTACAACGATTCCATAACGCTCGCTCAAAAATTTAAGTGCTTGAAAGCTCCAGTCAGTCGGTTTAATATCTGCCAACTGGGAAACTGGAGTTACCTGGATCGTACCGTCCCAGATGTCGCGATCGCTTTTCAGATATGAAGTAGATTCTGTTGTGTCTGTAGTAGCACTCTCATTTACAGATATTCCAGATGTTGTAGAAACATCAGCACCGATCGCACTGTTTGCTAGCGCCAAGATAAGGCTGAGAACACTCGAACCTATAAATAGAGAATTGCAGATAACTTTTGACATTGTTGCTGTTGCTAAAACCTTTAGTAGAATACACTGTGTTTTGGCAACAGAAATCAGTTATCAGCGAACAGGAGTCAGGAGTCATTTTTCTTCCTCAGCCCCCATTACCCATTACCAAACGATCGATAACCAATTACAACTTAATTTGACAGGTTTTGCTTGCTAGCTTGGCTGCTTCTGTAGCAGATGTAGTCAGGACAGAATGCGCTTGTAATTTATTGCAGGCTGTTTTCAGCCAGGTTGAGAAACTACCACCTTGCCATAACCGCACTGTTTTGTCCCAACTGCCACTAACAATCTGTTGTCCGTCAGGACTAATGGCAACGGAACTGACAGGACTTTCATGTTTTAGCATCGGTTGACCGATCGCATTGCCTTGTAAATCCCAAAGTCTTACCGTGCGATCGCGGCTACCACTAACTATATATTCTCCACCTGGGCTAAAAGCAACGGATGTAACGAGACTACCATGCCCTAAAAAAGGCTGACCGATCGCGTCACCTTGTCGATTCCACAATCTTACCGTGCGATCGCGACTGCCGCTCACTACATATTTTCCATCTGGACTAAAAGCAACTGAATGGACTTCATCTGGATGTCCGCGCCAGGGTTGACCGATAGGATTGCCTTTAAGATCCCACAAGCGAATTGTTTTATCGTTACCACCGCTGATAATCTGTTGTCCATCTGGACTAATCGCTATTGAGTATACAGCACCTTCATGCCCGATAAATGGACGTGCGATCGCATGACCCTGTTTATCCCACAAGCGAATTGTACCGTCTGCACTGCTACTGACTATGTATTGTCCATCGGGACTCATCGCCACTGAGTGTATATCATCTTCATGTCCTTGAAAAGGACGAGCGATCGCGTTACCTCGTCTATCCCACAATCGTACCGTGCGATCGCGACTGCCACTGATGATATACTGTCCGTCAGGACTAATAGCAATCGCTTGGATATCGCCTTGATGACCTCGTAGCTGAGTAATAGGATTTTCAGATTTATCCCACAAGCGAATTGTTTTATCAGCACTACTACTAGCAATGTACTGCCCATCGGGACTAATGGCTGTAGCTAAAACTTTATCCTGATGTCCTGATAGAGTGCGATTCATTTGAAAATCGGCTGTATTCCATAACCGAACTGTACCATCTTCGCTACTACTAACAATTGTTTTCCCATCAGGGCTAAAGTTAACTGAGTAAAGATAATATTCGTGTCCGATTAACGGTTGACCGATCGCATTGCCTTTTAAATTCCACAATCGAATTGTTTTGTCATCGCTGCCACTCAAAATATACTTTCCATCAGGACTGAAAGTAACTGACCGAACAAAATCTTCGTGTCCTGTAAAAGGTTGACCGATCGCATTACCTTGTAAATCCCATAATCTTATCGTATTATCGGCACTACCACTCGCGATCGCTTTTCCATCGGGACTGAAGGCAACTGCAAAAACAGAGTCTTGATGACCCCGAAAAGGCTGGCTGCGGGGATTTCCTTGTTTGTCCCATAGTCTAATTGTGTTGTCAGTACCACCACTAGCAATGTATTCTCCATTAGGACTGAAGGTAACTGACAAAACTTGTTCTCGATCTGCTTGAATTGGCTTAGTTACAGAATGACCTTGTAAATCCCACAATCTGACTGTACCATCATTGCCGCCGCTAGCAATATATTTTCCATCGGGACTGAAGGCAACTGATTTGACATGCTTTACATAACCTTGAAACGGTTGACCGATCGCCTGACCGGATTTATCCCATAATCGTACCGTGCCATCGGCACTACCACTAACTATATACTGTCCGTCAGGACTAAAGGCAATGGAGAAAATGCTTTGCTGGTGTCCTTGAAACGTTTGACCAATTGGTTTTCCAGATTTGTCCCATAGACGTATGGTTCGATCTGTACTACCACTAGCAATATTTTGACCATCGGGGCTAAAAACAGCCGCCCAAACAGCACCCTGAAGTCCTCTGAGGGCATTGCGTTCTGTAGGTACGGCGATCGCATCCCGTAAACTAGAGCGTACTTGGGGTAAAATCTGCACGTATCGATCGCCAAATCGGTCTATACTTTCACCAGTTAAGGCGATCGCCTGAATTAACCCTGCTACTGGGTTGATGTTTAGTAGGTTGGTAGCTTGATTTGCCCGTTCGCGGAACCGTATAATTGTCCACTGTCGATCTGCTTGCTGCCATTGCACTCCTGCTAAAAGTGCGAGTCCGGCAAAAATAATTGACGTGCCGGAAATTGCTATTAATTGTCGCTTTCTCCGTGCTTCTGCTTCCCAAATCCGGCGATCGCGTTCTGCTATACTGGCATCGATAAATTCATTTTCTAACTTAGATAACCCACCCAGGCGATCGAATTCTTGTTTTTGCCGTAGTTCTTCCACCCGTTGCAACTTAGAACCACTCCAAAGTTCGTCCGGCGGTGTACCTGTATCTTGCCATCGTTTTGCATCTTCTGACAATCGATTGCGAATGGCGATCGTTTCTTTACTATCTTCGATCCATTCTTTCAGAGTTGACCAAGAGTTAATTAAAATTTCGTGGGCAATTTCTACAGTTGATTGTTCTTGACGATTGCTAACTAGTAAGTTGCTATCAATTAAGCGATCTAAAATATTTTGAACTAATTTATTATCAAACTCAGCTAGATGGGCGCGACGACTGACGGCTTTTCTCACCAGATTTAATTCTTGTTCTGTAGCGGTTAAATCGATTAACCTGAGAAAAATTTGTTTTGCGGCAAGTTGTTCTTGTGGTTGTAAATGCTGATAAATGCGATCGACATGAGTTTGTAATGCTCCGCGTACGCCGCCTAATTCTCGATAAGTTTTAATATTTAAAGTACGGTCTAAAAGATCTTCCTGTTGCCAAAGTAAATCTAAAGTGTATTGTAATAAAGGCAGAGAACCAGCTTGTCCTTGAATATCTCGAATAATTTCTTCTACTAATCCTGCTTCAAAAATTACGCCATGATGGGCAGCAGGTTGTTCGATCGCCTGTCTCAACTCGTCTGAGTGCATATCGGTGACGAGATGAATATTTTGTTGAGCAATTTTACCCAAATTAGGATAAGGACTAAATCGATCTAAAAAATCTGCCCGCATTGCTAAGATAATTTTAACCGATTGCCGATTCGATTTAGCAATGGCAACTAAATTGTCAATGAATTTTTTGCGTTGTTCTAAATTTTGGCATAAAGTAAAAACTTCTTCAAACTGATCGATAAATATCAGCCATTGCGAATTTTTTTCTTTGAGTTCGTGAATTCCTTGATTTAAAGGGAGTTTAAAGTTGTCAAAAGCAGCTTCTACTTCAGATTGCTTGTAACCTTTACTAATTAGACTAATTCGGAAGGATTCAAAAGGGTTTCTGTCAGGAGTAAATGTAAAGTCGCGAAATTTAGAACCTAACCTATCGGCAAGTTGAGGAACAATCCCAGCCCGAACCAAGGATGACTTGCCGCTACCGGATGCACCCAGAAGTAGAATAAAATTAGTTTGACTGATGACTTCAAGTAAATTGGTGATGAGGCGATCGCGACCAAAGAAAAGATCTTTATGATTAAATTCAAATTTTTTCAATCCTCGATAAGGTGATATGGGATTGAACGGGCGAGTTTGAATTGCCGAGGCGGTGACTTGGAGGATTTGGTTAATAGTAAAAACGTTCCCATCTCCTAAAGCAATATCACCAAAACTTTGTACTTGTTGTTGGCTGTTTAGCATTTTTGTTATTGGTGAGTGGCTAGTGGCTGGTGGCTAGTGGCTGGATTCAATTCTTGTCACCATTCACTAGTCACTAGTCACCGATAACTGTTAAACAATCATGGCAATAATATTAGCAATAGCTAAGGCGGGTTCGGCAAATTCTGCGGCGTTTTTACAACAGATCCCTAAAGCATTTCCTGCTTGAGTTAGTAAGTTTTTATCTGGCTTGGGCTTGGTAAGTTCTTCTTCAACAACTGAAATAGTTGCTTCAGCATTTTTCTTTTCTAATACATTCAGTTTCTCAGTTTTAGCAATACCTTCTTTAAGTGTGTGTAATAAGTCTAAAGCTTCTTGAATTTCTTTTTTGACAAATTCCCCTTTGTTTGTACTGCGGGCTAAATTGACAGAACCTTCTGCTGCAATTTGATTGGCATCAAAGGTATTCCCGCTGCCAAGGGTGACGTTACCAAAGGATTGTGATTGCTGATTTCTACTTGAGGGTGTTATGCCTGCTGGAGAATTTAGGGCTGTGGCTAGTTGGGTTTGCAGGGCAGTTTTTTCTTCTGGGGTGAAGGTTTTAATGATGTCTAAAACGTCTTCGACTGTGTATTTTGGCATGATGAATAGGAGTTATGAAGTTTTTTTGAACGCGGATGAACGCGGATGAACGCGGATAAATTTGGTATCCAAACGAGAAATTCTATTACCCCCCTTTTGAAGGGGGGTTGGGGGGATCTAAATCTGTTGCAAGACGACAAATCCATTTGCTGGAATGATGACATTAATCCACCCGTTGTTAGAAGAAATAGATCCGCCTAAGTTGCCGATACTATTTCCTCCGTAAGGTGCGGCATCGCTGTTAAAAATTTCGCGCCACGTACCGTTGCCGAGTCGAGAAGATTCGATCGCATATCCCGATCCAAAGGGATTATTATTGAGAGTGGCGATAATTAGAAATTCTTGGGAATTATCCCAGCGTCTAAATGCAATGACTCGGTTAGCGTTGTGGACGTGGATAATATCGATATTGTGCGATCGCAATCCTGAATTATTGAGTCGCAACCGAATGATATCTTGATAGAACCGAAATAATCGCTGTCCGTTGGTTTGCCGTTCTCCGAGTAAGTCTTCGCGGTTGTTGATGAAGTCGCCATAGCGATACTGTCTTTGCGCCCCAATTTCTTCACCCATGAGAAACATCGGCGTACCTGCACTCAGCATAGTCATACCACAAGCAAAGTGACAGCGTGCCTCAGCAAAACGTCGCGTATCGCCAATTAAGGGTGCAGAGTTTACGGCTGAAACAATAGTTCGACGCGATTCAACGCGATTACCACCTTCGTCGTAATACGAGTTACCTGCTTCGTCGTGGGATTCGTGGTAAACAACTTTGTGACTGCCAGATGCGGCTAACGCGCCTGCAAAGAAGTCCATCGCTAGCGGATCGTTGTTACCAGATCCAGCTGTAGGAATTAATTTGGCATACTCTCTGCCTTGTCGCGCATCACCGATGAGATGGTGGTAGAAGCTAGAATACCAAACTGCATCAAATCCTAAACCACCGTTTTCAGTTGATTCGGTAACTCGATCCCAGTCAGAATGATCTTCCGCCATCAACATTACATCTGGGCGGATCAGTTTTAGCGTCCGACACCATTCTCGCAGGAATTTAGCGCCAAAAACATTGACATTACCTAACGATCTGCCATCGGCGTGCAATACATTATACGAATGCATTGAAGTTGTTTGATCGACGCGAAAACCGTCAACATGAAACTCTTCTAGCAGAGTGGCGGCGCTGCTGATAAACATCTTTCGCACCATTTCTTCATGAAAGCGGGGAGAAAAGCCAGTAGACATATTATCTACATATCCGCCTTCTGGAAAACGCCTGCCATCCGAGTAGAAATAATTGCTTGAGTTGCCTTCGTACCAGTAATAAATGTTTTGTTCGGGAACGTCGGAATCGTAAGCCCACTGCGATCGCCCCGCATCTGGGGAATAGTGGTTGTAAACTACATCTAAGATGACTGCAATACCGTTGCGATGACATTCTCGGACAAAATGCTTCAGTTGGTCGCGACCACCCGCACTGTATTCTAGAGCAAAGTAGTGGGATGTTTCGTAACCCCAGTTTTGTTCGTCTCTAAATTCAGACATGGGTAACAGTTCAACTGCATTAACACCCAAATCTACTAAATAGGGCAATAGTTGCATCGCATCGGCAAAATTGCCAGGTCTATTTGTACCGTATCCCAACGCGCCAACGTGAAGTTCATAGATAACTAAATCTTCAACGCGACGGGGAAGCGGACGATTGGCATTAAATTCGTTTTGCCAAAACTCTTCGGCTGAGACAAATTCTTGCGGTGTCGGTGAAATATCTTCCTGAAATTCTCTCAAAACTCGGTCAGGATCGACAACCACCGAACAACTCACCGAACCATCTAAATCTCGATAATCGCCAGAATAAGCTGCACGAGTGGGATTTGTATTGCCTTGTCCCATCTGACAGCGAGAATATAAATCTGTTTTATACTCTACCCTACCACCTTGTTTTGTAATCCGATACATATAGGGCAGCTGGTCGAAATTAGAGAAATTAGCTAAGGCTGAAGCATTAGTTCCATTTGTCTGCCAAATCCCGTTATCTTGTCGAGATAAAGCTACTGTACCGCGAGAAGAGTCAATCCCAGAACCATCATCGCCGATATAGCCGCTAGTTCCGCCAAATACAACTTCCACATTTTGGGCGTTTGGCGACCAAACAGCAAATTGAATTGCAGGTTGGCTAGCGCCATTGTAATATTTTTGCGCTCCCAAAAGGCGGGAGTGAGTCAAGTAATAACGCTGTTGTTGCGGGTTGTTACTAGCAGCTTGTAAAGTAAAAATACGGTAGCGATCGCTCGAATTACCATCGTTAATTTCAGTAGCAATTCCCCAACGATCTGCACCTGCTGGACTATCTAGAATTACACCCCAGCGAAATAAACTACCAACTTGAGAATCATCTAATTCAATTGTCACCGTAAAACAAGGACAGCCATCTTCAGCCGTCGTTTGTTGCATGGGAATAGTAGACCACTGGTTAGAATAGCGTCCATTTCCATCCCAGCTACCAGTAAGGCGGGCATTGCGAAAAATATTGCTTCGCAAACCTGTAAAATATGTGAATTGAACGGGAATAACCATAATTTTTGTAAGTCAAAATTCAAAAGTTAAAACTGAGGAGACAGGAGACAGGAGACAGAAGACAGGAGACAGAAGTAATAACTAACCACTGATAACTACTCACTACTCACTACTCACTACTCACTACTCACTTCAATGCTGTTTCCATCCGATTAGCTAATTCTGCGGCTAAAGGTGGCGGATTATCTTGGTCGATAAATCCTTGACTAATTTCCACAATTCTGCCGTCAGGATCGGCAAGCCAAACTGTACGCCACCCTGGAATATAATCGTCAAAATTTAACGGTCCCAGAGTAATTTTTGCCTCTGCACCCATTTGGGCTAACTTAGCATCGACATCATCAACTTTAAAAGCCAAATGACGCACGCTAGGAAACTGATATCCATCATTTGTAGGTAGGGATACGGGTAGTTCCTCCCTCGCCTTGAATAATTCCAAATAGAAGGCGCTATCGCCCATTTTGATAAAAACAATGCGATCGCCATCAGGTAAATTTGCGATTCTCGCCCGTTTAAAACCAAAGTATTTCGTGTAAAATTCTTCAGTCTTAAGTGGATCTTTACAAGTCAATGCAACTTGAGAAAAAATTTGTAAAGTCATAAGAAAAGTGGTAATGGGTAATGGGTAATGGGTAATGGGTAATGGGTAATGGGTAATGGGTGAGTAACTAGCCACTAGCCACTAGCCACTAGCCACTGATAACTGGTCACTAGTCACTGGTCACTGTAAATGCTGTTGTTTAATCAAATCGGATACCTTCTCACCAATTGCTAAAATACCTGTATGACAATTACCAGAAGGAACTACAGGCATAACGCTAGCATCAGCAACTCTCAGTCCTTCTACACCGTAAACTCGTAATTGTGGATCTACAACTGCCATCCGATCTACGCCCATTTTACAGGAACCTGCTTGATGGTGATAAGAGTCGGCTCTTTGCCTGACAAATGCGCGTAATTGGTTGCGATCGCTTATACTCGTTCCTGGTAGTAACTCTTGTTTTACCCATCCAGAAAAGGCTTTAGTTGCAAAGATATCACGGGCAATTTCAACTCCTTGAACTAATCTTTCTAAGTCAGATTCAACGCCCAAATAATTAGGATTAATTAGCGGTTTATCCAGCGGATTATTACTTGCCAACCTTACCCACCCGCGAGACACCGGACGGACAACGCCAGGCAAAATACTAATCGCATTGGGATAATTTTGACCGATAATTACATCAAAAGGAACGTGAACGAAAGCAATTTGTAAATCTGGTCCAATCCAACCTGGTTCTGATTTACAGAACAAGGCACTTTCCGATAAATTTTGATTTGGTGGTGGTAGTGCTTGCGAAGTTTCGGCAATTACACCCACAAGAACGTGATTGTGAAAGTTTTCGCCTACACCAGGCACATCAACAACTATAGGAATACCAAATTCTTTTAAATAACTAGCATTGCCAATTCCCGAAAGTAACAACAGCTTGGGAGATTCGATCGCCCCAGCACAGACAATTACCTCACAATTAGCATATGCAGTTTTAATCTCACCATTTTGTCTGTACTCTACACCTTTACAGCGCTCCCCTGCAAACAATAATTTCGTTGCTTGAGAATTAGTACTAATAGTTAGATTTTGTCGTGACAAAATTGGATTGAGATAAGCAACCGCCGTACTTTGACGCTTACCGTCTTTAACATTAATATGATGCCAACCCGTCCCTTCCATATTAGGACCATTAAAATCTGGTGTATAGGGATGTCCCAATTCCATACAAGCTTGAATAAACGCTTCAGAAGTAGGATTTGGGTTATGCAACTTAGCATTAGCAACGTGCAAAGGTCCGCCTTTTCCCGCCCAAGGACTGCTATCATCTTCCTGGTCTTCTAGCTTCTGAAAATAAGGCAAAAGATCTTGATATGACCAACCAGGACAGCCATTATACGCCCAATTATCGTAATCTGATTGATGCCCTCTAATGTGCATCATAATATAAAGATTACTACTCCCACCTGGAATTTTGCCACGCGGTTCGCGCGTAATTCGCCCATCCAAACCAGGTTGAGGAACGCTAGTATAATTCCAATCTACATCCGAACCAAGTAAAGTAAACCAAGCCGAAGGATTAGCAACATTGGGCGGAATTTGCGGACTACCAGCCTCTAAAGCCAACACTTTGACATCTGGATTTTCTGTAAGTCTGTTAGCAACGACAGCCCCCGCCGAACCAACCCCCACAACAATAAAATCAAATTCACTCATAATGTTGTCATTTGTTATTTGTCATTTGTCATTTGTTAGACGCGATCGCACGTTACAGTAAACTGTATTTATCTGCGTTCATCTGCGTTCAAGAATTTCCTATACAAAAAGGCGAAAATTCGCCCATATAAAACTCAACCCAAATTCTGATTTACAAAAGGATCGAAAGGACGAGTATCGTGAAAATTTGCCATATACGTAATCTTGCCATCCTTAATCCGAAAATAATTGGCAACATTCGCTTCAATTGGCACACCACTAGCATTAGCAGCAGAAATGCGAGAAACTACACAAGCCTCATTACCATTAATTACAATATTTTGTGGCTGATTTTGAAACCGAGAATAGCCTCTTTCCAATCCACCGATCGCACCGCGTAGAATTTCAATTCCTTCTAAATGTCCCGCCAATTGTTCGTCCATAACGACATTATCGGCAAACAGAGATAGCCAAGTATTCCAATCACCTGCGTTTGCAGATTCGTAGTATTTGACAATTATATCTTTAGCGTTCATAGTAACTCCTTGATAATTGGTAATTGGTAGTTGAGAGTTGGTAATATTTTTTCCCCACTCCCCACTCCCTACTCCCCACTCCCCAAATTTAAAGATTAGGAAATCCAGGTAGAGGTGTGAGAGAATCAACAATGTAGGTAGCGATCGCGGGTTTTTGAGTTATGGGCGATCGCCTAATCACCCATCTTTGCACCGCATCAAAAGCTAACCTTTCACTTTGGGGTGCTGGGGCATTCCAGCGGCTAGCTTCCCAGCGCACAACTAATTGAACGTCTGCCCGATCTGCTATAGTTTGAATATCTAAAGTTTGCAGCGTATGGACTTCATCAAAGAAAGTATGAATGATGCGATCGTACCAATTTCTAAAATCATTCAAACCATGCAATGTAGTTTCTGGTAATTGCATTTCTAGAGTTTCACCAATTAATAAAGGTAAAACTTCTTCAGTATTAGCATGAACGTCTAACTTGATATACCAATCGTCTACAAATTGTCGAACTTCATTCTCAGTAAGAGATACAAGTGCATTCATAATCTGGATTTGTAGGGTTCAACTTTTTCAGGGGAGTGGAGGGAGCTTTTGCCCCCCAATTCATCGGGGGGTTGGGGGGATCGAGATCTTCGATCGCACCTGCATAACTTCTGTCGTTACTAACGCCAAAACTCATCAAACTGCGCCGTACCGTCGCCAAAAATAGCGCCTCTACCTTCAATCACTTTGCCCTCACGCCAACGTAGAACGTGAACCACATCAATCGCCAGCTGTCTGCTTTCGTCGCCAGCACGATGTCCGGTGTTATGCCTGATATCTGCGGAAGTATCCCCAGTAATGACAATTCCTTCCCATGACATTTGGAAACTATTATCAGTCAAAAATCCAACTTTATCCATAAAAGAAAGGAATTCATCCAAACCTCTTTTCATTCCAGAGATTTGATTGTGTCCTGGTACTAACCAGGTCATATCCTTATCCCAATATTCCTCAATTGTTTGTCTGTTACCGCTACCTAATACATCGTATGCGGCTCTCACGCGATCGTCTGTCAAGCGCAATTCTCGTTGCTGATTTGACGTACCGATGCCAGCCCGCATCATTTCCTCGGTCATAATCGTTCCACCTTGGACTCCCCAAGCACCTGCTGCTACTTCATCCACCAAGGTATAGGTATAAGGGCGGACAATTTCACCCATGACGTGTGCAAGGGCATCGCTCATTCCATGAACGATCTCGCCTTTTTGTTGCAAACTAGCGAAGTCTTCTAAAAGAGTCACACGGATAATCGGCATTTGAATTTCTCCTTTTTGTGATTGGTAATTGGTAATTGGTAATCGGTAATTGGTGAATAGTGAGAGGCAAGCGGTAAGTTCTTCCCCACTCCCCACTCCCCACTCCCTACTCCCAAGTGTTACGCTAGGCGATCGGGAATTGGTTTGAGAGCGTATACGGCATTGAAAAATTGATCGACTGTATGTTGGTCGCTGATATAAACTTGCACGTCGGCAATCCTGCCATCGCGAACTTGATAGTGGGTGCAGTTACGGGCATCTAATACTGCTCCACTAGCCGCGGTTCCATGTCCTCTGTGGACTTCTACCACGGTGTCTTGACCAAAATTATCCATGCCGATTAAATCTACTTGAATACCCGCTCTGCCGAGTTGTTCAAAAAAAGCGATGACTTCTTCTGCACCTTGTTTAGTCCCAGCTAGCGGGTGGTGTCCAGGTAAACGCCAGATTAAATCGGGGGCAAAAATTTCTTTGCGAATGGTATCCATGTCACCGCGATTGAAGCATTCATACATTCTTTGGACGAGTTCTACATTAGAAGCCATTTTTTTCTCCTTTTTGGTAATGGGTAATGGGTAATGGGTAATGGGTAATTGGTAATTGGTAATTGGTAATTGGTGGTTGGTAGTTGGTGATTCTTCTCCCTTGTCCTCCTTGTCTCCTCTTCTTCCCCTAGCCCCCAGCCTCTAGCTCCTAGCCTCTCATTCCTGGTACTTCGCCACTGATGACTAGATCGATGAGGAAAGGACCGTTGTGGAATAAGGCTTGAGCGATCGCGGATTTGATCTGTTCTGGGGTTTCCACGCGCACGGCTTGTACTCCCATTGCTCTTGCTAGTTCGTCAAATCTAATGTCGGGGTGGCACAGGTCGAAGGATGCCGGAAATTCGTGGGGTGGTGCGATCTGCTGTTCTTGCCAGTACTGCAAAATATTCAGCTTCAGAATGCGATAGCTGCGATTGTTGCAGATGACAAATTTAGCGTCGATGTTGTGGTGGGCTGCTGTCCACAATGCTTGGATCGTGTACATTGCCCCACCATCGCCTGTAAAGCCGATCGCGGTTTTATCGGGATGGGCGAGTTTAACCCCGATTGCACCAGGAATACCCACACCTAGAGAACCGCCTCGCGTCTGGAAATAATGCCCTACTGTTGTTGGTGGAATGTAGCGACACAGTTCTTCAGAATGAGTAATTGCCTCATCGAAGACGATCGCGTTTGGTGGTAAGTGTCTGGCTAATTCTTCGGCAAACTGCGATAAATGCAGTGGTACGAAGTCATGCACGGCGCGATCGGCTTCATACTGCTCGGTCATTTGCTGCTTTTTGGCTTCAGCGATTTGAGTAGTTCTTTGACAAACTATTCGCTTTTGCTCGGCAGTCAAGATTTTGTCTAATTCTGCACTCAGCTTGGCAAGGGTGATTTTCGGATCGCTAACTATACCTAGATCTACAGGGAAATTTTTGGCGATTTCGTAAGAATTTAAATCGATGTGAATAATTTTTGCTTCAGGCGCAAATGCACCGGACAAAGCTGGAAATACTTCGGGGAAAACATACGTACCGCAGATTAGCACAACATCAGCTTGAGATGTAATGCGGCTGCTCACTTCGCCAAACATATGACCCAGCAATCCGCCAAATAAGGGATGGGTTGCACTCATATTTGGTTCCGATGAATCCGAACCCCAGACTTGAGCGCCAATCAGTTCGGCAACGCGGGTTAATTCTGCTTGAGCGTCGGAATAAGCTATACCATCACCGACAATAATTAGTGGTTTGGATGCCGTAGCTAGCATAGATGCAGCTTTGGCGATCGCCCCTGGTTCGGGAGCCACCCGCGTAATTGGAAACGAAGTTGGCACAACTTCTTCCTCATTCGGTGCATCCAATACATCCATTGGCAGAGAGACAAAAACTGGACCCATCGGCGGCGTAGCGGCAATTTTGATCGCCCGTCGCAATACCCGCAGCAGCGAATTAGGATGAACCACCCTAGTAGCCCATTTAGTAACTGGTTTTGCCATACTCACTAAGTCTGCTGCCATCTGTGCATCCATCGCGTCGTATTGAACCCCAGATTCCCCCGCCAATACCACCAGTGGCGCATGACCGCGCATTGCTTGATACATCATGCCGATGCCATTCCCCAGACCGACACCGCTATGCAGTTGCACGATGGTAGGCTTTTTAGTAGAACGGGCATAGCCATCAGCAGCCGCTACCGCGATCGTTTCTTGTAAGGCAAGAATGTATTCAAACTCTGGATAATAATCGCCGATCGCATCGAGAAACCCTTCCTCAGATGTACCAGGATTGCCAAACATATAGCGGATACCATCGGCAAGTAATTGCTCGATAATTGCAAATCGACCGTTTCTTTTTTCCATAATTCTTTTAGGGGAGTGGGGAGTGGGGAGTGGAGAGTGGGGAGTGGGGAGTGAAATACTTACGACTTACGACTTCTCCCTTGTCCTCTAATTACCAGCCATATCGCCGTAGTCCGTGTTCTAAGACTTCCACCAACCGCTGACCAGTTGCATAGGAGTCTGGGGTGGAACGACCTGTGACGAAGGGGTAATCGACAATGACTGAAACTTCATGCCCGACGTTACCGTGGAATTGCCCTTCGGGACCCGTGGCATCGCGCAGAATGTACTCTAGAGGATAGAAGGGAGGACCGAAGTTAATATTGCCTAAGTTAGGATTGACGTTCGTTCCCATAAATCCCGTACCGTCTTTGTAGTCATATTCCAAACAATGACCTGTAACGTGCTTGCCCCAGATAATACTTTTGCGATCGCCTACATCGCGGGCAAAGGCAAGGCAGGGAACGCCATAACATTCGGCAGCAATGGGTTTGTCCATTTGATAGAAGTTGAGGATCAAATCGTGGACTCTCTGGTTGTTGACCAAATCCACCATCGGACCGCTACCACCGACGATTAACATCGAATCGTATTGACTTAAATCTTGCTCGCGGATTTCCTCAAGTCTGCGATAGTACGCTTCCATTTCCCGCAGGAATTTGGGAGAACTCCAGTAAGGTCTTTCCGGCAACCAGTCTCTCAAACTTTTTGGATTATTTAAGCGGGGATTGCTGGGGTCGTCGATAGCGCGTACTTTCTCTGCCATTTCTTGAGAAACTACAGGGCGACCTAAAGGCGGATCGACGAATGTAGCATCCATGCTAGGTGTAAGCGCTACGGGTCTTTTTCCGGTGGGAGTGGCAAAATCCACTTGATACCCAGCAGCATCGAAAGTTTCCAGGGGACCGATCAATTCTTCGCCCCAGTAGCCCCATTCGGATAGAATAATCAAAATTTTTCTAGTCATTGGATACCTCTTGATTGGTAATTGGTAATTGGTAATTGGTAGTTGGTGGTTGTAGGGGCGGGTTTATCCCTAGATTTGTGTATTAAACAAATGATTGAGTAATTAAACTCGCCCTTACACTAGGGTGTAGTTAATTCCGACTCCCGAATTCCGAATTCTGAATTCTGTTTAATTTGAGTTGCGATCGCCTCAATAAATGCGTTTACATCATGTCCCGATCGCCCTGTCACCATGTCGCCATCTACAACAATGTTGGTAGGTGATGGTTCGTAAATTGCACCTGCGTTTGTGATGTCTGCTAAGACAACTTCGTGACAAATGACTCGTCGTCCTTTGAGTAACTCTGGCATTGGTGTCAGCAACCATAAGCCATGACACAGCAACCCTTTGACGATTTTGGGATTTGCCATTGCTTTAGCGAAGAATTGGACTGCTGGCGCGGTGCGAGTCTGTTCTGGGTTAATTGGTTGTCCTTGTGGAGGTTCAAAATAGCGCAGGCGAACGCTGGTATAGTTTGCAGCCATGATGACGGCTGCGTAATCGTCAAGATTGACATTCTGAAAGTCGATATTGACATCCAAGTATTGCAGAGATTCACCCAGGTCATCGACATCGCTGATAAAACGAGTGCTGGGATTTCCCCATAGCCGAGACATGAAATGTACGGTTGCTCCGAGTTCGGCAAATCGGGTTTGGTACGCGGCGATTTCTTCAGGAATAAATTCAGTTTCGACCAGTACGGCGATTTTCTTGCCTTCAAGCATTCTGGTAGCCATTTATTCTCTCCTACACGTTCACAGGCTTTAGTTCTACAACGATCTCTGCCTCCGATCCGAGTTGAAATTCATGTTCGCTCAGAGTAATTCTGAAGTTATCGGGATCGATCGCATCGCGTTCGCTACCATCAATATTGATCCGGCTAATTTGCAAGCTATTCGGTTTGACAAAATCGGGTAAGACATTGAGCGATCGCTGGCGACAATTCTTGTTCGGTTTGAAGTAGAGACAGAAAGGTTGTTTTGTGACATAAGAACTCATGTAGATGTGAGCCAAGTAATTTAGCTCGAAGGCATGGTAGCCAGAGATCGCATGACCGCCTTTATTACCATAACCACCTTGAATTACAGGCATTCCGCTTTCAGTCACGCGGAAAAAGATGCCTTTGTTGTCTTGATCGAGGAAGAATAAATTCCAGAAAGCTGCTGTCTCTTGAGCAAGTTCTAAATACTTCTGCTTTTGAGCCTCACCCTCATTACTGCAACCATGCAAAATTAAGTAAGCAAGGAGAGCCTGTTCTTGTTGCCAAAAGTCTTTCGTGTTGCTCCAAGGGAATTCTATCGGGAAACCATTGCTGGGATTACGTTCTAAAGTATCGAAAATTCCGCCTCGGAAGAGATCTACACCCAAATCTGCCATCGTCGCGCCTAATTTATCGGCTAGCTTCATCAAGCGATCGGCAAATTGTTTGTTTTGTTCGGCTTCTTCTGTGCTTTCAGAGGCAATCTTATCAGCTGCAAAGTAGTAATAATTAGCAACGCGAGTCAGGTTCCAGGCAATCTTCAAGTTGTGTCCGACAACAGCGCGATTTTGCTGCCAGCGCCAAGTTTGATCTGGTTGCCAGTTGCGTAAAAATCTTTCATTTACGAATGGAACGTTGGGATCTGGGTCGGGAAAGTGCTCGATGATAATTGTGCTGGTCGTGTGGAGGATTTTTTTGCAGATGTTTAAAAACTGTTGTAATTCCTCGTAACCACCGTTAGCTAATGGCAATGGCTCAAGAGCTATCATTAAATTGACTAGATAAGCTGGAATATGATCCCCGATAGAATTCCAGTTTTTCTTAGCTTGGTTGTCGCCTAACGCCTCGCTATCCCAGCTCAAAGTTGCATAGTCGAGGTGAGAAAAATAATCTCCAAAAGCCTTCTCGCCATACTTCGATTCCAGGTCAAGATAGTAATCGTTGAACGTGCGAATTGTCCGTTGAATATCGTCGAGAACTTCCCAATCGAGGGTAATTCGGTAGTATTGAGCTAATCCAGCTAAGGCATATATTTGCTCGTAGAGCGGAATTGTATTAATATCGTCGCTATTTTGGGAAGTCATGTATAGTTGATAGCTATATTCTGTCTTGCGTTTACCAGATGCCCAAAAACAATGTTTGCCATCGCTAGTTAAGCAGCGGAAAGTTTCTCTTTGATACTGAACTCCCGCACGCGCCGCAGATAAATAACTCTCACATCCAGTCAGTAAGTAAGCTGAAGATAGACCGTAGATCAATCGAGCTAGCGTCGAACTCTCTTGCAAGTTATCATCAGTACGCAAACCGATAATGTTTAAGTTGGTTTGATAAAGTTTGAAATCATCAATTTCATAGGTCATCTTATTCGGGAACAAGTAACCTAACCAAGTATCGGCTAAACGAGCAATTTGAACTAGCCACCAATGCGTTTGCTCGAATAGAAATTTTCCATCTGGGACGTGTAAGATATTAATAATTCGCGCATCAAGACGGCGATTTGCTCCATCTTCTAAATAAACGCCTTGTACTGCAACTAGGCGATCGGGTTGAATGTATTTTTTGACTAGTTGTGACGGGTTCCAAGAGAAGCCTTCTGGAGTTGGATAGCGATCGCGATTAAGTCCATCTAAATTTTGGACGAACTGAAATTGGGTTTCTCTACCTGCATAGACTAGCAACTCGTCACCACTGCGGCATTTAATTACAAAGGCAGAGTCTTGTTCGTGGATTTCAGTCACGTTACCCATGAGTGTCGTGCTGATTGTGAACTGTTTCATTGGTTTTGTCCTTCCTTTAGGATTGGTTGCAATAAGCTAACGTTCAAAAAATGACATATTTCCAATGCGCGATCGACGCAATCTAGATTGCTTCATTTGCATCTGATAAATCAAAATGTTAACTCCGAATTTATCGCCGCGATCGCTCTGATTTAGGAAAAATATAAAGAATTGCGTTTATAGAGCTTTCCAGTTTTAATCTTCGACATTTGTTTGCTTTTCAATTCGCTTTGTTCTATTGTTATCAGCTTAGAGTAGCTAAATCTGAGAAGCAAGGGACATTTTTTTTGTGGGATTGGCTATCTTTTCGGTTCTTGCAGATAAGATACTCAATTCGAGAATGAATGTTTCATACTCGTAGATTTCCCTCAGTTGTTTCAGTACAAATTACGCAAAAAATACTTTTTTTTATAATAAAAACCTGAGTACAGGACAAAACATAGGATAGGGGTTGCAACAAGTGACAGAGAAAGG
>ERZ1066120.198-NODE-198-length-62296-cov-12.032647_pt1 | contig 62296 bp, 54 predicted proteins | sample MGYA00382767_ERZ1066120 | MGnify/ENA primary metagenome ERZ1066120 (study PRJEB33369, sample SAMEA5778350) | biofilm metagenome | biome: Industrial cooling water; feature: Water cooling tower basin; material: Biofilm | place: United Arab Emirates | collected... | reverse complement strand
CCCAGCTCAGCGAGCGGCCCTGGCTGGTGAGCATGTAGCGGTTGTAATCGAGCCCACCGGCCTTGTGGTCGACCCGGATCACCTCGGCTCCCATCTGCGCGCAATAGAGCCCGGCCGTGGGGGAAGCGACGAAGCTGGAGGCTTCGACGATGGTGAGGTCGGAGAGGAGCTTATACACCTGGAGCTGGAGCCCACCCCGGTTCGCTAGCCTCGCTCCGCTCACCAAGCTGCACCTCCCCTCCCGCAAGCGGGAGGGGAGCGAGACTTGCGAGCTTGCTCGCTAGTCGCAGCGGGGTGGGCATCACGCCGCGCCCTGAAACTCGCGCAGCATGTGCTTGGCGATCTGGAGCTGAAGGATCTGCGTCGTGCCTTCGTAGATGCGGTAGATGCGCGCATCGCGGAAGAAGCGCTCGGCATCGTATTCGGCGAGATAGCCGGCGCCGCCGTAGATCTGCACCACGCGGTCCATGACCCGCCCGCACATTTCGGACGCGAAGACCTTGAACGCCGCCGCCTTGGTCAGGATGTTTTCGCCGCGATCGGCGCGGGCGGTGACGTCGGCCATCATGCATTCGGCGGCGTAGATTTCGGTCTCGCTGTCGGCGAGCATGGCCTGGATGAGCTGGAAGTTCGCGATCGGCTCCCCGAACGCCTTGCGTTCGGTCGCATAGCGCAGCGCGCTGTCGAGCGCGCGGCGGGCATAGCCGGTCGATGCCGCGCCCACAGAAATACGCCCGTTGTCCAGGCTCTTCATGGCGAAGACGAAACCCTTGCCGGTCTCGCCGCCAAGCAGCGCCTCGCCGGGCACATGCACGTCCTCCAGGATTACATCGGCGATATGCGCGCCGGATTGCCCCATCTTCTTGTCGGGGCTGCCGGTCGAGACGCCCGGTGTCTTCATCGGCACGATGAAGGCGCTGACATGGGCGTTGCGCGGCAGATTGTCCTTCTCGGTGCGCGCCATGATCAAGGCGACATCGGCATGCGGGGCATTGGTGATGTAGCGCTTGGTGCCGTTCAATATCCAGCCATTGCCGGCTGGATCGGGCCTAGCGGTGGTCTGCATTGCGGCGCTGTCGCTGCCGCTGCCCGGCTCGGTCAATCCGAAACAGGCGATCTCGCCCGCGGCGATGCGCGGCCACCATTCGGCCTGCTGCTGCGGAGTTCCGCCGTTCTTGATCGCCGAATTGAACATGCCGACATTGATCGAGAAGATCGAGCGGAAGGCCGGCGCGGCATAGGCCATGGCGTGAACGACACGGGCGTATTGGCTGGTGTTGAGGCCCGCCCCGCCGAACTCTTCCGGAATAGTGAGGCCGAACAGTCCCATCTCCTTCATCTCGCCGAGGATATCGTCCGGAACTGCGTCGGCTTCGATAGTGGCGCGCTCCGCCGGGATCAGCCGTTCGCGCACATAGCGCTGAAGCTGTTCCATAAACTGTTCGAAGGTCTCGGCGTCCATGGCGGGCGTTGTCATGGCGTCGGACTCCTCTCGCTCTTGAGGGTGGCGGCTGGCGGGGGCGCGCGCTCTTCGGGCGGGATCATGGCCTTGGCATCGGCCAGCGCGCGCTGTTCATCGGCCGTCACGCGCACCGGCCCGGCATCCTCGGAATCCGAGCATGCCGCCGCAAGCGCCAGCAGCGCAGCAGCGGCGGCATGTCCGGTGCGGCTCACTGCTGGTCCGCAGCCTCGGCCGTGGTTTCGGCCATGGCGTCGGCCGCTGCGGCAGCGGTGTCGGCAGCACTATCGCCAGCGGCCTGGACACGTTCGTCCTCGGTTTGAGTAGGGGTAGCCTCGCCGGCCGGGAGGGTGGCGTTCGCGTTGGGATCGGCGACTGGGGCGTCATTCACGCCCTCCAGCGCCTCGTTAGCGGGGATTTCCACGGTGTCGGCTTCTGCCTCTTCCGACGCGTTATCCGATCGGCCGCAGCCGGCGAGGACGAGCGTTAGCGGTGCGGCAATGGCAAGAACGGTGCGCAGTTTCATCGATATCTCCTGAACTCGCGTTGACGTGCGGCCAGTAACCATAGGCCTTTGCGGCGGCCAAGGGAAAAACGCCACAGCGCCGTTCACACCGGGGCTCCGCTCTGCCAAGCGGCGGGCATGGTCGCCCCAAGCCTCGATGATGCTCGCACTGCGCTGAAGCGGTTGTTCGGCTTCGACGACTTCCGCGGTCGCCAGGCCGAGGTGGTCGGGCGGGTGCTGGCCGGGCAGTCGACATTGGCGGTGATGCCCACGGGAGCGGGCAAATCGCTGACCTATCAGCTACCCGCCGCCATTTTGCCTGGCACCTGCGTGGTGGTTAGCCCGCTGATCGCATTGATGCATGATCAGCTACGTTCGGCGCGCGCCAACGGGATCCGGGCCGCAACTCTCACCAGTGTCGACGCGGATTGGCGCGAAACGCAAGAGGTCTTTCGCGCGGGCGAGCTCGACCTCCTCTATGTCGCACCCGAGCGCGCCTGCCAGCCAGGCTTCCGCGCATTGCTGGCCGAAGCGCGGCTCGCGCTGTTCGCGATCGACGAGGCGCATTGCGTTTCCGAATGGGGGCATGATTTCCGCCCTGATTATCGCCAACTCCGCCCGCTGATGAACGCCTTCCCGGCAGTGCCGCGCCTGGCGCTCACAGCGACCGCCGATCGCCAGACCCGCGCCGATGTCATGGCGCAGCTGGGCATCCCGGAAGATGGGCTCATCCTCGCCGGGTTCGACCGTCCCAACATTCGCTACGCCATTCGCCCACGCGACAATGCCGCGCGGCAAATCGCGCAACTGATGGCGGAGCAGCCTGGCCCGGGCATCGTATACGCACCCACGCGCGCGACGACCGAGCGGCTGGCCGAGCAGTTGGCGGCGGCCACCGGTCGCCCAGTTCTGCCCTATCATGCTGGGCTCGACGCCGGCACGCGCGCCGCCAATCAAGCCGCCTTCGTCGCGAGCGAGGATATGGTGGTGGTCGCCACCGTCGCTTTTGGCATGGGCATCGACAAACCGGACGTCCGGTTCGTCGCCCATGCCGGCATCCCCAAGTCGATCGAGGCCTATTACCAGGAAACTGGCCGCGCCGGGCGCGATGGCGATCCCGCACAGGCCGTGCTGCTATGGGCGGCGAGCGACTTCGCCACCGCGCGCCAGCGCCTGGGCGAGGTGCCCGAAGATCGCCGCGCTGCGGAGCGCTCCCGACTGGATAGCCTCGCCATGCTGATCGAGACGCCGGATTGCCGTCGCGCCGTCCTGCTGCGGCACTTCGGCGAAAACCCGCCAGCGGGATGCGGAAATTGCGACAATTGCCAGAACCGGCCCGGCGTCATCGACGCCACCGAACTCGCGCGCAAGCTGCTGAGCGCGGCTTACCGCACTGGCCAGAGCTTTGGGATCGGCCATCTCGCGAAGGTTCTGACGGGGGTCGAGGATGAGCGGGTGCGGCAGCGCGGCCATGATCTGTTGAGCGTGTTCGGCATCGTGGGCGCTGAGGAGGCGGCGTTGCTGCAGCCACTGGCGCGTGCGCTGCAGGCGCGGGGCGTGTTGGTGGCCAATGCGCATGGCGGACTGGCGCTGGGCGGGGAAGCGCGGAAGATCCTGACCGGCGGGGAGCGGGTGGAGATCGTCGTGCCTCCCGCGCGCCGATCGACCCGGCGCGAGCGCGCTGCCGCGAACCCGGTCGGCGACCCGCTATTCGACGCCTTGCGCGAAGAGCGCCGCCGGCTCGCTCAAGAGGCGGGCGTGCCGCCCTACGTCATCTTTCACGACTCGGTGCTCCGCGAGATGGCCGCTCGCCGCCCCGCCGACCGCGCCGCGCTGGGCGAGATCGGCGGGGTCGGCGCGCGGAAGCTCGAGGCTTATGGCGGCGCCTTCCTTGCGGTTATCCGCGCTGCCGCCTAAGCGCGGTCGAAGAAATCGACCGCACCGGTATCGAGATCATAATAAGCGCCGACCACTTTCAGCTTACCCGCGCGAAGCGGCTCCTGCATCAGCGGATCGGTTTGGGTGCGCAGCTGATTGACCACCCGGCGCACATTCGCCCGCACCGAATTCTCGACCAGATCGCCAGGCTCGTTGCGTGCCTTCAGCACCGCCGGGATGATGGGTTCGATCATGCGCCCGATCTGGCCGGGGAAAGTCGCATTATCGGTCACCACTTGGGCAGCAGCAGCCACCGCGCCGCAACGTTCGTGACCCATGACCACCACCAGCGGTACTTTGAGAACACCCACGGCGTATTCCACGGAACCGAGCGCAACCGTATCGACCGTGTTCCCCGCGTTGCGGATGATGAACAACTCGCCCAGCCCACGGCCGAACAAGAGCTCGGGAGGGACACGGCTGTCGGAACAGGTGACGTAGGCCGCGAAGGGCGATTGGCTCTTCGCCAGCGACAACCGCCGCTGCGCTCCGGTAACACCGGCGAAATCGGCGCCGTTCAGGAAAGCCCGGTTGCCCTCGATGAGCAGTTGGAGTGCCTGGTCTGGCGTAAGATTGGCCGGGGCCGGTTGGGGCGGCGCCACCGGCGCGCGACGTTGTGCAGCCGCCGGCCCGCCTGCGGCCAGTGTCGCCGCGCTCAAGGCGCCGGCCGCCCCAAGAAATTGCCTGCGATTGGTCATAATCATCCTTTCTCCGTGGTTGATGGCTTATGAAAGGGGTCTTGCAAGGCAGGGTCTGGCCAATCCGGCTCGGGCGCTCCCTTGGTCTTGTACAGCGAATAGGCGATGCCCGCGGCAATGAGGCCGAAAGTAACGCCCAGGCTCAAGACGGGCGGGAACTTGTCACCGCCAAGCACGAAGTCCGCGACAAAGATCTTGCAGCCGATGAAGATCAATACAGCGGCAAGCGCATATTTGAGGTAATGGAAGCGGTGCACCATCGCGGCGAGTGCGAAGTAAAGCGCGCGCAGGCCCAGGATGGCCATGATGTTGCTGGTGTAGACGATGAAGGTGTCGGTCGTGATCGCGAAGATCGCCGGCACGCTGTCCACCGCGAAAACCAGGTCGGCCAGGTTGATCACCACCAGCGCCAGAAACAGGGGTGTCGCGGCCCGCACCATCTTGCCGGTCTTCTCGTCCGGCACTTTCACGAAGAAATGCTGCTGGTGCAGCTCGGGGGTCACTCGCATATGCGTGCTGATCCATCGCACGACCGGATTGTTCGCGACATCGGGTGCGAGATCGCCGGCGAAGAACATCTTCACGCCGGTGAAAATCAGGAACGCGGCAAAGATGTAGAGCACCCAATAGGCTTCTGCGACGAGAGCGGCGCCGCCAGCGATCATCAATCCGCGCAGGACGATGACGGCAATGATGCCCCACAGCAGCGCGCGATATTGGTACTTCGCCGGAATCGCGAAATAGGTGAAGATGAGGCTGATCACGAAGACATTGTCGATGGACAGCGCCTTCTCGATGAAGAACCCGGTATAGTATTTCATGCCGAGGTCGGCGCCCCGCTCAGCCCAGATCCAGGCGCCAAACAAGAGAGCGACGCCGATGTAGAAGGCGCTCAGCTTGAGCGATTCGCCGATCCCCATCTCGCGGTCCTCCTTGTGCAGAAAGCCGAGATCGAAGGCCGTGAGCCCGACCACCAGCGTAAGGAAGGCCAACCAGAACCAAATCGGTGTCCCGAGCCAGTCGGCAAGTAGAAATTCCATGATCAAGCTATCCTCTTGTCCAAGCGTCCTGCGTCAGAAGGTGAGACCCACGCCGATGAAGGGCGCGTGGCCAATCGTATCCTCGGCGCCGCGCCGCACGGTTTGCTGGCGCAGATAACCAAGGCTGAGTTCCAGTTTGCCGAGTTCGCGCTCGATGCCGATGAAGCTGCGGATGCCCGTGAGGCCGGTTTGATCTCGAGGCTCGCTCGGTTGGAGAACGAAGAACCCTTCGATATTGCCGACCAGCTCCCAACCTTCCTGTGAGGACAGCGGGAGGGCGCCGCCAACCCGCTGCCGGAGGCGCCAGGCGGTGTGAGGCTCGCCTTCAATAAAGCGCTGCTCGAGCCGCGTGCGGCCTGAAATCGGTCCCAGCGGATAGCTGATCTGTTGGAGCAGGCGGGTCTCCCGCCCATCCCCTTCGTACCGGCGTTCCGCGCCCGCACTCAGTTTCACATTTTCGGCGATTTCGCGGCCAAGCCAAAGCCGCGCGTAATAAGTGTCATCGGCCGGGGCGGGTCGAAACCGCTGGGCGGTTTCCAGCTCAACGTAATTTCGCTCGTCGAAATCGATCGAAACACTTGGGTTTAACCAGAGTTCGAACTGATCTTCAGCCGCAGCAGCCGGAACAGCCGTGAGAAACATCGACAGTAGAAGCAGCGTGAAACGCATTGCAAACAGGTCTTTCTCGAAAAGGATTTAGGCGGGTTCAGGACGGGCGCGCGTCTTCCACAACGACCAGACGATGCCCGCCGCGAGGATCGCAAAGGTAATACCGAGCGAAACCGGCGGAGGTATTTTGCCGATGCCCAGCAGATCGGCGACGAAGATCTTCGAGCCGATAAAGACGAGCAGCACCGCCAGAGCGTATTTCAGATAGTGGAAGCGATGCACCAGCGCGGCGAGCGCGAAGTAAAGCGCACGCAGGCCGAGGATCGCGAAGATGTTCGACGTGTAGACGATGAAGGGGTCGGTGGTGATGGCAAAGATCGCAGGCACGCTGTCCACCGCGAATACGAGATCCACGACCTCGACCATGATCAGCGCTAGGAATAGCGGCGTCATGAACCACGCGAGCTTTCCGGTCTTCGGATCGGTCTGCTTGACCCAGAACTTCTCGCCATGAAGCTCATCGGTCACATTGAAGCGGCGGCGCACCCATTTCAGCACGGGATTGGATGCAACGTCGTAGCTCTTTTCGGCATTGCGCCACATCTGCACGCCGGTCAGGATCAGGAAGACGGCAAAGATGTAGAGCACCCAGCTCCATTCGGACACGATGGCGGCGCCCAGCCCGATCATGATCGCGCGTAGCACGATGACGCCCAGGATGCCCCAGAAGAGCACCCGATGCTGATAAATGCGCGGCACCGAGAAGTAGGTGAAAATCATGGCGATGACGAAGACATTGTCCATCGCCAGGCTTTTCTCGATGACGAAGCCGGTGACATATTGAATGCCCGCCGTCTCGCCCATGTACCACCACACCCAGGCCCCAAACCCGAGGCCGAGAGCGAGATAGCCTGCCGACAGTATCAGCGACTCCTGGACCCCGATCTCCCGCTGTTCGCGGTGGAGCACGCCGAGATCGAGCACCAGCAGGGTGATGACTATGCCAATGAAGGCAAGCCACATCCAAACCGGCTTCGTCAGCCATTCGACGTAGAGAAATTCCACCTGTCGCCCCTCTGGTTCAAGCGCGCAGTGGCGCAAGGGCATCACCGCCCTTGCGCCAGCGTCGCCCGATTCAAACTTGCGCTCGCCGCGGGTTGGCTGCGCGCGCGATGCGATCCTTCAGCACGAGCTTGAGCTTCTTGAGCCGCAACAGCTCGATCGGATCGCTAAAGCGGCGCTTTTGCGCGGCGGCGATCATGCGATCGAGCTTCTGGTGGCGCTCCATCAGTCGAAACAGACGGTTGGACACAGGCATTCTCCCTATCGAACGGTTAGAGTTCGATCGGATGCACCGACACGCGGCCTGCGTTTCACAGTTTGGGGAAGGACCCCGGGCCTGGCATCGGTATCATCCGATGCGGTCCGACATCACGTGGCACATTGCTAAGCAACGCGCCGCGCCAGAGGGGCCCGGTCCGCTACCCCTAAATAATCCACCCGCGGGAAAGTTCCAGCCTATTGACAAAAATTTGCTTCCGATGTTATGATGATATCATAATTATATCGAAGGAGGCGGTGGCGTGTCGATCGAACTCAGGGGAATGAACACCAGCCGCGAAACGGCTGGGTCTAGCTTCAGCGGATATCCGATTCTGGCGCTTTTGCTCGGACTGCTGGTCCTGATGATCTGGAATTTCTCCGGCAATTTCCCGGGCGACGAGTCGGGGGGAGGCGAAAAGGCACTGTTCCTCGTTTTGCTTGGTTTGCCGGCCTTTCTGCTGCTGTTCCTTTCGACCGGATTCTTCATGATCCAGCCAAACCAGGCGGTGGTCATAACTCTGTTCGGCGCTTATCGCGGGACCGAGCGGCGCGAGGGTCTGCGCTGGGTATGGCCCTGGATGGGCAAAGCGAAGATCTCGGTCCGCGCCCACAACGTCCATTCCGAGCGCGTGAAAATTAACGAGTTGCGCGGCAATCCTATTGAAATCGCGTGCAACGTCGTCTGGCGTGTGGCCGACACCGCACAGGCAAGTTTCGATGTCGATGACTACAAGCAATTCGTGAATATTCAGATCGAGGCGGGCTTGCGCACCGTCGGCTCGCGCCACCCGTATGACGATCTGGAGGGCGAGGAGGTGACGCTGCGCGGCAGCGGGCCGCAGGTTAATCAGGAGCTGCTGGTGGAGCTCAACGAGCGCCTGCGCGTGGCTGGCATCATCGTGGACGAGGCTGGCCTTACCCACCTCGCCTATGCGCCGGAGATTGCCAGCGCCATGCTGCGCCGCCAGCAGGCCGAGGCTGTGATCGCCGCACGAGCCAAGCTGGTGATCGGTGCGGTGGGTATGGTCGAGGATGCGCTGACGAAGCTCAGCCAGGATGGCATCGTCGATCTCGACAACGAGCGCCGTGCGACGATGGTTTCGAACCTGATGGTGGTGCTGTGCGGCGAGCGCGAGGCTCAGCCCGTGGTCAACGCCGGAACGCTCTACCAATAAATCCAAGTGGCTATCTAATGCAAAAAAAGGCCTTTGCGCTCCGTCTCGACCCAGCGGTTTATGCCGCGGTCGAGCGGCTCGCCGCGGCCGAGCTGCGCAGCGCAAACGCGGAGATCGAGATACTCCTGCGCGAGGCTTTATCCGCGCGCGGCATCCGTGCGCCCACCGCCGCGCCTGCTCGACGGGGCCGCCCCCCGAAGTGCGGCAACGCCGACTAAAACCGGGTCAGTTGCCGATTTGCGCCGTCTGCGGCCCGTCTGCCGGGTACACCTCAAAGGCATCGGCCAAAGTGCTCGCCCGGTCGTAAATCGGGGCCGCCTCGGGCGCACCGGCCGCAGGCATATGTTCCATCAGCAAGGCCATCGCATCGCCGTTGCCGGCAGCAGCGGCCACCAGCCAATGGGCCAGCGCCTCGCTCATGTTGCGCTCCACACCCTGACCATTGGCATAGAGGACGCCAATGCCGTGAATACCGTGGGCGCTGCCCATCCGGGCGGCTGCCTGATAATAGCGCATGGCGGCTTCATAATCGCGGGCCACGCCGCGTCCCGAGGCATGCATCACGCCAAGGCTGGCAGTTGCGCCCGGCGACTTGGCGGCGGCTGCTTCGCGGAACAAGGCAACCGCTTGCGCCTCGCTCCCTGGTGCCCTGCCCTCGTCGATCAGCACGCCCAGGCGCCATTTTCCGAAGGCGTCGCCCTTGGCGACAGCGGTCCGGTAAAGCGAAGCAGCCTTGGCGATATTCTCAGGCGCGCCGCTTCCCGTCTCATGCATCCAGCCGAGCGTCGAAATCGCGTCGGCGTGGCCCTTGTCGGCCTCCGCCTGGACTACGGCCATGGTGAGTTGCGGAGCAGCGCCGTCCTGCGCCAAAAGCGAAGTGGGAGCGACGAACGCAAGCGTGGTCGCGGCGAAAACGCCGAGCAGACTGCGCATAACAATGTCCAATTTCTTGTGACCCCGAAGGGCTTGCTTCCCCGATAAAACCGCTCGCCGGCATCGAGGTTCCCGACGCTTAGGCCGATCTCACGGCAGCAAATGCCCAGCGCGGTCTCGCTTGGTCGCCAAATAGACGCGGTTGTGATCGCCATGCGGCAATGCCAGCGGCAGTCGCTCTGCAACGCTCACACCCGCCTCCGCGAAGGCCGCCATCTTGGCCGGATTGTTGGTCATCAGCCGGATGGCGCTGATTCCGAGCAAGCCTAGCATCCGCGCCGCCACCGGGAAATCGCGTGCCTCCTCGGGCAGCCCAAGCCGGGCATTAGCCTCAAGGGTATCGAACCCCTGATCCTGCAGGCGATAAGCCCGCAGCTTATTGATGAGGCCGATCCCCCGCCCCTCCTGCCGCAGATAAAGCAGCACGCCCCAGCCCCCCGCTCTGGCTTCCGCAGCGATTGCGGCAAGCGCGCCATCGAGCTGCGGCCCGCAATCGCATTTGAGGCTGCCGAATACATCGCCAGTGAGGCATTCCGAATGCAGCCGGACGAGCGGAAGGCGCTCGCTGCTGCGGCGCCCGATGATCAGGGCGGCATGCTCGCGGATGTCGTCGGGGCTGCGGAAAGCGACGATCTCGGCTTCCTCGAGCGCATCCACCGGCAGCCGAGCCCGCGTCGCCATGGTCAACCGCACAGGGTCCACCAGTGCGGGCAGGTCCGCTGCGTCGAAGGGCTGCGGCTCCCCGGCCCCCGCGGGGTCCACCATAAAGGCTGGCAGGATGCCTGCAATGCGGGCAAGCTCGAGCGCCGCCGTGGCAGTTTCTGGGAAGGGCAATGGTAGCGCTTGGAACGGCCCCTTCAGCGGCACCGCTAGATCCAGCGAAGGATCGGCAATCGCCCGCGCCTCGGCCAAATCGAAGGGCTCAGCCCCGCGGATCAAGACTGGCGCGCCAGGCACCGCCGCGTCCCGCTGATTGGCGAGCTTGAGTGTAGCGGCACGGCTCGCCCCGATCAGCAGGCGCTCGGCCCGAAGCGTTTCACCAAAGGCGGTCTCTACCGGCAGAAGCAGCGGCGCGCCCGACGCAGCCAGCGGCCAGCCATGGCGCAGCGCGTCCACAGCCTGCGCGGCCCTGCGCGAAGGCGAAACCTCGCTCAGAAGGCGAACTCCGTGACGAGGGGCACATGATCGCTGGGCTGCTCCCAGCCTCGCGCATCTTCATGGACATGGTGGCCCACGGTCTGTGCGGCGAGTTCCGGGCTCGCCCACATGTGGTCCAGTCGTCGGCCGCGGTCGCCCGCGCGCCAATCCCTCGCCCGATAGCTCCACCACGAATAGTATCGCTCCGGAGCCGCGATATGCTGACGGCCGAGGTCGGCCCAGCCATGCGCATCCATGAAGCGCTGCAGGCTCTCGACCTCAATCGGGGTGTGACTAACGACCTTGAGAAGCGCCTTGTGGTTCCAGACATCGCTTTCGAGCGGGGCGACATTGAAATCGCCCACGATCAGCGTCGGCCGATCAACCCTCTCTGCCCAACGCGTCATGCGCTCGAGGAAGTCGAGCTTCTGGCCGAACTTGTGGTTGATCGTCCGGTCGGGTTCGTCACCGCCAGCCGGGATGTAGACGTTCTCGATCACCATGCCTTGCATGGCCGGATCGGTCAGCTCGACGCCAATGTGCCTGGCCTCGCCGTTGTCCTGCCAGTCATGCTTGGAAAAATCGCGGAAGGGGACGCGGCTTACGGTCGCGACGCCATGATAACCCTTCTGACCATGCACAGCGATGTGCTGATAGCCCGCGGCCCGCATCGCCTCATAGGGAAACTGATGCTGCTGGCATTTGATCTCCTGCAAGCAGAGCACATCTGGGGCCTGTTCGGCCAGAAAGCGCTCGACCTGCGACAGGCGCAAACGCACCGAATTGATGTTCCAGGTTGCAACCGACAGCGTTGGCATGGCCGCCAGTTAAGGGGCGCTGCGGCAAATGTCACCTCGCGGCCGTGCGGGCTAGCGGCAAAGAAAAACCCTCGTGCCGGGGGCATTGGCACGAGGGTCCTTCATGCGTTCGTCACGCTTGGCACAGCGCGGGGTACCGAAGACTGGGCAACAGGGGGGAAACCCGCCTTCATCCGTTCTGTGTGATCTGCATTTAGGCTGCCAGGGCTTTCGGACGGATGAACACCGAGTATCGAATTGTCGCGCATTAAGCCCGCCGGAAGGGCAGGACGTTCGTCAGCGACGACCACTTGCGCGACGGGGATCGGTAAAGGTGAACTTGCTGTCGGCGATGGCCGAACCAAACGCCTGATTGCTGAGGCGCACGGTGGTGCGATGATTCTGAGCATCGAGCGCCACCCAGTTCGTGAGCCGCAGCCCGCCCGGAGCGGAAGCATCGCGAATGAAGATGAGCGTGATCATCCCGTATTCGGGCCGCTTCCTGTCGCGCACCTCGACGCTCACGACATTCGGGTTCTCAGTCGGGACCAACTTGCCATAAGCCTTCACGTCTCGATTTGGATCGAGCAGCGCACCAAGCGGCGAATTGCCAATGGGCCAGCGCTGGACCTGCTTCACCTCATAGTCGACGAGATAAAGGGACTTACCATTGGACACGACCAGCATCTTGGCGCTGGGCGCATATTCGAAGCGGATCTTGCCTGGCTGCTTCAGATAGAGCTTGCCGGGGATTGTGGCCCCGTTCCGGTCGGTCTGCGTGAAGTCCGCGGTCATCGTCGAGATGCCGCGCAGGGCGGCAACCGCACGTTCGAGATCGCCCTCCGCCGCGCTGACCGCAGGCGGCGCGGCCACATAGGCGACAGACATGGTCGCGCCGAGCGTCAGAGCGAGCGCGGCGCGGATCGGTTTGGTCGTGATTTTGGACAAGATCATCATGCTCCGTCGGTTATGGGCGGAGCCTTGAACTGCCACTGAATACAGGGCGTTCCCGCCGTTCAGCTAAACCGCTGACGGCTTACTTGATCTTGGCTTCCTTGAACTCGACATGCTTGCGAGCGACCGGATCGTACTTGCGGAAGGTGAACTTCTCGGTGTGGTTCCGGGGGTTCTTCTTCGTCACATAGTAGAAGCCCGTGTCGGCGGTCGAGACGAGCTTGATCTTGACGGTGGTGGGCTTCGCCATGGTCTTATCCTAGAATGTCGCAAAGGCGCGCGGGCGCCGGAAATAGAAAGGGCGGCGCGCCCGTTGAACCCTCGGGCACCGCCGCTGCGGCGCGGGCCATTGCGCGATTCCGGCGGGAAAGTCAACCGATCTGCAGCGGCTTCACCAGTCGACCTTGCCGCGATTGGCCTTTATCGTCCCCCGCGCCTTTTTCCCCTTCAGCCGCTCTTCCTTGCCGACGCGGTTTAGGCGGCTCTTCTTGCGCGGCTTGGGTGCCGTGAGGCATCTTTCGATCAGGCTCGCCAGCCGGACTCGCGCTGCCTCGCGATTTTCGACCTGAGTTCGGTAGTCGCTGGCAGTCAGCACCAAGGTCCCGCCCCTGGTCAGCTTGCTGCCGGCCAGATCCTGGAGCCGATGGAAGGCCTCTGGCGTCAGGCGCAGCGCAAAAACGTCGAGCCGAAGCTGTACCGCCGTCGCGACCTTATTGACGTTCTGGCCGCCCGGACCTCCGGCCTGGATGAATTTCTCTTCGGCCAGCGCCAGAGCGCGTGCGACCGTGTCATCCATCGGCGAACCCAAGGGCGGCGAAGTCGGCCGGCAGCGGAGCCTCGGCTGCGATCGCGGGCTTTCCGATCCGCGGAACGACTAGTCCGGCGGCATGGAGCATCGTGCGCCTTGCTTCGTTGCCCCGACCATACACCGGATCGCCCAACAGAGGCAGGCCGATGCCGCTCGCCGCATGGACGCGGATCTGATGCGTCCGCCCTGTTTCAGGCCGAAATTCCACGAGCGCTCGTCCAGCCTGTTCCGACACCACGCGCCAGTGCGTTACCGATGGCTTGCCCTTTCGCGCGGGGATCATTCTCCAGCCCGCGCTAGCGCTGCTGATCTTGGTAAGGGCCAGTTCCACGGTGCCTTCCCGCTGATCCGGAACGCCAGCCAGAATGCCCAGATAGCGCTTGGCGACGCTACGATCCTCGAACGCGCGCGCAAACCGGGTCAAGGCCTTGGCATGGCGCGCCATCAGCAGGCAGCCGCTGGTGTCGGTGTCGAGCCGGTGAACTGGCACCGGAGCGCGGTGGAACCCTAGCTTCAATGCCTCGAGTTGGTCGCTCACGGAGGCGCCGCCCTTGCGCGGCGTTTCGACCGGAAGCCCGCCCGGCTTGTCGATCACCAGCGCTTCGGCATCCTCATACAAAATGGTGATCGGAGTCATGGCAGCAGGGTCGCTGGCATGAGACCGCGTAGCGCGTTGCCGAGGAAAAACTCGCCCTCCAGATCGGCGAGGGTCAGCTCCTGCTCACGGGCGCGCCCGTTCGCCAGCAGCTCCGCGCGCAGAATGCCGGGGAGGAGCCCGAGCGTACTCGGCGGTGTGATCAGAATGCCATCGCGATCGACGAAAACATTGGCGATCGCGCCCTCGGTGATTAGCCCATCGTCGCGAACAAAGAGTGCTTCCTCGGCGCCGTGCTCCGCGGCGACGCGCCGGGCATCCTCGTAGAAGCCGCGGTCATTGGTTTTGTGCCGCAAGCGCCAGTCGCCCGGATCGACCGGGAGTGGCAGCAGGATGACACGGGCAGGATTGGGCCAGGCCGTCGGAAGCGGCCCCGCTTCGAGCGCGAGCGCGCCGCTGCGCGACGCCATCAAGCGAACGCAGGCCGGGCCTTGCAGATCGAAACACAAAGCCTGGATTTGGTTGCGAGCTTCATGCCGGTCGAAAGCGACGCCCAATTCCACCGCGCTGCGCTGCAGCCTTCCGATATGCGCATCGAGCGAGGCGATGCCCGTTTCGGGTTCGAAGCGCATTGTTTCGACCAGATCCACAGCCGGGGCGCGCAGCTCGCGATTGCTGGCGCGTGCGAACGCGCCCTTGGTCAGCGCTTCCCGCCATTCGACGCGTGCCTCGCTACCCGCGACAATGGCACCGCCCACGCCGAGTTCGGCCCGGCCGCGCGAGTTCTCGATTTCGGTGAGCCGCAAGGTGCGAATTGCCACATTGAACGCGGCATCTCCGCTCGCATCGATGCGGCCGATTGCGCCGCAATATGGCCCGCGCGGATCGCGTTCGAGCTCGGCGAGCACCTCCATCGCCCGGATCTTGGGCGCGCCGGTGACGGACCCGCAGGGGAACAGCGCCGTCACCAGTTCCTTGGGCCCCGCCCCGTCGGCGAGACGCGCACGCACTGTGGTCACCATCTGATGGACCGTTGGATAAGTCTCGACCGCGAAAGCTTCGTCAACCCGGACACTGCCCGCCTCCGCCACGCGCGAAAGATCGTTCCGCAGCAGATCGACGATCATCAAATTTTCGGCGCGATCCTTCTCCGAGGCGGCCAGCTCCTGCCGCAGCGCCTTATCGGCAAGCTCATCGATCCCACGCGGGCGGGTTCCCTTCATCGGCTTGACCTTCGCCTCCCGCCCCTTGAGCGAAACCAACAGCTCGGGAGACAGGGACAGCAGCCATCGATCGCCATCGAATACCACGCCGCCGTAGCCCGCCTGAGCCGCGGGCCGCAGTGCGGCGTAAAGCGCCAGGGGATCGCCCGAGAAGCCGCCCGCGAGCTGGAACGTCAGGTTCGCCTGATAGATATCGCCTGCTGCAATCGCCTCCTGAACGGCGGCGAAAGCTTCTTCATAGGCCGCGAACGAAATCTGCGGATCGAGCGGGCCGAGCGTCGGAGCGGCGCTTTCCGGCGGTAGACGGTCGGCCAGAAACTGCCCTACCTCGCCGGCAGGAATGGAGCGGTGACTCTCGAAGCGACCGAGCCAAACCAACGGTCCACCAGCTCCCACCCGCTTCGCCACGGATGGTGTCAGTCTTGCCTCCAGCGCGAACCCGGCCTCATAGGCGATATAGCCGGCCAGGGTTTCACCGTCCTGACGCCGCGCGCGGTCGGCCGCGTCCAGCACTCGGATGACGTCCTCGGGGCGGTGGGCCACGAAAATCTCTGCCGGGTCTTGGAACCATTGCGCATCCGCGGCGCCCGCGACGCGCGCGTCATCGAGCAGGACCAGTGGTGCGCGCTTCCCCATTGTTCGGCGTCCTTTAGCCCATAGGGTCCGCCTGTCGAGACGCTTGACCCTCATCCCTCTATGTCACAACCCCCGGAGTAAGCGCGAAGGGAGGAAAAGCTTGGACCAGGACATATTCATCGGCCTTGCCGACAATGGCGAGAAGCAGTTCCTCCGTCTCGCACAGGCCAATCGCCATGGCTTGATCGCGGGCGCAACGGGCACCGGCAAGACGGTTACGCTGCAGGTGCTCGCGGAAAGCTTCTCGGCTCGCGGCGTCCCGGTTTTCCTCGCCGATGTGAAGGGAGATCTTGCCGGGATTGCCATGCCAGGTTCATCTGCCGCCAAGAACGCCGACAAGCTGGAGGGCCGGGCGCGAGACATTGGCCTCACCGACTATGGCTACGCGGATAATCCGGTGGTCTTTTGGGATCTGTTCGGAGAACAGGGGCACCCGATCCGCACCACCGTCTCCGAGATGGGCCCGCAGCTTCTGGCCCGGCTGCTCGATCTCAATGAGACGCAGGGCGGCGTGCTCGACATCGTATTCCGCTTTGCCGACGAACGAGGTTTGTTGCTGCTCGACCTCGCTGACTTGCAATCCATGCTGGCCCACACGGCCGAGAACGCTGGTGAGCTGACCACGCGCTACGGCAATGTCACCAAACAGAGCGTCGGGATCATCCAGCGCCAGCTCCTCAGCCTCGATGCGCAGGGTGGCGCGCAGTTCTTCGGCGAGCCTGCGCTGGAGATCGCCGACTTCATCCGCACCGACGACAAGGGTCGCGGCATGATCAATGTGCTCGCGGCCGACAAGCTGATGCGCAGCCCCAAGCTCTACGCCACCTTCCTGTTGTGGCTGCTTGCCGATCTGTTCGAAGCGCTGCCCGAGGTCGGCGATTCCGAGAAACCGAGACTGGTCTTCTTCTTCGACGAGGCGCACCTGTTGTTCGATGATGTTCCCGAGGCACTGGGCGACAAGATCGAACAGGTCGTGCGCCTGGTTCGCTCCAAGGGTGTTGGCGTTTACTTCATCACTCAGAACCCGATCGATGTCCCGGAGAAGGTCGCGGGACAGCTCGGCAATCGCGTGCAGCATGCGCTTCGCGCTTTCACGCCGCGCGACCAGCGTGCGATACGGGCGGCGGCCGAGACCTTTCGGATCAACCCCGAGCTTGATGTCGAGCAAGCCATCACCGAGCTCAAGGTCGGCGAGGCACTGGTCTCTACGCTCCAACCCGATGGCTCGCCGTCGGTGGTGCAGCGAACGCTGGTCGCACCACCGCGCAGCCGGCTCGGCCCCGTGAGCCCCAGCGAGCGCGCGATCATCGTGGGAGCCAGCCCGCACGCGGGAAAATACGATCAAGCCGTCAATCGCGAGAGTGCCGAAGACGTGCTGGCCCAGAAGACCGCCGATGCTGCTGCGACCGCGCAGGAGGTCGAGGCGCAGGGGCGCGAAGAGGTGGGCAAGCGCGAGCGCAAAAGCACCAGCATATGGGGCAAGGCCATGAAGCGCGCGGCGGGCGCCGCAGCTGGATCGGGCGCTGCGATAGCGGCCGGTGCCATAACCGGCCGCCGTTCCCGCGCGAACCCGATGAAGACAGCGGCGTCGAGCGCGGCGGGGTCCATCGCTACGGACCTAGGCGGGCCGCTGCTCGGCCGCTTCGTTCGCAATATCATCGGCGGATTGATGCGCTAGCGCGGCAAGCGAATTTCGGCCGAGAGCCCCCCGCCCGGGCGATTGGCCAGAACCAGCTGCCCGCCGCGTTCCTCCGCGATGGCGCGCGCCAGCGTCAGGCCGAGACCGGCGCCGCCTGTGGTCCGGCTGCGGCTGGCTTCGCCGCGCACGAAGGGTTCGGTCATCGCACCGATGCGGTCTTCCGGGATGCCCGGACCTTCGTCTTCGACGCGCAGCACGATCCAGCGCGGCTCAGCGGTGACTGAGACAGCGGCAGTTCCGCCGTAGCGCAGCGCATTGGAAATGAGGTTGCGCAGTGCCCGCTTCAGCCAGGTGACGTGAACGTCGGCGCTGATGCGCGCTCCCTCGGCCAAAGTGACCGGCTCACCCATGTCCTCGAACTCTTCAACGACCGAGGCGGCCAAAGCCGAGAGTTCGGCACGCTCAGGCGGATTGCCGGCGCGTCCCACCCGCGCAAGCTCGAGAATGTCATCGAGCGTGCGAACGATGTCCTCAATGGTAGCGGCCATGCGGGCGCGCTGCGCGTCGTCCTCGACGCTCTCAATGCGCACGCGGAGCGCGGCCAGCGGCGTCTTGAGATCGTGCCCGATGGCGCCCAGCATCACGTCCTTCTCGGCCAGCATCGCGCCGATTCGCGCCTCCATGGCATTATGCGCTGCCATGAGCTGACGCACATCGTCCGGGCCCTGGGGCTCGAGCGGCTGGCTGGGCGCCCCCGGTCGCGCAATCTCGGCCGTACGACGGGTCAGCGCGGCGAGGGGCCCGGTCAGCCGCCGCAGCACACCATAAAGTATCGCCATCAGGACGAGGAACAGGATGAGCGTCTGCACGAACAAGCTGGTGATGACGCCGCGTTCCATCTGTGGTACCGGCAGCCGAACGACTTCCCAATTGGGTGAGCCACCGCGCTGTAGCGCGACGACCAGGATCTGCGGGCTCATTTGCGCCACGCGCTGGCGCAGGCGCGGCGCACGAGTGAGCGCTGCGATAATTTCCGGATCGCTCAACGCCGGACGCTCGATAATCGCCAGGGAGGTGATGGCGATTCCTTGGCGTGTGAGAACCTCTGCCAGCAGCGCTTCCCGCTTGCGCGACCGTTTCTCGCCTGCGCGAAGCGGCGAAGCATCGGTCACCGTATAGCGCAGCGAACGCGGCATCGCCCTGCCACCGCGCAAATCAGCACCCTGGAGCCGGCGATTGATTTGGGCCGACAGCCGGTATGGACCTGAGATTAGCTCGAAGGCGGCCGCGTTCAGCAGCGTCACCTCGCGCCGTTCGTCCGCCGCCCGGTACAGCAAGGTGGCATAGATCGTCTGCGCTCCCAGCAAGGCCAGCGCCAGCGCCAACAGCGTCTGGCCGAGCAGGCTGCGCGGCCATCGCCACGTCTCCCGCGTCGCCGGCCTGGACGCGGCGCCGTGCATCTCAGGCGGGGCGCGCGATGCGGGTCACGTCGGCCGCGAGGCGATAGCCGCCGCCGCGCACAGTCTGAATCAACTCCGGGTTGCGGCTGTCGACTTCGATCTTGCGGCGCAGGCGGCTGACCTGATTGTCCACCGCCCGATCGAACAAATGCGCCTCCCGGCCCTGAACCATGTCGAGCAGGCGGTCGCGGTCGAGCACCTGCCGCGGATGGTCGCAGAGCGCCTTGAGCATCCGGAACTCGGCGGTAGAAATGGCGATCAGTGCCCCATCGGGGTCTGTCAGCCGGCGCTTGAGTGGATCGAGCTCCCAGCCTTCGAAAGAATAGACGAAATGCTCGTCATCGCCTGGCGCCGCACCATCCTTGGCCGTCCGGCGCAGAACCGAGCGGATGCGCGCCACCAGCTCACGCGGCTCGAACGGCTTGGCGACATAATCGTCCGCCCCGATCTCGAGGCCGACGATGCGGTCCATCGCCTCCCCCTTGGCTGTCAGCAGGATCACTGGCAGGCCGCGTGCCTCCACCAGGTGCCGGCAGAGCGACAAGCCGTCTTCGCCCGGCATCATGATGTCGAGCAGAACGAGATCGGCGGCAAAATCGCTCAGAGCGCTGCGGGCGGCGGCGGCGCTTTCCGCCTCGCGCACGACGAACCCCTGGCGGGTCAGATATTCCGCCAGGGGCTCTCTGAGCGTTGCCTCGTCATCGACGAGGAGCAGCGAGGTGGGCGCAGTGTCGGTGGCGGTCACGCCTTCGTCTTGCCCACCCAGCAGCATCTGTTCAAGGCTTCGCGCGTCAGCCCTGCTGGCGCTCGGCCGCGCGGGCGCGCCATTGGCCACGCATGGCCTCGTGCGCAGCCCGGCGCTCGGCCACACTCACGGTGCCATCGCGATTGGCGTCAGCACGATCGAACATCCCGAGCGCGCGATCAACGAAGGCCTGGCGTGTGATCGGCCCCGCATCGCCGCGCATCATGCCGCGGCGGCCGTCCATGCGCTTCCCGGCCGCTGGCTTGTCAGCGCGGCGCTCGGCACGCTTCGCATGCATGGCATCGAATTCAGCACGGCTGATCGAGCCGTTACGATCGGTATCCAAACGGTCGAACATCTGGGCGTGGCGCGCCTGGCGGTCCGCCCGGTCGAGCGTGCCATCCTGATTGGCATCCATGCGGGCAAAGCGCGCTTCAGCGCGGGCCTGGGCCTGCGCCCGGGTGATATCGGCCATCGGAGTTCGTGCCTTTTCGGGAGCACCAGGCGCGGTTGAGGTCTGCGCGAGAGCAGGGGCGGACAGGCCAAGGACGGCTGTCGACAGGATAAGAGTCAGCTTACGCATGAGTGCGGTCCTCCGAAGGATTTTCGATTTGGAAGAAAGAGAGCTGCGGCCAGGCGACACTGCTTGGGGAGGGGGAAGGGGAGGGTCCGCTCCAGCCGCAGCTCATGTATGCCCTTCTAAGCGCCGTCTGTCGCAGGAGTATGTCGGAATCGCGGAAAAATGTCGCGATTTGTATCCTCGCTCCGCTCGATAAAGGTGGACGCCGGATCGCGGAGAAATTCGTGTGACTTTCGTTGCCAGGTTCCCGAGGTGAACATCCGCGTTTTGACCGCTCGCCCGTGTGAACTTTCGAAGAGCTCATCGCGATCTATGCTGGGTACCTTCGCCGGCGGTGATGAATATTGCGCTCGCCCCTCCTTCGACATCCGCGGTGTGCCACACGCCGGGCGGGTTGATTGCATAGTCTCCCGCCGTCAGCGCAATGGTCTCGATCCGGCCATCGGGAAATTCCTGCGTCAGCCGTATCGCACCGGCGGTACAAATGACCACTTCCGCTCCCGACGGATGCATCTCCCAGCTATCCCAGCTTTCGGAAAAGTCGTGCTGGGAGACCAGTCGCCCCTCCGACCCATCGGAGGCATTGCGCGAGCCATATGCGTCATACCAGGCCATGCCGTCGAACGGTGGCTGCGGCATCGCTGTTGCGCCCAGCCCGAGGTGGATGAAGCTGTCCACGAGGCGCCGTGCCTCAGCCATCGCCGGCATGCTCCATCACGAAAGCGTTGAGCTTGTTACCGTCTGGATCGCGGAAATAGCCGGCGTAGAAGGTATCGCCTCGCGGCCCCGGCGCGCCTTCGTCGGTGCCGCCATTGGCGAGCGCGATGTCATAAAGACGATGGACTTGATCCCGGTCCTTCGCCTCGAGCGCCACCATCACCCCGTTGCCGACCGTCGCCGCCTGGCCATCAAAAGGTTTGGTCAGGCCGATGCCGGCCGCCCCGCCCGGGGCGCCCCAGGCGATGAAGGTGTCGAACTCCATCATCCGGCCCACGCCCAGTTCAGCCCCGATCGCATCGTAGAACCGTGCCGCGCGCGCCAGGTCGTTGGTGCCCAAAGTCACATAACCGATCATCGCCACATCCCCCAAAACGACTCGCGACCGGTAAGAACATTACGTGAACATGAGCTGGATTACAAGGGTGCGGTCTCCCGTCTCAGCCATGCCAGATCAGCGCCTTCGAGCCTCGGTGCAAGGATGCGCCGAACATCAGCGTGATAAGCGTTCCACCAGGCAATTTCGGCAGGCGTCAGCTGTGCCTTGTCCACCAAACGGCGGTCGAGCGGGGCAAAGGTGAGCGTTTCGAAGCCGAGGTAATCCCCCTCCCCGCCTTCGATCTCCACGGGCACCACCAGCACCAAATTCTCGATGCGGATGCCGAAATGGCCCTGCTTGTAATAGCCCGGCTCGTTCGAGAGGATCATGCCCGCCGCCAGCGGCGTGTCCGCGCCGGCGAAGGCCCCGCCCGATTTGGCGATGCGCTGCGGCCCTTCGTGAACCGAGAGATAGCTGCCGACGCCATGTCCCGTGCCGTGGCCGTAGTCGACCCCCGCCGCCCACAAGTGCATCCGCGCGAGCGCATCGAGCTGACCGCCATTGGTGCCAGTGGGAAACCGGGCCCGCGCCAGTTCGATATGGCCCTTGAGCACGCGCGTGTTTCGGTCGATCATTTCGGCTGTGGGCTCGCCTGGGCCGACCCAGACCGTGCGCGTGATGTCCGTGGTTCCCCCGAGATACTGCCCCCCGGAATCGCACAGATAGATGCTGGACGGGGGGATCGGGATATTGCTGTCCTCGTCGACCTTGTAGTGCGGCAGCGCGGCGTGCGGGCCGGCTGCGCTGATAGTGTCGAAGCTGGTGTCGACCAGGTCGGGATCGAGCCCGCGCAACTCGCGCAGCTTGGCCGCGGCGGTGAGTTCATCGATCTCGCCGCTCGGCGCGTTCTCCCCGATCCAGCGGAGGAATTTGACGATCGCCGCGCCATCCCGCGCCTGAGCCTCGCGGTGCCCCTGCTGCTCGGCAGGGTTCTTGATCGCCTTGGCAAGCACGGTGGGATCGACGGTGCGGATCACGTTGGCTCCTGCTGCCTCCAAGGCATGGAAGATGCCCGCCACCGCGTGGTTGGGGTCGAGCGCGACGCGCTTCCCCGCCAGCTCCGCCAGCGCCGGCTGAAAGTCGCTACGCGGACGAATGGCTACCGCGTTGCCGAGGTGCTGGGTCAGCGCCGGCGTGACCTTTTCGGGAGCGATGAACAACTCCGCGGTTCCATTCGCCTTCACCACCACATAGCTAAGCGCGACGGGCGTGTTGGCGACGTCCGACCCGCGGATATTGAGCAGCCAGGCGATGGAATCGAGCGCGGTGATTACCGTCGCGTCATGCCCCTCGGCCTTGAGCCAGTCGGCGACCGCGGCTCGCTTGTCGGCGCTGTTGCGACCGGCGAGCTCCTCGGCATAGGGCGCGGCCGGCGCGGTCGAGGGCGCGGGCCGATCGGACCATACCGCGTCGATAGGATTGTGCGACAGTGGCACGAGCTCAATGCCTTTGGCCGCCAGCAGCGTCGTCGCCGCTTCCGCCCAGCCGATGCCGTGGAGCCAGGCGTCGTAGCCGATCTTCCCCCCTTCGGGCGCATATTCGGCCAGCCATTTCGCCGGGCTGGTTTCGGGAACCGGCTCGTAATCGAACAGATTGCCATCCACCTGATCACGGACCTGCACGGTGTAGCGGCCGTCTGTGAAAATCGCTGCGCCCTTGCCGCTGAACCTCTCGCCGGCCAGCACCACTGCCGTCCCCGCTGAGCCGCCGAAGCCCGTCAGCCAGCGCAGCCGCTGGGCATATTCGCCGACATATTCGCTCATGTGCTCATCGGAGATGGGGACCACGAAGCCATCTAGCCCGCGCCGCACCAATTCCTCACGCAAAGCGGCAAGGCGGGCTTCATGGGTCAGCATCAGCATGGTTGAGGTCCTTTCGCATCCCACATAGGGCGGGCCGATGAACGATGCCACCGCCAAGCCACTGCCTACCTCCCCCTCCGCCCCGCCGACTGCGGCGCGGAAAGCCCATAGTTTCACCCATCACGGGGTGACGATCGACGACCCTTATTTCTGGCTGCGCGACCCGGGCTACCCCAAGGTGGAGGACGCCGAAGTTCTGGCGCATCTCCAGGCCGAGAACGCCTGGTTCGAAGCGCGCATGGCGCCGCACCAGCCGCTGATCGAGACGCTGTTCCAGGAGATGAAGGGGCGCATCAAGGAGGCCGACGCGTCCGTGCCCGAGAAGGATGGCGACTGGCTCTACTGGATCGAATTCGAGGAAGGCGCGCAGTACAAGAAATGGTGGCGGCGTCCCGCCGGCACCACGGCGGCGGACGGCAAGGACGAGTTGATCCTCGACGAGACGGCACTGGCTGCGGGGCACGACTATTTCCGCCTCGGCGCGATGTCGGTCAGCCCGAGCGGGCGGCTGATGGCCTATTCGACCGATACGGACGGGTCGGAGCGTTACGTGATCCGGTTTCGCGCGCTGGGCGAAGGCGGCCACGATCTGCCCGACGCCGTGCCCGACAGCATCGGTGGCATCGTCTGGAGCGCGGCGGAAGACGCGGTACTTTACAGCCTGAGCGATGAAAACTGGCGTCACCGCACCATCAAGCTGCACCGGCTCGGCAGCGATGCAGCGGACAATGTCGTCATCTATCACGATCCTGACGAAGGTTTTTCCTGCTCGGTTGCTCTCGGCGCGCAGGAGAAGTGGATCATTATCAGCGCGGGCGATCACGAGACCAGTGAAGTGCGTCTCGTCCCCGCCGGCGATCCGCTAACCGAACCGATCCTGGTGCGGCCCCGCCAGACCGGCCTGGAATATGATGTCGATGTGCGCGACGAGATGCTCTTCGTGCACACCAACGACACGCATGAGAACTTCCGCCTCGCCACGGCGCCGCTGAGCAATCCAGGCGAATGGGCGACGTTGATCGAAGGGTCGGACGAATTTTATCTCACGGGTTTCGATCTGTTCCGCGATTACTACGTTGTTGAGGGGCGGCGCGGCGGGCTCGATCAGATCGAACTGCGCTACTACGATGAACCCGCGCGGGTGGAGCCCATCGCGTTCCCGGAGGCGAGCTATTCGGCCGGCATGGGCGGCAATCCCGAATGGGCGACCGACCGCCTGCGGCTGTCCTATGAATCCATGGTCAGCCCGGCGACGGTTTACGACTACCACGTGGCCGAACGCCGGCTCGAAGCGCTCAAGGTCCAGGAAATTCCCTCGGGCTACGACGCCTCGCTCTATGCGACCGAGCGACTGGAGATAGCCGCGCGCGACGGAACCATGATCCCCGTCAGCATTGTCATGCGCCGCGACCGCGCGCCGGGCGGGCCGCTCTATCTCTACGGCTATGGCGCCTATGGCATCGCCATCGACCCGGGCTTTTCGACGGCGCGGCTGAGCCTGGTCGACCGCGGCTTCGCCTATGTCATCGCGCATATCCGCGGCGGCGACGATCTGGGGCGGGCCTGGTACAAGGCGGGCAAGCTCGGACAGCGGACCAATGCCTTCAACGATTTCGTGGATGTGGCGCGGGGGCTGATCGATCGAGGCTATACGCAGGCGGGGCGTATCGCCATTGCCGGGGGCTCGGCGGGTGGCGAGCTGGTGGGCGCGGCAATCAACCAGGCGCCCGAGCTGTTCGGCGCGGTCGCGGCGCATGTGCCCTTCGTCGATGTGCTCGCCACCATGCTCGATGCCAGCCTGCCGCTCACGCCGGGCGAGTGGCCCGAGTGGGGCAATCCGATCGAGAACCGCGCGGCGTTCGACCTCATCCGCAGCTACTCGCCTTACGACCAGGTGCGGGCGCAGGCCTATCCGCCGATGCTGGTGACTGCTGGGCTAAACGATCCGCGCGTCACCTATTGGGAGCCGGCGAAATGGGTCGCCAAGCTGCGCGAGCTGAAGACCGACGACAACGAGCTTTTGTTCAAGATCAACATGGGCGCCGGGCATGGCGGCAAATCCGGCCGCTTCGACAGCTTGCGCGAAGTGGCGGAGGAATACGCCTTCATCCTGTGGCAGATGGGGGTGGCGCCGTGAGCAACAGCTTCACGCAGACCTTCATCGCCCGCGCGGAAGACATCGACGAGCTCGGCCATGTCAACAACACCGTCTGGGTGCGCTGGGTGCAAGAGATCGCGACGGCGCATTGGCGTGCGGTTGCCGCGCCGGAGCATGTCGACGCATTCGTGTGGGTCGTGACCCGGCACGAGATCGATTATCGCGGCAATGTCGGCGAGGGGGCCGAGGTCACCGCGACGACCTATATCCCAGGCCGGCCGCATGGCGCGCGCTTCGACCGCTGCGTCGATTTTCACGATGCCTCGGGCAAGCTGCTGGTGGCGGTGCGTTCGACCTGGGCGATGCTCGACAAGGCGAGCGGACGCCTCGTGCGTATTCGGCCCGAGGTGGCGGCGCCGTTTATCGCCGCGGGCGAAAACTAGCCGAGAACAACCGCGAGGGGCGCGTATTCGTAGCCCAGCTCGTCGGCCACGGCCTTGTAGGTCACCTTGCCGTCGTGGACATTGAGCCCTTCGGCGAGATGCGGATTGGCCTTGAGCGCGCCCTGCCAGCCCAGCTGCGCGATCTTCAGAGCGTGGGGGAGCGTCACATTGTTCAGCGCATAGGTGCTGGTGCGCGCTACTGCGCCGGGCATGTTCGCGACGCAGTAATGCACCACCTCATCCACCACATAGGTTGGCTCGGCATGGGTGGTGGCGCGGCTAGTTTCGAAACAACCGCCCTGGTCGATTGCGACATCGACCAGCACGCTCCCCGGCTTCATGCATTTCAGCATCTCGCGGCTGACGAGCTTGGGCGCGGCGGCGCCGGGGATCAGCACCGCCCCGACGATGAGGTCCGCGCCGCAGACCTCCTCTTCCAGTGCGGCCTTGTTGGAAAAGCGCGTTTTGGCGCGGCTCTCGAAATGGATGCCGAGGCGCTCTAGCACCTCCGGGTCCCGGTCGAGGATGGTGACGTCCGCCCCCAGCCCCACCGCCATCTGCGCGGCGTTGAAGCCAACCACGCCGCCGCCGATGACAACGACCTTGCCCGGCAGCACGCCCGGCACGCCGCCTAGCAGCACCCCGCGCCCACCATGCGCCTTCTCCAGCGCGGTGGCGCCAGCCTGAATACTCATTCGGCCGGCGACCTGGCTCATCGGCTTCAGCAGCGGCAGAGTGTTGTTCGGGCCGGTGACGGTCTCATAGGCTATCGCGGTGACGCCGCTCTCGACTAGTTCGCGCGTCTGGTCGGGATCGGGCGCGAGGTGGAGATAGGTGTAGAGCACCTGGCCGCGGCGCAGCTTGGCGCGTTCGACCGCCTGCGGTTCCTTGACCTTCACCACCATCTCGCATTCGGCGAAGATCGGGTCCGGGCCATCGACAATCTTCGCGCCGGCGCCGCGATATTCCTCGTCGGTCGCGCCGATACCGCTACCCGCGCCGCTTTCGATCCAAACCTCGTGACCCTGATGGACCAATTCCCCAGCGCTCTCGGGAGTCAACCCGACGCGATATTCGTGGTTCTTGATTTCCTTGGGGCAACCGACGCGCATGAACCTCTCCTTGTCGCGCGTGCCGTTACAACTGCAACCAGCACGCGGCAAGCGCACCCGCTCATGCGAGGATGCGGCGATACAGCGCGATGTAATCGTCGGCCATGCGGCCTACCGAGAAGCGCTCTTCCACCGAGCGGCGACAAGCCGCGCGATCGATCTCATCCAGCCTGTCGATCGCCGCCACAGCTTCCTCGAAGCTGTCGACCAGGAAGCCGGTGACGCCGTGATCGATCAGCTCCGGCATCGACCCCCGGGCGTAAGCGATCACCGGTGTGCCGCAGGCCATCGCCTCGATTACGGACAGGCCGAATGGCTCATCGAAGCCGATAAGATGGAGCAGCCCGCGCGCCTGTCCCAGCGCCGCCAGCCGTTCCCCACCTCCGACCACCCCGCGATATCCGACCTGGCTGCCATCGAGATAGGGCTCGACCTCGCGTGCATGATAGGCCTCATCCTGCACCAAGCCGCACATCACCAGGCGACGACCGGCGGCCCGGGCGGCGCGGATTGCCTCCCCGGCGCCCTTGTCAGGGTGGATCCGCCCGAAGAATAACAAATCCTCGCTGCCCAAGGGATCGAACGGAAACTCTTCGACTGGAATGCCGTGGTGGATCGTAGCCGCATAGGGCAGACCAGCCGCCCGGTCGGCATCGCTGATCGAAACGTAATGACCGCGATCCGCATACCGCTGATACACCGGCAGGATGCGCGGACTGGAAAAGCCGTGGATGGTGGTGACGATCGGCGTGTTCACCATCTCGGAAAAGATGAGCGGCATGAAGTCGGCCTGATTGTGGATCAGGTCGAACTCCCCTGACTGCTCGAAACAATGCGCAATATGCAGCGCCTCCCACACTTTCGCATCGAGGGTCCGATCCTCGGAATAACCTCGGGGCACTACCCCGGCGAGGGTTCCGGCAGTCGCTGAATCCAGGGTGGCAAACAGTGTGACATCAACGCCGCGCGCCGCCAGTGCTTCGGTGAGCAGGCTTGTGACGAGTTCCCAGGGCCCATAGGCGCGCGGAGGCGTGCGCCAGGATATCGAGCTGAGCATGGCGATCTTCATTCGAGGATCAGCCCCTCGTCCGCACGTACCATTCCCGGCGCGGCTTCCCCGCTTAGCGTGCTGAGCAGCACCGTTCCTTCCCACGAGAAAGTCACGGCCTCGGGCGTGAGGTTGAGAAGGACGAGCAAGGCCCTGCCATCGATACAGCGTTCATAGGCAAGCACTCCGGGCGGCGCATCAAGCAGGCGCAGCGCCCCGATCTCCAGCGCCGCCTGGGACTTGCGCAGCGAAAGCAAAGCGCGGGTCAGATTCAGCATTGAGCCAGCATCATGGTCTTGCGCCGCCACATTGCGAGTGCGCCAATCGGCGTGGAGCGGGAGCCACGGCTCGGCAGCGGAAAAGCCGGCGCTTACGCTGTCGTCCCAGGCCATAGGCGTACGGCTCGGGTCGCGACCAAGACCGATTCCCGGCTGGCGGAGCTCGCGCGGGTCCTGCACGCGGGCAGGCGGAATATCGACTTCGCCGATGCCCAACTCGTCGCCCTGATAAAGGGTGGGTGTCCCCCGCAGCGTCAAGAGCAGCATCATTGCGACCCGCGCCTGCGCTTCACCCAGGCGGGCGGCGATACGCGGCGCATCATGGCTGCCGACCACCCAGTTGGGCCAACCCCATGGCGGTAGCGCAGTTTCATACTCCGCGATGAGTTTGCGCAGGACGGCCGCGTCCCAGCGATGCTCCATCAGCCCGAAATTAAAGGGCAGGTGCACTTGTGGCCGTTCAGGCGTGCCATACCAGCGGGCAAGGCGCTCATACGGCAGGAAAATCTCCCCGATCAGGGCCCGTTCCCGCCCCGTGCCTCGGCTGTAGTCGTCAGCCAACGCGCGCATCTCAGCGCTTATCAAATGCGCCTCGGGTCGATCGGTGGAATGGGTCTGCAAGACGCGGTCGCGCTCGTTGCGGCCCGGTTTCCAGCGTGGGTTGATCGGGTTGTCGGGCAATCCCTCCGCCTTGACGATATGCCATAGGACATCGATGCGGAAACCATCGACCCCGCGATCTAGCCAGAAGCGCATGGCCCCCAGCATCGCCGCCTTCACCGCAGGGTTGCGCCAATTGAGGTCTGGCTGCTGGGGCAGGAAAGCGCGCAGATAATATTGCTCGGTCGCTTCGTCCCAGGTCCAGGCGGAACCGCCGAAATCGCTGATCCAGTTGTTGGGCGGGCCGCCGCCCGGCGCCGCATCGCGCCAGATATACCAATCGCGCTTGGGATTGGTGCGGCTGGAACGACTTTCGACAAACCAAGGATGCTGGTCCGAAGTGTGGTTGGGCACGAAGTCGAGCAATAGCTTCAGACCTCGCGCATGAACCTGGTCCAGTAGGCGGTCGAAGTCCGCAAGCGACCCGAACATAGGTTCGATGTCGCAATAATCGGCAACGTCATAGCCGAAGTCCGCCATTGGCGAGGGGAAGACCGGCGAAAGCCAGACCGCGTCGACGCCGAGAGCCGCAATGTAGTCTAGACGCTGCTCGATACCGGCGAGGTCGCCGATGCCGTCCCCATCGCTATCCTGAAACGACCGGGGGTAGACCTGATAGATCACGCCGCGCTTCCACCACGGCGCATCTTGCTGCGAATCTCCGTCCATCAGCCCCCACAATGCGCGTGGGGGCAGATGGCTCCGGCTCGAAAGTTCAGAAATCGACGCTTACGCGGCCATAGAGGAACCGACCGTTGAAGCCCGCCGGCGAGAACTGGCTGAAGGGAATGAAATAGCCGTTGAGGCCGAAGTTCGGAGTGCCCGCTCCTCCCGGTTGGCCCCTGAAGACCCGGTCAGGATAGCTGTCGAACACGTTATTGGCGCCCACCGCCAGTTCGAACCGTTCGGCGATCTTGGCCCGCAATTCGATGTCGGCGACCCATTGTTCGCTTAGCGTCTGATCTGTGGACGCGGTTGCGAGATTGGTGGGGCCGACCGGCCGGCTCGGGTCGAACGTTCCCGGCACGGTCACTTCGCCGTAGCAATTGCCGCGCAAGGTCAGCCCGAATGCCTCGTAATCGACGTCAAGGCCGAGGTTGATCTTGGTCCGCGGCTGACCTTCGGTCAGGCGCAGCGATTCCTGCCGTCCAAACAAGGTGAGTCCGGGCAGAGTCGGTAAAGTGGCCCGGTCCGTGATGTCGGTCTCGTTCTGGCTGAACCCAGCTGTGAGCGACACCCGGCCCAAACCAAAATCCGGCACGCGATAGGTGCCAACGATCTCATAGCCCTTGGTGCGCGTATCAATACCATTGATGAAGAAGCGCGCCGAAGAGACATTGTTGAAACCCGCGCCTTGCAGCAACGCGACGACGCCCGCGCCTTGGAGGATTTCAGTCACCACGATGCGATCGTCGATTTCGATATTGTAATAGTCGGCAGTAATGTTGAGACCGGGAATGAGCGAGAAAGTCGCGCCCACAGACCAGTTGGTCGATTCCTCCGGCTGCAGGGGCCGCGACCCAAGCGCCACCGCGATCGGATCGGCCACCGGTACGGTCAGGATTTCTAACAGCACGCCGTTCACATTGTTGGTCGAAGTTGTGGCGTAGAACTGCTGATGCAGGGATGGCGCGCGGAAGCCGGTCGAATACGACCCTCGCAATGCCAGCCCATCGATGGGCTCGAGCCGGGCGGCGATCTTCCCATTCAGCGTGTCACCGAAGTCGCTGAATTCTTCGTAGCGTCCGGCAACTTGCACCGTCAGAATATCGAAAAAGTCGCTTTCGAGCTCGATATAGGCGGCTTTGGCATCGCGGCTTGCGTCAACTGCGTTTGCGGGACGGAACCCCGGGAAAACTTGGGCGCCGGCTGGCGCGCCATTGGCAATGAACGGTCCCCCAGCGTAGCTTTGGAAATCACCGGGCACGATCTTGAAGTTCTCGTCCCGATATTCCGCGCCCACCGCAACGGACAACCCGTCCCCAAAGCCGACATCGAAGGTGCGCTGAAGATCAAGGTTGACGGTCGTCTGACCGAAGCGAAGCCCGCCGGCATCGAAGCGGCGCTGGCTTGCCTGGCCGAAACTTACGTTGAAGCTGTTCTCCACGCCGAAATCGAAGCGATTGGTGCCGTACACAACGCTCAGGTCGTAGTTGAACCCATCGCCCACCTCACCGCGGACGCCGCCCGCGGCGGCGATGTCCTCAATCCGGCTGGTGATCAGCGGAAGGAAGCCATCGGGATAGAATGCCCGGAAGGGAACGGTGACGGTCGGCGTGGAACCGGTGAAGTCGCGGTTGCGCGCATCTTCCGCGCGACGATAGAATCCAGCGCTCTCCCCGTCGCGGATGCCATAGCTGGCGAAAGTGTACAGCTCTGCGCCGGGCGAGAGTTCGTAACCGGCGTTGAGGAACAGATTGTAATCACTGGTTGCGGCATCGCCATAGCGGTGAGTGAAGCGATCGATCGATAACTCGCGTGGATCGACGAGCCCGCCCACCAACGGATATTGTCGCCGCGGATCGGCACCGGAACGATTGGTGAAATCGCGATCCTGATATTGTGCCGACAGATTGAGATAGCCGCCCGGCCCCACCGGGAGCCCCATGTTGGCCGCTAGCGTCAGCGTTTCGCCGTCGCGTCGCTTGAGCTCCCCGCCATCGTCGGTCAGTTGATAGACGGGAGGGTTGGTCGAACCGGAGGTGGGATCGAGCACGGGTTGACCGTTCGTGCCGACGACGGGGCCATTCTGGCGCAGCACGCCGTCCACCGTGGTCACATACTTGCCAAAAGTTGCCTGCGCTCGACCCCCTTCGGCCCTGCGCAGCTGGACGTTGATGACGCCGGCGATGGCATCCGAGCCGTATTGAGATGACGCGCCATCGCGCAGCACCTCGATCCGCTCGATCGCGATGGGCGGAATGGTGTTGAGATCGACCGCAGCCGATCCGCGCCCAACCGATCCGTTGATGTTCAATAGTGCGGAGGTGTGGCGGCGCTTGCCATTGACCAGCACCAGCGTCTGATCGGGCGCCAGCCCGCGCAATGTCGCCGGGCGCAATGCGTCGGTACCGTCGGTGATGGATGGCTGCGGGAAGTTGAAGCTGGGGACGAGCTGGTTGAGGACCTTGTTCGTCTCGGTATAGCCGCTGTTATTAAGAACATCGCCGCCAATCACATCGATGGGCACGGGGCTGTCGGCAACGGTGCGATCGGACCGGCGCGTACCAGTGACAATGATTTGATCCTGAGGCGCGGCCTCCCCCTCGGCCGAGGCGCTACTTTCGGGTACATCCTGCGCCGAGGCCGGCAGGCTTGATAAACTCGCGAGAGCCACGATCGCGGAACCTGCAAAGAGGCGGGAAAAGGTCGGCATCATCAAGCCCTTTCAAACGAAATTGCCCGAGAGCTAAGCGAGGGCGCAATCCTCGCCAAGCTACATCCGACCTAGACAAAACAAGATTACCGGGCCTGTGACAATCCGGTCACAAACATTGCCGAGCGTCAGAGCGGGTTGCCATCCTTGTCGCGATAGATTTCGCGGCGCCCAACATGGTTGGCGGGCCCGACGAACCCGTCTTCCTCCATACGCTCGATCCATTTGGCGGCGGTGTTGTAACCCACGCCCATCTGGCGCTGGAGCCAGGAGCCCGACGCCTTCTGATATTCGAACACGATCTGGCAGGCTTGGCGGTACTTGCGCTCGTCGGGATTGTCGCTCGCGGTGAGGTCGTCGTCGAAGCCGAAGCCGCCACCGTCTTCAGGCTCTTCAGTAACCGCATCGACATAGTCAGGGGCGCCCTGGGAGCGCCAGTGGTCGGCCACGCGCTCCACTTCCTCGTCAGCGACGAAGGGCCCATGGACGCGGATCATCGCGCCGGTGTTGGGCTTGTAAAGCATGTCGCCCTTACCCAAGAGCTGCTCCGCGCCCTGCTCGCCGAGGATGGTGCGGCTGTCGATGCGGCTCGTCACCTTAAAGCTGATGCGCGTTGGCAGGTTGGCCTTGATAACGCCGGTGATGACGTCGACCGACGGGCGCTGCGTGGCCATGATGAGGTGGATGCCCGCGGCGCGGCTCTTCTGGCTGAGGCGCTGGATCAGCACCTCGATCTCCTTGCCGACGGTGACCATCAGGTCGGCGAGCTCGTCCACGATCAGTACGATCTGCGGCAGCACCTCGTAATCGAGCTGCTCCTCCTCGTAGATTTCCTCGCCGGTCTCGGGGTCGAAGCCGGTCTGCACCCGGCGGCCGAGCGGCGCGCCCTTGGCGATTGCCGCCCTGACCTTCTCGTTGAAGCCGGCGATGTTGCGCGAATTGACGCTCGACATCATCCGGTAGCGTTTCTCCATCTCCTCGACCGCCCACTTGAGCGCGCGGATGGATTTGGCGGGCTCGGTTACAACTGGACTCAGCAGATGCGGGATGTCGTCGTAGGTTTTGAGCTCGAGCACCTTGGGATCGATCAGGATCAGGCGGCATTCGGTGGGCGTGAAGCGGTAGAGCAGGCTCAGCAGGATGGTGTTGAGGCCCACCGACTTGCCCGAACCGGTGGTGCCTGCGACCAGCAGATGCGGCATGGCGGCAAGGTCGGCGATGATCGGCTCGCCGGCGATGTCCTTGCCCAGGATGATCGGCAGCGCACCCTTGCTGTCGGCGAAGGCGGCGCTCTCGATCAGCTCGCGATAGCTGACCGTCTGGCGGTCGGCATTCGGCAGTTCGATGCCCATCACCGTCTTGCCAGGGATCGGGCTGACACGCGCCGATATCGCGCTCATGTTGCGGGCGATGTCTTCGGCGAGGCCGATGATCCGGCTGGCCTTGATGCCAGGGGCGGGTTCGAGCTCGTACATCGTGACCACCGGCCCGGCGCGCACGGCGGTGATCTCGCCCTTGACGTTGAAATCGTCGAGCACGGTCTCGAGCAGCCGCGCGTTGCGCTCAAGCGCCAGCTTATCGAGCTTGACCGCTTTCTCCGCCGGCGGCGGCGCCAAGAGCTCGATGCTCGGTAGCTCATACTGTGCGAACATGTCCCGCTGCTTGGGCTTGGCAGCAGCGACGGCGCGGCGCGGGGCCTCGGCGGGATCGGGTATGTCAGGCGCACGGCGAGGCGGGGCCGTAGCGACCTCATCTTCCTCTTCGTCGTCCTCCGCGGCCGGCGGGCGGACCCGCTCGCGGCGGCCGGGAAGCGGGCGGGCGGCGCGCTCGACCGGGGCGCGATCGCGGCGGAGAAAGTCGGGCAAGGTCAGGAACCGCCGCCAGTCGAGCGCAAAGACCTTGCCGACTAGCGCCAGACCTCCGGCCAGGGCGGCTAGCGCTAACCCCCCCACGATCCAGCCTTGCGCCGCCTCGCCGAAACGACCGGCGACGCCCTCGATGGCACGCGCTCCCAGCAAGCCGGCAAGACCGCCAGCACCGGCGGGAAGGCTGCCGAGTGAATTTTCGAACAGCAGCGCCAGGACCGTGCCGAGCAAGACGATTCCGGCAAGCAGAATGCCGAACGGCCTCCACCACGGCCCGGTCTCGGCCTCGCCATCGGTTTCGACCTCGAGCCAAAGTCGCCGCGCGCCGACATAGAGCAGTGGCAGCAGCAATATCGCGGGCAGGCCGAACCAGCCGAGCGCCTTGTCGCTCGCCCATGCGCCGGGCGCGCCCATCCAATTCGCAATGCCTTCGTGAGCTGCAGCGGTCGAGCCACTCGGGTCGGTCTGCGTGTAGCTCGCGAGCGCCAAAGTCAGGAACAGCGCCAGCCCCGCTAGCAGCGCCGCGCCTGCGATCTCCGCGGCTCGCGAAAGCGAGCGGCGGAAGGTCGCCTTCCAGTCGGGCTTGGGAACTGCGCGCGTAGCCATCGCCGCAGTATGAATCCGTCGCGAGTCGCCCGTCAAGCAGACTGCGGCGGAACGAGTCCATCGATGGCGCCCCAGCGCGGCCAGTTCAGCTCCGCCGCGCGCTCCGCCGTCATGCCGCCCAGCGCGATTACGGGTATCGAGGACGTTTGCGCCAGCACGTTGAAGCCATGTATGCCGAGGGTCGGCGCGCCGGGATGCGAGGCGGTGGGGAAAACCGGCGAGAGGAAAACGCCGTCAGCCCCCATCCCGGCGGCCGCTGTCATCTCCTCCGCATCATGCGCCGTCGCGAGGTGGATCAACCCATCGCCGGCTGCAATCTCTGCGGGCTTCCCATAGACCCCGTCCGCGCCCCATTCGCGGGCGAGATGCACGGCCCCTGCCAAGACGACGGTGTGCCCGCCCTGCTTGGCTATCCTGGCCAAGGCCCCAAAGCGCTCGGCGCGCTCGGCGGGCGGGAGGTGATAATGGCGGAACACAAAACCGGACCCCGGAGGGAGAGCGGTCAATGCGCGCTCCAATCCGGCGTCGTTGCGCGCGTCCGACAGCAACCAGATCAGCGGCAGCGAAGACTGGCGTGCAGACATGGCGCCGGTATAGCGCCCGGCCATGGAAATGGCAGACAATCCGCTCCAAGACGTCCGCAACCGCATCGCCAAGGCCTGCAAGATTGCCCGGCGCGATCCGGGCGAGGTCATGCTGATCGCGGTCAGCAAGACCCAGCCGGCCGACACAATCCGGCCCCTGCTGACGTTAGGCCAGCGACATTTCGGCGAAAACCGCGTGCAGGAAGCGCAAGAAAAATGGCCTGGCCTGAAGGAGGCGCATCCGGCGGTGCAACTGCATCTCGTCGGACAGCTGCAATCGAACAAGGCGGAGGACGCGGCGCGGCTTTTCGACGCGATCCACTCGCTCGACCGGCCGAGCCTAGTCGCCACGCTTGCCAGGGCCTTCGATAAGACGGGACGGCGGGTGCCCTGTTTCGTCCAGGTCAATATCGGGGCCGAGGAGCAAAAAGGCGGCTGCGCGCTAAGCGACCTGCCGGCCCTGATCGATCAGGCGCGGGCCGCCGATATTCCGCTCGCAGGGCTGATGTGCGTGCCGCCCGCCGATATCGAGCCTGCTCCCTTCTTCGCCCTGCTCGACAAGCTGGCGCGCGATAACGGTTTGGAGGGCCGCAGCATGGGCATGAGCGGTGACTTCGACACCGCCATCATGCTGGGCGCCACACATATCCGGGTGGGCACGGCCTTGTTTGGTGAACGCGGTTGATCTCTGGCGAAAAAGGGGCGCCGCAATGGGCGCCCCTTAGTCCCTCCCCGTACTCGGGGTAGTCTTTGTCGCGCTACCGCGTTCGCTGCTTGAGCGCGGTTAGAACCTGAACCGACCCGTCACGCCATAGGTGCGCGGCTCGGCAAGGAACTGCGAGAAGATCTGCCGGCCGCCCGGATATTGCGGATCGACAAAGGGTGCCGAGGTCGTGCCCGCTTGGAAGGGCGAGTTGAAAGCCACTTGTGCGTAATCGACGTCGAACAAGTTCTGCGCCCAGAGCTCGATGGCCCAGCGCTCTTCCGCCCCGCGGATGCCGACACGCGCGTTGAACAACGCATAGCCGTCCTGCTCCTTCTGTGGGAACAGGTCGGAACCGGTGTTGTAGTCGCTGGTCATGCGGCCATCGACATAAACGAGGCCGGACAGCCCGCTGCTGCCGATCTCCGGCGTCCAAGTGACGCTGCCCGTCGCAACCAGTTCGGGCGCGTTCGACAGATTATCGCCCGGCAGCTTGCGCAAGGCCGGATCGAGCGGGGAGCCCGCACGGGTTCCGACGATGTCGGGGCGATACTTGGTCTTGGCGTAGGTGAGGCCCGCCGCGACACGGAGGTCCGGTGACGGCACCATCTGTGCTTCGAGTTCGAACCCTTGCGTGCGTACGCCATACGTCACGTCGTCAGGCGAACACGATCCGGTCAAAGCAGCCGGATTCGGGTTCGTAGCCGTGGGCGGGACGAAGTTGGGAGCTCCCGGAGCGATGCTTTGGTCGCTGTCCGCCCCCGGCCCGCCGATGAGGTTCGAGCAGCCGTTGACCGTCTGCACCAGGAAAACGGTGCCGTTGAAGGTGTTGAGCTGGAAGTTGCTGAAGTCGGACCTGAATCCGGAAACGCTGAAGCTGAACGGACCGGTAGAGTATTTGACGCCGACCTCGTAGCTGTCGACCAGTTCGGGATCGAACTGGAGATTGCCAACCAGCGCTTGTGCACCCGCCTGCCCGCCAAAGGGAAGGATCGGTGATTTCAGCGCCGAACGGTCCAGGTTGAAGCCGCCCGCCTTATAACCGCGCGCGTAACTGGCGTAGAACAGGGTGTCGTCGTTCGGCTTGAAGGACAGGATCGCTGTGCCGGTGAACTCATCCTCGTTCCGATCGTCGCTGATCGAAACGCCGTTGAGCTCGGCCGTCGAGTTGCCCTGGCAGCCCAGTCCGATCAAGGCACCTGCCAGCGCGCGAGCGGTGGCGTTCGGGCTGGCGAGGTCGTCGAGCAACCGCCCCTGGAGAGTCGTGCAGGCCGTGTTGTCGTTCCCGAAGGTGGCGGAAAAGTCCTTCTTGTCGTTGGTGTAACGCAGCCCCAGGGTCAGATCGAGGCGATCAGTGATGTGGATGATATTGTGGGTGAAGAGTGCCCAGTTGCTGTCCTCCTGAAAGTAGTTGTCGATCGTCGATCCACGATCGTTCAATCCATCGAGTGCAGCAAAGCCAGCAACGATGTCAGGGCCGGAAGCCCCCGTCGCCGCGGCTAGCGTAGCTGGCCCCACCCCGGGGACAACGCATGAGGGGCTGGTAGGCGAATAAAGCCCGGCCAAACCACCGCCCGAAATGATGCGGCAGGTCGCAAACCGGCCATACTGGCTGCCGAAGCGCAGATTATCGCGCACGGTAAGCTTTTCATTGGCATAGAAGCCGCCGACCAGCCAGTCCAGCACGCCATCGAACGCTTCACCCTGCAGGCGAATTTCTTGGGTGAATGTATGGAACTGGCGATAGGCCTCGTCGCTTTCGCCGCGATAGAGGATGTCAACCCGGCCATAGTCGGTGTCCGAAGCCTGACCCGACCGGTACTCGCGATAGCCGGTGATCGAGGTCAAGGCGACGCCCCCGAAATCATAATTGATCTCGCCTGAGAAGCCGTAATCCTTGGTGGTTCCGGCAAAGCTGCGGCCGGGCGAGACGTAGATCGTGCGGTCGTAACCCTGATTGAAGCCCGCCAATGGTTGGCCAAGGTCACGCAACACGTTGATGATGTTGTTACCGGTCGGCTGCAGCGGCGCCAGCGGCGTCGATAGATTGTTCAGGTTACCGATAAACGGGTTGACACTGCTATCGACGTAAGTCGCCGCGCAGCATTTCTCGTCACGGAAAGTGTAATCCGCAATCAGCCGAACGGAAAGTGCCTCGTTCGGCTCGAACAGCAGCTGGCCGCGCAGGAAGTACCGGTTGCGGTCGTTAACGTCGGTGTTGTTTGTGGTGTCCTGATAAAACCCATCACGGCGAACGTAGATGCCATCCAGACGCGCGGCGATGGTTTCGGTCAGCGGTCCGGTGATGCTGCCGCCAAGACGCAGGAAGTCATAATTTCCGTAAGTCGCCTCGCCCGTCGCGCCGAACTCGAAATCGGGGCGCTTAGAAAAGATGCTGATCAGGCCGGCGGAAGAATTGCGGCCGCCGAGCGTGCCCTGCGGGCCGCGCTGGACTTCGACCCGCTCGATTTCGCCGAGCTCGTTGAGGCCGATGCCCGAACGCGAGCGATAGACGCCATCGATGAAGACCGGGACCGAGCTTTCAAGGCCAGGATTGTCGCCAACCGTACCGATGCCGCGGATACGAGCCGAGCCATTGGCTTCGGTGCCGGTGGACGAAACCAGCAGCGACGGCGCGACCTGATTCAACTGGCGGATATCATTGGCGCCGCTGTTCTGAAGCGTTTCGGCGTTCACTGCGGAAATAGCCACCGGAACGTCGGCCAGTTCCTGGCGACGGCCCTGCGCTGTGACGACAATGACGTTTTCATCCTGCTCTACCGAGGCATCGGCGGCGGCTTCGGTAGTTTGCTCAGCGCTGGCGTCTTGCGCCAGGGCTGCAGGAGCGAACGCCGCACCCGCGCCGAGGAGGGCAAGCACGCGCAATGAGGCAAGGGTCGTCATAATCTCTCTCCCTGTCATCCTTATGACGCGAACGAATACTGCCTCGTCGCTTTTGTGCAATATCCTGCCGATCAAAGGCGCTCAGGCGTCTTCCAACCGTGCCTGAAACGCATCACTCCCCGCCTCGAGCAGTGTTCGCTCGAGGCGCGTCAACCGATCTGGCGCGGTAAGCTTGGAGCCAGTCGCGTCGGTGACGTAGAAGGTGTCAGCAGCCCGTTCGCCATAAGCGGTGATGTGCGCCGAATGGACAATCGCGCCCGCTTCGAAAAGCGCGCGGCTGAGCCGGTAGAGCAACGCCGGCCGATCTCGGGCATTGACTTCGATCACCGTAAATCTTCCCGAGGCCTTATTGTCGAATAAAACACGGGGGCGGACGTCAAAAGCAGCAGCACGCCCGTTAGGTAGCGGTCGCTGAGCGAGTTTCGGGGCCAACTCGATGCGGTTGGCAAGGGCATCGCCGATCGTGCGCTCAAGCCGCTCCAGCTGCGCGGCTTCCCGGAACGGTCCGCCGTGCGGGTCTTGGACCAGAAAATTGTCGACCGCCCATCCCTCCCGGGTCGTGTGAATACGGGCGTCGATGATGTTGCCGCCCGCCAGGTGAATGCCACCGGCGATGCGGTAAAAAAGCCCGGGGTGGTCGGCAGCGATTACCGTCACCAGCGTGGCGCCGCGTGCTTCGTAATAGTCGGTCTCTATCGAGAGCTGTGCGCCGCTCTCGCGTGCTGCCGCATAGGCGAGGAGATTTCCCGCAGCGATATCCTCCGGCTCGGCGACCCAATAGGCGTCGCCCATCGTCGCGCCGAACCTGTCCACCAGGGCGCCCTCGGCCCCAAGCCGCTTGGCGACTTGTGCCTGCTTCGCGGCGACCCGCTCCCGGCGCCCTTTGCGGGCGTGGCCGAGGCGGAGGTGTTCCTGGGCGACGTCATAGAGTTCGCCCAGCAGCTGGCCCTTCCAGCTGTTCCAGGTGCCGGGTCCCACCGCGCGGATATCGACCGCGGTCAGGATCATCAGATGGCGCAAACGTTCAGCGCTTTGCACGCGCGCGACGAAATCTTCGATGGTCTGGGGATCAGTCAGGTCGCGCTTGAAGGCGGTTGCACTCATGAGGAGATGCTCGCGCACGAGCCAAGCGACCATTCCGGTTTCGCTCTCAGTGAGGCCGAAGCGCGGGCACAGCCGCTCGGCTACCTCCGCCCCTAAAATCGAATGATCGCCGCCGCGCCCCTTGGCGATATCATGGAGCAACGCCGCGACGTAAGCCACTCGGCGGCTGCCGACCTTATGGATCAGTCTGCTTGAGCGTGGGTGGTCGGAAGTCAGCTCCCCCTTTTCGATTTGGCTGAGCAATCCAATGGCGCGAATGGTGTGCTCATCGACTGTATAGTGATGGTACATGTCGAACTGCATCTGCGCGTTCACGCGGCCGAAATCGGGCACGAACCGGCCGAATACATTGGCCTCGTTCATCCACCGCAGGGCTGCTTCGGGATTATTGCGGCCCGTTAACAGCTCGAGGAAGAGAGCGTTCGCGCGGGGGTCCTCACGGACGCCTCTGTCGATGAGCGCGCTTTCGCGATTGGCGAGACGCATGGATTGCGGATCGACCTCAAGTTCGTGAGCCTCGGCGAGCTGGAAGATTTCGATCAATCGCACCGGATCCTTGGAGAACCAGTCCCGCGACGGCGCCGCTATCCGACCGCTATGCACAATGTAGCCCTTGACCTGCCGCGGTCGACTGCGGAAGCCAGCGAAGAAGCCGCTTGCGCGGGTCTTCTGGGCAAATTCGGCATCGATGTGCGCGAGGAAAAGACCAGTGAGCGCCCCCACACGCTTCGCTTGCAGGAAATAGAACTGCATGAAGCGCTCGACGGCACTTTTCCCCGGACGTTCAGCGAAGTTCATTCGCTCGGCGATTTGCCGCTGCAAGTCGAACGTCAACCGGTCTTCGGCCCGGCCAGTAATGGTGTGTAGATGACACCGCACAGCCAATAACCAACCGTCGGCACGGCGAAAACTCATATACTCGGCGCGAGTAAACAGGCCGACGTCGACCAGTTCGGCGGCGTTGCGAACCTGGTGGATATATTTGCCGATCCAGTACAGTGTCTGCAGGTCGCGCAGGCCGCCCTTGCCCTCTTTCACATTGGGTTCAACGACATAGCGGCTGTCGCCCATGCGTTTGTGGCGCGCGTTTCGCTCTGTGAGCTTTTGCGTGACGAACTGCCGTTCGGTCCCTCTCACCACCTCTTCGACAAAGCGCTTGTGAGCTTCCTCATAAAGCAACTCGTCGCCCCACACGTAGCGGCTTTCCAGCAGCGCCGTGCGGATGGTCAGATCCTCGCGGGCCATACGCACCATATCGGCGGGGGTGCGGGTGGAGTGACCTACTTTGAGGCCCAGGTCCCACAGCAGATACAGCATGGCTTCCACCACCTGCTCGCACCAGGGCGCATCGCGCTGCGGGATCACGAAAGCGATGTCGACATCGGAACGCGGACATATCTCCGCCCGGCCGTAGCCACCGACCGCCAGCACCGCGATGCGCTCGGCGGCGGTGCGGTTGGGCGCTGGATAGAGATGGGTAGTGGCGTGCTCGAAGATCACCCGTATGAGCTGGTCGAGGAGGAAGGCGTGGCCGCCCGTGATCTCATGACCCGCCGCCGGTTTCGCGAGCAGGCGCCGTTCGAGCTCTTCCCGCCCCCGGGACAACGCGTCCTTCAATGCCGCCACGACCTTGGGCCGGAAGCAGATCGGGTCGGCCTCGTGAAGCGCGGCGACAGTCTCCGCCAGAGCGCGCCGGTCGATGATCGCGCGCTGGTTGGGCAGCCGGACCGCGGTCACGCGCTCTGAGTTTGCTCGGCGTACATCGCCTTTACCTGGCGCTTGTCGACCTTTTCGGTGCCGAGCCGGGGCAATTGCTCATGCGCCTGCCAGAGGCGCGCGGGCACCTTGAAGGCGGCGATATGCTCCCGCAGGAATTCCTGCAGATCCTCCGCTGCCAGCGTCTTGCCCTCGTGAAGCAGATAGACCGCCGCCGGCACCTCGCCAAAACGGTCGTCGGGGATGCCGAAGACGGAGCATTCCGCGATGTCCGGATGGGCATAGAGCGCGTCCTCGACCTCGATGCAGGCGATATTCTCGCCGCCGCGAATGATGATGTCCTTCTTGCGGTCCACGATGAAGAGATAGCCGTCCTCGTCGAGGTAGCCGAGGTCGCCCGTGCGGAAATAGCCATCGACGGTGAAACACTCGCGCGTTGCCTGCTCGTTCTTCCAATAGCCGAGGAAATTGGCGGCCGAGCGGATCGAGACCTCGCCGGTCTGGCCGGCGGGGAGCGGTCGGCCGTCGTCATCGAGGATCGCCATGTCGACCAGCGGTTTGGACGGCAGGCCGGTGGAGCCGGGCTTGGCAAGATAGTTCTCGTTGAGATTGCCCGCGCCCACGGCGTTGGTTTCTGTCAGGCCGTAGCCCAGCACCGGATAACCGTCCTGAAACGCGTCCTTGATTTTCTGGACATGTTCGACGGGGCGAGGCGCACCGCCCGCGGCGAAGGTCTTGCACTGCGACAGATCGTAGCGGTCGCGATCAGGGTGGGAAGCCAGTTCATAGCTCATCAGCGGCACACCGACGAAATAGGTGACCTTCTCCTGATCCAACAGGCGCAAGGCTTCGGTCGCATCCCATTTCGGCATCAGCACCAGCTTGCGGCCCATGGCGAAGCTTTGAAGAAACAGCGGCACCTCGCCGGTGACATGGAAGAGCGGGACCGCCACAAGCGCGGAGGGCTGGACCGTCGGCGCCTCGCCGCGCTCGGTCAGGAGCTGAACAATCATCGCGGTCTGGCAGATGTAATTCATCGTGCCCGACATCACGCCCAGATGATCCGAATAGGCGCCTTTGGGATGACCGGTCGATCCCGAAGTGTAAAGGATCGTCGCGAGGTCGGAGGGCCCCAGCTCGCCCAGCATCCGCATGGCGGTGTCGCCCTCGGCCCAGACCTGCTCCAGCCCGGTCGCCGGATCGCCGTGACTGAAGGTGACGACACGCGCGCCGTGGTCGAAGCCTTCGAGCCGAGCCGCGCGTTGCGCATCGGCGAGCACCAGCGAGCATTCGCACAGGTCAATGCCGTAAGCGAGCTCTTCGCCCGTCCACCAACCGTTGAGAAGCGTCGCACAGCCGCCAGCCATGAGCGTTCCCATGTAAGCGACGATCCAGTTGATCGAATTGCGCGCTGCGATGCCCACCCGGTCGCCCTTTTTGACGCCGTGAAAAGTCGCCAGGCCATGCGCGACACGGGCGGCCGCGGCATACACCTCGCCGAAGGTCATCCGCAGATCACCATCCACGAGGAAGAGCGTGTCGCGATGCTGATTGCTGAAATGGGCCAGGTAATGCGCAACGCTGGGCGGCGCCTTGACGAAGGCGGGCATATCCACGCCGCGCCGGGTAATCGTCGTCAGTTCGAACATCTGGCCGGGGGCGGTGACGGCGGCGGTGATGCGCTGAATATCGCGGTCGAGATCGGTGGGCATGAGCGGTAGCTGGGTCCTCTCCATAGGGTAGGACACGGCGGCGCTCGCGGGCTTTCCCGCATCGCTCCGCTGTGCCAAAAGCCGCGCCCGACGGGTGGCCGGGTGCGGCCTTCGCCCGATGTCTAAGGGGATATGAGCTTGCTGTCACTACTGGCGCCCGCCGCCGTCTCGGCCCAACCGCTGTCATGGGCAGCGCTTGGCCTGACCCCGGGCATCGAGCTCGGCTTTTTCACCCTGCGCTGGTATTCGCTCGCCTATCTCGCCGGCATTCTCCTTGCCTACTGGCACCTCGGCAAAATGGTTCGCCAGCCGGGCTCTCCGATGGCGCAGCGCCATGTGGACGATCTGTTCTTCTATTGCACGCTGGGCGTCATCCTCGGCGGCCGATTTGGATTTGCGATGTTCTACAAGCCCGAGCTGTTCACGGATTTCAGCAATCCCGGCCCCGTGAGCTGGGGCCTGCTGCGCCTGTGGGACGGGGGTATGAGCTTCCACGGCGGGGTGCTCGGCGTGCTGGTAGCAATCACTTGGGTGGCGCTGCGCAATAAGCTCAATTGGCTGCGTATCTGCGATTACGTCGCCGTAAACATCGGCTTCGGCATGCTGTTCGGACGGCTTGCCAATTTCGTAAACGGCGAGCTGTGGGGCCGGGTGACCGATGTCCCCTGGGCGATGACCTTTTGCGATATCGAGCACACCGCCAGTACCTGCGTCAGCAGCTTTCAGGCACGCCATCCCAGCCAGCTTTACCAGGCGGCTTTGGAAGGGCTGGCGATCATTCTCATCATGCTGTGGCTGTTCTGGCGAACCAATGCACGTTGGCGCCCGGGATTGTTGGTGGGTGTTTTCACAGTCGGCATGGGCGCGGCGCGCTTCATCAACGAATTTTTCCGCGAGCCCGACAGCTATCTGGTCTCGGTGGTCGAGCAAACCGGCTTGAGCCGCGGCCAGTGGTTGTCGCTGCCGATGATCGCGGTGGGCCTGGCGGTCATCGCCTATAGCCTGACACGGCGGATTGAGCCCAAGACCTCCGCCCCGGTAACGTGAGGGAGGTGCAGGGCGGCGAGTTGGCCGCTCGCTTCCGCCGCCTGATCCGCAGCGACGGTCCGATTTCCGTCGCTCGGTTCATGGGCGAAAGCAATGCCCAGTATTACGCCTCGCGCGATCCGCTGGGCTCGGCCGGCGATTTCGTAACGGCTCCGGAAATCAGCCAGATGTTTGGCGAGCTTGCCGGGCTGTGGCTGGCCGACCTCTGGAGCCGCGCGGGGCGACCGGAGGGCGCGTTCTATGCCGAATTGGGACCAGGGCGCGGCACGCTCGCCCGCGACGCCCTGCGAACGATGGGCCGGGTGGGTCTCGCGGCATCCGTCCATCTGGTCGAAGGTTCGCCTGCCTTACGCGCCGTGCAGGCTGGCGTCGTGCCGGGCGCATTCTTTCACACTGATAGCAGCGGCCTGCCGGAAGCAGGTCCGATGCTGCTGCTGGCAAACGAGTTTCTCGATGCTCTACCCATTCGCCAATTGGTTCGCACCGAGGCTGGTTGGCGCGAGCGGATGATTGGGCTCGCGGGTGAAGACTTCGCTTTCGTCGCCGGGTCCAGCGATATGAGCGCTGCGCTGGGGGACTTGCATGCCGACACGCCTCTCGGAACAATCATCGAAACCTCCCCGGCCGCCGCGGCCGTTGTCGGCGACGTGGCGGACCGGATAATGCGGCAGGGCGGCGCGGCATTGCTCATCGATTACGGCCACCTCACGCCGCGGACGGGGTCCACGCTGCAGGCGGTGCGCGCCCATCGCCGGGTCGATCCCCTCGCCCAGCCGGGCGAGGCCGACCTCACGGCCCATGTCGATTTCACGGCGCTCGCGGGGATTGCTCGGCGGACGGGATGCCGCGTTGACATGACCACCCAAGGCGAATGGCTGAGCTCGATGGGGATCGATGTTCGCGCCGCCGCGCTTGCTCGCGCGGCCCCGGCGCAGGCCAATTCAGTGGCGATTGCTCGCGACCGGCTTGTGAAGCCGGAGGAGATGGGTCAATTGTTCAAGGTCATGGCGATCACGGCACCGGGCTGGCCGGCGCCTGCTGGCTTTTCGCCCGATTAGGAAGGGTCGGATTTTGCGCAAACTGCTTGTTGCTGCGGTCTCGCTCGCCATCGCCGCCCCGCTTTCGGCGGCAGAACCTGTCACCGGCCGCTGGTTGACCGCCGAGAAAACCGGGATTGTCGAGATCGCGCCCTGCGGGGCCAAGCTGTGCGGCACGATCATCAGGCTGACCGGATCCCAGCGCGGCGGCGCCGACCCGCGCGATGCCAATAACCCGAACCCCGCTTTGCGATCGCGCCGTATCGTTGGGCTGCCGATCCTGACTGGTTTCACTGCGCGGGAGGGTGATTGGCGCGGCCAGATTTACGATCCCAACAGCGGCAAGACCTATCGTTCGATTGTGAAGCTCGGTGACAGGGACAGGCTGGAGGTAAAGGGCTGCATCGGGCCGTTCTGCCGCACCCAGGTCTGGACGCGCGTCCGCTAGCCAGCGGCACACTTCCCTCCAAGCTGAAGTTTGCCGAGTTCGGCGCATCCCGCTATCGGCCCGCGCAACGCAATCGCGAGCCAGCAGGAGAGAGCATGCGCGCGACCCCCGATTTCGATTTCCAGCTCGGCGAGAGCGCGCAGATGATCCGCGAGGCCACCGCCCGCTTCGCTGACGAGCAGGTGGCACCGCTGGCCGAGAAGGCCGACCGCGAGGACTGGTTTCCGCGCGAGCTGTGGCCCGCCATGGGCGAACTGGGCTTGCACGGCATCACCGTGGACGAACCCGATGGCGGGCTGGGATTGGGATATCTCGAGCATGTCATCGCGGTCGAGGAGATCAGCCGCGCTTCGGCAAGCATAGGGCTCAGCTATGGCGCGCATTCGAACCTCTGCGTTAATCAAATCAGGCGTTGGGGCAACGACGAGCAGAAGGCGAAATATCTGCCCAAGCTGATCAGCGGCGAGCATGTCGGTTCGCTGGCGATGAGCGAGGCCAGCGCTGGCTCCGACGTGGTGGGCATGAAGCTCAAAGCGGATGCGGTGCAGGGCGGATATATCCTCAATGGCACCAAGTTCTGGATTACCAACGCCACCCATGCGGATACGCTGGTCGTCTACGCGAAGACGGATGGCAGCGCCGGTTCGCGCGGCATCACCGCCTTCCTCATCGAGAAAGACATGCCCGGCTTCTCGATCGGCCAGAAGATCGAAAAGATGGGGATGCGCGGCAGCCCGACGGCGGAGCTGGTGTTCGACGATTGCGAAGTGCCCGACGAGAACGTGATGGGGCCGGTCAACGGCGGCGTGGGCGTGCTGATGAGCGGACTCGACTACGAGCGCGTGGTGCTTGCCGGGCTTCAGCTCGGGATCATGCAGGCCTGCCTCGATACCGTCATTCCCTATGTCCGCGAGCGCAAGCAGTTCGGAAAGCCCATCGGCGCCTTCCAGCTCATCCAGGCTAAGGTCGCCGACATGTATGTCGCGCTGCAATCGGCGCGCGCCTACACCTATGCTGTGGCCAGAAGCTGCGATGCCGGCCAGACCACCCGTTTCGATGCCGCCGGCGCAATCCTGCTGGCAAGCGAAAACGCCTTCCGCGTCGCGGGCGAGGCGGTCCAGGCGCTGGGCGGCGCGGGGTATACCAAGGACTGGCCGGTCGAGCGTTACCTGCGCGACGCCAAGCTGCTCGACATTGGTGCGGGGACGAACGAGATCAGACGCATGCTGATCGGCCGCGAGCTGATCGGCGCGGCGGGTTAGCGCTCGTTGGCGCAGGTTCAGCAAGATTTTAACAGGGTGGCGCTGTCCGCTTCGTCATGGGGCGGCTGGATAGCCATGGGAGATGCCGGATGAACGGTACCGACAGCGCGATCGACACATCGATACCCCCTGCCGCGCCCCCCGAGCGGCAGCGCGGGTTCCTTGGCGCGATCGAGCGGGTGGGCAATCTGCTGCCCGACCCGACGATCATCTTCATCTATCTGATCTTCATCCTGATGATCATCTCGGCAATCGGCGCGGCGCTGGGGTGGTCGGCGTCGCTAGCTTATCCCGGAGATGAAGCGCCGGAGTTCGCCACGCTCGAGAACGGGGTGCTGACCTACACCGCCTCGAGCCTGTTTTCCGAAGCGAATATCGCTCGGCTGCTGACCGAGATGCCGCGGACCTTCGCCGGCTTCGCGCCGCTGGGCCTGGTGCTGACGATCATGATGGGCGCCGCAGTGGCGGAGCGGTCGGGCATGTTCTCGGCGCTCATCCGGATTTCGCTCAAGAACGCATCCAAGGGGCTGCTGACGCCGATCGTGGCGATCATCGGCATGGTTTCCCACCACGCATCGGACGCGGCCTATGTGGTCTTCATCCCGCTTGCCGCGATCGTCTTCGCGGTCGCCGGGCGACATCCGCTGGCGGGGCTGGCGGCGGCATTCGCGGCGGTTTCGGGCGGCTATGCCGGCAATGTCATGCCGGGGCAGATCGACGTGCTTTTGTTCGGCTTCACCCAGGAAGCGGCGCGGATCATCGACCCCGCCTGGACGATGAATCCGCTGGGCAACTGGTACTTTATCCTCGGCATCGTGGTCCTGTTCACGCCGATTATTTGGTTCGTGACCGACCGCATAGTCGAGCCGCGGCTGGGCACCTGGAACGGGATCGTGGACGAGGAGCTTCGCGCCGATCTCGAAAAGAGCGAGGTGACCGTCGCCGAGCGCCGGGGGCTGCGCCACGCAGGCTTGGTAGCGCTGCTGCTGGTGGCCGGCTTCACCGCGCTGGCGCTGTGGCCGGGCTATACGCCGCTCATCAACCAGGAGGCCGAGGGCACGGCGGCGCTGCAGCCGCTCTACGCCTCGCTGATCGCCTTTTTCTTCCTGCTGTTCCTGCTCACAGGTGCGGCTTTCGGCCGTGCGGCGGGGACAGTGAAGGGCGCCGGGGACGTGATGGCGATGATGCAGCACGGCGTACGCATGATGGCGCCCTATCTCGTCTTCGTGTTCTTCGCGGCGCATTTCGTGGCGATGTTCAACTGGTCGGGCATCGGCCCCATCATCGCGATCAACGGCGCCACGGCCCTCCAGGCGATGGCACTACCCGCCCCGCTGCTGCTCGTGAGCGTGCTGCTGCTCTCATCCTTCCTCGACCTCTTCATCGGCTCGGCCAGCGCCAAGTGGAGCGCGCTGTCGCCAGTGGTGGTGCCGATGTTCATGCTGCTCGGCATCAGCCCGGAAATGACCACCGCCGCCTACCGCATGGGCGATAGCTACACCAACATCATGACTCCGCTGATGAGCTATTTCCCGCTCATCCTCGCGTTCAGCCAGCGGTGGGATCGGACGATGGGCGTCGGCTCGCTGCTGGCGCTGATGCTGCCCTATGCGCTGACCTTCATGGTGGTAGGCATTGGCATGACGGTGGGCTGGGTTGCCTTGGACCTGCCGTTGGGGCCAGGAGCGCAGGTCTATCTCGAAACGACCACAGGAGCGACGCCCTCTTGAGTGCCCCAACACTGACGACCAAGCTCGACCGCGAGAGTGCCGAGGCAAAGGCGCGCTTCGCACATAACAAGGGGCTTGCGGACGAGCTGCGCGCCAAAGTCGCGGAAGCCGCGCTTGGGGGACCGGAGAAGCATCGCGAGCGGCATGTGGCGCGCGGCAAGCTGCTGCCGCGCGAGCGGGTCGAGAGGCTGCTCGATCCCGGTTCTCCCTTCCTCGAGATCGGCCAGCTTGCGGCGAACGGCATGTATGAAGGTGATGTCAGTGGCGCCTCGATGATTGCGGGCATCGGGCGCGTCAGCGGCCGGCAGGTGATGATCGCCGCCAATGATCCCACCGTTAAGGGCGGCAGCTACTACCCCATGACGGTCAAGAAGCACCTGCGCGCCCAGGAAATCGCGCAGGAAAATCGCCTGCCTTGCATCTATCTAGTGGATAGCGGCGGAGCCAACCTGCCCTATCAGGCCGAAGTCTTCCCCGATCGCGACCATTTCGGGCGCATCTTCTTCAACCAGGCGAACATGTCGGCGCTTGGCATCCCGCAGATCGCCTGCGTGATGGGCAGCTGTACCGCGGGCGGCGCCTATGTCCCAGCCATGTCCGACGAAACCGTGATCGTGCGCGAGCAGGGCACGATCTTCCTCGCCGGTCCGCCGCTAGTGAAGGCGGCGACGGGCGAGGAGATCTCCGCCGAGGATCTGGGCGGCGGCGACCTCCACGCGAAGAAGTCGGGCGTCGTCGATCACCTTGCCGAGAACGACGAGCACGCGCTGACGATCGTGCGCGATATCGTCAGTCATCTCGGCGCCAATCACGCGGCGGCGAAGGATGTGAGGCTAGAAGACCCCCGCCCGCCGAAGTTCGATGCAGACGACCTCTACGCCCTTATCCCCGACGATGTCCGCGCGCCCTACGATGTCCACGAGGTTATCGCCCGCATCGTCGACGGCAGCGAGTTCCACGAATTCAAGCCGCTCTATGGCAGCACGCTCGTCACCGGTTTCGCGCATATCTGGGGCATGCCGGTGGCGATCCTCGCTAATAACGGCGTGCTGTTTTCCGAAAGCGCGCAGAAGGGCGCACACTTCATCGAGCTTGCCTGCCAGCGGCGCATCCCCCTGCTGTTCTTGCAGAACATTAGCGGCTTCATGGTCGGCGGGAAATATGAGGCGGAGGGCATCGCCAAGCACGGCGCCAAGCTGGTGACTGCAGTCGCCACGGCGACGGTGCCGAAGGTGACCGTAGTCATCGGCGGCAGCTTCGGTGCGGGCAATTACGGCATGTGCGGGCGGGCCTATCAGCCGCGCTTCCTGTTCACCTGGCCCAATGCGCGCATCAGCGTGATGGGCGGCGAGCAGGCTGCTTCGGTTCTCGCAACCGTCCATCGTGACGCCGAGACGTGGACGCCAGAGCAGGCCGAAGCATTCAAAGCTCCGATCCGCCAAAAATACGAGGACGAAGGCAATCCCTACTACGCCACCGCCCGCCTGTGGGACGATGGCGTGATAGATCCCGCGCAGACGCGCGATGTGCTGGGGCTGGCCTTCGCCACTACGCTCGAGGCGCCCATTCCCGATCGTCCGGCCTTCGGCGTATTCCGGATGTGACGCCCCGCATCTCGTTCCTCTCGCGTATCGTCCATCGGCTGCTGATTGCCCTGTATCGGCATCGCGGCTGGCACTTCGAGGGCAATCCGCCGGGCGTGGCAAAATGTGTCATGACCGGCGCGCCGCATACCTCGAACTGGGATTTCGTCTTCGTGCTTGGCGCAGTCGAGCAGCTGGGGCTCAAACCGGCGTTCATCGGGAAGCACACCCTGTTTCGCTGGCCCCTGGCACGCTTCATGCGCGACATGGGCGGGATCGCGGTCGATCGCGGCAAACGAGCCAATTTCGTTGACCAAGTCGTCGCCGAATTCGCGGTGCGCGACGAATTGGCGTTGGTGGTCGCCCCGGAGGGGTCGCGCGGCTCCGACGGCACCTGGCGATCCGGCTTCTACCATATCGCCCTGAACGCCGGGGTTCCGATAGTCCCTGCGTGGGTCGATCACCTCAGGATGCGCGGCGGAATAGGCGATCCTATCATGCCGAGCGGCGACTACCGCGCCGACATGGCTAAAATCGCCGCGTTCTACCGAGCGAAACGCCCCGATTGCGACCGCTTCGACCGACTGACCAGCAGCTTGGCCGAGTAAGGTCTGCTGCCGGCCGTCCGCCGGCGTCACACGTCAAGGTTGGCGACGTTCAGAGCGTTGTCCTGGATGAACTCGCGCCGGGGCTCGACGATATCGCCCATCAACCGGGTAAAGATTTCGTCGGTAACATCCGCGTCCTCGACCTTTACCTGCAGGAGGGCGCGATTGTCCGGATCGAGCGTCGTTTCCCAGAGCTGTTCGGCGTTCATTTCGCCCAATCCCTTGTAGCGCTGGATCTTCTGGCCCTTACGCCCGGCGGCCATGACCGCCTCCAGGAGCTGGGTGGGGCGGGTGATTGTGCCATCGAAGCTGACCGACGGCGCGGCCTCTTGCGCGTCGTTGCTTTCGACCTCGGGTTCAACCTCCACCGCGTCAGCCATCTCAGCGAAGCCCTCGCTCAGTCGCATCGGCCCGGCGTAGACATCGGCGAATTCGCCGGCGACGCGGTGCAGCTTGCGCGCTTCGGCGCTGTCGAGGAACTTGGCCTCGATCTCGTGGACATCGGTTACACCACGCCACAGGCGGTGAAAGCGCACGATGCCATCGGCACCGGTTTCGGCCGACCAGCGCGCCTCGGTATCGCCGCGCTGAAGCAGTGCTGCCGCCGCCGATAGGGCGGCCGACCGGTCGGTCAACTCAGGCTCAAGAGCGCCAGCGAGGGCCATCGCTTCGATCAGCGCATGATCATATTTGCGCGGCACGAAGCCCATCAGATTGCGCATGCGCAGACCGTGCTCGACCAGCGCCTCAAGCTCGCCCGAGCCGCGCGCACCGCCTGCCGTCTCGAGCACCCGTCCGCTGAGTCCCTGGGCGATGAGGTAGCGGTCGTAAGCGGCCTGATCCTTGAGGTAGACCTCGGACTTGCCGCGCGTCACCTTGTAAAGCGGCGGTTGGGCGATGAAGAGGTGGCCGGCCTTGACGATCTCGGGCATTTGACGATGAAAAAAGGTCAGCAAAAGCGTGCGGATATGCGCGCCGTCGACGTCGGCGTCGGTCATGATCACGATCTTATGATAGCGCAGCTTCTCGAGGTTAAACTCCTCGCGCAGGCCCGTGCCCATCGCCTGAATCAGCGTGCCGACTTCCTTGGAGGAGATGATCCGGTCGAAGCGTGCGCGCTCGACGTTGAGGATCTTGCCCTTAAGGGGCAGGATCGCCTGCGTCTTGCGGTCGCGGCCCTGCTTCGCCGACCCGCCCGCGCTGTCGCCCTCGACCAGGAATAGCTCGCAATTGGCGGGGTTACGATCCTGGCAGTCGGCGAGCTTGCCAGGCAGGCTGGCGATCGACATCGCGCCCTTGCGGCTCATTTCCCTCGCCCGGCGCGCGGCTTCGCGAGCGGCGGCCGCGTCGATGATCTTCTGGATGATCGCCTTGGCGTGAGCCGGGTTTTCCTCCAGCCACTCACCCATCTTGTCGCCCATCAGACTTTCGAGCGGTTGGCGGACTTCGGAACTGACGAGCTTGTCCTTGGTCTGCGAAGAGAACTTGGGGTCGGGCAGCTTGACCGAGACGATAGCGGTGAGGCCTTCGCGCATGTCTTCGCCCGAAAGCGAAACCTTTTCCTTTTTCATCAGACCGCTCGCGCTCGCGTAATTGTTGAGCGTGCGTGTCAGCGCGGCACGAAAGGCAGCCAGGTGCGTACCGCCATCGCGCTGGGGGATGTTGTTGGTAAAGGTCAGCACGTTCTCGTAGTAGGAATCGTTCCATTCGAGCGCGACGTCGATGCCGATGCCGTCACGTTCCGCGCTGACCGAGATCGGCTCGGGAATGAGCGGCTGCTTGGTGCGATCGAGATATTTGACGAAGGCCGCGATCCCGCCCTCATAGAACAAGTCGTGCTCCAGTGGATCCTCATGCCGCTTGTCGCGCAGCTTGATCCGCACGCCGGAGTTGAGGAACGCCAGCTCGCGGTAGCGATGCTCAAGCTTCTCGAAGTCGAATTCGGTGACGTTCTTGAAGGTCTCCGTGCTCGGCATGAAGGTCACACGTGTGCCGTTCCGCTCTCGCCCGGCAGGACCCTTCACGACGAGCGGCGCAACCGCATCGCCGTGCTCGAAGCGCATCCAGTGCTCCTTGCCGTCGCGCCAGATGGTGAGCTCGAGCCATTCGGAGAGCGCGTTGACCACGGACACGCCCACGCCGTGGAGGCCGCCTGAAACCTTGTAAGCGTTATCGTCGCTGGTGTTTTCGAACTTACCGCCAGCATGGAGCTGGGTCATGATGACCTCGGCCGCCGAAACCCCTTCTTCGGCATGGATATCGGTCGGTATGCCGCGGCCGTTGTCCTCCACGCTTACCGAGCCATCCGCATTGAGCTCGATCAGAACGAGGTCGCAATGCCCAGCGAGCGCCTCGTCGATGGCGTTGTCCGAAACTTCGAACACCATGTGGTGCAGGCCGCTGCCATCGTCGGTGTCGCCGATGTACATGCCCGGCCGCTTGCGTACGGCATCAAGGCCCTTCAGCACCTTGATGCTGTCGGCTCCATATTCGTTCTGATTGGGGGTATTCTGAGCCGGTTCAGGCGTGTTCTCGTTCATGACCATCATATAGGCATCCAGGGGCGGTTTCGAAACCCGCCAGCCGGGCTTTCATCCACAGGCGCAGGTGCCTCCGCAGCCCCTGCACCGGACCCCACGGCTAGGGCATCAACGGGCCAACCAGCGGCTCGCAGAAGATGAGGGTTTACGCCTCCGCCAAGGTTTTGGAGTCGATCGACGCCGCGGTCGAAGACGAAGTAGTTTCGCCTGTTACCGGCTGGCGCTAGGGAGTTCGCCATGCTTTCGGTGCTAGATATCTTCCGGATCGGCATCGGGCCGTCGTCCTCGCACACGGTCGGACCGATGCGGATTGCCCGGCGGTTCGTGCGCGCGCTGGCGAAGCGCGGGCTGAACGAGCGGACAGCTCGCGTGATGGTGGAGCTGCAAGGCTCCCTGGCCCTGACCGGTGTTGGTCACGGAACGGTGGATGCGACCATCCTCGGCCTCGCCGGCTTTGCGCCCGATCGCACCGACCCCGACGTGGCGGCGGAGGCGCTTGCTGCGATCTGTAGCTCCGGCAGGTTGGCGCTGGGGGGCGGGCACCAAATCGCTTTCGAGCCCGCGCGGGATATCGAACTGGCGGGCCATGTCAGGCCAGCGCTCCATCCAAATGGCATGACGATGCGCGCCTCCGAGGCCTCCGGCGAGCTGTTGCTGGAGAAAACCTATTATTCGACTGGCGGCGGCTTCGTCGCCAGTGAAGCGCAACTGCGGCGGCCAAGCGATGGGGACCGCATCGGAACCGGCCGAGCAGTGCCCTTCCCCTTCGGATCGGCTGCCGAGCTCCTGGAGATGTGCAGCGGCCAGGGTTGCTCAATCGCCGAACTGGTTCTCGCCAATGAAGATGCGGCTCGCCCACGCTCTGAGACCGAAGCCGGGCTCGACCGCATTGTGGATGCCATGGACGCCTGCATCGAGCGCGGACTTGAGCGAGAGGGCATTCTCCCCGGCGGGTTGAAGGTGCAGCGCCGGGCACCGGGGCTGTGGCGGGGGCTGCAAGCCAATCCCCAGTCCAACGAACGCGAGCAATTGTTCGACTGGCTCAATTGCTATGCCATGGCCGTCAACGAGGAGAATGCCGCCGGGGGACGGGTCGTGACCGCGCCCACGAATGGAGCGGCCGGCATCATACCGGCAGTGATGCGCTTCTACTGCGAAGGCGGCGGCGAGGAGGGCATCGAACAACGGCGCCGCTTCCTGCTGACGGCCGGAGCGATTGGTTTGCTCTACAAGCAGCGCGCGAGCATCTCCGGCGCGGAGATGGGCTGTCAGGGCGAAGTCGGTGTTGCCTGCTCGATGGCTGCTGGGGGACTTGCGGCCATTTGGGGCGCAACGCCGGCTCAGGTCACCGCGGCGGCGGAAATCGGCATGGAGCACAATCTCGGCCTCACTTGCGATCCCGTTGGCGGGCTGGTCCAAGTTCCCTGCATCGAACGCAATGCCATCGGCGCGGTCAAAGCGGTCAACGCCGCCCGGCTGGCGCTTCACCGCAGCGAAGCGGAGACCTGCGTGAGCCTCGACCAGGTGATCGAGACCATGCGGCAGACGGGCCTCGACATGTCAAGCAAGTACAAGGAGACCAGCCAGGGCGGGCTGGCGGTCAATGTCATCGAATGTTAGCTCATTCGGGAACCATCCACGTGGACATGCATCGCTCGGCCATGAGAGTCCGGTCGAAGACTCCGGCATCACTGGCCCTGGCGGCGAGCATGGCGCTGTTCGCTTCGGGCTGTGACGACCTGCCGCGCGATCCCGAGCGGACGGAGGAGCTAGTCCGCGAGTCCAAGGTCATCCGCCTGGGATGGGTCGAAGGCGCGCCGAGCGGGTCCGAGGTGTCCATGGTATTAAGCAGAATCGAGCAAGCGACCGGTGCGACGGCCGAGCGTCGCCCGGGCGACAGCGAGACGCTGCTTGGTGAGCTCGAGGATGGCAAGATCGACCTCGTGTATGGTCGTTTTGCCGACGACAGCCCCTGGGCCAAGAAGGTGCATTTCGGCTATCCGCTTGGCTACCGGGCGCAGCCGCCAAAGCATGTCGAAACCCTGCGGTTTGCCATGCGCAACGGCGAAAATGGCTGGATCATGCGGCTTGAGCGAGCCGTGAAGCAGTGAACGTCCTCCCCCCGGAAATCGCCGACGATATGCGCCGCGCCAGGCGCCTCGAATGGTGGACGTTGGGCGGGATGGCGAGCGTGATTGCGGTCATGTACTTCGCCATGGGTTCGAGCCAGGCGATGAAGACCGCCTTTATCGAGGACCTGCTGAGCCTGGTGCCGGCGATGACCTTCCTGATCGCCGCGCGGTTCGAACGCCGACCGCCAACCCGGGAATATCGTTTCGGCTTCGTCCGCGTGAACAGTCTAGCCTTCCTCGCAAGCGCGGTCGTGCTGACGGTGCTTGGCAGCCTGCTGCTGTTCGATGGCGTTTCAGCGCTGGCCAAAGGCGAACATCCCACGATCGGGCCGATCGAGCTTTTCGGTCAGGTGATTTGGCTTGGTTGGGTAATGATCGCTGCGCTCGCCTATTCGGTCATCATCCCCGTGGTTCTTGGCCGGCTGAAGCTGCCGATCGCGCGCCGCCTGCGCGATAAGGTGCTGCATACCGATGCCGATATGCAGAAGGCCGATTGGCAGACCGGGCTCGCCGGCATCGTCGGGGTGCTCGGCGTAGGCCTGGGCTTCTGGTGGGCGGACGCCGCAGCCGCAGCAGTGATCTCGTTTTCGATCCTGCACGACGGCCTGCGCAATATACGCATCGCCGCCGCGGAGCTGCTCGACAGCGTCCCGCGCGAATTGGACAGCGCGGCGATGGCGGCAGAAGCCAGCCGGTTGCAGCAACGGCTTGAGGCCATGTTTCCCGGCGGCGAGGTGCGGTTGCGCGAATCCGGGCGCTACATCCTGGCCAATGTCTACGGCGTCCATCCGCCTGAAGATCTGCCGACGCTCGCCTCGCTCATGGGTGACGATCCGCCATGGCGGCTGGCGCAGCTCAGCTTCACGCCGCCGAACTGCGCGCGGAGCAATGAGGCTTGATCAACACCTCGGGTGGACAGCTTTCGAGACGCGGCGCCTGGGAGTGGGGGAGGTGGCGGCCGCGTCTCTACTCGCTGCCAGACTGACCCAGCACATGCGATCGAGGGGGGACAGGATCGCCAGCTGACTGCGGGTCAGGCTCGATCCGGCCCACGTGGAGCCGGTTCGCATCGGGCATTGGCGGCCCGAATGTTGCGGCGCCGTTACGGCTGTAACAGTCCGGACAAAAGTGCGAAAATTGGGCCTCCTGTTGCGTGGCACGCAACATTATGCTGTGCGGTGGGTTAACTGGACAGACGCATGTGAGCGGCCCTAACGCGCAGCGAATGGACGCTGCGCACCTTCCCGATTCCATCCTGATCGTCGATTTCGGCAGTCAGGTGACGCAACTCATTGCGCGCCGGGTTCGCGAGGCAGGAGTATATTCCGAGATTGCGCCTTTCACCCAGGCGGCGGAGGCCTTCGAGCGGCTCCAGCCCAAGGGGATCATCCTGTCGGGCTCCCCCGCCGGCGTGCCCGAGGAAGGAAGCCCGCGCGTACCGCAGATGCTGTTCGACAGCGGCCTGCCGATCTTGGGTATCTGTTACGGGCAACAGGTGATGACCCACCAGCTCGGCGGTGAGGTTCGCGCAGGTCATGAAACGGGCGAAGGCGGTGAGTTCGGGCGAGCCTTTCTCACTGTCACCAAGGATTGCGCGCTGTTCGACGGGATGTGGCAGGTAGGCGAGCGGCACCAGGTGTGGATGAGCCACGGCGACAAGGTCACGCGCTTTGCCGAGGGGTTCGAGATTGTCGCCACCAGCGACGGCGCCCCTTTTGCCGTCATCGCCGACGAGACACGCAAATATTACGGCACCCAGTTCCATCCCGAAGTCGTGCACACGCCCGATGGGGCGCGGCTCATCGCCAATTTCGTTCGCCATGTCTGCGGCCTTGCCGGCGACTGGACCATGGCGGAGTTCAGGCGGACCAAGATCGCCGAAATCCGCCAGCAGGTGGGCAGCGGACGCGTGATCTGCGGCCTTTCGGGCGGAGTCGACAGCGCGGTTGCCGCCGTGCTCATCCATGAGGCGATCGGCGAGCAGCTTACTTGCGTCTTCGTCGACCATGGTCTGATGCGGCTGGGCGAGGCAGAGCAGGTGGTCACACTGTTCCGCGACCATTACAACATTCCACTGGTGCATGTGAACGCGGAAGAAGCGTTTCTGTCAGGCCTCGCCGGCCTCACCGACCCTGAGGCCAAGCGGAAATTCATCGGCAAGGCTTTTATCGACCTTTTCGAGGAAGAAGCCCGCAAAATCGGCGGAGCCGATTTCCTGGCGCAGGGGACTCTTTATCCCGACGTCATCGAAAGCGTCAGCTTTACCGGCGGGCCTTCGGTGACGATCAAGAGTCACCACAATGTCGGCGGCCTGCCTGAGCGGATGAACATGCAGCTGGTGGAGCCGCTACGCGAATTGTTCAAGGACGAGGTCCGCGATCTTGGCCGCGAGCTTGGCTTGCCACCCGCCTTCGTCGGCCGCCACCCCTTTCCCGGCCCCGGCCTTGCCATCCGCATTCCGGGCGAAGTCACGCGGGAACGCTGCGACATCCTGCGCAAAGCGGACGCGATTTACCTCGCCGAAATCCGCGCGGCCGGGCTTTACGACGCCATCTGGCAGGCTTTCGCCGTTCTGCTACCGGTCAAGACCGTCGGCGTGATGGGCGATTATCGCACCTACGACAGCGTCTGCGCCCTGCGCGCCGTCACCAGCACCGACGGCATGACGGCTGATGTCTACCCCTTCGACGCCGCCTTCCTAGGCCGCGTCGCAACCCGCATCGTGAACGAGGTCAAAGGCATCAACCGGGTGGTGTACGACTATACGAGCAAGCCCCCCGGCACGATCGAGTGGGAGTGAGCGCAGGCGCGAGGGAACTGACCTAATATTCAGCCGGTTGATCGAACGGGAGGGGACCCGCGGGCCTTGGGGCCGAGCAAGCGAGAGGAAAACCCGATGGATCGTCGATATGGAATTGCAGCCGTCGCCACCATGAGCGCGCTGGCGCTGGTCGGCTGTGCGACGCTGGAGGAAGCAGCCGCCGACGCGCTGAACACCACCTACCGAGCCAATTTGACTGGAGCGCAGGTGGTGGGCGGGGGCGATCCCGATGGTTCCGCGAATGCGGAAGTCACCATTGAAGACAATTTCAATCAGGTCTGTTGGAGCATCAGCGACATTCGCGGCATTTCTCCTGTCACGGCGGCCCATATTCATATCGGGGCACGCGGCGTGAATGGCCCCCCAGTCTTTCCGCTGACCAAGTCGAACGAGGGCACTTGGAGGGGTTGTTCGGCAGGCGCCGAATGGACCCAGGACCGGATCGAAGGCAATCCCGAGAACTTTTACGTCAACCTGCACACGGCGGATTATCCCAATGGAGCGATCCGCGGCCAGCTCATGCGCTGACGCTCAGGGCGCGATCTGCCGAGATTGGCGACGGTGGCAGGGATGATCCTGTCACCGCCGCTCTGAATGCTCCCAGCTCCTAGCCCCCGGCCCAGGGGCAGCGAAATTACTATCCGACGTATTTGCCGCTCATCGTGCGCGGAACGCAGCCACGCACCCCGCCCGCGAAGTCAGCTCGCCTTTTCGTAAGGCACGAAATCATCGAGAAACAGCACGCCGCTGAAGATCCCGCTGCTGCGATCGGCCAGCGTGATCACGTCGCTGCGGCACAGGCTGGAAGGGCTGAACTTGCGGATCACCAGAATATCATCTTCGTCGATCTGCTCGGGATGAGCGGTGCGGTTGACCCAAATGCGCTTGCCGTCCTTATAGACGATCGCAGTCTTATCGATGACCGTGAGGTTGCGATTGCCCATGGTGTTGATGCAGCTCTTGGCTTCACCCGGCACGCGACCTTCGATGAGCTTGGCGAGGCGCTCCTCGCCCGTCGCACGCGCTGCCTGCAGGGGGGCGGCGACGAGGCCGGCAGCAGCGGCGGCAACAGCCAGCGTTCCAATCAGTTTACGCACGGGTCCGACTCCTTCTTACGCCAAAGTACCATCGTCGCGATGAACTGACCATGAGCGCACTCCGAACGCGTCACGCCGTGCCGCCGACAGTGATCCCCTCGATGAGCAAGGTCGGCTGCCCCACCCCTGCGGGCACGCTCTGGCCACCCTTGCCGCAGACCCCCACGCCGCGGTCGAGTTCCAGGTCGTTGCCGATACCGGTTACGCGGGTCAGTACGCTCGGCCCGTCACCGATGAGCGTCGCGCCCTTGATCGGAGCCCCGATCTTCCCGTTCTCGACCTTGTAGGCCTCGGTGCAGGCGAACACGAACTTGCCGCTGGTGATATCCACCTGGCCGCCGCCGAAACTGGTAGCATAGATGCCGTCTTTCACGCGCGACAGCAGCTCGGCCGGATCGTCCCCGCCCGCACGCATGAAGGTGTTCGTCATGCGCGGCATGGGCGCATGTTCATAGCTCTGCCGGCGGCCGTTGCCGGTCGGCTCAACCCCCATCAGCCGAGCGTTGAGCCGGTCCTGCATATAGCCCTTCAGGATGCCATCTTCGATCAGCACGGTCTCGCGCGTGGGAGTGCCCTCATCGTCGATGCTAAGCGAACCGCGGCGATCGACGATGCTCCCATCGTCGACCACTGTGACCCCGGGCGCGGCGACACGCTGGCCGATGCGGCCGGAGAAGGCGCTGGTCCCCTTGCGGTTGAAATCGCCCTCGAGCCCATGACCAACGGCTTCGTGAAGCAGAACGCCCGGCCAACCGGGGCCAAGCAGCACAGTGCACTCGCCCGCCGGTGCCGGTACGCTTTCGAGATTGACCAAAGCCTGCCGAACCGCCTCGTCCACGGCATGCATCCAGCGGCCTTCATCAAACAGCTGGTCGTAGAGGTAGCGCCCGCCGAAACCGAAACTGCCATTTTCGCGCCGACCGTTGTGTTCAGCGACGATCGAAACGTTCAGGCGGACCAGCGGACGAATGTCGCGCGCGACAAAACCATCTGGCCGGACGATCTCGACCACGCTCCAGCTGGCGAGCAGGCTGGCGCTGACCTGCGCGACGCGCGGGTCCTTCGCCCGCGCTACCGCATCGATCTTTTCAAGCAGCGCCACCTTCTCGCCGAAGGGCACGAGGTCGAGCGGACTATCGTCGGTGTAGAGATGCCGGTTCGTCCGCGGTGGCGGCGCGGCCCTGGGCGCCGTTGCCGGGTCGAGCAATTGCAAGGTCTCCCCTGCCCGCGCGATCGCTGCAGCGCTGATGTCGTTGGCATGGGCGAAGCCGGTTGCTTCGCCGCTGACGCCGCGCAGCCCGAAGCCGGCGTCCCGCGAGTAGTCGGCGGTCTTCAGCCGTCCATCGTCGAACGCGAAGCTCTCGGCGGCGACGAATTGCAGATATAGCTCGCCATCATCGCAGCGGTCGAGCAGCCGCCGGGTCAGCGCCTGGGCCTCCGCGGGGGTCAGCTTGTCGGGCGCGTAGAGCAGGCTTGCTGGATCGGCGTGTGCGGTCATTCGCTGGATATAGTCCGCCGGGGCAGCAGGCGGAAGAAGTGCCGCGCTTGTCGCGACAAAAGAAAAGGGGCGGATCGCTCCGCCCCTTTTTGCCTTTCAAATCGGCAGTCCCGCCTGTCAGGCACCCTTGCCGAAAGTCCGGTATTGTTCGTTTCCGACGAAGCCAAACTTGGTGACGCCACTGGCCTTGATGAGATTCAGCACGCGGGCCGAAATTTCGTAACTGGCGCGCGCCTCGGGTTCGAACTGCAACTCAGGTTCGGGCTGCATCGCCTTCGACTGCTGGAGAAGCGACACCAAATTGCCTTCGTTGATCGCATTGCCGTTCCACAAAATTTGATCGGCCGCCGTCAGGACCAGCTTGTTCTTGACCGGCTCCACAATAATGTCGGTGGGCGGAGCCGGCTGCGGCAGGTCGATATCGACCGAGTGCGTTGCGACGGGGATCGTAATGATGAACATGATGAGGAGGACGAGCAGGACGTCGATCAACGGCGTCATGTTCATTTCCATCATCGGCGCGCCATCGTCCTTGCCGCCTGACATTGCCATGGGAACTTACTCCTGAACTATCGTCGTCTGCCGAGCCGCCCTCCGCCTCAGGCGTTGGGATCGACCGGATTGGAAATGAAGCCGACGGTGGGATATCCCGCCGCCTGAACATTGTAGATGGCGCCCGCCACGCACTGCCACGGTGCATTCACGTCACCGCGGATGTGGACCTGGGGAATTGCCTCAGGGTCCTCCATGATGGCTTCCGGCCCGCCGGCACGCTGAACAATCGCATCCAGCCGCTCGAACGCCTGGTCGTAGAGTTCTTCAGAAGTGACCGGCGTGATGTTCTGGAAATAGATCCGACATTCGCCATTGCGCGAGGCGCCGGCAAAGCCAGGCTGACCTGCACTCCGGCCCGCATCGTCCGTAGAGCTGACCGTCAGCAGCAGGTTTTCTACCTTATCTTTCGACTCGACAGACTCGAACACCGGGATGCGCAGCTTTTCGATCGTCTGGATGGCGACCGGGACCGCGATCAGGAAGATGATCAGCAGCACCAGCATCACGTCCACCAGCG
>ERZ1066120.197-NODE-197-length-62334-cov-41.405000_pt1 | contig 62334 bp, 63 predicted proteins | sample MGYA00382767_ERZ1066120 | MGnify/ENA primary metagenome ERZ1066120 (study PRJEB33369, sample SAMEA5778350) | biofilm metagenome | biome: Industrial cooling water; feature: Water cooling tower basin; material: Biofilm | place: United Arab Emirates | collected... | reverse complement strand
AGTCGCGTAGCGTAAACGGAGTTTTCCTTTATAAGGTTACATGGTAAGCGTAAAAGGGAGGCATTGGATGTTTTTGGAGGCTGGAAACGGATGAATTGGGGAAATTGAGGAACTATTCTTCAGAAATTTTGCATCAATTAAGAATCAAATTTGCTCCTTACATGCTTTTTATTCCTCCTCCCCTCCCTACATCCGAAGCCTCCAGAGCAACCCAAGCGCCCCTTTTTTAGACTTGTGTGTACACCGTAGCCTAGATAGGGGAGGGGGTTAGGGGGAGAGGTTCTTAATATTTGTGAATACTTTAAGACTTGTGTATACACCGTAGCCGCGATTTCGGGGGGCTAGGGGGATCAGCTATGGTATAAAAAGCTTAACCGAGCAGTATTGGGCTAGAATCTAGCCGCTCAATTTTAACTGATTCAAAATATTGACTTAGGCGCATATCTTATTAATAACACATAAAGTCAGCATTTGAACATTGAAAATGTTTCTCAACCTAAACTATATAATCTTATGTCCGGTAACGTAACCATAATTAATTAGTATCATTAGTGATTTAAATTTACATGTGCTAAACGTTTCTTGTAATAACACTTACTATACTTCGGACTCACAAAGTGTTTTTATACAAGGGTGTTTTAAAATTTTTTTATAAAATTTCGCGCCTATTTGCATAAGTTTAACTTCATGAAACCCATATATATTAATTACCAAAAAAACTATATTTTTGATTATTAAAATATCTATCTAAAGATAGACTTATCAAAGACAGTAACAATAGCATTTTTGCGTAATAATACTTAAAATAAGTGTTAAATAGGAGTACTCACTTTTGTTACATGCAACGACAAAATCACTTATCTTAAAGTTAGATGGCGATTTACGCGAGGGTGTACGGGTAACACTTTCAATTGGTTTTGAAGGTATTAGCCCCTACAAAGAAGTGACTGGTAATCTACCACCTTTTGCTCCTTTACAAACAATAATTGAAGAGTGGCGAACGCACTATCATAGTTTGGGGAGTAACAATCGCGCTCTCACAGCTAAAAAAGTCACTTACTCTGGTTCTATTGCTCAAAAGCAAGAAAGCTGTAAACATTTAGCAATTGAGCTACAAAGGCGCCTAAATACCTGGCTGTTTTCCAAGTCTTTTCGCCCAATTCGTGAAACTTGGTTAAAGGAATTACATGAAAATGAAGCTGTGCGGGTACTAATTCGCACGTCTAATCAGCAACTGCGACAGATACCTTGGCATCTTTGGGATTTGCTCGAAGAATATCCTAATGTCGAACTAGCTTTGAGCGCAACCGATTATCAAAAACGTACAGAAGCGAAAACCGCAAGCATTAGAGATAAAGTCAAAATTCTAGCGATTTTGGGCAACAGTACCGATATTGATGTTGCAGCAGACCAAAAATTGCTCGACAGTTTACCTGATGCTTCGGTTACCTTTTTAGTTATGCCCCAACGTCACGAAATCAATGATTCGTTGTGGGAAAAACCTTGGGATATCCTGTTTTTTGCAGGTCATAGTCAAACTGTGGGAGATAGTGGTCGAATATACATTAATGAAAATAAAGAAAGTTTAACTATTGATGACCTCAAGTACGGATTGAAAAAAGCTATTAGCAACGGGTTAACGGTGGCGATTTTTAACTCTTGTGATGGCTTAGGATTAGCGTCTTCTTTAGAAGCGCTACATATTCCTCAGATTATTGTAATGAGGGAACAAGTGCCAGATGAAGTGGCGCAGGTCTTTTTAAAGCATTTTCTCGTGGCTTTTGCTTTGTGGGGCAAGCCTTTGTACCAAGCAGCGAAAGAAGCAAGGTTAAAGTTACATGGTCTTGAGAATAAATATCCCTGTGCTTCTTGGTTGCCAGTCATTTGTCAAAATGGCGATGCAACCCCACCTAGTTGGTTAGATTTAGGTCGTCGTCCCACAGATATTATTCCCTATCGTGGTTTGTTTGCTTTTCAGGAAAAAGACGCACAGTTTTTTTTTGGACGGGAAACTTTCACCGATATGTTGGTGGATGCAGTGCAAAAACAACCTTTAGTGGCGGTAATTGGTTCTAGTGGTAGTGGTAAATCTAGTGTTGTGTTTGCTGGTTTAGTAAGGCGCCTGCGTGCTGGTAACTGGCATATTGTTGACTTTCGTCCTGGTTCCAGACCGTTATTTAATCTAGCTTCTTCCCTTGTCTCCTATGAAGAATCCCTTTTTGGCAAATTACTTAGCCGTACTGAACGCTTGCGAGAAATAAGAAATCTTGCCAGCGACCTGCAACATTGCATTCACTCTTTACGGGATAGGATCGATGATTTTCTTAAATCAGACCCCGACCAGCATTTTTTGCTAATCGCCGACCAATTTGAAGAACTTTATACTATGAGTACAGATGCGAAAGAACGCCTAGCTTTTCTAGATAGGTTACTAGAAGCAACTCATTATTGTCATAATTTCACTTTTGTCATCACTCTCAGGGCAGATTTTTTGGGACAAGCATTATCTTATCGTCCCTTTGCTGATGCCTTGCAGTATGCAGACTTAAAACTTGCTCCAATGAGAAGCTCTGAACTGTTTGCGGCAATAGAAAAACCTGCTCAGTTGTTGGGGGTAACAATAGAGACCGGGCTTGCTGAACGTATTATTAGAGCGGTGAGTGCCGAACCAGGAGATTTACCTTTATTAGAGTTTGCTTTAACTCAGTTGTGGACAAAACAGCATAAGGGTCAGTTGACACATAACGATTACGACGAAATTGGTGGAGTAGAAGCAGCATTAGCTCGTTATGCTGATTCCGCATATGACAAGCTAAACTTTGAGGAAAAAGAAAGAGCGCAACGAATTTTTATTCAATTGGTGCATCCAGGGGAAGGAACAGAAGATACCCGTCGCGTAGCTACCCGCGCGGAGGTGGGTGAAGAAAATTGGGATTTGGTAACTCGTTTGGCATCCAGCCGCTTGGTAGTTACAGCACGCGATGAAAAAACAGGTTTAGATACAGTAGAAGTTGTCCATGAAGCGCTGATTCGCAGTTGGGGACAACTACAACAATGGATGCAGCAAGACAGGGACTTTCGCTGTTGGCAAGAACTGTTGCGGGTAGCAATGCGTACTTGGGACAGTTGCGGCTTTGATGAGGCGACGCTGTTAAGGGGAAAGCCACTTGCGGACGCAGAATATTGGCAAAGCCAACGTTTTTTAGAATTGAGTTTGGCAGAGAGGAGTTTTATTGGGTTGAGTGTGGAACTGCGCGATCGCGAACTAAAAAAGCACAAGCGTAGGCGCCAACTTACTATTTCTGGGCTGGTTGGTGGTTTGGTATTAGCCCTCATTCTCGCTCTAATCGCTATAAAGCAATGGCAGAAAGCAAGGATCAGTGAAATTAACACTTTCAGTAAATCAGCAGAAACACTTTTAATCTCCAATAATGAACTTGATGCGTTGATTCCTAGTATCAAAGCAGGAAGACAACTAAAAAGTACATTTGGAGCCGATGCTAATACTCGAATGCAAGTTGTAGAAATATTGTGGCGCACGCTTAGTTTTGTTAGAGAGCGCAACCGCCTGCAAGCCCATGATGATGAAACGACGAGCATCAATTTCTGTCCTCATGGGAAGCTGATTGTTAGTGGTAGTGCCGACAAAACCATTAAACTTTGGCGCATTGACGGCAAACTGCTGCAAACTTTTAAGGGGCATGAGAATAAGATTACTAGCGTTAGTTTGAGCCAAGACGGTACTAGAATTGCCAGTGCCGGCGATGACAAAACTATTAAACTTTGGAGTCGGGACGGCAAACTGCTGCAAACTCTTAAGGGGCATGAGGATAAAATTACTAGCATTAGTTTGAGTCAAGACGGTACTACAATTGCCAGTGCTAGCGATGACAAAACGATTAAACTTTGGAGTCGGGACGGCAAACTGCTGCAAACTCTTAAGGGGCATGAGGATAAAATTACTAGCATTAGTTTGAGTCAAGACGGTACTACAATTGCCAGTGCTAGCGATGACAAAACGATTAAACTTTGGAGTCGGGACGGCAAACTGCTGCAAACCCTCAAGGGGCATAATGATGGGATAGATAACATTAGTCTCAGTCCGAATGCCACTGTCATTGTTAGTAGCAGTAGCGATGGTACCGTTAAACTGTGGAGTCGTGACGGCGAGCTGCTGCAAACCCATAAACAACAAACTTACAAGGTTGCGAAGATCGGTTTTAGCTCTGATAGAAATTTCATCATTGCTAGTAACAATGAGGAAAAAACTATTAGACTCTGGAGCGAAAATGGGAAACAACTGCGAATCATTAGGGGGCATAATAACGCAATTTGGAATATCGGTTTTAGCCCCGATGGTGAGACGATTGCGACTGCCAGTGCCGACCACACAGTTAAGCTGTGGAGCAAAGGTGGTAAACTACTACAAACCCTCAAAGGACATACCGGCGAGATAACTAACGCCAGTTTCAGCCCTGATGGCAAAATCTTGGTGACAACAAGCTACGATAACACTATCAAACTTTGGAGCCGCGATGGCAAAGAACTGAAAACTCTCAGAGGGCATCACCATGATGTCACAAGCGTTAGTTTCAATCCAGATGGGCAAATCTTTGCGACTGCTAGTTTTGACAAAACTATCAAAATTTGGCGCATTGACGGCAAACTGCTGCAAACCCTCAAGGGGCATCGTGACGGAATCTGGAATATTAGTTTCAGCCCGGACGGACAAATCCTTGCCTCTGTCAGTCCGGATAAAACCGTTAAACTTTGGAGCAGCAACGGTAAACTGCTGCAAACCCTCAAAGGGCACAATGAGGAGGTTACGAACGTCGCGTTCAGCCCAGATGGTAAGATGATTGCGAGTACAGGCGCCGACAAAATTGTCAAACTTTGGAGTCGCGATGGCAAAGAACTGCGAACTCTGAATGGTCATAAAGACGAGGTTTGGGGTGTTCGCTTCAGCCCGGATGGACAAATCCTTGCCACTTCTGATAAAGACAAAACCATCAAACTTTGGAGTCGGGACGGCAAAGAACTGGGTACTCTCAAGGGGCATAGTGATGCGGTCTGGAGCGTTGTTTTTAGTCCGGACGGACAAACGCTTGCCTCGGCAAGTCGCGACAAGTCAGTGATTTTATGGAATTGGAAGGACAGTTTAGACTCCGACCTTAATCGTCTACTTGGGCGTGCTTGTGATTGGACACGAGATTATTTGAAGAACAACCCCAATGTGAGTGAGAGCGACAAGTATCTGTGCGATGGTATTGTGCCACAAGAAAACAAATAATCCACCTTGAGTAAGCATAAAAAGGGCTTACATCTTTTTGTTAAGTTTTGTAAAAATACAATTATATTTCAGATAAATAACTCACAACGCTCCGAGTAAAAGTAGAACGACTCCGCAGTAGTTGCTAAACTTCAATATTTCATCGCCTATGAACTAAAAACATCAAAATACTTTCAGTTAAAAAGTTTCTAATAAGAACAAACACACTCTATATATAAGTTTGTAACAACAAATAACAAACTGATATATAGAGTCTGAAAGCGAGGATATTAAAAGCAAAATTGATAATACTTTGCTCCTCGTCATTTGGACTTTGGACAAAAAATTGACTTATCACTACCCAGATATCTTAACCATAACCCTTTAAAATTAAAGGGTTTCAAACGATGAGATTTTCTTGGCGCGATGACTCTATTAAAAATTAGGATAGAAAATGACAAAGATTTTGGTAAACGACACTAACCCTGAAACCACAAAGTTATTAATCAAATTTTTAGAGACAGCAGGATTTGAAGTATCTAGCAGTGATAGTAGTACCATTAGTGTTCGTAAAACACATGATAAATTCTCTAATACCACAGAACATCAAAAATCAAATATTCTACAAAAGTCTATATTTCCATCGATTTCTCGACTTAATGAGGTCTTTGAGTTCATTGAATTGAATTATCATCAAAATATTAAACTAAAAGAAGTAGCTCAAGCAGTTGGTTATTCGTCAGCTTACTTGACCGACTTGGTGCGGCGCCTGACTGGAAAAACAGTCAATAATTGGATTATCGAGCGCCGGATGGCAGAAGCAAGACGTTTGCTGTTAGAAACTAACTATTCTGTTGAGCGGATTGCTTTAGATGTCGGCTATCAAAATATCAATCATTTCTACTGTCAATTTCGCAATTACTATAAAAATACTCCGCGCGCTTTGACAGAGAAACAACGTGACACCGCATGATTATAATGATATCAAGTAAAGTACAGATTGGGTTAAGTAGGTGGGCGGAAATAAAGCACACTTGTGTTGTTCTGGTTAAGAGCGCTAAAGTCAAACTGCGAGAGGATTACAGCAATTTTACATTTCGTTATATAGCAGTAAATTTTTCCGTTCACCTACTTACGCTTACGCGGAAACCCAACCTTGTATCTTTAGCTATCCCTTATACCAATTCTTTATGAAGATGCATAGAATAAAACCCCACCCCCAACCCCTCCCCTTTCTAGGGTAGGGGAGTAAGGTTTTTATGAAAACCTAGACTCAATAACACTGCTTTTTCTTTCCCGTTAGGGGGAGGGGTCGAATAGTATTCAGCTTCACATTAAATTGGTATTACAGTATTGCCGTTACTTTGGTTGGCGTAAAAGCCGCGATTCGCTACTTTATTGTGGTTGTTGTGGTTGTTGGATGTTTATAACACGCCCTATCTCACTAAAAATGCGACTCTAAATCCCCAGAGTTTTGAATCATGCAGTTCTTAGTTATGGAAAATTTCCAAAACAGCCTTGACTGTTGCAGCAATCACAACGACAAGTGCCCTCCCATCTGCATTGTGGCACATAACCCTCTGGGCACTTATTCCAATTGAGCATACAACTCCCCTGTGACCACGGCCATGTCCCCGTCCAGCTGCACGAACACAGGTTTTCGCTGGGCTTGATTCCACGGTTCGTGGCATACCTAGCAGTGCTGTTACCTCTTTGAACGGGTGCTACTTGAATTGGAATTTTCATCGTTACTTCTCCTAATTTTTTCAGGTTTGATTCCTGGTTTCGAGTGTTAGCCAAGCACATCCTGCGGATTCACGATAAAAATTCTGTAGGGTGGTTACCCTAACCCACCATTATTAAGGAATGAGAATTTAATAACTTGCATAGATTTTGTGGTAGTGGTATTTTGCCCGTTACAATATTCCAGGCACAGGCAGGATGCCTGTTCCACAAGAGAAATTGCACTTTATTTAATCTACATTCCTAAGTCATTCAGAACGGTATTAGATGGTGCGTTAAAAAAGTAACGTACCCTACAAAAGTTCAGCGATCGCCCTACAAGAGTGGCGATCTCACTATAAGGCTATCAAGTTAGACAATCAAAGCAACTGCTAGCCCCTAAACCAGCAAAGCACGCGACACAACCCGATCCAAGTGATGCGGCACAAATACCAGCGCAAGCTGCAAGTGCAGCAGTACATCCTATTGCCGTCCATGTTGAGCATCCTGATGGAGTAATGCCATTGCCTGATGCACCCATACGATCGGCAGTGGTCACATTTCGCATAACCGGTTGGGCTTGAATTGGAAGTTTCATGATTATTTCTCCTTGTTTTCGTATTGAGTGTTAGTTCTGCGAGGTGCAATTGAGAAAATCTTTCCCTTACAGATCGAGTCGTGTCTTAATGTACTAGTGCAAAAATATTTATGCATTCCGGAAACGTCAAAGCCTTGGGATTGCTTCGTTTCTCGCAATGATAATATATATTAAATTTTGTCTAAGTACTTAAGCACTTCACACACTGCCCTGACCCAGCCTGTATTAGGCACTGCACTGGATTCGGGCTTAACGCGCACGAAGCAAGGGCGCCAGCACATGAGGTGATGCACTCCCAATTGATTGACGGATTAACCCCATCACTACCCTTGATTTTGGTTGTACTCACATTTCGTTTCACGGGTTGGGCTTGAATTGGAGGTTTCATGATTATTTCTCCTTGTTTTGGTTTTGAGTGTTCGTTCTGCGAGGTGCGATCGAGAAAATCTCTCCCTCACAGATCGAGTCGTGTCTTACTTTTTGCAGACACAGTAGGATGGACAATTTCCTCCGGTGATTTCACAACAGAGGTCACATTGCAACTTGAGGTTTCGTTGCAGTTCGCTTTCTGAGGGATTAACCCCTGCCATCATGTCTAAAACTTTCGCCGTGCTGACTTTTCTAATTGTCGGTGGTGCTTGTATGGGTAGTTGCATGATTGATTTTTCCTCCTATAAAGTTTTGTTAGCTAGCGATAGACCAGGAACGTAATTCACCAACCGTGACGGGAATCACCTCGCTGACATCGACCGTGAATCGATAGACTCTTCCCGCACTGCGGTTATCTTGTAGGTTAAAGAACTGTAGCTTCACGTCGTAGCAATCGGAATCAGGGCGACAAATCGGACTCTTCTCTACCATAATACTTTCTAGTCCAAGACCACGTTCTATTACATCTTGCATCACCGTTGTTGCTTGGAAGATATTGGTCGCCGAGAAGTTAAGCGCCCGTTCCTGTGGTGTAATGCCCAGGTTACGGTATTCGTAATAGATACGTTCGAGATACTCTCGAATCTTAAGTGTTATCTGCTCTCGTGTTATACCCTCTCGTATTGCTGCTGGTGTCTGCGCCAACTCATCGATTAAAGCTTCAATCGTCCAACTCCCCATACCTCGCAATTGTGGGATAATGGCGGGAACGGTTTGACCGGACATCAACCGGATGCTACCTCCGATATACCCTGGAATTGAGACCCGCTCGACATCTTGATCCGCCACAAATTCGCGAAGCCGATCGTAAGTGATATTGGCATAGGGACCCGCAGGCAAGATGGCATAGATTGGTGTAGCATCCAGATTTAACGTCCAAATTAGTGATTGCGCTTCCCAAGGGTTCTCGGCGAGATAGTCTAACAAACTCATATTAGCAGGCTTGGCTTGGGTAAAAGAATCTCGACGAGCTTCCGTGCCAAAGTCAGTTCCCAGTTCTCCTAGGGCAAAAACTATCTGCATTTCTCCACCGCCTTTGCAGCCACAATCTCCATTTGCTCCAGATGGGGTGACAGACAGAGCTTTTGTGTTGCTAGTAGGAATAACCATCATCTGGTTTTCTCCAATTGGGATAGTAGTTGGAACAGATGTTGATGTTTTAGCCTCCGCAGCCTGTACGCCAATTGCTGAAGACTGGGGAACGAGTTGTTTCAACTCGAATTCAATCATCTCACTGGGTGGGAGTTGTGCGATCGAGTTCTCTGATTCACTTGGTTGCATTGTGACTTCCTCTAGTATGTGGTTTGTCATTGGTTTAAGTTCTGCTTTAGTAATAAAGGCATATGCCCCAGAAATATTTAGGTTTCCAACCAGACAGCGACGGCTATCCGACCCTTTCGAGAAGTTGCAAGGTAAAGCACTTTGCAGAATGGCATCACGAATTGCATGGGGGTCAGGCTTTTCCCCCCGCTGCACTTGGATACTGAGCAACAGCGCCACAATTCCCGATACGATGGGAGTCGCAAAGCTAGTACCACTCTTAAAAGCAGTCCCACCTCCTGGAATAGCACCCAAGATGTTTTCACCGAGGGCGAGAATCCCTTGCTTTTGGTAAGCCTGACCCCAATTACTAAACCCGATAGGGTTTCCTTGGGCATCCATTGCCCCTACCGCTAGTACCGACTCAAGGGCAGCCGGAATATGCAAACAATTACAGCCATCATTACCTGCCGCAGCTACAATTAGAACGTTATTTTCTTGACACAAACGGACGGCATTAGCCAATAATCTGTCAGGTTCAGCCGATGCTGCCAACTGACCCCCGCTAATGTTGATGACATTGGCTCCCTGCTCAACTGCTTGGGTAATTGCCCTTGCCAGGTCTACCTGGGAACAAGGGGCAAGCCCTTCTCTCCCATCAGCAAACACAGGTACAATTAAGCCTCGACAATTAGGTGCAATACCACGAACAGGGCTATTGTGTTGACCAAAGATAACGCTAGCGACATGGGTTCCATGCTGGTACGCAAAACCTCGATCAGCAACACCAGCAACCAAGGTTGGGAGCCGAGTTAGATTCGCTCCGTCAAAACAGGGATGAGATTGGTCAACGGGTCCATCAAGTACGGCAATACATATGTTAGGGTTGCCACCAAATTTTTCATAGGCAAAATTATTTATGTCAATCTCTAACACCATTGCGATTCCTTATTATTTTAGTGTTTGATAATCGAAAATATTTCGCGAAAAACCAAACTACAGAGTTAGAACGTGCAAGGTGGCGATTGTTTGCTAATCTCTTCGCCATTGCTTGATATCAATACTATTCTTTTTGAATTGCCTTGGTAATTAAATATTTTTAGGTGGTATTTTAATTAATCATTAAGAGAACTCCATAAAAAAGATGATCCTACTGCGAGCTAGAGCGCCGGTCGAGTAAAAGGTGTTGACAAATTACGCATACTATGTGGAAGCTGACTCTGTGAATTCCTCAAAGCTTTATACAGCTTTGTCGGTTTGATGGTTTAAAAAAGCAAGCATTTAACAGAGGCGCCCTCCAGATTCATCTCTCAATCGCGCGGCAGCAGGAAGCCGACAAAGGGTAACTTCCAACAGCGCAATCAATATCAATACATATTTATTTTACTATTCACCTAAACTTGCTCGACTATCATTAATTATCAACTCAATACTTGATCTAAAACTCCAAAATTTACATACATAGATACTATCAAAATACATGATAAAAGCGGAGGGCGCGTTTTTTTATACGCGCCGACGCTCCGGGCACCTGTAAAAAGCAATAAATACTACTATTTTCAAATAAGTGATGTACGAGTATTAATGCAAAATTCTCATACATAAATAATTTGTTATCTGTATAGCAACAACAAATAGTAACAAACGAATATGTTTGCCGAAAGTTATTAAGCCTTTTCTAACGGTGCTATTTAAGCATAATATCCGTTAATCAAATTAGAGATTTTAGACAGCATTAGTTTCAGACATACGAGCAAGAACGTAGAGATTGTGGACAACAGCCATACGTCGAAGATCAAAAAGATTTTTGCGTAAACCAATGTAGCGAGCGTAATCTCCTTGCCATTGACCAATGTGTGCTAAAGTATGCTCGACACTAACACGTTCACGTAAACGAAGTTTTCCCGAAGGGTAGTTTGGCACGTCCACTTTCAGTAGTTTGACGTTCCCGCAGTTCTACAAGTAAAGACTCGTCTGCATGAATAGAAACACTGCGACCTTTCTTACTTTCTGTACATTGAGGACGTAGAGGGCAAGTTTGACATTGCTGTTTTGGGAAGTGAACAACAGTTCCTTCAGTAAATGATAAACTAACGCCATTTGGGCAGCGAATTAAGTAATTTTCCTAATCAAGAACAAAAGCATCCTTATCAAAAAAATTACCGTTTCTGACTTTCCATGCCTTACAAATAATTGTCATATTTGCTGTTCTATACTTCACTAAATCGCTAATTAGATATGCTCGATCAATGTGCAATTCTTCAATATTTTCAATAGTTATTTGCTGTGCATTTAAATCCAATTCAATATCTGACGTTACAGATGCTTCTGGTTCATTCGCCCTGGTGATACCAACCGCTCTGACCATTTGTAATTCTAAATCTTTAAGGACATGACGTTTATAGCCATCAAACCGACAAAGCTGTATAAAGCTTTGAGGAATTCACAGAGTCAGCTTCCACATAGTATGCGTAATTTGTCAACACCTTCTACTCGACCGGCGCTCTAGACTGAGATATTCTTCGTTGTTGGTGTAACCGTAAAGAATTAGGTAAGCCAAAAGAGCTTGTTCTTGTTGCCAAAAATCTTTAGTGTTGCCCCAAACGAAATCAACTGGCATTCCGTTTTTAGGTTCTCGTTCTACACAATCAAAAATACCACCTCGGAACTGGTCTACTCCATAAATAGCCATGTCACGTCCTAACTTTTCTGCAAACTTCATAATTTTTTCTGCTTGTTTCACATTCTCGGTTGCATTAGCAACGCGCGTTAAGTTCCAAGCAATTTTATGGTTGTGTCCAATGATTGCACGGTTTTGCTGCCATTTCCAAGTCTGGTCTGGCGTCCAATCTTGATGGAATCTTTCATTGATATAGGGAATTTCGGAATTAGTATCAGGACACTTTTCAACTATGAGTTTCGTTTGCTCGTCGAGCATTTTTTTACAGATATCAACGAATTCAATCAAAAATTGCGTATCTGGTGATTTGGGAATTGGGTCTAAAGCCAAAATCAAGTTAATTAGATAAGCTGGCATATGGTCGCCAACGGAATTCCAATTCTTTTTAGATTTATTGTCACCGAGAGCATCACTATCGGTAGTGAGAGTTGCGTAATCTAGGTGCGAAAAGTAACCACCATGTTCAGATGTATCAATATAGTACTTATTAAAAGTGTGAACTGTACGCTTGATATCTTCAAGTACTTCCCATTCCTGGGTAATACGATAGTATTGAGCCAATCCTGCTAAAGCATAAATTTGCTCGTAAAGCGGAATTGTGTTCTTGTCTTCCTCGTTTGTAGAACTCACAATCAAATCAGAACCGCGTTTGCCATGTGCCCAAAAACAGTACTTGCCATCATGGCTCAAACTGCGGAATGTCTCTCTATAATCTTTGTGAATGAAGCACCACCAACCAGCCTTGTATGAACTAAACTCTCCCAACTAGGTTCATAGGAAAGCCAGCTATATTTTTCTCTATCAATAGTCATGTTTGGAGTCCAAGGCTTTCCACGAAGCTTAATAACCTCTGAACTATCTTCTGATTGATTTCCTTTATGTTCACCTTTTCCTCCTACACCGCCTGCTCCAATTACCTTAACTTCGGCATTTGCACCGTATTCATTACTCCGATTAGTTATGTCTTGAAAAGTTATTTTTGTAGCACCTAAGTCTGTTAAGAGATAAATCAATTCTGCTTCTCGTTCATCATAAAGCATAGTGTCAAATGTTTCTATAGGAATATATTTGTTCATCTTTTGCTTCAAAGGATGTACTCGATAAAGATGTTCTGGGATGGGATGCCCTGGTGGAAATTTAAGGTCATTAGGAATAGATGATAAAGAAATCGATTCCACAAGATATTTCCATCTTTCAAGATTTAATTTTTTAAGATTTTTAACAGCTTTATCTACAGATTGAACCTCAATTTTAACCTCATCTTTACTTTGTTTCCATGTACTAATGCCCATTGTAGAAGCAAGTTGAGTTAGTACTACAGTAGCGTCAACCATTGTTGCAAACCCAGGAATCATTTTTTGCCAATCCTCCCCTAGTTTTAAGTTATCAATTTCTTCGATAGTTGAAGAAAGTTTTTCAAAAAAAACGGGATGATTATCTGTTGCTATATAGATTATAGGCTTGTAAGAATTCATTAATTTTATCCTCAAATATATTAACTAGAACTTTTTCGTAAAGTACCAAGAATTACTATCCCGTGGAACCAGTAGGATAGTATAACGGCAAACTTGTCCAGGACGCAGAAAATTCTTATCACCTCCAATTACCGCTTTGTTTGCTTCATAGATCTTTTGACCATTGGCATCAGAACCATCACCATAGAAAGCTAGTGCAATTTTCGATAGGTCATCACCTGGTTTGACTGTATAAGTTGTCATGATTAATCTCCTTTTTGATTGGGCTAAATAGAACAAAGTATCTGATGACTTAGCCCTGTTCTCATCAGATTTGGTTGCAGCTAAACTCTTGGCTTAACGATGTTTTAGCTCTTTCCTCTCTAATAGTATCTTTTTGACTCGAACATGAAAGTCATTATTTTTCGCTCTTTTGAGAAGATGAGAGTTAATTATTTTTCGGTCTGATAATATCTCGTCATGATTAGACACGTCCCAAAGCGAAAATGAGTGCATTAAATTATGTAACACACGCTGAAAATTATAAAAACCGCTTGCAACAAGGCTTTTATTTATGTATATACATGACTAGCGAAGCTGATTATTTTTCTTCTCGATTTTCTTGATTGTGTATTTTTATACTATAAAATTTTCGATTACGCTAATATCATCCATTGCTATCTTTATACTGAAAGCATCTCCAGCAGAGGCGCCGAACTCCAATTCAATTTTTTTATTATCATTTTTGGCTTTAGCAGACAATAGAGCAGTTTCCTCGCAATCTAAAATCATGACATCAAGCATGGGTGGCAAGTACTCTTGACCATTAGTTGGATGTAACTCTACAATAATATTAAACTCATTATCATTACTTTCATCACGATTAACCTTAACCACTATCCCTACAGATACCCTGTTAGCTTCTATACCAAAATCAAGTAACTTAGCACGTTCAACAGAATTTACAAATCCTTCAGATGCACTTCTAAACTGCCAAACTGGTTCAGTAAAGATTATTGATTCAATTGATGACCAACCCGATTCAAAAATATTGTCAAACCATCTTTTTAAATTTATTAAATTTACAACATTCTGACTGGGTAATGTGGCATCAGTTACTTCTAGACTTTCTTCTATACTTTTTAAATACTCCAGTAAATTTTCTAAAGGTTGTAAAGAGTTGATGGGTAAATTATCACCTGACACGTTTTTAATAAACCCTAACAACTTAGCTGATTGTAAAGATTCACTTATTTGTACAGCTACATACCCAATTCTATTTGACTGAACTTCTGGTGGGATATAGACAACCTGTGAATTTTTTAGAACTGGGCGACATTCCAATTTTCCCAAATTCTTAATTGATAAATCGGCTACATCCATAAGAGTTTGTTGTACAGGATTCCAACTATCACTCACATCAGTGTCAATTTCAAACCCCATACACTCTAGGTAAAATTTCACAAAAAACACAGACAAGCTATTAAGTAAAACTTGCTGGCTTTTTTCGGGAGTGGCTTGATCTCTCGACCATTTTTCTGCTAATCTGTAAGCTACAGTTGATATCGGCCCAGTAAATGTATACAATGTTCCCGTACTACTCATAATTTTTTCCTCTACGTATAATCCTCAACACCACATAAATCTCTAAATTCATTGCGAAATTCTTCTAAAGTTCGCTGATAAAAGTTACTTAGAGTAGCAACTGGAATATTTAAATCATCTGAAATATCTTTCCAAGATATACCTGACCATCTTTTGATAGCTATATCTCGAAAATTAACTTTGGGATATTTTTTGATATATGTTTGTCTAAAAATACCTTTTGGGTCTATTTCTAGATATCGTCTGATTTTCACAAAATCAGAAATATAATTATCCTCAGACTCACTATCGTCAAATGTCAAATCCTCCAGATTTTCTAAAACAGAACTTTCAACGTTAGTTTCATTAGCTTTGCCAATTATTTTGGGAATAGCCTCTTTAAAAAAACGTTTACTTAATAACATATTCACCCAAGTCATAAATGTGCCCCGTTCCTGGTCATATTTGTCAAAATTCTGACAAATATACAAAAATAAGTCTTGTACTGCCTCCTGATAAATTTGTTCGTAAACCCCTGGAAATTGACCTTTATATGGGTGGCAAAGTTTTCCAAAGCGGTATACACCATCGATTAGTTTTGATATCGTTATCCGTCTAACAGTTGACAAAAGTGGGTATTGTTGGGCTTGTAGAGCTAGCTCTTGAAGCAGTTGCTCATTCATATATTTACTTGTGAGAATCGTACTTCTCTAAAAACTATCGGACGTTAATTGTGCTTTTATCTAAATCTTCTGGTAAAGTTTACAAAATTTTACAATGGCGCCCATACGCAGCGCAAGGCGTAACATATATCTTGCACCTACATTTATATGTGTAATATTAATTACCAAATTTGTAACTACGCTCATACCCCCTGTGCGTACTAAAAGTCCCTAGGTGCGAGTAGCACTCATTCAATTAAAATGACTGAGTTTTTTAAGTAATATTAAAAACATGCTGAATTAAAATTAAGAATTAATACGTAGAGGTGCAAGATTAAAAATTTTATCAAGGTCAACAAGTTTAGACATAATTAAACTTACATAAATTTACAAAAAATTACAATAGTTTATATAAATTATGAAACGGAAGCAATTGAATTACTTTATCTTTTAACAGACGCTTTAATAAATTTTCTATAACGTTTTCTTCATTAACTTCTTCAAGAATATCCATTTTATAAGTTAGCTGCTCAATTTCAACTGATTCAAAATATTGACTCAGGCGCCAAGCATCAAATGCATCTGGATATTCTAGCATTTTTACATGTACATCAACAACTTGACCAGATTCGTGTTCTGTAAAACAAACACCATTTCCATGTCGCTGAAAATACCATTTATAGTTCAACACGTTTAAATAACCACTTTTAGGACAATTTATTAAGTAATCAGATTGATTATTTTGTATATACTCTTGTATAAAAGCTGATACTAATTGCTTTTGAGTTTCAACAAAATCTACAATTGCAGGAAGTACTTCTTTGATTTCTACTACAGATTTCATTAATTTTGCTCCAAATAACTAGTATTGGTTGTATAATGCAGCTTCTGACGCTTCTAGTAATAATTGTAACTCTTCTTCTGCTGAAACTTGATTTACCTTGATTGGTATAGATAACAAACGTTGTTGTCTTGCAGCAATAACTCGATGATGACCGTCTAAAATAATAAGTCTCCCATCTATATTAGCAACTTCAATTGGCTTTGATTCATCAAATCCTTGTTCTCGTATCTTTTTTCTTAGTCTTTTAACTTTGCTGTTAGAGATTTCACTTGGTGTCTGTCTTGATATAAGTATATTTGGATTAACAAATTGAATATCCAACAGAGTTTCCTTTGTATAATCGATATGTATAACCAAATATTATCAATGTCTAAGAGGATGTTTGAAAAGTCAGATAAGGTGTAAATTGTCCCAAGCGAGTGGAGTCTTACGGAACGTAAACGGAGTTTTCCCGTTATCCGGAGGATATCCCGAAGGGTAGGGTAGAATCTAGGGTTTGAGCTTGTACACTGAGATGCTTCGTTCCTGGGCATGACATAAAACGACACTTTTCAAACAACCTCTAAGACTCATTACGCTATGAAAGGCGCCATTATTTAAAAATTATGCGAATCTGGATATCTATCATACACATTAGTTGCTAGTTCAGGAGATATTAGAGCTTGTTTTTCAATCAATTCGGTTAATGCATTATTACAACGCTCTGCTATTTCAGGATATTTACCAGCGTACCATTCGAGCGATGTCACAAATGAAGGGTCACTAATATCGTAACCAAGTTCTAACAATTCTTGAGTTTCTTTTAGTGCGAGATTGAAAATTCCATCAAGGTCAACAAATTTAGAATAATCGTGTTTATCCATTATTAAATCTATAATAAATTTGATACAAAGTGATTTAAAAACTATCTAAATCTATCTCATAATGAGCATTTCGCAGTTCAGGATACATAATATATTGTTTGTCAATTAATGCCATTAAAGCATCGTTACATCGGTCAGCTATTTCTGGATACTTGTTCGCGTACCAACAAGCGTGGTGTTACCAAACAAGGTTCAGTTAAGTCAAATCCATGTCCAAGCATTTCTTCAGTTTCTTTAACAGCCTGATTGAATATACCATCAAGGTCAACAAGTTTAGAATAATCGTGTTTATCCATTATAAATCTATAATCACTTTGTATCAAAGTTACTATTTAAAAACTATCTAAAATCTAATTGCGCTATAAAAGGCGCCGTTATTCAAAAACTATGGGAACCTGGATATCTATCATACACATTAGTTGCTAGTTCAGGAGATATTAGAGCTTGTTTTTCAATCAATTCGGTTAATGCATCATTACAACGCTCTGCTATTTCAGGATATTTACCAGCATACCAATAAGCGCGATGTGACCAATGAAGGGTCACTAATATCATAGCCAAGTTCTAACAATTGTTGCGTTTCTTTAAGCGCAAGATTAAAAATTCCATCAAGGTCAACAAGTTTTGACATAAATAAGCTTACCTATTATTAATCAATATAAAAGGCGCCGTTATTTAGAAAATATGTGACTCTATATCATAGTCAACATTAAACAGTTCAGGATACATAATAGCTTGTTTTTCAATTAACGCCATTAAAGCATCATTACAACGGTCTGCGATTTCTGGATACTTGTTCGCATACCAACCAAGCGGTGTAACCAAACAAGGCTCAGTTAAGTAAAATCCATGTTCAATCATTTCTTCGGTTTCTTTAACAGCGTGATTAAATATACCATCAAGGTCAACGAAGGGTTCTGACATAGAGAAAATCCTTATGAAACTACTCTTTACGTCCATCAAGTGTTTTTTCCAAAGCTCAGGGAAAATAAACCATTGAGTGTTTATTATAGTTATGCAATAAAAGGCAGCATTAGTTAGAAACTATCTAAATCTATATCATAGACTGCATTTGTCAGTTCCGGATACATTACAGCTTGTTTTTCTATCAATTCCCTTAAGGCATCATTACAACGCGGTGCTATTTCAGGATATTTATTAGCGTACCATTCGAGAGATGTTATACACGAATTGTCTCTAAGATCATATCCAAGTTCTAACAATTCTTGTGTTTCTTTTAGTGCAAGATTGAAAATTCCGTCAAGGTCAACAAGTGTTTCTGACATCATTCTTATCCCTATTATTTATTACAATACAATTGTAGACAATTTTTATTGCACTAACCTTTGAATATGGGTAATTATTTCCTCTTTGTTGATAGTGTTTTTTGGAGGCACAAGCCAGCTAGGATAAAGATATGTCGTTTGTCCTAGTATATTTGTTTTGCGTCTATCTTCAATTACTCCCCAACGGTCTGGAAAAATAAACCAACGTTGACTTAACCTTCTGGGAGGTATTGTACCCCAAGCGATACGTGTCATGGGACAAAACCAAATTATTGCTGAAGGTGGATTAACCCATTGTTTACTTTCAACCTCACCACACATCCAACCTCTGTAACCATTTGGTAAGACACGAGGGTTATGAACAGCAATTGCAATACTTTTGACTGATATCCAAAATAGTTTGCGTTCACCATCACTACTGTATACAGGAATGTCCTCATCAGTACCAAAGTCTGTCATTATAGACTCTCCTGCGTTGATACCACGGTTTCTAAGTCCTCTACGAACTGTTTCAACTGTTTGTCTTCCTTCGGCTAATAATTTTTCCCAATCTGATGCGGACATATTTGTAGATACACTTTTACTTTATAAGCTTGATTATGTCAAAGTCAGGTTATTTTTGTAATTATTGTTTTGAAGCACTAAAGTGCTTACGACGAAGGTACATATAAACTTATTATTACTGCTGTGTCGAATTTACAAGAAAGTCACTTAAACCGCGCGCGCGCTAGTCTCCGCCAAACTCTATCTTGGTACAATAGTCTTCGTAAGTCGGGACAAGCTTCGTCCCAACTAACAGGTTTGGTAAAACCTGAGTTGGAGATGTTGACCTCGACTCTTAATAAGCTTGACCAAAATGTGGTGCGTATTGCTGCTTTTGGTTTGGTTAGTCGTGGCAAGTCTTCGGTACTTAATGCTTTGTTGGGACAAAAGGTTTTACAAACGGGACCTCTTAATGGTGTGACGCAGTACCCCCGTTCGATACGCTGGAGTCCTAGCGAGAAGGTGCAGGTGGAGTTGATTGATACACCTGGGTTAGATGAAATTGCGGGTGAGATACGCGCGAAAATGGCTAAGGATGTGGCTCAACAAGCTGATTTGATTTTGTTTGTGGTGTCGGGTGATATTACACGTACTGAGTATAATGCTTTGTTGGAGTTACGCAAGTCTCAGAAACCTTTAATTTTGGTTTTTAACAAGATTGATTTATATCCTGATACTGATAGAGAGACAGTTTATCGCAATTTGCAGCAGTTAGGCGCCGGAAATTTATTAGAAAAACCTTTGCAACCCGATGAAATTGTCATGGTAGCAGCAGAACCTTCTCCTTTAGAGGTACGGGTTGAGTATCCTGATGGACGAGTTGACTATGAGTGGGAAAATTTACCACCTCAAATTAATGAGTTGAGACAGACTATATTAAATATTCTCAACCGTGAGGGTCGGTCACTTTTAGCGCTGAATGCTTTGGTACAAGCACGCGAAGTAGAGGAAAGTATCGCTCAAAAAACAATCGATGCACGCGAACAGCAAGCTGAAGAGTTAATATGGCAGTTTGCAAAGTATAAAGCTTTGGCCGTAGCGTTAAATCCTATTGCTGTACTTGATGTGTTTGGTGGTGCGGTTGCTGACCTTGCCTTAATTCGTTCTCTCGCAAAGGTTTATGGTTTACCGATGACTGGATATCAAGCTGGAAAAATTCTCAAGACGATTTTTTTAAGTTCGGGTGGTTTATTACTTGGGGAGTTGGGAACAAGCGTTGTATTTGGGTTCGATAAAAGTGCTTCTATAGTAGCTGGTGATAATCCTGCTAATATTACTGGGTTTATTGGCAGTGCTTTAGTACAGTCGGGTATTGCTGGATATGGCGCCGTTACAATTGGTAAAGCTGCTAAAGTATACCTTGAAGCTGGGTGTACTTGGGGACAATTTGGCGCCAGTACTGTTATACAAGAAATACTCGCTACTGTTCCTAAAGAAACGATTCTACATCGCTTACAACAAGAACTAGGCACTAAATTGCAGTAATAAGTAATTTAAATAAACAGGTTTTTCTGAGTTCCATATAATTTGTTGCAAGCGTTCTGCCGTATCTGGAGAAAAAAATTGCTCGCCAGTTTCAATATTAACCCGTGCAGGCACATTTTCAATTATAAAGAACTTACCATCCATTTCTAATGTGTCAGTTACTTCTTGTTCTACTAACATCTCATTACTATCATTCGTCATTGCTACTTCTCCTTCTGTTAAAATTCTCTTCCCACAATTGCGGGTTTGGCTCATATACTGCTTTAGTACAGTCAGCGCTAGTACTGTTATACAAGAAATACTCGCTACTGTTGCCTCTTAAACTTTAAATGAAGTTATTTATATATTGTTCCCATTTTTATATTGGTACTTCAGATGCTTATCACTTAAAAAACTTATATCAAATCCTAGAAACCGGGTTTCTTTATATTTACAATTATATTAATTGCGAATTGTTAATCATATGTATATTTTGCTCAACCTACGCAAATCTAAATTAAAAATTAAGAAATAAAAAATACACTTCTGTAATAAAAATTCTTATTTATTAAGGCTTTCAGCTTTATACGGACTTCGTTTCGTAACAATGCGGAAAGTAACTTTTTATAACGTATAATTAATTTATACAGAGAAATATTGACGTTTTGATGAAAAACTCTCTGATTAATGAATATAAAATTTATGCAAACTGTAACAGTTAATGCAGAATTAAAATTTACTTAATTCCATAATTACGTCGGAGTGTTATCCGGTCATGTTAATCAAGTTAAATGACGGTTATTACCACCCGACAATCTGATGAACAGTAGTTTACACTGGGTATGTTAGGTTAAGGTGAATAAAGACAACGCTTTCAAAGGCTAACAGGTAATTTTACCTAATATTTAATCCGAACTAAGTATTAATGCCTTGCGGCGCCTAATTTACCCTATTAAAACCGAAGTACTTAAAAGATATTTCATTTATTGTCTAGTTAAATACAAGAGCGAGAGTCAAAATGCAAAATACATTAAACGCAGTTGCTTCCGAAGAAACTCAACGTACTATTGAACAAGTAATTCATGAATCAATTGTAGAAGCACGCAGTGCATGTGGTTTGCACGGTGATACCTCACAAGAGTGTGCAGTAGCTTGGGATATCGTTGAAGAGTTACAAGCTGAAAAATCACATCGTAGTAAAGAAGTTCAAGTTAAAAGTTCTTTAGACAAATATTGCTCTTCGCATCCCGATGCTCTTGAATGTCGCGTTTACGACGTATAAATAGAGTGCTGAGTTTAAAGTGCTGAGTTCTGAGTAATAAGAAATAACTCAGCACTCAGCACTCAGCACTTTCTACTTTATTTCATTTATTGCTGTAACAGTTAGTTGCTTGATTGCTTCAAGTTCTAACGGCGCCGTTATACTTTCCATTGATAACCACAGTAAATATTCTACATTTCCAGCGGGTCCCGTGATTGGCGACCACGTTAAACCTTTATATTTCCATCCAAGTTCTTGTGCTGTCTGCAAAACTTGGTAAATAGCTTCAGCTTGATGTAGTGGGTCACGCACTACTCCTTTTTTGCCAACTTTGTTTTTTCCAACTTCAAATTGTGGTTTTACTAGTAGTACCATTTCTCGTGCTGGTTGGGAGAGGCGCCACAGTGCAGGTAATATTTTGGTGACGGAAATAAATGAGACATCGACGACTATAAGGTTGGGATATTCTGATCCCCCCCTAACCCCCCCTTGGTAAGGGGGGGAGTTTTGGTATAGTTGTTCGGGAGTGAGATGTCTGATATTTGTGCGTTCTAGTAAGATAACTCTGGGGTCGTTTCGCAGTTTCCAGTCTACTTGACCATAACCAACGTCTACTCCGTAAACTAATGACGCTCCTGCTTGGAGTAAACAGTCTGTAAAACCACCTGTGGAGATACCCGCATCTAAGCATACACGTGCGGTTACGTCTATATTAAATGTTAAGAGCGCTTTTGCTAGTTTTTCGCCGCCTCTGGAAACAAAGCGAGATTTTTGTTTAACTGTTATGGAGGCGCCTGTGTCTATTTCGGTTCCAGCTTTATCAATTACGTTACCATCAACTGTCACCTCTCCTGCTTGGATGAGACGCTGTGCCAATGCACGGGAAGTACATAAGTTTCGTTCGACAAGTAAAGTATCGAGCCGTTGTTTCGCCAATGTAATATTTTTGAGACAGTTGTTTACTCTTATTTTATTACCTCAGAGACATAACACATACTTATTTTTTTGTTGTAAATATAAATCTTAATTAATAATTAAAAATATACTGTAACAAAATTTTGCAATTGTATAAGTAGTATATAGACAAATTATTTTAAGTTGTGAATTTTAAGTGATTTTACTTATATCGGTCAATTGCCGCTGAAGTAGGATTAACATATTGATTCTTTATAGTGGTTATTTGAAAAAATTATTTGTGGTTACTGTTATGTATGTAGAGAAGCAAGTTATTGAAAAAACCTCGTTAAGAGGGTTAAGTGTGTTAGTTATCGAAAGTAAGCGAGATGAGCGCGACTTATTGACTTATATTCTAGAATCGCATGGCGCCGCTGTTACATCATCCGCTTCAGTTAATAACGCCGTAGCCGAACTGGTGTATCATCCTCCTGATGTTGTATTTGCCAGCGTTCAAGCACTTCAACAGTGTGACATAGCTGAAAAAATAAACGTTTGTGCGAGTAAAGCTAGTAAGGAAATTTTTATAATTGGTGTAGTTGAGTCTAAACGCAATATCTACCCGCTCATGGCTGAAGATTTAAATTGTCATGCTTGTATATGCAAGCCATTGGATATGACTGAAGTAGTAGATTTAGTTAGTACTTTAGCTGGAAGATTTGAGCAGAATTATTGCTTCATGATGTGATTAGGAGTCGGTTTAAATTAACAATATACTAAGAACGGTTTAGAAATGTCATTAGTCGCGTAGCGTAATGCGGAGCATTTGCCGCAGGCTAGAATCTCTAAGATGCTTCACTGCACTGCGTTTCGTTCAGCATGACAAAGTTTATATTTAACCCGTTTGCAGTATACAAAAATAGCGAGTCTTTGTAACAAGACTCGCTTTATGTTAATTAAAATTTATATTAAGTTTTGTTAAGACATGTTAAGAAAAAGCAACTAGATGTCTTTTTCGCTTAACTCGCGGGTCATGTAATCGAAAGGTTCATCGATAAAGCTGGTATTGGTGACACCAGAGGAAGCAGCTTGTTCTTTAACGATATCTTTCATAATTTGGATACCGCGAACTGTTGGACCGATGGGTACACCTAACGAGTTGTAAGTTTCGCGTAAACCTTGGAGAACACGCTCATCGAGTACATCCATGCTGCCTGCTACAAGTGCATAAGTTGCATAGCGCAAGTAGTAGTCCATATCGCGTAAGCAAGCTGCGTAGCGACGAGTTGTGTAAGCGTTTCCACCTGGACGAATTAACTCAGGTTGTTCGTCGAACAAAGCTGAACCTGCTTGCTTAACGATACCTGCTGCGTTGGAATTTATTGCTGCTGCTGCTTTAATGCGTGCGGTACCGCTTTCAAAGTAGCCTTTGAGATTGTCAATTGCAATCCGGTCAAAGTAACGTCCAGCAACGTCATAATTCTTAATTAAACTTGTAACAGCGTCGCGCATACCTTTATCTCCCAATCATTCCTGTTAACGGTTTGATATTAATTTGGCTGTTTCGTTATGCAATAAATGCATGAGAATAGCAATTGTGTTGCCTTCATACCTCTACAATAATATTTCGGCGCCGCAACTCGCACTCTCATAAAGGATTTTATGTCAAAGTTGCCTGTAAGAAAATCTACTTTGTAGTTTTGTATCGTTATGAACAGGTAAAGGTTAATATAACCTTTAAAGTGGAAATTCTGTATCAAAGAATACAAAATTCTGGTCAACCTCTTCTTACGATAATCCAGGTGTGCAAAAATTTGGTGAGTGCCAAGCAGGGTCAGCTATTGCTTTGGGCTTTATGAATTGACTGTGAAGTAATTAGGCAGATAAGGAGTAACCATGACAACCCCACAAGAAGTCCTGAAGTTGGTTAAAGACAACAACATTCAGATGATTGACCTGAAATTCATCGACATGTTGGGAACTTGGCAGCACTTAACGGTGTACCAAAATCAAATCGATGAAAGCAGCTTCACCGAAGGTGTACCTTTTGACGGTTCGAGTATTCGGGGTTGGAAAGGAATTGAAGCTAGTGACATGTCGATGGTTCTCGACCCAGATACAGCATGGATAGACCCATTCATGCAAGAGCCAACGCTCTCAATAGTTTGTAGCATTATTGAGCCTCGTACTGGTGAACCTTACGACCGTTGTCCTCGTCAAATTGCTCAACGCGCGGTAGATTCTGTAATTGCTAGTGGTGTTGGCGATACAGTATTTTTTGGGCCAGAAGCAGAATTTTTCATTTTTGATGATGTTCGCTTCGACCAAAATTCCAGTTCAGGTTACTACTATGTAGACTCTATCGAAGGTAAATGGAACTCAGGTAGAACCGAAGCAGGTGGTAACTTAGGTTACAAACCCCGCTTCAAAGAAGGTTATTTTCCAGTAGCTCCTACCGATACTTTCCAAGATATGCGGACAGAGATGCTGTTAACAATGGCGAAGTTAGGTGTCCCCATTGAAAAACATCACCACGAAGTAGCTACTGGTGGTCAGTGCGAACTAGGTTTCAAGTTTGGTAAATTAATCCAAGCTGCTGACTGGTTGATGACTTATAAATATGTCATCAAGAACGTGGCTAAAAAGTATGGTAGAACCGTAACCTTTATGCCCAAGCCAGTATTTGGTGATAATGGTTCAGGTATGCACTGTCACCAGTCGATTTGGAAAGATGGTCAACCATTATTTGCTGGCGATAAATATGCTGGTTTAAGTGAAACTGCTTTACATTATATTGGCGGTTTGCTCAAGCACGCACCTGCTGTATTAGCAATAACTAACCCTACCACTAACTCATACAAACGCTTAGTTCCTGGTTATGAGGCGCCTGTAAACTTAGCATACTCGCAAGGTAACCGTTCAGCTTCTATTCGTATTCCATTATCTGGCACCAATCCCAAAGCAAAACGCTTAGAATTCCGTTGTCCAGATGCGACCTCCAACCCATACTTAGCATTTGCAGCAATGCTATGTGCAGGTTTAGACGGTATCAAGAATAAAATAGATCCAGGCGAACCTTTAGATAAAAACATCTACGAATTATCACCAGAAGAACTAGCAAAAGTTCCTTCAACCCCAGGTTCACTAGACGCAGCACTAGAAGCACTAGAAAAAGATCATGCTTTCTTAACAGCGGGTGGTGTGTTTAGCGAAGACTTTATCCAAAACTGGATAGCTTACAAAATAGATAACGAAGTCAACCCTATGCGTTTGCGTCCTCACCCCCATGAGTTCGCACTCTACTACGACTGCTAGTCCTTTCCAATTGTAAGGTGGGCACTGCCCACCATACCAAAAACAAAGCCACCTCTAAAGGGTGGCTTTTTTCTTGACTATCGTACAAATCCTTTCAATTCATCGAAGTGCTATCAAAAGCCGCACGCTTACTAGGGTCAATTTTACCTTGCAAGGGATTCCAATAATCAGAAACTTCTCCAGTCAAACCAATCTCCTCACCAGTACGTCCCAACATTGACTGCTGACGATTTTTAACGATGTGGTAGTGACGTTGCATTAACGCGCGTGCTTTATCTTGTGTAGACATAATAAACTTCTCCCTATGAACTCTTAGTTATTTCTTCTTTTGTCTGAACTAATCATATCGCATTTAATTCTGTAACGTATGTTACCATATGATACCGTTTATTAAAACTTTATAATTTCTTAATAATTATAATTAGAATGATTCTCAAGAAATATCTCTAAGGATTTAAGACTTCAGAACGGTAAACCCTACTCTAGGCTCATCAAATATTCGTTACAATTACTTAAAGTAAATATACAAAAAGTAATAAAAATCGAGTTGTTCTCATGTCAGACACTTTAACGAAGCTAACTTATCAGAGTTTTCAGCAGGGTAAAAATTACTTTGGTTTAGCGCACAAAATCATTAGCACACGCTTAATGAACTTGATATCACCGACTGAGAATAAAACAACACCAATTCCAACTGGGGTTATACCAAAAATTCAAGAAAGATTAAATAATCTACTTGAAGTTGACTGGCAAGACTCGCAACGCGGTATTTATTCAGAAAGTCTGCTATTCGATAACTCCTGGGAAGACTTCTTCAAGTACTATCCAATGATGTGGTTTGACATGCCGCAAATTTGGGAACGTGCCAAAAACAAAAAGTACCAAGATTTTTCTTCAGGTATTAATACTGAAGGCTACCCTAGCTACTACGTGCAAAACTTCCACCATCAGACAGATGGCTACTTGAGCGAATTGTCTGCCAATATGTATGACTTACAAGTAGAGATATTGTTTGGTGGTTCAGCAGATGCAATGCGTCGTAGAATTTTGGCGCCATTAAAAGAGAACTTAAACTTTTTTGCAGAAGTACCACCATCACAAAGACGGGTATTAGACGTAGCATGTGGTACAGGTCGTACCCTAAAAGCAATTCGTAGCACACTACCTCATGCATCGCTCTACGGTACAGACTTATCACCAGCTTATTTACGCAAAGCAAACGAACTACTATCTCAAATTCCTGGAGAAGTACCGCAACTACTGCAAGCAAACAGCGAAGAATTACCATATTTAGATAACTACTTCCACGCAGTCACTTCGGTATTCTTATTCCACGAACTACCAGGAGTCGCGCGGCAAAACGTTATTAACGAATGCTTCCGTGTCGTCAAACCCGGTGGAACATTTATTATCTGCGACTCCATCCAGGTAAGTGACTCACCTGAACTCGAACCAATAATGCACAACTTCTACGAAACCTTCCACGAACCATATTATCGCCACTACATGACCGATGATTTGGTAGAGCGCTTACAGAAAGCAGGTTTTGAAAACATAGACACACAAGTACACTTCATGAGCAAATACCTAATAGCTCACAAACCTGTTTAATTAGTGTTGAGTGCTGAGTGTTGAGTGCTGAGTGCTGAGTGTTGAGTGCTGAGTGTTGAGTATAATATTGTGGAGCGGGCATCCCTGCCCGCCTTTAATTTGCTAATAACACAAAAAAATTTTCCGAAAACCAAAAAATACACTTGAAGTTAATAAAATAGTAAATCCCAAATATAAAGATTTATGATGATTCTCTCATTATAAATCTTTATTGCTGTAAAAACCTAAAAATGCTAGATTAACAAAGCTGAAACAATTTATCTGTAACAAGTACAAGTATAAATAAAATAAAAAAGTTAAGTAGATAAAATTATGAGAAGCGTATATAGCTTAAGTAACAACGAATTCGCCAAAAAATTAACCGCAGAAGAGCGCCAAGTACGTTTGAACAAAGCCTCTAAAGAGTATATGCGAGGCAGAATATCAAAACAAGAGTTTCACCAAGCAGAACGAGACTACGGTACAGATTATACGCTTGTAACATTTGGTTTAGCCAAACAGCGAAGTGTAATACCGCGTTTTATAAAAAAACTAACATCAATTTTTAGCAGTAAATAGTCCTAGGGAAGCAAAGGATGCATATGATGTGCTTTTGCAACGAGCATAGCAGTAGAAAGACGACCAGAAATAGCAACCAACAGGTTTTTAACTGCACTTGAATCAAAAGCAGTAACATAATTACTATACAAGCACATAACCCCAAGACAATCGCCCGTATCGCCAATAATGGGAACTGTAATTAATGATTTATACGGGAAACGGCGCCGTTTAGCCTTATCAAAAAAGATATATTCGGGGTTATCTGCTTGTAACTCTCCATTTTTTCTCGATAAATGCACAACATAGCTTTTTTTATCTAAAAAAGTCAGACCAGCAATACCACGTTTAGCATTAGAGCCATTTCCAATATAAAAACGTGCTTTATCAGGACTTTCATTTGGATATTCCAGGAAAAACCAAGTAGTAAGATAATCAGGGTCAGTAACATCAGGAGCATATACAGCAATACCGCAACCGTCTAAAAGTTGGAGAAATTCAAGTGTTTGCTCTAAAAATTCATCGAAAAAACGTTGTAGAGCTAGACTAGCATCAGGCGCCTCACATAACTTAGGCAACAAATACCATAGAGTTTCATCAAGCGAATGAAGTTTTACAGATATTTGATGTGCAGCATGATAACGCTGTATAACCAATAAACAAGGAAAAACTACAAAAAATACACATAATATTGCAACCCACAAGCGAACAGTTATGGATATATTAAGAAAAGGCGAAGCATATTTAAGAGCATCATGAGCTGTATTTCCAATAATGCCCTGAAAAGCAAAAGCAATTAAAGTACCTATCGATGCGATAGATATTTTTAACCAACTTGGAATTTTGGGTAGATTTAATGCCATAACGACCTGTCATAGTTGGCAGCGTGACATAATACCATCGATGTAGGTATCAATACTATACTAACAACCTCTAGATAAATTTACCTGTACATATATAAATGTTGTTGCCATATATGTTATGTGACACAAGAATGAAAACCACTGTTTAATTGATTTCTTACCGAATACCTGTGTTGCATCAATTATTTTTAGCAGTATTTACACGTATGTAAATATTGTAAGAATAATCTTAAAAGTTACGCCAGCAAAATTTATAACTAAATAACTAACTACCAATTAAAAATATTTTATACAATGTAATTAGTGGTTCACGTCATTGATTTTGGAGAGTTAAGAGGAATGAACCACAAAGGACACAAAGGACACAAAGAAAGAAGAAAGAAGAGAGAACTCCCCAAAACTTTGGACACAGAGCAAAGCGTGGAGGTTAGGCGCCTCCGACTTAAGATTACTAAGAACAGGTTAAATAATTACCATATAAACTGCATATCTAAAACAAAACCTGGTAGCACGTCTTCTCCTGATTTTGCTTAGACACCACTTCAGGCGCCGAGTTTGCGAATAGCAAAATTCATCATACTTATTTGCTTTTCATGAAACGAAGGAGGCATCAAGCTATGAACTGTATGGTCGAGTCCATCATGCATAACATCGGTTGTTAGCGCAGAATGGTCTAAACCTAAAGTATGCCCAATTTCATGAGCAATAGCGTTAGCAATTAAGTTAGATAATTGATTAGTATCTAAGTTGGCTTTAGAAGAAGCATAAAAAACTTGGTCAATACGAATAATTGCACGGTCTGTAACTACTCCTTGTTTAAAAGTAGCTATACCAAGATAGTCAACAGGTTGGTCGTCAGCAAATATATAGACGTGAGTAAAGTCTTCCCCCCACTGTTTAGGGTCGGGTGGATCTGAAGTCAAAAATACATTCACGCTTCTAAATGCGCCGTAAACTTTGGAAAAAGCATCAAAAAGAATATTACTGACAGCTTCTCTATTTTCTTCAGCAACATCCATTCCAGATATATCTACCCAGATACAACGGCGAAACTCGCTATCTTGCTCTCTAAGGTTTTGTCCACAAAAAGAGCAAAATTCCCATTCTCTGTGAATGCGTGAACGGCATCCAGGACAGCGAAGTTTAGGTGCCCTAGTCAGATCGATGCGTTCCCAAATAGGTAATTTTGATTTACGAGAAGGTCTGGTTAAATCTAAGCGCTCATACAATGACATTGGTTTATATTTCGTTTACCTTTATCGTAATATTTTTTTTGCTTTGGCTAACTTAACCCAATTTGGATATTCAGCCATCAGTAAATCATAAAGTTGTTGATCTGCTATAGTTTCTGGGTCTTCTACACTAAAAAAATCTGCATTATCAAGAAAGCGGTCGTTCATTTCATCCAGTTGCTCTAGAAAACTGAAGTCACTTGCTATTAATTGAGATAACCACCCCAAAATACCTTCTCCTTTAACATCCTTCCGTGACTTACCAATTGCCATAAATTGCCAAAAAATAGGCTGATGTGAGGACTATTTTAGAATTTTTTCTGTTTCCAACTGGTCATGAGTGGCGCCATCTGTAACAAACATTACATAAACAGGTTGATTTGAAGCAAAATGTTTATTTATCATTTTCTGCCACCCCTTAAAATAATACTCTTTAATCATCTTCATTGCTTTACCATAATAGGTACCACCTTCTAAAGGATATTTCTGAAGAACATTTTGAATAAAATCTTTAAAGTTATCAATATTCATTTCACCAACATGATGAGCGTCAGCCCCGAAAAGGAATATGTCAATAGAGGCATTATCATCAAATCGACATCCTAATGCAAGAATTTTTTCTGCAAAAATTTGTATTTTACCTGAACTGTATAGCCAAGACATCGAGCCAGAAATATCAAGGCAAAGTGCAACTTTTGCTTTATGATTTGTTAAATTAACTTTTTGAAGTGATATATCGGCTTTTTTAACAAGATTAAAAATATGTGGCGCTTTTTCTTCAAGTTTTTTATCTAAAGATATGGCTATTTGAGGCTTGTTGTCTTGAATATTTTCTAGTTTTTTTTCTCTAGCACTAGCATCTTCTTCATGCCTGGAATTATTAATAAACTTATCTACAAAAGTTTTTAATCCAGTATTATAACCTTCTCCTACCGCTTGAAATCTCCATTCATCTTCCTTTTTATACAATCTTCCAAACTCTACAGCGGTTTCTTGGGAAAAAGCTTCTTTCAAATTATATCGAGCAATTGACCTTTTATTTTCATAATTATAAATTTTGATGTAAGGGTTTTTAATTTGGCTAAAATTTTGCTCAGTTTCCTGAGCTTCATGAATAGTGACAACAAAGACGATTTCCTGAATAACTGGGTTTACTTTTGCCAAATCAACATATATTGTTTCATCATCCCCATTTCCTTCTCCTGTTCTGTTATCTCCTGTATGTTTGAGGGCGCCATCAAAAGATTGAAGATTATTGTAAAATACAAAGTAGTTATCATTTGGAACTTTGCCACTGGCGCTTAACATAAATACAGAAGCGTCAACATCATAACTTTGCCCATTTTTACTAACTTGCCAACCTAAACCAATAGCAACTTTTTTTAAATCTGGCGCTTCCTTAGAAAGATTAAATCTACTACCTTTAGTTAATTCTATTTCCATTTTATATATCTCCCTGAATTAAATCATACTAAGGAATGAGTAATTTAATTAGAAAGGGGTATACACATTTGTTACCCCTGCTAGATTAAATTGCTTCTAGATTGTTTATGATGATACTAAGCAGCGTAGCGGTCTACAAAATTTTGAAGACCTGATTTGTAACCTGTTCCGACAGCTTGGAATCTCCATTCGCCATCTTTTCGATAAAGTTTGCCAAATTCAATTGCAGTTTCTATAGAAGCATCTTCTTCCAACTCATATTTAGCAAATTGTTTTTCTGTAATATTGTCATAAATTCTAATATAAGAATTTCTAACTTGCCCAAAATTCTGCTTTCTTTGCTCTGCTTCGTGAATAGTGACAACAAAAAGTATTTCTTGAACTGAAGCATCAACCTTGTCTAAATCAACAGAAATTGTTTCATCGTCTCCTGCACCCTCTCCGGTTCTACTATCTCCTTCGTGTTTTACAGACCCGTCTGGGGATGATACATTGTTATAAAATACAAAATATTTTTCGTTAACAATTTTTCCATTTGCTGCCAACATAAATACAGAAGCATCTAAATCAAAAGCTGCACCTGTATCTGTAGCGTTAATATCCCAACCTAAACCAATACCTGCTTTTTTTAAGCTAGGTGCTTCTTTAGATAAATTAATTCTTTCACCTTTGCTTAAGTTAATTGACATGATAGTTACCTCTTGAGAATAAATATTTTACAGATTGCTTTGAGTTGATTCTAAAATTAATTTGACCGCATTTATATGCCAATGCATTATTATGCGTAAGATTGCACGAGTCCTTCTAAACCGACAACGTTAACACCACTACCAACGGCTGCCATTTTCCATTCATTGTTGTGATTGTAAATTTCAGCCATGACCATTCCGGTCATTCCTTGATACTCAGAACCAGAGAGATTGTATTTTGCAAGCTCTTTATTATTAGCTGTATTAACTAAACGCACAAAGGCATTTTTTACTTGTGTAAAGTCTTGCTTACGCTCGATACAATCGTAAATATTAACCGTGAAAACAAGTTTGCTAATATCATTAGGTATGCGAGATAAGTCTACAATAACTTGCTCATCATCACCATCTCCAGCACCCGTAAGATTATCGCCTAGATGGGTAAGCTGCATCTCTGATTTTGCCATTGCTATCTAAACAAATTACTGAGGCATCTAAATCACAATCATTAGTTTTACTGAAAGCCCCAAATATACCACCACCAGCACGCTTTGCGACATCCCAACCCAGACCACACATGATTTTTGTTAGTCCAGGCGCCTCTTTAGAGAGAGATATGCGTTGCCCTTTTTGTAAATTGATTGCCATGTAGATTACTTTCTAAAATTCATTTAGGGTTGGCTCTGATTTTTGTACCTTATTAATATTGATTACTTTTGGTGTAGATAAATTACTATTGTCTATTTTTGTAATCACACACCATTTACCAATTTCTTCAGATATTAATGGTACTTCTATATGGTCTCCAGCATCGGTTTTGACGGTAACTTTGCCGTCATATTTCGCAAAACTATCACCCGCTGATAAAAAACCGAGAAATCGAAAGATATTTGTAGCAATTAGCACATAGTCTACATGAGATAAAGTTGCTATTTTAATATTTTCTTGATTGTTACCAGGTGTATTACCAACACCAGCATCTTTATCTAATAAGATACAAGGCGCTTGATTCAAACTACCTTTATTTATATATGAAACATGCCCAAATGTTCCATTCTTCAATTTGTAAAAGGCATGAAGGTCTAAATCAACAGATTTTGTCCAACTTAGTTTGATATCAACATTGGTAAATTTTTTAGAGAGTTCTATGGAATCTCCCTTTTTTTTGAGAATAATCATATTTGTATGAAACTAGCTATATCTGTCTAGTAAAGCTTGTAAGCCACCTTGATATCCTGCTCCTACAGCGTTGAGGCGCCACTCACCATCTTTACGATAAATTTCAGCCATAATTAACGCTGTCTCTATCGAGTAATCTTCAACAAGGTCGTAGCGAATTACTTCTTGTTTAGTCTCAGCATTAACAACACGGACAAAAGCATTTCGTACTTGTCCAAAATTCTGAGCGCGCTTTTGCGCTTCATGAATGGTTACAGTTACAACTATTTTTTGAACGTCGGCTGGCACTTTTTTGAGATGAACTTTAATTACTTCATCATCTCCATCACCTATACCTGTGAGATTATCTCCCATGTGCTGAAGTGATTTATCAGGGTCGGGACTTGTAAGATTATTGTAAAAAATGAAATGGTTATCAGAAATAAGTTTTTCGCCTTCTCCTAACATGAATATAGATGAGTCCAAATCAAAGTCGTAACCTGTATCTGTAGCTTTGATGTCCCATCCAAGCCCAATAAAAACCTCTGTTAGACCAGGTGCGACTTTTTCAAGTGATACTCTTTGCCCTTTTGCCAGCGAAACTGCCATTATTTATCCTTATGTTTACAATAAGTTTAGGACACACGAAATTAGCAAGCCTTTTCAAACTTGTTAAATTCATACTATTGAGAATATAGGCACAAACAAAAATTAATTAGCGACAGCCAATTACTTTCGAGTTGATTACTAGATAACGAGCAGTTCAATTCAACAATTGCTGGGTGTGGCTAACTATGTCACTTATCTTAGTAATCTAAAATTAACAGTGTAATCAGTAATAATACTTAAAAGTACAACTTTAAGTATTCTTACAAAGGCGGAAATTAAATTTTTTAAAAGTATTATAAGCGAGTGTAGCGAAAAATCTTGGTTAAATCTGAGTTCTTTAAGATGCTAACCTTGAGAAAACTCTGTTTATGTAACGAGCGCATGGCATCATTCTTCATGATAAGGATTCTCCCATACAGCCCCTATTTTTAAGCTAAATTTGGGGAATTAATAAAGAGGAAAATAAATATCTTTTGTAAAGGTGCTGAGTGTATGGTGGGCAGTGCCCACCTTACTAGTTAGATGTAAGTGGTTCAGAAGAAAGTTGGTTAAAGGCGCCGATAGTACGAGGCAGATTTATACTAAGGGCCAATATAATAGTTAGCATGTATGATACAAGACCAAGCCATAATACATGATTATTATGGGAATGCCAAGCGGTAAATGCTAGAGGAAGGAAACCTAAGAAGAAGGCAATTAAAACAGCGTTGCGTAAAGTGGCGCCTTCTTTCAAGCCAATGAAATATCCTTCTAACATAAAAGCAATAGATGTAAACCCTAATAAAGGCAGTAACCAAATAGTGTAAGTATTAATGTGTTGGCTAACTTCGGTGTGATTTGTTAATAGTCCAAATATTTTATCAGGGAATATTACCGATACAATTGCAATTACAAAAGCTATTAACAAACTAGTCATTACAGAAACAGTCAACAAAGGTAATAGCTTTTGTGTATCGCCTTTGCCTTTGAAGTTACCAGTTAATGTTTGAGCCGTCATTCCTACACCTTGAATGGTAAACTGGCTCAATAAAGCGATTTGGAGAATCAAACCATTTTCTGCTAAAACACTTGTTCCCATTGCTGCACTTATATTAGTAAAAATTGCATAAGCAGAAATCAAAGTCAAGAAACGAATCAAAATATTACTCTTGAGTACGACTGTATCTTTAAGTGCGGCCCAATCAAAAACTTCTTTTACAGCATTTGGTAATATCTGCCATTGAATAGTAAAGCATAAACAAATCAAAGCAGTTATCAACGCTAAATACTGACTCGCTGCTGTCGCAAGTCCGGCGCCCATACTTTCCCAACCGAACTTATTAATCATTAAATAATCTAGGGCAACATTCGAGCCATTACCAATAATAGACATAAACAGCACAATGCCATTCATCTCACGTCCCAAAAACCAACCAATGAGAACAAAATTTAGTAAAACAGCAGGCGCCCCCCAAATGCGCGCGCAAAAATAATCAACTCCCGACGCTTCAATTTCTGGAGAACCGCTCAAAATAGCAAAACCCAACTTTTGTAAAGGATATTGCAGTAATACAATAAGCACACCTATTGTCAACGCTACCAAACCGCTTCGCAAAAGAGCAAGTAACACACCCTTAGAGTCATCAAGCCCTACAGCTTGGGCAGTTAGTGCGTTAGTGCTAGTACGGAGAAACTTCAATACGCGGTAAAGATAGTCAAACAAGATAGTAGCTAGAACCACTCCAGCCAAGTGACGAATATCAGCCAAGTGTCCCAAAAAGGCAATATCAACAATACCAGCTAGCGGTACCATCATATTCGACAGTGCGCTAACGCTGGCAAGCCGATAAAAACGAGGCAAAAAACTATACTGTACTGGGAGCGTAAACGCCATATCATCAAAAGCCTCAAAAATAGGACTTAGTTTAAATTTCTTTAACATTAAACCCTTTTCGCCTAACTTTCTAGCAACTACTGAACTTTTGATCCTCAGTTTGAAGTGAACAGTGTTAAATGTAATTTAAAATACATTTTGACTACATGTGCTATATATTACTTTAATATCTTGAGTGTTAGAAGAATATTGGGACGGGCAGGGATGCCCGTTCCACAAGAGAAGAGATTTAATCAAAAATTTTTTAGCAGCGTCTTAGTTGTGTCATTGTTACTACCATTTCATCTACAGCTTGGCGTAAAACTCTGGCGGGTTGTTCGGTTTGGTTTACTATTACGCTGAATACTAAGGGTTCGTAGTTGACTGTGGTTATATAGCCAGACAGGGAAACAACACCTCCTACCGTTCCAGTTTTTGCTACAACTATACCTTCTGCGGGTGTACCGCGAAATCTGTTTTTGAGAGTGCCTGTTCTACCTGCTATAGGTAATGACGCGCGGAATATTGATGCAGTCGGCACCTTTGCCATTCCCTGTAATACTTGTACTAATGCTTCGGGACTAATTAAGTTTTTACGCGATAAACCTGAACCATCAACGATGAAGTAACTTGTGGGGTTAACTCGAAGTTGCGTTAAGGTTGTTTTGAGAACCTCTAACCCTAAAGCTGATGTAGTTTGTCCTGGTTTTCGAGTTTGTCTAACAGCTAATGCATTCAATAAAGACTCTGCATATAAATTATTACTGTCTACATTTGTTTTTGCTGCTAACTCTCCTAAAGTCGGTGACTGAATAGCTGCAACTTCGGTAGTTGTGGCGCCAGTTGCTTCTACTGCTGTTTCATTTAAAGTAATACCTTCCGAAGCCAAAGCTGTACGAAACCGACGCAAAAAGAAGAAATTAGGGTCAACGACTGGTAATGTTACAGCAAATGGGCTAGCATTGGCTGCAAGTTGTCCTTGAATTCTTAGTACATTCCCCGATAAGTCGCGCGTTACACTCAAATCTGTTGGTTGGTCGTTTGCTGCTGTTGCAGACAAGTTAAGTAGTCGCCATATCCTTGCCTCGTTTGGCTCTGCCCAATTAATTTGTAATGGTCTACCTACAGCTTGCGGTGCCAACCTAATAGTAAATGCATTTTCATTCACTACAAAACTACCAAAAGCGGCGCCGTAGTCTGACTGTATATCTTCCCATTGCCAGCTAGGTACTACAACATCACCCTGAACAAAACTATCATCAGCAATTAATTTATTAATTCTAGTAATACCTTTAGCTTTAAGTTGTTTTGCCAACGCAGTTAACTGTGTATCAGTAATACTTGGGTCTCCTCTACCCACAACTCGCAATACTCCATTCGCTTCTTGGTAAACTGAAGTGCGAATTCTAAAATTGGCGCCTAACTGTTGTAAAGCTGCTGCGGTAGTTAGTAATTTAGTATTAGAAGCCGGAGTAAATAATTTGTTCGCATCACGGTTATATAACGTTTGCCCATTCAAATTTTGCACTAATAAACCCCACCGCACCCTATTGAATAATGGACGGTTGATAACAGTATCAAGATTAGATGCAAGTTGCGCTGGACAAATAGTTCTAGGGGTTGGAGTTGGAGTTGGTGTTTGCGCTTGGGCAACAGGAACAGTATTTAATTGGGCGCCGAGTAATAATAGAAAGACAGTACGAACACAAGAAGCCATAAAAATTACTTAAGAATAAAATATATTTAACAATCAGTAAAACAACGCAGACGCACAAAGTCGCCCCAATGTTTCTTTTGGGACATTGAATGGCGCCTTAAGTCTACTGGTTATATTTATCACGAAAACCCTAAAATGAGAACATTTTCGTGTATTTACGAAAAATCACGCTCGGTAGTAACGCACTATCAACAATTTATAAATGCTAATTGAGTCTTGGTATTATAGTTCTACACTTACATGAGGATACATCTCATGTCTTCGGAAGGAACACCCAAGGGCAATAGAGCTCAGAATAAGCAATTCACGGATGCTATTCGTGAAATTGAAAAACTTATAGGGCGAAAACTTTCCAAACGTGAGGTTCGTCGTTTACACGATGCGATCAGTGGTCAGGATTATGGTTATCATGGAATTATAGAAGAAGGTCTAAAAGAGTTTGATAACTAAAATGATGGTGTATAAAAATGAACATTAATGAAGTCAAGTCAAGAATTAGTTTATTGTTGGGACAAAAAGCCTGGGGTGTCTCCTTGGGGGTTGGTAGTTTTCTGACTTTGGAGTTTGGTCAACCATTGTTAAATACTAATGGACATCAACAGGTTCATGGGGAATGGCATTTGTGGATTTATAATTGTGTATGGCGCCTAGAACAAGCAGGCAAAGTTTTAGCGGCTTCTGAAGATGAGCGAAGTAAAATAGAGTCAGCAATTGTGCGTTTAGAAGGGTTGTCGTTGCAGTCAATTGATATACAGCCTCCTATTTGGGATACGGTCTTTACCTTTGAAAATGAAGTTATATTAAGACTATTTTCAATTTATTCTGAAGATTATGAGCATTGGATGCTCTATACACCAGATGGAAATGTCCTTTCTCTTGGTCCAGGTAGTAATTGGTCTTATGATAATGAAGCTATACCTGCTTAATATTTAGGTTTATCAATTAATCGCTCGTTAAAGTAGAGTATGTGAGTATGTGAGGCACCTAAATTTATGAGTTCAGATGAGTTATTAAACCAAAATTTGCAACAAAAACACCAAATATTAAATAGTAACGATAAAGTAAGCAAAGCAAAACAGCAAAGTGAAGAATCAGAATCTTCTTCCAATCTTACAGAAGAGTTAAACGCCGTATATGCAGAAGAAGATAGTTATCTTGACCCGTTCCTTGTTAGTTTACAGGCTCTAATTCTACCAAAAGAAACATGGTAACAAGTATAACTTATATCTAGCACCCTACGTATAAATCAGTAATTTAAAATAAACATGTTTCTAATGTTGCTGATTAATTTAGTTGATTTTAATGAACAGTAGCTCTTAGCCTACAGGTTTTAACCCTAGGCGGGTATGAGTATAATCAGAGAATTGGTAAATAAAATTACATTTATAAATCTAGGTGCAAGATATAAGATAATTACCACAGAGGCGCAGAGGGCACAGAGATGTATACTCCACCTCTCTGTGTACTCCGTGTCTCTGTGGTAAAAAATTATGCTACATTTACCATTACTTGACCATCAACTACTTTAGTTGGAAACGCGCGAACGCTGATTGCTTCGTTATCTAAACATTGACCTGTAATTAAATTGAAGTTTTGTTTGTAGATGGGAGAAGCAACTTTTGGAACACCGTTACGGTCGCCAATAATTCCTCTAGATAAAACGTATGCTTTACTAAAGGGGTCGTAGTTGCAAATAGCATAAATTTCTTCGGTGTTTCCTATTCGGAATATCGCTATTTGTTTGCCTTTAAGTAATGCACATACTCCTGTATTCGGAATGATTTGTTCAAGAGAACAAACGGTTATCCATTGCGTTGTTTGTTGGTTTGATGCAGTTTGAAGCATAGGTTTACATATTGAGTATTGTTGATAAGATTGATCCCCCCCAACCCCCCCTTGATAAGGGGGGGCTAAAAAAATTATTTCTTGTTCCCCCCTTATTAAGGGGGGTTAGGGGGGATTAAATTAATACTGTTCTTTCTTCTTGACTGGCAGGGCGCCGTTGTTCTCTTTCTTCGACGTATACTAAATTGGGGTCAGTATCGTCGGTGTTAATAAAGTGACGGAAGCGTGCGATTTTTGCGGGGTCTTCAATAGTTGCTTTCCATTCACAAGCATAAGTTGATACATGATGCGCCATTTCTGACTCAAGTTCGGCACATATTCCCAAAGAGTCTTCGATAACTACCTCTTTGAGATATTCAATACCACCATCTAACTTATTAAACCAAGTGGCAGTACGTTCTAAACGGTTCGCTGTACGAATATAGAACATTAAGAAACGGTCTATATATTTAATTAAAGTTTCGTCGTCTAAGTCTGCTGCTAAAAGTTGAGCATGTTGTGGTTTCATACCACCGTTACCACATACATAAAGGTTCCAACCGTTTTCTGTGGCAATAACTCCAAAGTCTTTACTTTGTGCTTCTGCACATTCACGTGTACATCCAGAAACAGCACTCTTTAATTTGTGCGGCGCCCGCAATCCGCGATATCTTAATTCTAATTTAATCGACATCCCTACAGAATCTTGGACACCAAATCTACACCAAGTACTACCAACACAAGATTTTACGGTTCGTAATGCTTTACCATAAGCATGACCCGATTCAAAACCAGCATCTACTAAACGCTTCCAAATGTGGGGTAACTGGTCTACTCTGGCGCCGAACATATCTATACGCTGGGCACCTGTTATTTTGGTATATAATCCAAAATCTTTGGCTATTTGACCAATAGTGATTAAACCATCTGGTGTAATTTCTCCTCCTGGTATGCGAGGTATTACTGAATAAGAACCATCTTTTTGAATATTGGCAAGAAAAGCATCGTTAGTATCTTGCAGTCCCGTGTGAGGTGGGTTGAGAATATAATCATTCCAAGCGGAAGCTAAAATTGACGCAACGGCAGGTTTACAAATTTCGCATCCTTTACCTTTACCGTGGTTGTGTAATAATTCATCGAATGTGATAATTTTTTGACTACGAACAAGGTGATATAACTCTTGTCTAGAATATGCAAAGTGTTCGCACAAATGATTTTTTACTTCGACACCAGCTTTCTTTAATTCATCTTTAAGTAAATCTGTCACCAAAGGAACACATCCACCGCATCCTGTACCAGCTTGCGTACATTGCTTAACGGCGCCTATATCCATTAATTTTTGGTCGCGTATCGCACTGCAAATGGCGCCTTTACTAACGTTATTACACGAACAAATCTGGGCAGTATCAGGTAAACTCTCTACGCCAAATGAAGCTTTGCTAGCTGTACGCTGTGGCAATATTAAATCTTCAGGGTGCTGTGGTAGAGGTATTTGGTTCTGCACCATTTGATGTAGCATTCCATATGCAGAGCCATCACCAACTAAAATTCCACCTAGTAAATAAGTACTTTCCGAATTAATAACTAGCTTTTTATAAGTTCCCTCAACTGCGTTTTGAATAACTATTTCTTTTGAACCGGGTGTCTTCGCAAACGCATCACCAAACGAAGCTACATCTACACCTAGTAACTTTAACTTGGTTGACATGTCGGCGCCTGTGAAGAAGTTTTCACTGAAGTGAAAATCACGCAAATGGTCTGCTGCAACTTCCGCCATCTTATAACCAGGCGCCACTAAACCGTAAATTCTATTTTGGTGAAGCGCGCATTCACCAATAGCGTAAATATCATTATCAGAAGTTTGACAAAAATCATTAATAACAATTCCGCCACGTTCACCAAGTTGCAACTCACAACTTTTCGCTAACTCATCGCGCGGACGAATACCTGCTGAAAACACAATCATGTCAGTTTGCAACTCAGAACCATCGGCAAACAGCATTTTGTGAACTTTACCTTGTTCGCTGACAATTTCTGTAGTAGATTTGCTCGTATGAATGCTCACTCCCAAATCTTCAATGCGTTTTCGTAATACACTTCCACCACCATCATCAACTTGAACAGGCATCAAACGCGGCATAAATTCCACGACATGGGTTTGAACTCCAAGATTTTTTAAAGCATTCGCACACTCTAAACCGAGTAACCCACCACCAACAACTACCCCAACTTTGCAGTTTTTACCGTAGTTTGCAATTGCCTCTAAATCTTCAATAGTCCGATAAACGAACGTTCCTTCAGTATTCTGTCCTTTAATAGGAGGTACAAATGGATATGAACCAGTAGCGATAACTAATTTGTCGTAAGTTAAACTAACACCGTTCTGAGAAACAACTTGTTTATTCGCACGGTCTATAGAAACAACCTTGTCACCAATGTAAATCTTGACATTATTATCTTGATAAAAACCAGGTTCAACCAAAGTCAGGTCTGCTGCACTTTTACCAGAAAAAAAGCTGCTGAGGTTAACCCGGTCATAAGCAACGCGCGGTTCTTCGCAAAAAGTAATTAAATTCCAATTTGCACTGGCGCCATCATTAGACTCTATCATCCGTTCCAAAAACCTGTGACCGACCATGCCATTGCCAATCACAACTAAATTCTTACCCATACAGGAATTTACCTACGCTCTTGTTCGCTCCTACGTTAAGCGTAAAAAATTAGAAGCTTTAAATCGTAGCGTTTGATACCGAATCTTATTCTTAATCCGGATTATGCATGTGGACGATTCTATTTACACATCTACCAAAAGTTATATAATGAAATATTAATTTTTGTAACGAATCACGTAGGATAGGCGTCTCGCCTGTCCTACATATATACGGACAGGCAAGATGCCTATCCTACGGGGATTGAATTCATTTGCCGTGTAATATTTAAAAAAATATAATCACGTTTGTAGCATTGCGGCGCCTGGGTGAGCGAAGGTTATTAAAATAGGAGATAATATAAGCGCAGGACGGCGCCGAGGATTTCATGTTAAATGACTTGACAGTACAAAACTATCGCTGCTTCAAGGATTTACACATCAAGGATTTTGCGAGAGTAAATCTGCTGGTTGGCATGAATAACAGTGGAAAAACCAGCTTGCTAGAAGCTATATATTTATTAGTTAATCAAGATGATATTAACCGCTCTTTAATTGAATTACTTCAAAATCGCGCTGAGACTGATAAACTTCCTGGTCTTAGTGGAGATGGGAATCAATATCAATTATCTCAGTATTTAAGCGAGGAAGTTCGTAATTTATTTTACGGTTTTCAATCACATGGTAATCAAGATATCTTAATTAAGTCATCAAATCCCGATTTATCATTGAGTATACATAAGATAAATAATAAACATATATTTAATCAAGATGCGTTTGAAATTATTTGTTCCGACGGTTCTAATGCTCCAATTAAAATTAATCTACTAGCTGATGGAACAGTTGTTAAACACGATAATTTGCCTCTGCTGCCAAAGAAGCCAAGTTTATTATTGGCAAGCAGTAATCTAAATTATCAAAAATTATCTGAGCTATGGAACAGTATTTTACTTACACCGAAAGAAAATAAAGTTGTTTCAGCGCTGCAAATTTTAGAACCAGCAGTGAGAAGGGTTGGATTTACTAGTTACCCAAATTATCATTCCAGCATTCTTCTTAAACTAGATACTTATCCTCAGCCAATACCATTAATTAGTATGGGTGAAGGAATGCGCCGTATTCTGGCTATAGCAATGGCATCAGTAACAGTAGAAAATGGATTTTTACTAGTAGATGAAATCGAAACAGGTCTACATTATGAAGCCCAAAGTGAGATGTGGCACTTTATCCTTGAAATTGCTCAAGAGCTTGATATTCAAGTATTTGCAACTACTCATAGCTGGGACTGTATAGCATCTTTTCAGGAAGCATTAGCTCAATTAGAAGATGATTCCATTGGAAAATTATTCCGTTTAAGCCGTCAACATGAAAATATACGAGCGGTTGAATATAACAGCAATGAGTTATCAGTTGCTGTCCGGCAAAGTATAGAGGTGCGTTAATGCAACACGAATTATTGAGCATCTTTATTGGTTCGCCAATTTCTGTTGCATTATTTGCTTTGCCATTTCGTAATCCTGATTAATCAAATAGCAGAAGTGATAGTAAGAAGCTAAATAAAAATTACAGCCAAATTTTTCATAACGGTCAGCAACAGCCAAAAAACCGTATCTTGCACCCCGTTCATTTGTAAACCAATCTTCGTGAAAAGAATCATGTAAATATAGTGTTACTGTTTTTTCATCAGCACTAGGAGTCAAACGTATTAATGCAATATTGGGATGATGGGAACGGCTAACAGGTAAAAGTATATCAAAACCATTAAAATTGATAAAATCAGCTAAATCATCTTCAGTCATCTCAGAGTATGAAGGGTGTTCTTCTGGTAAAGAAATAAAATGCCGCCAACGCATCCAAAATTCGTGCTTGGCATCAAATCCAGGGTCAATATCCAACCGCCAATCATCTTCTTGAGAAAGGTCGTCAATTACTTGCTTTGGTAACTCTGCTAATTTCATTTTTCAATTACCTCAACAAATATCAATATTTTAACAAGTCCTTAGATAACGTATTTAAAATAGAAGAGAATAAAGGAGCAGCACTTGCATGGGTAGATTGATATCGTGTGCGGGAGCATAACCATAATAAAATCGTTGTAGAGACCGGGTTAATACGGTCTCTACGTGATGTCGTAATTATAGGTAATCAACCGGACATGATATGAAAGGACAGTTTCAAGCATTGCTAGGGCAGACAGTTACATCCCTTGCTAGAGTCGCATTAGCACAAAACAATAAGCTGTCACCCCTAATGGACACTCTTTTATTTACGTGCAGCAATAGTAGAAAGTTTGAATTACTGGTTAAGCAGGATACAGTAAAGTTTGAGGAACTATCCCTAACTAATGATTTATTTGCAAGCTTTGAGCTAGAACCAGGCGAACTATTAATTACCTGCCCCTCTAAAGAAATTGCTATAATAACGCAAACTATAGTGAGTTTGATAGAAATATGGGCAGGTAAAGGTGAAACAGAGTTTCTCGTTGCAATTAGCTTCTGGGGTCAGGATAAAAATCATATTATTTCAGTTTGTACAGAAGGAGACGAAGCTGAGTTAGTGAATCTTAAAGAACTGTGGCAACGAATTGATGAGATGATTTTCAGCTATGGGACTTTATCGCATCAGCTATACACAAGTCAAGCGTTCAACTAGAGACACAAATTTAATTATAATAAGAGATAAGAGTAAGTGTAAATTTATGGGAATTGAAGAATTATTACTACCATTACGAGAAGAAATATTAAATATTGCTGCTAAATATGGCGCCTATAACCTGCGAGTATTTGGTTCGGTAGCTAGAGGAGAAGCAAGAGAAGATAGTGATGTTGATTTTTTAGTGGAAATGGAGGATGGAAGAAATTTATTAGACAGGATTGGTTTAAAACAAGATTTAGAAGAATTATTACAACGTGAAGTTGACGTAGCAAAACCTAGTAATCTACATGAATTAATCAGGGATAAAGTTTTGCAGGAAGCTGTAATGTTATGAGAAATGAAAAGCGTTATTTAATGGATATTGCCGAATGTATTGAAAGAATAGAAGAATATACAGTCGGGGACAAAGAAGTTTTTGCTAGTACTAAAATGATTCAGGATGCGGTAGTTAGGAATTTTGAGATTATTGGCGAAGCAACTAAAAGGATTTCTCAGGAGTTACGGCAAAAATATCCTGATGTAAAATGGAAACAGATAGCAGGGTGAGCGAGATGTATTAATTCATGACTATGTACGGGTAGATTATAATGATGTTTGGGGAATCCTTGAACGTGATTTACCTACATTAAAAGAAAATATTCAAATGATTTTACAAGATTTAAGCGAGTAAGTTATTCTTTTTATTTATTGTTATTGTGTAGTAACATTCTTGATTTTGGGAGTCCTAATGGTTGTAAGCTTCATTAATATATAAACTTAGCACCATTAACGACGTAAAATTGCCACAAACTAAAAGGCTGCCTGCAAACAATATCCGTAAACTGGGTCACGAAAGATACCAGCTAGGAATGCTGCGTTACCTTCTAGCAGCAGGTGTTTTGATTGGGACATTTGTTTTGTTCATTATTATAGGCACTTCTTCATTAGGAGTTTTGCTAGCGGTAGGGGGATTAGCTGGCGCCTACTATTTATACCGCAGTGGGCAACACCTAATGAAACGAGCTTCGGATGCTCAACGTGGTGCCGAAGCAGAAAGCGAAGTAGCTGCTTTATTGCATCCTTTGGAACATAGAGGATGGCAAATTGAATACAACATAAGAATTAGGAAATGGGGAGATGCGGATGTGGTGTTGCGCTCTCCCAAAGGGAATTGGTACGTTGTCGATGTTAAGTCCCACGGTGGTACTAAAGTTTACGAAAATGGTCGTTTGCGAAAGCGCTATGGCAGAAATACTTATGATTTTACAGAAGGCGATTTAATTTATAAACTCAAAGGTCAAGCGAAAGAAGTGAGGAGTTTAAAAGGCGCGCGGTGGGTAACTGCACTATTGTGTTTTACAAAAGGTGATATTGAGATTCCTGCGAATAAAGTTGGTAGTGTATATATTGTGACTGCTCTTGGTTTAGTGAATACTTTGTTGCACTTAGATAGATAATCATACAAAGCATACTAATAAAATTTAAAATCCAAAAATTGTTCGCTATCAAGAATCAAACTTTTTCATATTATTGCAACAATTTTCATAATTTTGGGTGACAGTTTGGGTAAAGGGCTTATTTTCGCCACAAGCTTGTAAACAAAGTTATAAAGCTTTGGCATATAAAGGTTTGCTTCGCTTTACCGTCCTTGCGAGTCGTAAATTAATGCCAAGTTGTTGATCACTTTTGCAACATCCGGATGCTCTTCACCAAACAAGCGTTTATAAAGTTCTAAAGCTTGGATACATAAAGGTTCTGCTTCGCTATACCGTCCTTGCCAGTAGTACAGTCGAGCCAACTTGTTTATAGCGAGTGCGACATCAGAATGCTCTTCACCAAGCAAACGTTTATAAAGTTCTAAAGCTTGGATATATAAAGGTTCGGCTTCACTATATCGTTCTTGCCAGTAGTAAAGTTCAGCCAAGTTGTTTATAGCGAGTGCGACGTTAAGATGCTCTTCACCGAACAAGCGTTTATAAAGCTCTAAAGCTTGGATACATAAAGGTTCTGCTTCGCTATACCGTTCTTCTAAATAGTACATTTGAACAATGTTGTAGATAGCGAGTGCGACATTAGGATGCTCTTCACCGAGCAAGTTTTTATAAAGCTCTAAAGATTCGATATATAAAGGTTCGGCTTCGTTGTACCGTTCTTGAGAACAGTAAAGTTTAGCCAAGTTGTTAATTATTTGCGCGATGACATCGGGATGCTCTTCACTGAGCAAGCGTTTATAAAGTTCTAAAGCTTGGATATACAAAGGTTCGGCTTCATTGTACCGTTTCTGCGAGTGGTAAAGTCTAGCCAAGTTGTTGATGCTCTGTGCGACATTGGGATGCTCCAAACCTAGCAAACGTTTCCTTAGTTCTAAAGCTTGAATATATAAAGGTTCGGCTTCGCTGTACCGTCCTTGGGAACGATAAAATTCAGCCAAGTTATTGATACTGGTAGCGACATCGGGATGCTCCAAACCTAGCAAGTGTTTCCTTAGTTCTAAAGCTTGGATATATAAAGGTTCGGCTTCGCTATACCGTGCTTGGGAATGGTAAAGTTCAGCTAAGTTGTTGATACTGGTAGCGACATCGGGATGCTCAGAACCTAGTAAGCGTTTCCTTAGTTCTAAAGCTTGGATACATAGAGGTTCTGCTTCGTCATACCGTTTTTGCGAGTTGTAAAGTTCAGCCAAGTTGCTGATACTATGTGCAACATCGGGATGCTCTAAACCTAGCAAGCGTTTATGAAGTTCTAAAGCTTGAACATATAAAGGTTCGGCTTCGCTGTAGCAACCTTGCGAGTGGTAAAATGCAGCTAAGTTGTTGATGCTATGTGCAACATCGGGATGCTCCAAACCTAACAAATGTTTTCTTATTTCTAAAGCTTGGAGGTATAAAGGTTTTGCTTCGCTATACCGTCCTTGAGATTTGTAAAGATTAGCCAAGTTGCTGATGCTACATGCAGTATAGGGATGCTGTAGACCTAGCAAGCGTTTAGAAAGTTTCAAAGCTTGAAGATATAAAGGTTCCGCTTCTCTGTACCGTCCTTGTGATTGATAAAGTTCAGCTAAGTTGTTGATGCAGCGTGCAACATTGAGATGCTCGAAACCTAGTAAGCATTTATAAAGTTCTAAAGCTTGGATACATAAAGGTTCGGCTTCATTGTACCGTCCTTGGGAACGGTACAATGAAGCCAGGTTGCTAATGCTACGTGCAACATCACGATGCTCCCAACCCAGCAAGTGTTTAGAAAGCTCTAATGCTTCGATATATAAGGATTCGGCGTTGCTGTACCTACCTTGCAAGTAGTAAAGTGCAGCCAAGTTGTTGATGCTACGTGCAACATCACGATGCTCGTAACCAAACAAGCATTTAAAAAGTTCTAAAGCTTTGACATATAAAGGTTCCGCTTCATTATACCTTCCTTGAGAACGATAAAGTTCAGCCAAGTTGTTGATGCTAGCTGCGACATCACGATGCTCGGAACCTAAACGTGCTTGTGTTTTTAAAACGCATTGATTAGACCACGGTTCGGCTAATACGTATAAACCCTGCCCTTGATAAAATGCTCCTAAACTGTAAAAAACAAAGTATAAATCTTCATCGTCTACAACATCGAGAAGGTTTTCTGCAATCTCAGCTAAATGGGGAATAATAAATCTAAAATAGTTAATATACTTAAGGTTGAGATTTTGGGGTATTTCCTTTGCTATTGATAATATTGTCGTCACAAAAGATTGTTTCAAGTTCTCTTCATTTCCTAGTTGCATTTCTGGTTTATAATTGGAATTTTCTGCTAGCTGTTCAATCAAAAACTCCCTAACCAGTGGATGAATTTTATAGATTGCAATCGAATCATCTAAACGTTGAATCAAATGATATTTATAAAGCTGCTTTTTAGCTTCATTAACATCATCATCCACCCAATTCATCTTTTTACTTGCAGACTCTACAAGCTCCCAAGGAATCACATCGGGGGCAAATAAACTTAACAACTCGCCCACACGCTGTGTTAGTGCGTCCAGTTTTTGCCAGCTTAAATCAAATGCTGCTTTCACCCCTAACTTAGCTGTCATTTCGGTTGACTGTAATTCCTCTTCAGAAGGATTAATTGCCCGATTTTGCAGCCGTTTTGTTTTCAAAGCCTGCAACATTTTTGCCAAAGATAAATCAGGGTCTTCTGCCAAATATCGCCCAACTAATTCTAAACCCAAAGGTAAATAACCTAACCATTTGCATAAATCTTTCGCTGTTTGAGGTTTCTTTTGTATCCGCTTGTCTTCTTCCCCCAAAATTGTAGCTAGTTGTTGCAAAGCCTCCTCTGGTGACAGCACATTTAGAGATATCTCAACAAAATTACTGTCTAATCGTCGTATGCGTGTTGTAATTAACACCCGAAAGCGGTTGTCAACCCTTGGTAAACAAGAGCGGATATTCTTTAAATTGGTGACATCATCAAAGACAAGCAACACCAAACTGGATGGTGGCTGCCAATTTTGCCAACACCAAGTTACTTGTTCCGTCAACGAGAGTGGTTTTTCGTTTAACTTTTGCGGAACTGCTAAATTCATATTGAGTGAGACAAACTGCACAATCTCCGCTTCTAAATTTGCTTCTCTGGCATTTAACCAGCAAATACCACCAGGGTAATCAGCTTCATGTTCCTTTGCGTATTTAATTGCCAACTCGGTTTTTCCCACACCACCCATTCCCGCAACGGCTGAAATTGCTACGGTGCGGGGTTGTTGTAATTGTTCGTGAAGTTTGGTAAGTTCTTCTTCGCGTCCCACAAATTGGCGGGTGCCGCTATAAGGGATGAATTTTGGTGAGTTTATCGGCTTTTGAGTTTGGCTTTCTTGTAAAATTGAACGTAATAATTCCTTAATGGCTTCGGCGCCTATACCTTGATAAATACGGTCGCCAATATGAATATCTCTACCTTCAGTGATATTGACAATACTTTTACCTACTTGTATTTCACTCTGACCATTACGCACGGATATTATTTGCCGTAAGGTCTGTATATCACCCTCGGTTGCTTGGTGATTAGCAATACGGTCGAAAATAGCGTTTAAGTCATTATCAGAACTCATAGGCGCCAGGAAGCTAGTTATAATTGTTACTCTATACAAGCAGATGCTATGAAATTCCAAATTCCTGATTGATTTGTGAAGATGGTCTTTGTGTATAAAGGGCACAAGCGAAGAGAAATGAATCTAAAGAAAATACAGTTGAGGATTAGTCTAAATTGTTACATAGACTACAATTTCATAGTAAGCGAATTTTAGAAACACCCTTGTACAATAATTTGTGTTAACGAAAACTTGTATTTTCCACTAGGAGAGCAAAGTGCCAGATAGTATATTCGATGACATCAAGGTTATTGGTGAATCTGAAGACCCTGAATGGATAGCTACAAAGTTACAACAGATGAAAGACCCCGATATTAACTGCACCATTATCGAGGATGATAATCTGGAACAGGGTGACAAAGGCATTTTAGAGTTTTTAAACTTGGTGCAAGACCAGCCTTGGATGTACGCTACGCATAAATTTGGCTACATTGCTCCCCTGAAGGAAAGTTCGTTACAACCTCAACCTATCCAACACCCCAGTGTAATAACGGCTGACAAAACTCTCAAAAACAGCCGTATTAATATTCGTCTAGACCGTTTGTATATAGAAAAGTACCCTGGTGGAGGTACGCACAATGTCATGGTAACTTTTGCTGCTCGTAATCAAATAGCTGAAAGTCAGGAGTCTGTTAGCTTTAGCCAAACTTATCGTGTACAAGAGGGACAGTCAGCTGGTATTGCTGGTTTCCCTGTATTTATTGGTTTGAATGTAGGTTCTCAGGGAGTAGCTTTTGAATGTTCAACGGTGAATGTAAAAAATGAACAAGACCAAGCAATATTAATGGCTTTAGAGTCTTCACCTTTTCAAAGTGGACTCAAACTTTTAACAACTGCCCAACCTGCTATTGCTCCTTTTACAGAAATTACCTTGGGAGTAGTAAAGTTACTGGCTAAACGCAGTGAAAATGTAGCTGTACAAAAATTTTACCTAGGATTAGACTTTGAAAATTCGCCTCTGGGGTGTCGTTTAGCTGAAGGTAATTATATTGCAGTACAGGTTTCTGATGAAATCGCGATTGATTGGAAGCAATGGGTTTATGATTCGGGTGTGGGCGCCGTTGTAAATAGATTCAATAATTATACGCTGCCTTACAACTATGTAATTTTCCGCGTCAGTCGCTACGAAGAATAACGAATTTCATGGAGTAAAAATAAAATGAGCGATAAATTTATTAACGGTTATGCACTATTAATTGGTGTTGGTGAGTCAGCTTATAGTAAATTATCACTGCCAGTAACGGTAAAAGATACTCAAGCAATTTATGCGGCTTTAGTTGACCCGGAATTATGTGCTTATCCTGATGACAAAGAGCATATTCGGGTTTTGAATAACCAAGAAGCAACTAAAGCAGCAATTCTAGATGGCTTGAATTGGTTAAAAGCAAAAGTAGAATCTGACCCTAAAGCAACTGTATTTGTTTACTATTCAGGACACGGTTGGGTAGATAAAAATACAAAGCTGTATTATTTAGTTCAACATGATATTAAGCCAACTAAAATAGCGAGTTCTGCGCTATCAGCAGAAACTTTTACAAATGCATTACGGCAAATCCAAGCTGAACGTTTATTAGTTATAATTGATAGTTGCCATGCAGCGGGAATGGCGACTTCTAAAGAAGCAGATTTGGAACTCGAAGAAGAATTTGATGAATTTATTAGAGTTGCCCCATCTAAAGGTTTTATTGATGACTTAAAACAAGGCAAAGGTAGAGTTGTTTTTACTTCCTCAGAAGGTCAGCAAAAATCTTGGATAAAGGATGTATCAAGCAGCATCTACACCTATCATTTTCTTGAAGCTCTACAAGGTGCTGCTAATAAACCAGGTGATACAGAAGTCCGAGTTTCTAATTTAATGAATTATTTAGGAAAAGCAGTACCTGAAAGCGCGCGTCAATTGTGCAATGCAGAGCAAATTCCTCACTTTGACATAGACGCAGGAGATTTTGTAATTGCCAAGCTACGGGGTGGTAAAGGTTTACCCAGTAAAGGATGGGAAGAAGTTAAGCCAGATGCGACGCAAAAGATTAACAAAATTGCCGATGTCATAAATCAACATGGAAAATTCATCACTAACATCAATGAAGCCAAAAACTTCCACATTGGTGATGTTTACAACAAATAAATTGTATACATTAAAATATATACTGTAGAGACGCGAAATTTACCTGCGGTACACTCTGTGAACGCGTCTCTACACCGTCTGGATTTTACAAATGATTTAGGACTGCTATATATTGCGTATTTGGCAACTTTGAACTTAACTATTTAGCTACAATCAAACCAAGCCCAAATCAGTGTTAGTATTTTATGACTCTCAAAGAACTAGAAAATCAAATTCTCGCATTACCTGCAACCGAAAAAGCAGCAATTATCCAAAGACTAACTCAAAGTATCGAAATTGGCGCCAAAGGTATAACCAAAACTCCTGGTGTTTGCGGTGGAGAAGCTTGTATCGCTGGAACTCGCATAGCTGTTTGGCTTTTGGTTGAAGCGCGCCGTCTTGGCATCAGTGAAGCCCTACTGCTGCAAGACTATCCTCATATTAGTGCAGGTGATTTAGTTAATGCTTGGGCGTATGCGGATGCTTACCCAGAAGAAATTGAAGCAGTTATCCATGCTAATGAGGTTGCTTAATTAATGGCGCGTTTATATAGTGATGAGCAGTTTCCAAGGAAAGTAAGCGAACTGCTTCGGACAATGGGACATGATGTTTTAACAGTACAGGAAGCTGGAAATGCCAATTTAGGCATCCCGGATGAGGAGGTGTTAGCTTTCGCAGTCAATGACAACCGGGCTGTTATTACCCTTAACCGTGAAGATTTTATCCGACTGCATAGAGCAAACTCTGAACACGCGGGTATTATTGTTTGTACTAATGATGCTGACAGACCTCGAATGGCGACTCGGATTTGCGAAGCAATCGCACGGGAAGAACCGTTACCAGGTAAACTGATTCGTGTTGTACGTCCTTCTATTTAAAAAATGAAAAATGAAAAATGTAAATTGAAATTGACAAGTGCTTGGCGCCTAGCCTAAAGCCGTGTAAATACATAAATTGATTTTAATAAATAAAACATTAACTTTGGGCGAATCTACTAAGTCTGATAGTATACTAGTGCTAATAAAAAAATTATAGCCAGCACCGCTACCTGGAGGTACTTTTGAACGCAGCTAGCAAAGTAGACGCGATTCTCAACGCATGGTTAGACTATGTTGATTTGGACGATTTCAGTAACGCCAGAATTGAAGCAGGTAAGCAGGATATAGTCAAACAGGATGGTGTAAATATAATAGGCAATAATATATTGATTGACCAAGCTGTTTTTTTAGAATTACAGCAAAAAGTTACCAAAGCGCAGCAAAAACAGGAAACTGTATGGTCTTTGTCCTTTCCACAAGTTCAAGATGTAGACCAGGAAAGATCTTATTTTTGCCCTTTGTTTAGCTTGGATATTACTCCCATCCTTAGAGGAGAGTATAAAGGGCAAGGCTGGAATATTGACGAATTAAAACTCACTGAAGCAGGAGAAAACGTAGCCACCTTCCTGGGGCTAGATGATGAACAGCGCGAACTATTGATTACTCAAGATGGGTTGCGACGCTTTCTTGAAACAACTTTTGAGTTACAGTTTGGAACTTATGAAGAGTGGATGCGACAAGTTGCTGTACATCGTCGCTATAAGATTCAACGACAACCCTACTTGTTTGAGTTTACAGGAGCAATATATTCTAGGAATCTTAAGCAAGACTTGAAAGAAATAAAATCAGGCTCGAAGAACTGGTCGAAAGGACACCCAGCTTACGAATATTTATTCGGTACACCTCAGCCTCCAAAACACGAAGTCACTTACATGGGTGCTTTCCCAACCCATGCACCAACAAATTCGCAATTAACAGCAATAAAGCACGCTCAAAGTGAACCTATAACTGCTGTACAAGGACCGCCAGGTTCTGGGAAGACCACTCTTATACTTCATCTTATCGCCCAACAGGTAGCTCAACGCGCCCTTAGAGCAATTGAGAAAGATGAAGGTGGTAATAACCTGATTGTCATTAGTAGTACTAATAATAAGGCTGTTGATAATGTCATAGAAAAGCTAGATAAATGGTTAGCGGATAAATCTTTAAAACATGATTTCCTTTATTTAAAAGGAGGAAGTAAAGCGAATATTCAATCATCGGGGGGTGCTACAGAAAAAATACAAAAAGCAGTTGATTACTTACAAAAAAATAGTTTTGATGGCGCTATATATGATAATCTTAAGCAGCAAATAAAAAAAATTAAAGATAGTCTAGTAACTGAGGAGTCTAATTATTTAGAGCAGCGTCAGCAAAGAAGTTTATCAGAAGAAAGACAATCTCAACTTTTACAACAAACACAGACACTTCAAGATAATTTAGAAGAAGCACTATCAACCAAAACCCAATACGAGCTACGGTCAACGGAACTAGCAGAGTATGAGCAGCTACCAATAGAAGCTTATCGAAAAATAAATTTGCGCTTTGATAATGTAGAACGACAGTTACCGAGAGAAAGATTGCCCTGGTGGAATCGTTTATTGCGCTGGTTGACTGGGAGAACAGAAGAAAATTTAATCACAAAGGCAGCTATAGATTGTGAGTCAGCGATTGAAAGTACCTTTAATACTCCTTTTCGCGTAGAAAACCCTAAAAATCGTAGCGATTTAATCCAACAAGCAAGATTAGTTAGAGAAAGACTAGAAAAGGCAGAAGAGCTATTAAGTATACAAGCAAGATTACAAAAAAATTCTGGAGATATAAGCACTATAGAGCAAAAAAAAGATGATGCATTGAGAGAGTTAGCTACATTAGAAAGCTTATTAAACAAGTCTTTAAAAGATTTTTACCTATCTTTTCACCAAGATTTTCATGACAAACATCAGGAATTATTTAAGCTATCACGCGAACTTCTGACTCAGCAAGCATTGTATTCTAAAGACCGCGTAAAATCTTCTTTGGAACTGTATTCAAGCGCTATCTCTGGTAATTGGAAAGACCGAAATAAAATGAAGGAGAATCTAGATGAGCATATTAAAAATTTGACTTTGATATTTCCTGCCATTACCAGCACACTACTTTCAATCCGAAATATGCTCCCGTGGGTTTCTGAGTGTGTTGACCGCACAATTATAGACGAAGCCGGAATGATTGACCTGCACAAAACCTTTCCTCTACTAGTGCGCTCCCGTAAAGCTATTATCGTCGGAGACCCTCAACAAATTGAGCCTGTCATCACTTTAAGTGACAGAAGGCGCCAAAACTATCGTCAAATCTCATTTATAGATAAAGGTTTAACAGAAAATGATTACCATCGTTACAGCCCAGAAGAAGAATATAGCGCTACTACCTATCACCGCGCGGCAGGAGCAACAGGAGAAGACAACGATAAAGGTCAAGGAATTGGTTTAATACAACATTATCGCTGTCAACCTAGCATTATTCAATATTGTAATACTATTGCCAACTATGGATTAGAGGTAAAAACAGAACCTGTTGAGTCTTTATTAAAATCACACTTAATTGCTTACCATGTTGAGGGGAATATCTACAATAACGTCAATGAAGAAGAAATTACTTCAGTATGTGAGATAGTTCAGCATTTACTTACTCAAGGTTACTCCTTAGATGACATAGGCGTAATCTCACCATTTAATGCTCATGCTACAGCATTAAGAGAGCGTTTAACTCAAAAATTCTCCGGATTTCCTTACAAATCTATTGGCACAATTCACACTTTTCAAGGTTCTGAGAAGAAAGTAATTATCTTATCTACTAAGGTATGTCGAGCGCAAGATAGTGTTTCATGGATTAACAGGCGACCAAACCTTCTCAATGTAGCTGTGTCGAGAGCTAAGGAATTGTTTATTTTAGTCGGTAATCTTTACAAGTTAGAGAAAGGGCGACTTACTCGCGAACTAGTTGAACACATTCGAGAGCATGGTGATATTTTAGAGTATAAATTTGAATCAGAAATTCCTCCACAGCAGCCTGGAAGTACTTTAGTTTATGATTGTGACCATTTCAATCTTTTTCAAGACGCTCTTGAACAAGCAGAAGACGAACTGATAATTGTTACACCTTGGATTAGAGGTAAGGAATCTATACGATTTGTTGATGATGTAGTTTCTGCTTTAGAAAGAGGAGTTAAGGTTACAGTCATTTACGGCTATAAAGGCAGTGAAGAGAACGATAATAATGACTCATCCACCGAAAGCGAGCTAAAAAAACTATTCTCTGAATACTCAGGTTCTCATTTAATTTGTTTAGGTAAAGGCATACATATTGAAAATTTAGGAACAAACGAAAAAATATTGGTTTGTGATACTAAATTTGCTATTCTAGGAAGTTGGAGTTGGCTTTCTCACTCTTATAGACCCAAGTGTACTAAGTCAAAAATTAATTCCAAAGTTCAAATTCGTAGGGAGACAAGTATACAACTTTCAGACTTATCATCTATCCAAAATGTCAAGGCAAGAATTTATCAATTATTTAGTTAGTTAACAAATTTATGTTTAAGAACAAACTACGCGAAAACCAAATGCCTTACCGTAAACACTTGGATTTTCAAAAAAGCGATATGCTGAACGGCACATATTAGAAGGAGAATCACAGGAACCACCTCGCAAAATTCGATATTCCTCATATCCATCATCTAACCATACACTCCCATCTTGTGGTGCGCCATAATAATCATCGTGGTAATAGTCAGCGCACCATTCCCAAACATTACCATGCATATCGTGTAACCCAAAAAAATTAGCAGGAAAACGACCTAATTCAGTTGTTTGTTGATAACATACGCCGTCAATATCCTCGTTTTCTCTATAATAATTAGCTACGTGTGTTGTAATATTATTAAAATAAAATGGAGTTGAAGTTGTCGCGCGACAAGCGTATTCCCATTCAGCTTCGCTAGGTAAGCGGTATGTTCGTCCTGTTTCCCTTGACAGTCGCTGACAAAACTCCTGTGCGTCATACCAGGAAACCCTCTCCACAGGTAAGTTATCTCCTTTAAACTCTGATATTTCAGGATTAATATCACGGTTAATTTTTGGAAGTTGTGCAATTACTTTCCATTGTGCTTGAGTAATAGGATATTTACTTAGAAAAAAAGGCTTTACATAAACTCTGTGTGTAGGACGTTCTTCTTCTTGGGATGCTTCTTCATCTTTTTCTGCTCCCATTTTAAATTTACCCTCTGGGATGGCAACCATTTCTAGAATAACTCTATCACCTAAACTTTCGATAAAATACTCAGTCGGCTTACTGCAACGCTTAGTTTCTATACCATAAGCATCTACAGTTACAACCTCAAACTCAAATTTTTTGATAATTGGCGGTGGAGCAGGTAAAATGAATCGCGTTTCTGAGCTATTTTTTACTACATACTTGTCATCTTGTGTCTGAGGGGATGTTTGAGTTTTTATATGCTGGAGTATTTCTCGAAGCTCTTGGATAATTAACTTTATTTCTTGATCAAGTCCCTCGTAGGTAATCCTGTCTCCAAACTGACTATTTTCTGCCTGCTCAACATTATTAATGTACTTTGCAACTTGCACTATTATTTGTTTGTTGCCTTTACAAGCTTGACAAACAGCTTCAATTTGATTCTCCGTTAAGGTTTCTGGTACATATTTTTGAAAAATAAGCTTCAATTCATCTGGTGTAGCCATTTATTTTGATAATTGATTATTTGAATAATTGTATACTAAAAAATTGTAAGCTTTTATTCTAATTGGTCACCAGAATCTACGAATAAAGATTTTTAATCTCTATAACCGCTAACAACACGTAAAATTTTGATTCTGCGATGATTGATACTCAGGACTTACGCAAAAATCCTAGAAACCTGGTTTCTTTGTCGATAACTTATAATGAAAACGACGATTTTGCGTAGAAACCAGGTTTCTGTGCGTAAGTCCCAATACTTGTAAACCTTGCTACTGTTTAGTTTTTCTACCCAAAAGAAATAAAGGCAGTTATCTCGGTGGTCAAGGTTGCTTAACTAGTGGCGCATTTATATGCTTATATAGTTATGAGCAGTTTATAGGCAAGTGAGCTGCTTCAAACAATGGGACATTTTAACAGTAAAAGTTTGTAAGGTTATGTGTAAAAAAGAGCTTGAGTTAACAGTGTGCTGTTACATACTTGTAATAAAATCTACATGTTTTACAGCTTTCAATTAACTAGGGGGTTCTATATGAATACATTTTTGTCAAGTCTGGCAGTTATTATCTCGACTTTAGCTTTGATATGTAGTGGTTTTGCAGCTTACCAAGTTTACACGTTTCAACAAACACTAAGTTCTAAAGCAGTAAGTAATAATACTGTTGCAATTCCTACTACTCCAACTCAGGCGCCAAGTCCCGTAGAAACCCCAGTATCTTCACCCCAAACGACGACACCATCTTCTAATACGACTACTCAGAATATTAAACCTGGTGAGTTTGTTCAACCAGCTTTTACTAATAAAGGAAGAGTAGAATTACTTTCAGTAAAGCGAATTAAAGACCCAGAAACCGGAAACCGTGATGTCGTAAACGTGCAAATGCGGATTCGTCGCGTTGCAGCAGAGAATATTGCTCAAGCTACTGACATTATATCAGTTGATGGTACAACCGCACGCAATCCCGATACCAGTGAAACTTATAAAGGAGTTAATGTAAGTCGATCAACTGGCGCCGTTTCTTTATTCCAACTACGTCCTAATTCTTCTGCTGACGCTTACGTTTGGTTGCGAGTGCCAGACGGTATTAATAATTTAGATATATTTGTTCCAAATACAGCAGCATTTAAGAATGTGCCAATTACAAATTAAAGCAACAAAGCTTTTATGCTCGTTTATTCGAGCGTAATTGCGTCTGTGCTAAAATTTATTTGTATTAGGGGTGTCCAATTGCTGTATTTCCATCACAATTACTCAACCCAATATACACATAATTAAATTTTTTATATCAATAGTAGATTAAATGCGATTAGGAATAAAGTATTATGACTATAACTACATTTAAGTGGACAATTGAACGTTATCACCAAGCAATAGAAGCAGGTATTTTTGATGACCAACATGTTGAACTATTGCGCGGCGACATTATTGTTATGCCTCCAGAACGAGAACCCCATGCCTACTACAATACTGAAGCTGCTGACTATCTTCGCTTACTACTTGGAGAACGGGTAAAAATTCGGGATGCTAAACCTATAATCCTCCCCGATGACTCTGAACCCGCTCCTGATATAGCTATCGTTAGACCTTTAGGTGAAATATATTTAGAGCATCATCCTTACCCCGAAGACATTTTTTGGATTATTGAAATTTCTAAAGCTACCCTCAACAAAGACTTAAATGACAAAAAAGATGCTTATGCAGAAGCAGGTATTCCTGAGTATTGGGTTGCTGACCTCAAAAATACTCAGTTGAAAGTATTTCGAGATATACAAAATAAGCGATATACAACTGAACTTACATTAACTACAGGCGCCATTATTCCCTTAGCTTTTCCTGATGTATCAGTTCAAGTTAAACGTATCATCGGTTTACCAAAAATTAAGAACTAACGGCTAATTTGTTGAAATTGCCAATACTCTTATCCCGATTTTTACGTGTTTGTTTTCTGTATCTCCAGTCATGTTAATAACAATGAAGGTACACAGAATTCAAGCTGTTTTTATACCAAAAGCAATATTTTTCTGGAATCTGGCGCCGTATCCAAAAAGCTTTCTCTCTGTGTCTCTGTGGTAAAGATATATACTCTATATATAAAAATAAAATATTGTGTGTGTTGTTTCACGCTTGATTTTCTTTAGCTTTGCATAGTTTCTCTCGTAGTCGCGCAACAACTATTTCACCATCAATACCTTTACCTCTATCTAATTGTTGAGCAGCAACTTCTACTTTATGACGAGTTTCTTCAACCCATGTATAATAACCTTTTTCCCACTCATCTTTGGGTTTAAGTTGGGTATTCATAGTTTTTGCAAAGCTAAGTTCTCTGACATATTGTAGGGCGGGCTTTCTCTGCCCGCTCCACAAGAGGAGGTAGTTACAGCTTGGTGCCGCATTCTGGGCAGAAGTTATTGTTAGGTATATTCTTGGCGCCGCAGTTGCTACAAAATACGGGTTGAATATCCACCTTCTTAGCCTGTTTTGGTAAGCCTATCATTTGCGCGTTGCTCTTTCCTGGCGCCACCATTGGGTAACAGTTCTCGTCTTTGGTAACGCGAACGTCCATAACAACTGGGCCTGGGTGCGCGAGCATTTCGGCAATGGCATCTTTTAATTCTTCAGGCTTGTTTACTACCATGCCTTTGATGCCATATGCTTGGCACAGCAATATAATATCGGGCATTCCTACTTCCATGTTACTAGAAGAGTAGCGCTCACCGTAGAATGCTTGCTGCCATTGACGCACCATTCCTTGCCAACCATTATTTAAAATAATTGTCTTTACAGCTAAGTTGTATTGTGATAATGTGCCAAGCTCTTGTAAACACATTTGGAAGCTGGCATCACCACTTATACAAATAACATCTTCATTGGGGAATGCTGCTTTGGCGCCCATTGCTGCGGGAACTCCAAAACCCATTGTTCCTAAACCAGCGCTGGATATCCAACGACGGGGGCCATTTTTCAAGAACTGCGCTGACCACATTTGGTGTTGTCCAACGTCGGTTGTGTAAAAAGCATCGGGTGCTTGATTTGCTACTTCAATAATTACAGATTGTGGTGAGATACTATCTGGATGTTGCGGTGCTACTAAAGGATAATCTTCTTTCCACTTATTTATCAGGTTCAACCATTCTTGTGTTTGGTTGGGTGTGTTAGTAATTCCTGATTCCTTGCAGCGTTTGAGTAATTCTTTCAAGACAGTGCGAACATCACCGACGATGGGGACTTCGGGAACGCGGTTTTTACCAACTTCTGCTGGGTCGATATCTATATGAATTACTTTCGCACGTGATGCAAACTCGTCAAGTTTACCAGTTACCCGGTCATCAAAACGGGCGCCGACGCAAATCAACAAGTCGCAATCTGTAACAGCAAAGTTAGCATATGCTGTACCGTGCATTCCCAGCATACCCAATGATAACGGGTGATGCTCATCGAAGGCGCCTATACCCATTAATGTTGTAGTAACGGGAATATTGAATAACTCAGCGAGCTGTTTTACTTCTTCGTGCGAACTCGATGATATCGCACCACCACCTATATATAGTAGAGGGCGCCGACTTTCACGAATTAGATGTATTGCTGCACTAATTTGACGAGGATTACCTTTTACTGTAGGTCGATAACCTGGTAAATTGACATTACCTGGGTCAACAGGAGTGTAATCAAACTCTTCTAACGCTACATCTTTAGGTACGTCAATTAATACAGGCCCCGGTCTACCTGTACTAGCTATATAAAAAGCTTCGGCGACAATGCGCGCAATATCAGCAGTATCACGAATAATATATGAGTGCTTAACTATTGGTAGCGTAATTCCATATATATCAGTTTCCTGAAATGCATCAGTACCAATTGCCGGACGTGATACCTGTCCAGTTACTATTACCATTGGGATGGAATCCATGTACGCCGTTGCAATACCTGTTACTAGGTTTGTGGCGCCGGGACCCGAAGTTCCAAAGCACACTCCGACTTTACCTGTAGCACGAGCATAACCATCCGCTGCATGAGCGGCGCCTTGTTCGTGTCTAACTAAAATATGCTTTATAGTACTTCCAGACGCTTCGACTTTGTACAAATCATCGTAAATTGGTAGAATTGCACCACCGGGATAACCAAAAATATAATCAACATTGTGGCGTTGCAAACTGTCAAGAAGTGCATAACCGCCAGATACTCGTTGCGGTTTGACTACTTTAGAAACCTTAACAACGCTCGACTGAGACTGTTCAACAGACAGGGGTTGGCTGATTGGGGTACGCGCGCGCACTGACTAAACCTCACGCAAATGGCTAAGATAGTTTTATTTTTTGTATTTAACTTATCATTTTAATGTAATTTAACTCTTTAGTCAGTTCTATTTGTCATGAGTTGGTGGGAATTTGGCAACGGATGTAACGGATATGCATCTTGTGATATTGGCATCTCTTGTGATATTGGCATCTCTTGTGGAACGGGCATCTTGCCCGTCCCAAATATAATATTCTAGAAAAGTAGAATTATTGCATGACCTTATATAGAAATTCAACCGCACTTAGTCGTTGTTGATATGGGGGGTCAATTTTTGAGTCA
>ERZ1066120.195-NODE-195-length-62858-cov-15.771492_pt1 | contig 62858 bp, 53 predicted proteins | sample MGYA00382767_ERZ1066120 | MGnify/ENA primary metagenome ERZ1066120 (study PRJEB33369, sample SAMEA5778350) | biofilm metagenome | biome: Industrial cooling water; feature: Water cooling tower basin; material: Biofilm | place: United Arab Emirates | collected... | reverse complement strand
GCGTCCTCGGGGGCCGCGTCGAAGCCGACCGTCTCGCGCACGATGTAGATCGGGCGCTGCTTCGTCTCCATGTAGAGCCGGCCGAGGTACTCGCCCATCACCCCGAGCGAGATGATCTGCACGGCGCCGAGCAGCAGCATCACGATCATCAGCGAGGCGTAGCCCGGCACGTCGATCCCGAAGACCAGCGTCCGCACGAGGATCACCAGCGTGTAGAGGATCGACAGGACGGCGACCGACAGGCCGAGGTAGGTCCAGATCCGCAGCGGCGCGGTGGAGAAGCTGGTCAGCCCGTCCAGAGCCAGGTTCCACAGCTTCCAGTAGCTGAACTTCGAGCGGCCGGCCGCGCGCCGGGGCCGCGCGTAGGGCACGCCGACGGCGCGGAACCCGACCCAGGCAAAGAGCCCCTTCATGAAGCGGTTGCGCTCGCGCAGCAGCAGCGTGGCGTCGACCACGGGGCGGCTCATCAGGCGGAAGTCGCCGACGTTGGGCGTGATCTTCTGCGCGGCGAGGCTGTTGAAGATCCGGTAGAACAGCCCCGCGGTACGGCGCTTGGCCCGCGTGTCGGCCTCGCGGTCGACCCGCTGGCCGTAGACGACGTCGTAGCCCTCGCGCCACAGGCGGACGAACTCGGCGATGAGGTCGGGCGGGTCCTGAAGGTCCACGTCGATCGGCACCACCGCCCGGCCCCGCGCGGCGTCGAGGCCCGCGGTCAGCGCCGCCTCCTTGCCGAAGTTGCGCGACAGGCGGACCATGCGGATCCGCGGGTCGGCCGCGGCATGCGCGCGGACGATCTCGGCGGTGCGGTCGGTGCTGCCGTCGTCGACGAACAGGATCTCGGAGCGGAGGTCGAGCCGGTCGAGCACCGGCAGGGTCGTCCCGAGGAAGCGCGGCACCGCCTCCTCCTCGTCGAGGACGCAGCAGACCACCGACAGATCAATGTCACGCATCAAATCATCCGTCTGTCCGGGCCGGCCGCACGACGCCGCGGCGCAGGGGCAAGCACGTCAGTCCCAACAAAACGACCCGCGCAATCCGGGGACGGGGCCATTGCGGCACCACGACCGCCGCGCCCGCCGCAAGGATACCGGATCCGCGCCCGGGAGTCAGGGCCTTTCGCGCCCGCCCGCCCGCAAGGCGGGCCGCGTGCCTATTCCGCGGGCATCGCCAGGGGCTCGTCCGACAGGGGGTGGGGCAGGTGGACCAGCATCTCCTTCGGGCAGACCTGCAGGAAGCGCGCGCGCTCCGCCGGCCAGTCGGCGAGGATGCGGCGGGCCTTGGCGCTTCCGGTCTCGGCCGCGTGCCGCTCCACCAGCGCCCTCAGCTGCGCCTCCCAGTGCGGATGCGCGACGGCGCAGGTCACGAGGCTCTCGGCGTTGATGAAGCCCGGCGCCGTGCCGTCGGGGTCGTGGATGTAGGCCATCCCCCCGGTCATCCCGGCCCCGAAGTTCGCGCCGATGGTGCCCAGGATCACCGCGACCCCGCCCGTCATGTACTCGCAGCCGTTCGAGCCGCAGCCCTCGACCACGACCGAGGCGCCCGAGTTGCGCACCGCGAAGCGCTCGCCCGCGCGCCCCGAGGCGAAGAGGTGCCCGGCCGTGGCGCCGTAGAGGACGGTGTTGCCGACGATCGTGTTCTCCTCGGCCAGAAGGGGGCTTCCCATCGCCGGGCGGACGACGATCAGCCCGCCCGACAGGCCCTTGCCGACGTAGTCGTTGGCGTCCCCCATCACCTCGAGCTTCAGCCCCTGCGCCGCGAAGGCGCCGAGCGACTGCCCGCAGCTGCCGGTCAGCTTGACCGTCAGGTGGTCGGGCTGGAGGCCGTTGCGCATCCCGAACCTGCGCACGATGTGGCTGGAGGCGCGGGTGCCGATGGTGCGGTGGGTGTTGCGCACGGCATAGGACAGCTGCATCTTCTCGCCGTCCTCGAAGAAGCGCGCGCCGTCGCGGATGATCTCGGCGTCGAGCGCGTCGGGGACGGCGTTCCGGGGCCTCGTGCGGTCGTAGGTGATGCGGTGCGCGCCGTCGACCGTGATGAGAAGCGGGTTGAGGTCGAGGTCGTCGAGATGCGCCGACCCCCGGCTGACCTGGGTCAGCAGGTCCGCGCGCCCGATGATCTCGTCGAGCGACCGCGCGCCGATCGAGGCGAGGATCTCGCGCACCTCCTGCGCGTAGAAGGTGATGAGGTTCACCACCTTGTCCGCGGTCCCGGTGAACTTCGCGCGCAGGGCGGGGTCCTGCGTGCAGACGCCCACGGGGCAGGTGTTCGACTGGCACTGGCGCACCATGATGCAGCCCATGGCGATCAGCGCGGCGGTGCCGATCCCGTATTCCTCGGCCCCCATCATCGCCGCCATGACCACGTCGCGGCCCGTGCGGAGGCCCCCGTCGGTGCGCAGCGTGATGCGTTCGCGCAGGTTGTTCATCGCGAGGACCTGGTGCGCCTCGGTCAGGCCCATCTCCCACGGAAGCCCCGCGTACTTGATCGAGGTCGCAGGCGAGGCCCCGGTGCCGCCGTTGTGGCCCGAGATGAGGATGATGTCGGCCTTGGCCTTGGCCACGCCCGCGGCGATGGTGCCCACGCCCGACGACGAGACCAGCTTCACCGTCACCTTGGCGCGCGGGTTGATCTGCTTCAGGTCGTAGATGAGCTGCGCCAGATCCTCGATCGAGTAGATGTCGTGGTGCGGCGGCGGGCTGATGAGCGTGACGCCCTTCGTCGAATGGCGCAGGCGGGCGATCAGCTCGGTCACCTTCATGCCCGGAAGCTGGCCGCCCTCGCCGGGCTTGGCGCCCTGGGCCACCTTGATCTCCAGCTCCTCGCAGGCGTTGAGGTACTCGGCCGTGACGCCGAAGCGCCCCGAGGCCACCTGCTTGATCTTGGCCGAGGGGTTGTCGCCGTTCGGCTCGGGCACGAAGTGCGCGGGATCCTCGCCGCCCTCGCCGCTGTCGCTCTTGGCGCCGATCCGGTTCATCGCGACGTTCAGCGTCTTGTGCGCCTCGGGGCCCAGCGCGCCGAGGCTCATCCCCGGCGTGACGAAGCGCTTCCGGATCGAGGTGATCGATTCGACCTCCTCGATGGGCACCGGCCGGCCCAGGGGCTTGATGTCCAGAAGGTCGCGGATGTGGATCGGGGGGTTCGCGCGCATCGCCGCCGAATACTGCCTCCAGACGTCGTGGCTCGCCCGGTCGCAGGCGGTCTGGAGGAGGTGCATCGTGCTCGCCTCCCAGGCGTGCTTCTCGCCCGACCGCCGCGCCTTGTAGAACCCGCCCACGGGCAGCACGGAGGCGCCCGACCGCCAGCCCCTCGCGTGGACCTCGGCCAGCTTCCTCTGGATGCCGGTGAGGCCGATGCCCGAGATGCGGCTGTGCATGCCGGGGAAGTATTCCGCCACCAGCGCGCGGCTGAGGCCCACCGCCTCGAAGTTGAGGCCCCCGCGGTACGACGAGACGACGCTGATCCCCATCTTCGACATGATCTTCAGAAGCCCGGCGTCGATGGCGTCGCGGTAGCGGCGCATCGCGTCGGTCAGCGTGCCCTCGATCAGGCCGCGCGCCACGCGGTCGGCGATGCTGTCCTGCGCGAGATAGGCGTTGACCGTGGTGGCCCCCGACCCGATCAGCACGGCGAAGTAGTGCGGGTCGATGCATTCGGCCGACCGCACGTTGAGGCTGGTGAAGGTCCGCAGGCCCTTGCGGGTCAGCCAGCTGTGCACCGCGCTGGTGGCGAGGATCATCGGCATCGCCACGCGCGACTCCGACTGGTGCTGGTCGGTCAGCACGAGATGCGCGGCCCCCGAGCGCACGGCATCCTCGGCCTCGGCGCGGATGCGCTCCAGCCCCTGCCGCAGCGCGTCGGACCCGGCATCGGCCGGATAGCTGCAGTCGATGTGCGCGACCTGCGCGCCGAACTGGCCCACCATCACGTCGAACTCGGCGTTGGCGACGAAGGGGCTCTCCAGCACCAGGATCTCGGTCTGGGCCGAGGACTCGTCGAGCACGTTCTTCAGGTTGCCGAAGCGCGTCTTCAGGCTCATCACGCGGCCCTCGCGCAGAGAATCGATCGGCGGGTTCGTGACCTGGCTGAAGTTCTGGCGGAAGTAGTGCGACAGCGGCCGGTAGACCTGGCTCAGCACCGCTGCGGGCGTGTCGTCGCCCATCGAGGCAACCATCTCCTTGCCGTCCTCGGCCATGGGGGCCAGCACCTGCTCCAGCTCCTCCATGGTGTAGCCGGCGGCGATCTGGCGGCGGCGAAGCTCGGCCCCCTCGAACAGCGGCACCTCGGGCACGTCGCGCAGAAGCGCGTTGAGGTCGACGATCCGGCCGATCCACTCGCCGTAGGGCTGGCTCGCGGCCAGGCGGTCCTTCATCTCGGCGTCGTGGAAGAGCCGGCCTTCCTCCATGTCGACGGCGATCATCTGCCCCGGCCCCAGCGCGCCCTTCTCGCGCACGGTGGCCTCGTCCACCGGCACCATCCCCGCCTCGCTGCCCGCGATCAGCAGCCCGTCGCCGGTGACGACGTAGCGCATGGGCCGCAGCCCGTTGCGGTCGAGCCCGCCGCAGACCCAGCGCCCGTCGGTCATCGCGAGCGCGGCGGGGCCGTCCCACGGCTCCATCACGCTGTTGCAGTAGGCGTACATGTCCGCCCAGGCCTTCGGCATCTGCACGGTCTGCTTCGACCAGGCCTCGGGCACCAGCATGGTCTTGGCCATGGGGGCGGAACGGCCCGACCGCACCAGCACCTCGAACACGGCGTCGAGCGCGCCCGAATCGCTGGTGCCCGCCGGGATGATCGGCTTGATGTCCTCGGCCGCCTCGCCGAAGTTGTTGGAGGCCATGCGGATCTCGTGGCTCCGCATCCAGTTCACGTTGCCCTTCAGCGTGTTGATCTCGCCGTTGTGCGCGAGCATGCGGAAAGGCTGCGCAAGGCTCCACTGCGGGAAGGTGTTGGTGGAATAGCGCTGGTGGTAGATGCAGAAGGCGCTCTCGAACCGCTCGTCCGTCAGGTCGGGGTAGAAGGTGGCGACCTGCTCGGCCAGCATCATCCCCTTGTAGATGATGCTCCGGCACGACAGGCTGCACAGGTAGAGGCCCGCGATCTGCGCGGCCAGCGCCGCCTTCTCGATCCGCCGACGGATGATGTAGAGCTCGCGCTCGAACTGCTCCTCGTCGATCGCCCCGTCGCAGCGGATGAGGATCTGCTCGATCTCGGGGCGGGTGGCGTTGGCCTTCTCGCCCAGCACGCTGGTCTCGACCGGGACGTGACGCCAGCCGTAGATCGTGTGGCCCATCCGCAGGACTTCCGTCTCCACGATGGTGCGGCAGCGCTCCTGCGCGGCGAAGTCGGTGCGCGGCAGGAAGACCTGGCCCACGGCGATCCGCTTGCCCATGTCGGGCTCGTGGCCGGTGCGGCGCACCTGGTCGTGGAAGAAGCGCACGGGGATCTGGACGTGGAGGCCCGCGCCGTCGCCGGTCTTGCCGTCGGCGTCGACCGCGCCCCGGTGCCAGACGGCCTTCAAGGCCGCGATCCCGTGCTCGACCACCCGGCGGCTGGCCCTGCCGTCGATCGCGACGACGAGGCCCACGCCGCAGGACGACCGCTCGTCCGTGGCCTTGTAGAGCCCGTTCGCGTCGAGCCAGGCGCGGCGGGCCTGCTCGGCTTCGGCCCAGGCGGCGTCGTAGGTCATGGCATGTCTCCCTCGACGTGAAGGTCGGTCGTCTCGTAGTCGGCGGCGGTCCGGCGGGGGTGGCCACCCGCAAGGCGGAAGGCCGCGAAGGCGCGGTCGGCGTAGATCTCGTCGCGGAGCGGCCAGCCCCTCGCGGCGTCGAACAGCCCCGGCATCAGGTCGACGAGGCCGTCGTCGTGCTCGCCCACGTTGCGCATCCAGAGGTGGCTGCCGCAGGTCGGACAGAACGCGCGCTCGGCGAAGGCCGAGCTGCGGAAGGTCGCGACCGGCCCCGCGACGGTCATCCGGTCCGCCGCCGCGTCGAAGCAGGCGAAGACCCCGCCCGACCAGCGCTGGCACATCCGGCAATGGCACACCGCGACGCGCGGGTCATGCCCGCCGCCGACCCGGATCGTCACCGCGCCGCAGAGGCAGCGCCCCTCGATCACGGCGCCACCATCGACATCACCGCGTCGCAGTCGAACAGCGGCTGCGTCGCCATGAAGCCCGGCTCTCCGGGAAAGACGAACTCCACCGGGCGGCCGTCGATCGGCAGCCACCGGCCGTCGCCGACGTCGGCCTCGCCGGGGCCGGCGAAGAACATCCGCATGTCGCGGCCGATGTATTCGTTGCCCCGCCCGCGGCGGATGACGGTGCCGTCGGGGGCGGTCTCGGTGAACTGGAACTCGGTCACCTCCAGCGGCACGCCGTCGATCACCGCCGTCTCGCCCGTCAGCCGGTCGAAGCCCCGGACGCGGCTCGTCGTGCCGTCGGTCTTCGTCAGGCCGAAGGCGTAGTCGTCGCGGCCGTCCGCCAGAAGCGTCGAGAACGAGGCCGGGTCCTCGGGCGCGGGGTCGAGCGTCTGGACCACCCCGTCGGGCAGGTCGACGCTTTCGATCCACTGCGCCTCGGCGTCGGTGCGCGACAGGAAGAAGACCCCCTCCTGGTCGAGGTCCGCACGCCACTTGTGCCCTGCGGGATCGCCGGCGCAGACGTAGTGGTTCGACACCCGGCACCCGCGCTGCTGCACGGTCATCGTGCCCGTGCACCCGTCGGGCGGGGCGAAGGTGCCGGCCCGGGCGGGCAGCGCCGCCGCCATGAGCAGGAGCGTCCCGCCCAGCACGACGGCCCGGCGGTCGGCCGCCGCCGACGCAGGGGCCCTGCTCCGCATCGCCGTCCCCCTCATTCCGCCGCCACCGACGCCGGCTGCGCGAGCCAGTCCAGCATCGCCGCGGCCGCCTCGCGGCCGTCGCGGATCGCCCAGACCACCAGGGACGCGCCCCGCACGATGTCGCCCGCCGCATAGACGCCCGGAAGGCTCGTCGCGTGCGTGGCGAAGTCGGCGCGGATCGTGCCCCAGCGCGTGACCGTCAGCTCGGGCACGCCCCAGAGCGCGGGCAGCGCCTCGGGCTCGAACCCCAGCGCCTGGATCACGAGGTCGGCGGGCTCCACGTAGTCCGCGCCCGGGATCGGTTCGGGCACCTGGCGGCCCGTGGCGTCGGGGGCGCCGAGGCGCATCCGGTCGACGTGGACGCCGGCGACCCGGTCCCCCCCGGTGAAGGCGCGGGGGGCGGAGAGCCAGACGAACTCCACCCCCTCCTCTTCCGCGTTCTGAACCTCGCGCTGGCTGCCGGGCATGTTCGCACGGTCGCGGCGGTAGAGGCACTTCACGGATTCCGCGCCCTGGCGGATGGCGGTGCGCACGCAGTCCATCGCCGTGTCGCCGCCGCCGATCACCACCACGCGCTTTCCGGCGGCATCGAGGGTGCCGTCGTCGAAGGCGGGCACCTCGTCGCCGAAGCTCTTGCGGTTGCTGGCGGTCAGGTAGTCGAGCGCGGGCACGATCCCCAGCGCCGCGTTCCCCGGCACCACGAGGTCGCGCGCCCGGTAGACGCCCGTCGCGATCAGCACCGCGTCGTGCTGGCCCCGGATCGCGTCGAACGAGAGGTCCACGCCCACGTCGCAGCCGGCGACGAAGGTGACGCCCGCCTCGCGAAGCTGGTCGATGCGCCGCATCACCACGGGCTTCTCCAGCTTGAAGCCGGGGATGCCGTAGGTCATCAGCCCGCCGGGCCGGTCGTGGCGGTCGTAGACCGTGACCTGGACGCCCGCGCGCCGCAGCACGTCCGCGGCCGCGAGCCCCCCCGGGCCGGCGCCGATGATGCCCACGCTCTCGCCGCGCTCGGCGTGGGGGCGGATCGGGGCCACCCAGCCGTTCTCCCACGCGAGGTCGGTCAGGTACGTCTCGACCGCGCCGATGGTGACGGTGCCGTGGCCCGCCTGCTCGATCACGCAGTTGCCCTCGCACAGGCGGTCCTGCGGGCAGATGCGGCCGCAGATCTCGGGGAAGGCGTTGGTCGACTGGCTGACCTCGTAGGCCTCCTGCAGGCGGCCCTCGGCGGTCAGCCTCAGCCAGTCGGGGATGTTGTTGTGGAGCGGGCAGTGGCTCTGGCAGTAGGGCACGCCGCACTGGCTGCAGCGCCCCGCCTGCTCGGCGGCCTTGGCGGCGGCGAACTCGCGGTAGATCTCGTGGAAATCGGCCGTCCGCTGGCCTGCGGGCCGCTTCTCGGGCGTCTCGCGCCCGACGGTCACGAAGCGGAGCATCGTCTGCCGTGCCATTCCGACCCCCTTGCCTTCCCCGGCGTCGGCCGTGATACGGCGCATCGCCCGGGTATAAAAGGCAGCAGGGCTTACCTATTTGTGCGATTTCCGGGATGGACGATGGCCGAGCCGGGATATTTGCGCAGGTAATGGGTCAGAACAGGTTCCCTTCCGTCTAGAACCCGGCCGTCAGGAGCGCGAGGGCAATGGTGCCCACGACGATCCGCCACCAGCCGAACAGCGCGAAGCCGTGCCGGCTGACGTAGCCGAGCACCCAGCGCACGACGGCCACGGCCGTGACGAAGGCGACCGCGAAGCCCACCGCGATCTGCGTCAGCGCCTGCGCGTCGAGCACGTCGCGGCTGGCCCAGAGATCGTAGGCGAAGGCCCCGAGCATCGTCGGCATCGACAGGAAGAACGAGAACTCCGCCGCCGCGCGCCGGCTCGCGCCCAGCATCAGCGCGCCGACGATCGTCGCCCCCGACCGCGACACGCCCGGCACGAGCGCGAGGCACTGGATGATCCCGATCCCCAGCGCGCGGACGGGGGGGATGTCGGCCGCGTCCTCGTAGCGCGGGCGGTAGGCCAGCCGGTCCACCACCAGCAGCACGATCCCGCCGAGGATCAGCATCACGGCGATCAGCCGGGGGCTCTCGAAGAGCACGGTCTTGATGACGCCGTGAAGCGCCACGCCCGCCGCCGCCGCCGGCAGGAAGGCGAGCAGCACCGCCAGGATGAAGCGCCGCGCCGCCGGATCGCGGGGCGCGGCCGCGAACACCTGCCACAGGCGCGCCGCATAGACGGTGAGCACCGCGAGCACCGCGCCAAGCTGGATCACCACCTCGAAGGTCCGGCCCGCGCTCCGGAACCCGAGGAAGTGGCCGATCAGCAGGAGGTGGGCGGTCGACGAGACGGGGATGAACTCGGTCAGCCCCTCGACCAGACCGAGGAAGGCCGCGACCAGCGTGTCCTGTCCCACCTCAGAAGTCCTTCAGGTTCTTGGCCGAGTCCTTGATCGCGGCGAACTGCCCCGAGGGGCGGTAGCGCCAGAGGTATTCGGGCAGGACCGCCTCCATCGCCAGGGGCTCGATCCCGAGGTCGGCGAAGCCGCGCGCCCCCGGCGAGACGACGTTGTCGCGCGCGAGGTTGCGCACCTGGTCGCGCGTCAGCACCCCGTTCTGGAACAGCCCCAGCGTCACGGTCTGGAGCGTGTCGAACCCGAGGGCCATGAGCCTTGCCAGCGGCATCGGGATCTCGGCCACGGCCTTGCGGCGCTGGATGACGGCCAGCATCGTCCCCATCAGCGCGCGGAAGGTCTCGACGTCGGGTCCGCCGAGTTCGTAGACCCCGGGCGCCGCGGTCCCCAGCGCGCCCATCGCCGCGGCCTGCGCCACGTCGTCGACGTAGACCGGCTGGAACAGCGTGTCGGCCCCGACCAGCGGCAGGATCGGTCCCGGCATCGCGGCGAAGCGGTTGAAGAACCGGTCCTCGGGCCCGAAGACGACCGAGGGGCGCAGGATCACGGCGCGGGGAAAGGCGGCCGTGACCGCGCGCTCCCCCTCGGCCTTCGAGCGGGCGTAGAGGCTGTCCGAGCGCGCGTCCGCGCCGATCGCCGAGATCTGGACGAGGGTCTGCACCCCCGACCCGGCCGCCGCGCGGGCGATGCGGCCGGGTGCCTCGGCCTGCACGGCCGCGAAGGTGTTGCGCCCCGACTCGGCGAGGATGCCCACGCAGTTCACCACCGCCTCGGCCGAGGCCATGGCGGCGCGGACCGAGCCCTCGTCGCGGACGTTGCAGGGCACCGGCTCCACCTGCCCGACGACGCCGTAGGCGCGCACGAACAGCGCCTCGTTCGGGCGGCGGCAGGCCACGCGGACGCGCCAGCCCTCGGCCGCCATGCGCCGCGCGACGTAACGCCCGATGAAGCCCGAGCCGCCGTAGATCGTCACCAGCTTCCGCATCTGCGCGCCTTTTCGGGATCGTTGCCTGGCCGGTTGAATACCGGCGGCCCCGGAGTGGAACAAGCCGCAAATGGACGCGGGCCGGACCCGGCATTTTTTGCCGGAGCGTCCGCTTGCGGGCGTTGACACCCGGGATGCCCCCCTTTACCTGTCCCCCATCGTCCACCGCCCAGGTGGCGGAATTGGTAGACGCGCACGGTTCAGGTCCGTGTGCCGCAAGGTGTGAAGGTTCGAGTCCTTTCCTGGGCACCAGCGACGAGGACGGCGCCACGACCGTCGCTCCGGCCGCTTCCTGAGGCCGGGGGATCCCCCGGGATCCGCAAAGCCCCCTCGCGGGGCTTTTTCTTTTCCGCCCCGCCGCTCAGCGCGGGTCGCGCAGGCCCGCCTCGGTGAAATGGCGCGGGAAATGGGCGGCGGCGGCGGTCATCGCCGTGGCCAGCGCCTCGTCCAGCGGATAGGGCGTGCGCATCGTCATCATGTCGAGCCAGATCCCCTCCACCGCCACGCGCAGAGCCCGGGCGGTCCGCGCGGGCGATCCGGCGTAGCCGTGCTCCGCCGCCATGCGCGCGCAGAGCCTCTCGAAGAGGTCGTTGTAGGCGTCGTCGTTGGCCCCGCACCGCTCCTGGTAGATCGGCCGGCTCTGCGCCTCGCTCCAGAAGGCGCACCAGGCGGCGAGGCGGTCGGGCGTGCAGATCGCGGGCGCGAAGTCCGCGCGCAGCAGCGCGTCGATCCGCTCGGGCGCCGAGGGGCCCGCACCCTCCAGCGCGGCCGTCCAGTTCGACCGGTACTCCTCGGCGAGGTGGAGCAGCGTCTCGAGCAGCAGGTTCTCCTTGGAGCGGAAATGGAAGTTCACCAGCCCGTGGCTCAGCCCGGCGCGGCGCGCGACCTCGCCCAGCGTGGTCCGCGCATAGCCCGTCCGCGCGATCACCGCGATCGTCGCCTCGATCAGCTGCACGCGGCGCTCGTCGCGCGGCAGCTTGCGCGGCGTCTCGGATCGGGCCGGTTCGGGCAGGCTGGACATGGCGGACTCGGGCTCTGGCGCGGCGGACCCAGCAATAGCCGAACTGCGACGCAGCGAAAGGGTGGAAAGTCTGATTGACAGTTCAGTCAATACAGTGCGAAGCTGATCCGGCGGCATCGGAAGGAACCGGACCATGGCGGAGCATCCGCGGCGCGACCTCAGCCGATCGAACGCGCAGTTCCGGCGGGCGGTGAAGCGGCTGCCGCTCGGCGTGTCGTCCACCTTCCGCTACTGGGGCGACGACCGCACGATCTACGTGGACAGCGCCAGGGGCGGCCGCATCCGGGACATCGACGGCAACACCTACGTCGACTACCGGCTGGCCTACGGCCCCGCGATCCTCGGCTATGCCGACGAGCGCGTGGACGCCGCGGCCCGGCGCGGGATGGCGGTGGGCGGGGTCTTCGCGCTCTCGACCGAGCGCGAGCTCGCGGTGGCCGACCGCATCGCGGGGATGGTGCCCGCGGCCGAGCTCGTGCGCTTCTCCAATTCCGGGACCGAGGCGGTGATGGCCGCGCTGCGGCTCGCGCGGGCCCATACGGGGCGCGAGAGCTACCTGCTGGTCGAAGGCGGCTACCACGGGCTCTTCGATGCGGCGATGTGGATGGCCAACCTCGACGAATGGGACTACCGGTCGAACAGCGACCCCGAGATCGTGCCCTACGGCAAGGGCGTCCCAGAGACGGTCAAGCCGCTCGCGCATCTCGTGCCCATGAACGATTTGCAGCGGCTGGAGGACGCGTTCCGCCGGAACGGCGACCGGCTGGCCGCGATGCTGATCGAGCCGATCCAGGGCAACTGCTGCGGGATCGCCGCGCGGGCGGACTACGTGCATCTGGCCCGCAAGCTCTGCGACGACTACGGCGTGATGCTCGTCATCGACGAGGTGAAGACGGGCTTCCGCGTCGGCAAGTCGGGCGTGCAGGGCCTTCTGGGCGTCAGGCCCGACATCACCACCTTCGCCAAGGCGATGGGGAACGGCTACCCCATCGCCGCCGTCGCGGGGCGCGAGGACGTGATGCGCACCTTCCGCCCCGGCGGCGCGAGCCACGGCGGCACCTACACCGCGCATTCCGTGAGCCTGGCGGCGGCGGAGGAGACGTTGCGCATCCTCGACGAGACGCCCGCGCTCGAGACGCTGGCCGGCCACGGGACGCGGCTGATGGCGGGAATCAGCCGGATCCTCGACGCGCGCGGGATCGTCCATTCCTACGCGGGGCATCCGGCGATGTTCGGCCTCTTCTTCGCCGAGACGCCGCCCGACACCTACCGCGCCTGGAAGACCTCGGACTACAGCTTCTACGACGCCCTCGCGCCCCGGCTGCACGACCTCGGCGTGATCGTGGAGCCCGACAGCCGCGAGCCCTGGTTCATGTGCGAGGCGCACGGGCTGGACGAGACCTGCCTGTCGGACACGCTGCGCGCCTTCGAGCGCGCGGTCGACCTGACGCTGGAGGAGGGGGCGGCGGCGGCACAATGACCTACGACGCGGTGATCGTGGGGGCGGGGCACAACGGCCTGGTGGCCGGCGCCTACCTCGCGCGGGCGGGCCTGAGGGTCTGCATCGTGGAGAGGAACGACTGGATCGGCGGCGCCGCGGTCAGCCGCGAGCTCTACCCGGGGTTCACCTACTCGAACTGCTCCTACGTGAGCAGCCTCTTCCGCCCCGAGATCATGCGCGACCTGGAGCTGCCGCGCCACGGGCTGCAGGTCATCCCCTACGAGGGCGGGGCCCTGTTCACCCGGGGCGACTACCTCGGCATGTTCCGCGACCACGACGCCAACCGGCGCGAGTTCGCGCGCCATTCCCCGCGCGACGCCGAGGCCTACGACCGCTACGCGCGCGACGTCCTGCGCCACTGCCGGTTCATCCGCCCGCTGCTGATGCGCCGCCCGCCCGACCCCGCGTCCTTCCGCCCGCGCGACCTGGCGGAGCTCGCGTGGCTCGGCCGGCGGATGCTCGGCCTGTCCGAGATGGCGATGTACGACATGATCCGGTTCTGGACGATGTCGATCGCCGACTTCCTCGACGAGTATTTCGAGAACCCGGCGGTCAAGGCCTACATGGCCGTGGGCTCGATCATCGGCACGGCGCTGGGGCCGATGTCGCCGGGCACGGCCTATGTCCTGCTGCACCACGCGATGGGGGACGTGGACGGCAACGTCGGCGCCTGGGGCTACGCGCGGGGCGGGATGGGGGCGATCACGCGCGCGCTCGCCGCCTCGTTCCGCGCGGCCGGGGGCGAGATCCGCACGGGCGACGGGGTGGACCGCGTCCTCGTCCGCAACGGCCGGGCGACGGGCGTGGCGCTGGCGGGCGGGGACGAGATCCGGGGACGCCGCGTGATCTCCAACATGGACGTGCGGCGCACCTTCCTGAACCACGTCGACGCGGCCGAGCTGCCCGAGCCGTTCCTGAAGCGCGTGCGCGGGTTCAAGACGCGCGGCTCGTCGGGCAAGCTCAACGTCGCACTCGACCGCGCGCCGCGCTTCACGGCGCTGCCCGAGGGGGCGCCCAACATCAAGGGCGACCTGCACTTCACCGATTCCATCGAGAAGATGGAACGCGGCTACGACGACTGGAAGGCGGGCCGGTTCAGCCGCGAGCCGTTCCAGGACATGATGATCCCCACGATGATCGACCCCACGATGGTGCCGGCGGGCAAGCACTTCATGTCGTGCTTCGTCCAGTACGCGCCGCCGAAGGTCGAGGGGCGCGACTGGACCGACGCCGACCGCGACGCCTTCGGGAAGGCCGTGATCGACCAGATCGACGCCCACGCGCCGGGGTTCCGCGAATCCATCCTGCACGTCGAGATCCGCACCCCGCGCGAGCTCGAGGCCGAGGTGGGCCTGACCGAGGGCAACATCTTCCAGGGCGAGCTGACCTTCGACCAGCTTCTCTTCAACCGACCCGTTCCGGGCTACGCCGACTACCGCAGCCCGATCCGGGACCTGTGGATCTGCGGGTCGTCCACGCACCCGGGCGGCGGCGTGATGGGCGCGCCCGGGCGCAACGCCGCGGCCGAGATCCTGCGCGACATGAAGCACCCCGCCAGGGACATGACCGATGCCTACGCCGTCCTTTGATGCGATCGTCATCGGCGGCGGCCCGAACGGGCTGGCGGCGGCCCACCACCTTCAGGCGAAGGGGCGGCGCGTCCTCCTCCTCGAGCGGGCGGATGCGGCGGGCGGGGGGGCCGCGGGGCAGCCCTTCGCGGAGGGCTTCGCGCGGCCCGCGCTCGCGCATCTGGCCTACAACCTCGACCCGCGGGTGGAGCGCGCGATGGACCTTGCGCGCCACGGCCTGTCCTGGGCGGACCCGGTGCTTCCCACCACCGCGCTGTCCGCGACCGGGCGCCACCTGCGGCTGGAGGGTGCCGCGGGCGAGCGGCTGGCCGGGGGCGACGCGGGCGCGGCCGACCGGGCGGCCTGGGCCGCCTTGCGCGCCCGGCTGATGCGGTTCGCGCGCGTGCTGTCGCCCTTGCGCGCGATGACGCCGCCGCGGCTGGCCAGGGGCGCCGGGAACCCGGTGCGGGCGCTGGCCGGGGTGGGGCTGCGCGCGCGGATGATGGGCGCGGACGAGTTCCGCGAGCTTCTGCGCGTGTTCCTCACCAACATGCACGACCTTCTGGGGGACGAGCTGTCCGATCCCCTGCTGAAGGGGGCGCTGGCCTTCGACGCGAGCCTCGGGGCCTGGCTGGGGCCGCGGTCGCCCAACTCGCTCCTGCCATGGCTGGATCGCCTCGCGGGGCAGATCGACGGGCGGCAGGGGGCGATCGGCCTGCCCGGGGGCGGGATGGCGGCGCTGGGTGCCGCCATGGCGCGCGCGGCCGAGGCGCAGGGGGTGGCGATCCGCACGGGCACCGCCGTGGGCCGCATCCTGGTCGAGGCCGACCGCGCCGCGGGCGTGGAGCTGGCCGACGGCACCGCGATCCGGGCGGGGCTGGTGGTCTCGGCGCTGGCGCCGAAGGTGACGCTGCTGGACCTCGCGGGGCCGCGCCACCTCGACACCGGCATGGCCGCGCGCCTGCGCCACCAGAAGGCGCGGGGGGCGGCGGCGAAGCTGCACCTCGCGCTGCGGGGCCTGCCCGACTTCCGCGGCGCGGACCCGCGCAGCCGCCTCGTCATCGCGCCCTCGCCCGAGGCGGTGGAGCGCGCCTTCGACCCCGGCAAGTACGGCGGGGTGCCCGAGGCGCCCACGATGGAGATCCTCATCCCCTCGGCCATCGAGGGGGGCCACGCGCCCGAGGGGCGGCACCTCCTCAGCGCGGTCGTCCAGTACGCCCCGCACGGCCCCGCCGACCCCGCGGCCGCGCGCGCCGCCATGCTGCGCGCCGCCATGGCGCAGCTCGAGGCCCATGCGCCGGGGATCGGCGCGCTGGTCGAGGCGGCCGAGATGCTGATGCCGCACGACATCGCGGCGCGCTGGGGCAGCCCCGGCGGCACCTGGCACCACGGCGAGCTGAGCGTGGAGCAGATGCTGTTCCTGCGCCCCGTGCCGGGCCTGGCGCAGTATGCGACCCCCATCGCGGGCCTCTGGCTCGCCAGCGCCGGCTGCCATCCGGGGGGCGGGGTCTCGGGCAGCGCCGGCCTCAACGCCGCCGAAGCCATCGGGAGGGCCGCATGAGGGACTTCGCGACCAAGGGCCGGCGCCACTTCGAGACGCCGCTCCTCCAGACGCCCTTCCACCCGCGCACGGCCGCCGCGAGCCGGCTCTACGACTGGGTGCCCTGGGCGGGCTATGCCTCGGTCGCGACCTACGACGACGCCGAGATGGAGTATTCGGCGATCCGCAACGCGGCGACGGTCTTCGACCTCTGCCCGATGGTGAAGTACCGCATCGAGGGCCCGGACGCCGCGGCCTTCCTCGACCGGCTGACGGTGCGGCGCGCCTCGGCGCTGACGCCGGGCGGGGTCCACTACACGGTCTGGTGCGACGACGCGGGCCACCTCATCGACGACGGCACGCTGTTCCGCCTCGGCCCCGACCGCTTCCGCCTGTGCTGCCAGGAGCGCCACCTGCCGTGGCTGCAGGACAGCGCGCAGGGCTTCGACGTAGGCGTCGCCGACGAGACGGCGGACGTCGCGGCGCTGTCGCTGCAGGGGCCGACCTCGGCCTCGGTGCTGGCGGCGGCGGGGATCGACGTCTCCGCGCTCAGGCCCTTCCGCATGATCGAGGTTCCGCTGGGCGGCGGAAGGCTCATGATCTCGCGCACGGGGTTCACGGGCGATCTCGGCTACGAGCTCTGGACGACGCCCGACCGCGCGCTGACCCTGTGGGACATCCTGTTCGAGGCGGGCGCGCCCTACGGGATCCGGCCGATCGGGTCGGCCGCGCTCGACACCGCGCGGCTCGAGGCGGGGTTCATCCTCGCGAACGTCGACTTCATCCCGGCGCACCAGTGCCTGCGCGAGGACCGGCTGCGCTCGCCCTTGGAGATGGGGCTGGGCTGGCTGGTCGACTGGGACAAGGGCCATTTCAACGGCCGCCGCGCGCTGGTGCGCGAGCGCGAGACGGGCGGGCGCTGGGTCTTCCTCGGGCTGGAGGTGGAGGGCAACGTCGCGGCCGCGGGCGCTGTCCTCTACCACGCCCGGACGACCGAGGCGGGGATGGTCACGGGGGCCTGCTGGTCGCCCACGCTGAAGACGAGCGTGGCACTCGCGCAGGTCGAACGCCGCTTCGCCGACGCGCGGAACCTCTGGGCCGAGATCTACGCGCTGCGCGAGCTGCACTACGCGAAGCTCATGGTGCGGGTGCGGCCGGCGGCGCGGCCCTTCTTCCGGTCCGACCGGCGCCGCGCGACGCCGCCCCTCCCCTTCTGAACGGAGACCGCCATGGGCCACGAACGCCACCCGCTGTCGCCGCGCCTCGACCGCTGCCCGCCCACGCTGCCGCGCGAGGCCTACCTCGACCCGGGCTGGTTCGACCGCGAGATGCGCACGATCTTCGCGCGGACCTGGGTGATGGCCGGGCGGCTGGCCGACATCGCCCCCGGCACGATGCGGCGCGCGGCGCTGGGCACGGCCCCGGGGATCCTGTGCCGCGACGCGGACGGCGCGCTGTCCGCCTTTCACAACACCTGCCGCCACCGGGGGGCGGAGCTGTGCCGGGCCGAGGTGGAGCCGCTGGGCCGGATGATCCGCTGCCCCTACCACGCCTGGGCCTATGCGGCATCCGACGGACGCCTCCTGTCCACCGCGCACGCCGTGCCCACGCGCGACTTCCGGCCCGGGGACCACGGGCTTTTCCCGCTCGCCACCCGCGTCTGGAACGGCTTCGTGTTCCTTTCGGCCGCGGCCGATCCCGGCGACATCCACAGCGACGTGCCGCTGGCCACGCTCGACAACTGGCCGATGGACGCCCTCGTCACCGCGCACCGGCACGAGGCGGAGCTTGCGTGCAACTGGAAGGCCTTCTGGGAGAACTACTCGGAATGCCTCCACTGCCCCGGCGTCCACCCCGAGCTCTGCGACCGCGTGCCGGTCTACGGCCGCGGCCTCATGGGGCCGGCCGAGGCGGCGGGCTGGACGCCCGACGCGCCCCCGGCCCCGGCGCTGGCGCGCGGCGCGGAAAGCTGGACGCCCACGGGCGCGCCCTGCGGCCCGGCCTTCCCCGGCCTGACGGCGGCCGAGCGCGCGGGGGGCCACACCTTCGTCACGCTGTGGCCCTCGGCCTTCGTGGTGGCGCACGTCGACCACGTCCGGTCGGTGCGGCTGGTCCCGCTTGCCCCCGACCGGACCCGGCTCGTCGCCGAATGGCACTTCCCCCCAGCGACGCTCGCCCAGCCCGGGTTCGACGCGAGCGAGGTCGCGGCCTTCGCCACGCGGGTGCTGCGGCAGGACGCCGAGGCGGTGGAGGCGAACCAGCGCGGGATCGCCTCGCCCGCCTTCCGGCGCGGCACGCTGATGCCCGAGGAGTACGAGATCGACCGCTTCGACCGGTGGGTGCTCGCCGGGATGGAGGAGGGCGCGCCATGACCGACTTCCCCCTCGGGACGCGCGCGGTGCCCGACGCCTGGGACCGTCGCGGCCTGCCCGCCTGGACCTACCGCTCCGAGGCGCTTCTGGCGCTGGAGCGCGAGCGGCTGTTCCTCACGCACTGGCAGGTCGCGGGGCACGTGAACGACATCCCCGCGCCGGGCGACTGGTTCGCCTTCGACATGCCGGGCGAGCGCGCGGTGGTCATGCGGGGCGAGGACGGCCAAGTGCGGGCCTTCCACAACCTCTGCCGCCACCGCGGCGCGCGGGTGGTCGACGGCGCGCGCGGGCACTGCCGCGGCGCCGTCGTCTGCCCGTTCCACGGCTGGGTCTACAACCTCGACGGATCGCTGCGCGGCGCGGCTCGCCCGTCCACCTTCGGCGCGATGGACCGCGCGGCCTTCGGGCTGAAGCCGGTGGAGATGGAGGTCTTCCACGGCTTCGTCTTCCTGCGCTTCGCCCCCGGCCCGCAGCCCGCGGTCGCCGACCTCCTCGCGCCCTTCGCCGCGGACTTCGCGGCCTATCGCGCGGGCGGCCTGTTGCCCGCCGAGCGGTCGCACTGGGCCTTCGACCTGCCCGTCAACTGGAAGTCGGTGCGCGACGTCGACAACGAGGGCTACCATGTGGCGCTCGCGCATCCGGGCCTGCAGGAGCTCTACGGCCGGACCTACCGCGACCTCCACCTCGACGACGGGCTCTCGGTCTCGGTCGGCTGGTTCGGCGACGCGCCGGGGCGGGGCTGGTCGGTGCGCCGCTACCTCCGCCACGCCCCGGCGCGGCCGGACCTGCCCCCGCACCTCCGCCGGGCCTGGACCTACTACGGCCTCTTTCCCAACGCCGTCTTCGCCTTCACGCCGGAGGCGGCGCAGTTCTACCAGGAACTGCCCGTGGCCCCCGGCCTCACGCGGCTGACGGGGCGGATGTACCGCGGCCCGGACGAGGCGCGCGCGACGCGGATCGCGCGCTACCTCGCCTGGCGGATCGACCGCGCGACCTCGGCCGAGGACCGCCAGCTTTCGGTCTGGTCCGACGAATCGATGCGGTCCGCCGCCTTCGAGGGGTTCCACCTGTCGGACCTCGAGTACGGGCTGCGCCGCCACCACGACGCGCTGCGGCGCATCCTGCCGGTCATGACGCTGCCCGAAGCCCCGGCCGAGGGCGAAATCGCCCGTCGCAACGATGAACTGATTGACCGATCAACCCGGCCCGGCTGACGATCGGGCGACATCCAAGGGAAGGACACGCCGATGCCACTGACCCGCCGCCACGCGCTCGCGACCCTCGGCGCGGGGCTCGCGCTGCCCTACGTCCGCCCGTCCTGGGCGCAGGCGGGCACGGTCAACGTCTACAACTGGTCCGACTACATCGGCGAGACGACGCTCGCCGACTTCGAGGCCGAGACGGGGATCGGCGTCGTCTACGACCTCTACGCCAGCAGCGAGGAGATGCAGGCGCGGATGCTGGCGGGATCCTCGGGCTACGACCTCGTGCTGCAGGCGGGCAGCGCGATGCCGCGGATGGTGGCGGCGGGGGTCTACCGGCCCTTCGACCGGGCGAGGCTGACGAACTGGGGCAACCTCGACCCCGTCCTGCTCCGCACGGTCGAGGGGTTCGACCCCGGCAACGCCCACGGCGTGCCCTACATGTGGGGCTCGGTGGGCTTCACCTACAACCTCGACATGGTGCGGGAGCGGCTGCCCGACGCCGACCTGAGCGACCTCGGCACGATCCTGAACCCCGAGAACGCGGCGAAGCTCGCGGATTGCGGGATCTCCCTTCTCGACAGCCCGGACGACTTCGGGGTGATGGTGCTGAAGTACATCGGGCTCGACCCGGACACGGCGGGCGCGGCGGAGTACCAGCGGATGCTCGAGACGATGATGCCGATCCGCGACTACGTCGCGGTCTTCGACAACGCGAACTACCTGACGACCCTTCCCGCGGGCGAGGTCTGCGCGGTCAACAGCTGGTCGGGCGACTACAGCGTGGCCAAGGCGCGCGCGGCCGAGGCGGGGCTGACGGTGAACCTCGCCTACTTCGTGCCGCGCTCGGGCGTGCCCGCGTGGTTCGACCTCTGGGCGATCCCGGCGGACGCGCCCAACGTCGCCAACGCGCATGCCTTCGCCAACTACCTGCTCCGGCCCGAGGTGATCGCGGCCGCCAGCAACTTCACGGGCTATGCCAACGCGAACCGCGCCTCGAAGCCCCTGCTCGATCCCGCGATCGCGAACGACCCCGCGATCTACCCCGACGCCGAGACGATGGCGCGGCTCTACACCCCCGCGCCGCAGACCGAGGCGCAGGCGCGCGAGATCCTGCGCGCCTGGACCACCTTCCGGGCGGGCGGCTGAGCCCCGGGGACACGGCCGTGGCCGCCCCGTTCCTGCGCATCGAAGGGGTCTCGAAGCGCTTTGGCACCTTCGAGGCGGTGCGCGACGTGACGCTGTCGATCGACAGGGGCGAGATCTTCGCGCTCCTCGGCGGGTCGGGCTGCGGGAAGACGACGCTCCTGCGGATGCTCGCGGGGTTCGAGGAACCCTCGGCGGGGCGCATCCACCTCGATGGGCAGGACATGACGGGCGTGCCCCCCTGGGAGCGCCCGGTCCACATGATGTTCCAGAGCTATGCGCTGTTCCCCCACATGACGGTGGAGCGGAACGTGGGCTACGGCCTCAAGCACGAGCCGATGACCGCGGCCCAGCGCGCCGACCGGGTGCGCGCGATGCTCGACCTCGTGCAACTGGCCCCCCTCGCGCAGCGCAGGCCCCACCAGATCTCGGGCGGGCAGCGGCAGCGCGTGGCGCTGGCGCGCGCCCTGGCCCGCCAGCCGAAGCTGCTGCTGCTCGACGAGCCGCTGGCCGCGCTCGACAAGAAGCTGCGCGAGCACACGCAGTTCGAGCTGATGTCGATCCAGGAGCGCACCGGCGTCACCTTCATCGTCGTGACCCACGACCAGGAGGAGGCGATGACGCTCGCCGACCGCATCGCGGTGATGGACCGCGGCGCGGTCCAGCAGGTCGGCCCCCCGGCCGAGGTCTACGAGCATCCGGCCAGCCGGTTCGTCGCGAACTTCCTCGGCTCCATGTCGCAGTTCGACGCGGTGGTGACGGGGATCGAGGGGGCCACGGCCCGGCTGGAGGTGCCCGCCTTCGGCACCGCCATCGAGGCGCAGGCGATCCCGGCCATCGCCCCCGGCGAGCGGCTGACGCTCGCGCTGCGGCCCGAGAAGGTCGCGATCCACCACGACCGGCCCGAGGGTCCGAACGTGGTCGCGGGCGAGGTGAGGGATCTCGCCTATTTCGGCAAGGACAGCCTCTACCGCGTGACGCTGCCCACGGGCGAGCTGATCGCCGTGCACGCGGTCAACGCGCGCCGCAAGGGCGACAAGCGGCCCGACTGGCATGACCGGGTCTGGATCCGCTTCGATCCGGCCTCGGCGATCCTCCTGAGGCGCTGAGGTGGCCGGACGCCTCGCCACCTGGTTCCACCGCCGGGGCTGGTCCGACCTGATCGTCGCGCTGCCCTACCTGTGGCTCGTCGCGCTGTTCCTCGTCCCCTTCCTGATCGTCGCCGCGATGAGCGTGGCGAGCCAGGCCCCCACCGCGCCCCCCTTCGCCTTCGGCGGCGACTATCCCTGGATCAACCCGGCGGCCTACGTCCGGCTCGTCACCGACGACCTCTACCTCCGGTCGTTCCTGATCTCGCTCGCCAATGCGGGCGTGGCCACGGCGCTGTGCCTCCTTCTCGGCTATCCGATGGCGCTGGGGCTCACGCGCGCGCCCCGGGGCTGGCGCACCGTGCTCCTGATGCTGGTGATCCTGCCCTTCTGGACCTCGTTCCTGCTGCGGGTCTATGCCTGGATGGGGCTGATGGGCCGGTCGAGCTGGTTCAACCGGATGCTGACCGAGGGCTGGAACGCCCTCGTCCCCATCGACCAGGCGGTGGCCTCGGTGCCGCTGATGAACACCAACTTCGCGGTGGTTCTCGTCATGGTCTACACCTACCTGCCCTTCATGATCCTGCCGCTCTACGCGAGCCTCGAGCGGCTCGACCCGACGCTGGACGAGGCGGCGATGGATCTCGGCAGCCGCCCGGCCCGCGTCTTCCTCGACGTGACGCTGCCGCAGTCGGTGCCGGGGATCGTGGCGGGGGGCCTTCTCGTCTTCATCCCCGCGGCGGGGGAGCTGGTGATCCCCACGCTGGTGGGCAACGCCGGCACCCCGATGATCGGGCGCGTCATCTCGGACGAGTTCGCGCAGGCGCGCGACTGGCCCATGGCCTCCGCCCTGGCGGTGGCGCTGCTGGTGCTGATGGTGGTGCCGACGATGCTCTACGGCCGCCACCAGGCGCGCGCCGAGGGGCGGGGGGATCCGCGATGAGGCGCCTTTCGCCCTTCCTGATCGTCGCCCTGGCGGGGGGATTCGTCTTCCTCTACCTGCCGATCCTGTCGATGGCGGTCTATTCGTTCAACGACTCGCGGCTGGCGACCGTCTGGGGCGGGTTCTCGACGCGCTGGTACGTCTCGCTCGCGTCGAACCGGCAGATCCTCGGCGCGGCGGCCCTGTCGCTGAAGATCGCGCTGGTCTCGGCGACCGTCGCCACGGTCCTCGGCACGATGGCGGGCTTCGCGCTGGCGCGGTTCCGCCGGTTCCGGGGGCGGACGCTGTTCGCGGGCCTCGTCACGGCACCCCTCGTCATGCCCGAGGTGATCACCGGCATCTCGCTGCTGATGCTGTTCATCCTGCTCGCGGAGGCGACGGGCTGGCCCGGGCAGCGCGGCTTCGCGACCGTGACGCTCGCGCACATCACCTTCTCGATGGTCTTCGTCACCACGGTCGTGCAGGCGCGCCTGTCCCAGGCCGACCGCGCGATCGAGGAGGCGGCGATGGACCTCGGCTCGCGCCCCTGGCAGGTGCTGTGGGACGTGACGCTTCCCACCGCCTTCCCCGCGATCCTGTCGGGCTGGCTCCTCGCCTTCACGATCAGCCTCGACGACGTGGTCATCACCTCGTTCACGACGGGGCCGGGGTCGACGACGCTGCCCCTCGTGATCTGGTCGAAGGTCAAGCTGGGGGTCACGCCCGACGTCAACGCGCTGGCCACGATCACGGTGGTCGTCGTCGGCATCGGCGTGGCGCTGGCGGGCTGGATCCTGGCGCGGGCCGAGCGGCGGCGCCTGCGCGACGAGCGTCTGGCGGCCCGCGGCGATGGCTGACCCGCGCGTCCTGATCCACGCGCCCCCGGGCGAGCCGGGGTCGGGCCGCGTCCGCTACGGGGCGGCGATGGCGCTGCACCGGCAGGGCCTGCTGACCGAGGCGCAGCTCGAGGCCTACCGCGTGGCCTCGGCCCACGACGGGCGAGACCCGGCGGCGCTGCTGGCCGACCTCGGCCTGCCGGTGCCGCCGCGCGCGGAGAGCGATCCGGTGGCACGGCTGACCGGGGCGGTGGCGCGCTACGTGGGCGGCCTGCGCTTCCCCGGGCAGGCCGAGGTCCGGCGCGGCCTCGCCCGGGCCCTCGCCGCCCCGCCCCGCGCCGTCGTCCCGAGGGGCAGTCCCGTCGCGGAGACCTGGCTTCCCGCCGCGCTGGCCCCGCTGTCGGCCACGCACCCCGACCTTTCCCGGGCCATCGGCGAGGCGGCCCCGCGCCTCGCCTGGGGCACCTACGACGCCTATCCCCCCGACCGGATCGGCCCGGCCTTCGCGGCGGGCCATGCCTTCGCCTCGCTGGTGGGGGCGGACGCGCCCCATGCGGCAGAGGACTACGACCTCGGCCTGTTCCTGATCGCGCCGCACGTCCTCTACCGCGACCACGCCCATCCCGCGCCCGAGCTCTACGCGCCGCTGACAGGGCCGCACGGCTGGCGCTTCGGGCCGGGGCGGCCGCTGCACCGGAGGCCCGCGCACCGGCCCGTCTGGAACGAGCCGATGCGGCCGCACCTGACGCTGGCGGGCGCGGTGCCCTTCCTTGCGGTCTACTGCTGGACGCGCGACGTCGACCGTCCGGCGGTGGTCCTCGACGCCGGGGACTGGCCCGCGCTGGAGGCCGCGCGCCCGGCTGCCGATTGACCCTGCGGGATGCGGGGCCTATGGATGCGCCCGATCCGATCCTGACCCGCCGGGGCCCGCCGTGACCATCCACCTGCACCCGCGCGACCTGCCCGAGGGGCTCGACCTCGGCCGGGTGGTCGCGATCGACACCGAGACGATGGGGCTCAACCCCGCGCGCGACCGGCTGTGCCTCGTGCAGCTCTCGGCCGGCGACGGCGACGCGCATCTCGTGCAGGTCGCGCGGGGCCAGCGCGAGGCGCCGCGCCTCTGCGCGCTGCTGGAAGACCCGGGGGTGACCAAGCTCTTCCACTTCGGCCGGTTCGACATCGCCGCCCTGCGCGCGGCCTTCGGGGTGACGACGCGCCCCGTCTGGTGCACCAAGATCGCGGCGAAGATGGTGCGCACCTTCACCGACCGGCACGGGCTGAAGTACCTGCTGGGCGACCTCGTCGGCGTCGACGTCTCCAAGCAGCAGCAGACCTCGGACTGGGGCGCGGCCGAGCTTTCGCCCGCGCAGCTGGAGTATGCGGCCTCGGACGTGCTGCACCTCCACCGCCTGAAGGCGGAGCTGGAGTCGCGCCTCGCGCGCGAGGGGCGGGCGGATCTGGCGCGGGCCTGCTTCGACTTCCTGCCGACGCGGGCGGAGCTCGACCTGCTGGGCTGGGGGGACGAGGATGACGTCTTCCGGCACTGACCTTCTGGCCGCCGGCCGCCGCGTGATCGCGCGCGAGGCCGAGGCGCTGGCGATCCTCGCCGACCGTCTCGGGCCCGAGTTCGCAGCCGCCTGCGACCTGATCCTGTCGGCCACGGGGCGCGTGATCGTCTGCGGGATGGGGAAGTCGGGCCATGTCGCGCGCAAGATCGCGGCGACGCTCGCCTCCACCGGGACGCCCGCGCAGTTCGTCCATCCGGCCGAGGCGTCGCACGGCGACCTCGGGATGGTCACGCAGGGCGACGTGGCGCTGGTCCTCTCCAACTCCGGCGAGACGCCGGAGCTTGCGGACATCGTGGCGCACACCCGGCGCTTCGCGATCCCGCTGATCGGGGTCGCCGGGCGGGCGGGGTCGACGCTGCTGCGGCAGGCCGACGTGGCGATCCTGCTGCCGCCCGCGCCCGAGGCCTGCGACACCGGGATCGTGCCCACCACCAGCACGACGATGACGCTGGCGCTGGGCGACGCGCTGGCCGTCGCGCTGATGGAGCGGCGGCGCTTCACGCCCGACCAGTTCCGCGTCTTCCACCCCGGCGGGCGGCTCGGCGCGCGGCTCGCGCGCGTGGACGACCTCATGCACACCGACCTGCCGCTGGTGCGGGCCGGAACCCCCATGGGCGAGGCGCTTCTGGCGATGAGCGGGAAGGGCTTCGGCGTCGTGGGCATCGTGGGCGAGGCCGGCGACCTCGAGGGGATCATCACCGACGGCGACCTGCGCCGTCACCTCGACGGGCTGCTCGCGCGCAGGGCGGGCGAGGTGATGACGCGCAGGCCCCGGACGATCCCCGCGGGCGCGCTGGCGCAGGCGGCGGTCGCGGCGATGAACGAAGCCAAGATCACCGCGCTCTTCGTGGTGGAGGGGCGGCGCCCGGTGGGGCTGATCCACATCCACGACTGCCTGCGCGCCGGGATCGTCTAGGGCGCCGGCGCGTGGAATCCCGCGACCGCCTGCGTTCCGGTCTCGTCGCCTGGCTCAAGGTGCTGCTTCCGCTGGCGGCGCTCGGGGCCCTGTCGACGCTGTTCCTCGTGTCGCGGACGATCGACCCCGAGGATGCGATCCCCTACGCCACCGTCGACGTGGAGGACCGCATCCGCGAGCCGCGGATGACCGCGCCGACCTGGTCGGGGGTGCTGGCGGACGGGGCCTCGCTGACGGTCACCGCCGAGGAGGCGCGTCCCGACGCCGCGACCGGCGCCTCGGCCGCCCGGGTGCGGGCCGATCTTGCCACGCCCGACGGCCGGCGAACGAGGATCGAGGCCGCCACCGTCGCGGTCGACCCCGCGGAGCGACGGATGACCCTGGGGGGCGGCGTGCGGATCGAGAGCGGGGCCGACCTCGTGATCGAGACCGCGGGTCTCGTCGCCGACCTGACCCGGACGGGCCTCGTCTCGACCGGCCCGGTCGCGGCGCGGGGCGCGGTCGGCCTGCTCGAGGCGGGGCGCATGGCGCTGACCCGCGCGCCCGGAAATCCCCCGGCCTATGCAATTCGTTTCTCCGACGGGGTGCGGGTCGTGTATGGTCCGCCCCGGACCGAACCCTGAAGGAGCGACGATGCCGATCCGCCCCGCCCTCGCCCTGACCCTGCTGCTGGCGGCAGTGCCGCTCCCGGCGCCGATGGGCCTCGCGCAGACCGGCGGGGTCCGCTTCGGCGGGCTGCGGCAGGACCCCTCGCTGCCCGTCGAGGTCACGGCCGAGAGCCTGACCGTCAGCCAGGCCGACGGCAGCGCGACCTACGAGGGGAACGTGGTGGTGGGGCAGGGCGAGATGCGCCTCGCCGCGGCGACCGTGGTCGTCGAGTTCGACGGGCCCCAGCGGCGGATCGCCCGCCTGCGCGCCTCGGGCGGCGTGACGCTCGCCACGGGCACCGACGCGGCCGAGGCGCGCGAGGCGGTCTACACGATCGACGAGGGCCGGATCGTGCTTGAGGGCGACGTGCTGCTGACGCAGGGGGGCACGGCGATCTCGGGCGACCGGCTGGTCATCGACCTTGCGGCGGGGACGGGGTCCATCGAGGGCGGGGTCGAGACGGTCTTCACGCCGGGGGGCAACTGATGGCCCCCGCCCCCGGCCATCCCGCCCCCGGGCTGACCGTGACCGAGGGCTCGGCGGGCCTGCGGGTGCTCGGCCTGCGCAAGAGCTACCACCGCCGCCCGGTGATCCGCGACGTGTCGCTGACGCTGAACCGGGGCGAGGTCGTGGCGCTGCTGGGGCCCAACGGGTCGGGCAAGACCACCTGCTTCTACGCCATCGCGGGCCTCGTCGCGCCCGAGGGCGGGCAGGTCCTGATCGACGGGCGCGACGCGACCCCGCTTCCGATGTACCGCCGCGCGCGGATGGGGATCGGCTACCTGCCGCAGGAGGTGTCGATCTTCCGCGGCCTGTCGGTCGAGGACAACATCATGGCCGTGCTGGAGATCGCGGTGCCCGACGCCAAGCGCCGGCGCGAGCGGCTGGAGACGCTTCTCGCGGAGTTCTCGATCACCCACCTGCGGCGCGCGCCCGCGCTGGCGCTTTCGGGCGGCGAGCGGCGGCGGGTGGAGATCGCGCGCTGCCTCGCGGCCGATCCGAAGTACCTGCTGCTCGACGAGCCCTTCGCGGGCGTCGACCCCATCGCCGTGGGCGAGATCCGGGCTCTGGTCGCGGACCTCAGGGGGCGCGGGATCGGGGTGCTCATCACCGACCACAACGTGCGCGAGACGCTGGGCATCGTCGACCGGGCCTACATCCTGCACGACGGCCACGTCCTCATGAGCGGCACGACCGAGGAGGTCGTGCGCGACGAGACGGTGCGGCGCGTCTACCTCGGCCAGAACTTCCGCATCGGCTGAGCGGCGTCCAGTCGCGTGTTGACATTCCGCGACCCGGTGGCCCCAAATGCCCGGGATGCGTGTGGCCCGCGCCCCGCGCGAGCCGTCAGCGGAGGGACGATGCGCTACCAGATCACGGGAAAGCAGATCGACATCGGCGAGGCGCTCCAGACGCACGTGAAGTCCGAACTGGGCGAGACGATCGAGAAATACGCCCAGCGCCCGACCGACGCCGTCGTCACCTTCAGCCGCGTCGCGCACGAGTTGCACTGCGAGGCGGTGATCCACCTGTCGACCGGGCTGACCGCACAGGCCAGGGGCCACGCCACCGAGATCTACGCCGCCTTCGAGGCCTGCCGCGAGAAGATGGACAAGCAGCTCCGCCGCTACAAGCGGCGCCTGCGCAGCCATCACCACCAGCGCACGACCCCTGTTGAGTTCGACGGCGGCCAGTCGTATATCCTCGCCGCAACCGAGGAACCCGGGGAGACCGAGCCCGACACGCTGCAGCCCGTCGTCATCGCCGAGATGGAGACCCGCATCCCGTCGATCACCGTCGGCGAGGCGGTCATGCAGCTGGAGCTGGCGGGGCAGAGGATGCTCGTGTTCCGCAACGAGGGTCACGGCGGCGTCAACGTCGTCTACCGCCGGGACGACGGCAACATCGGCTGGATCGACCCGCGCAACAGCACCTGAACGGCCCCGCCGAGGGGCGGAGCGAACGACGACCCATGGAACTATCCGCACTGCTCAATCCCGGCGCCGTCCGGGTCGTGAGCCATCTGACGAGCAAGAAGCGCCTGTTCCACGAGCTGGGCGAGATGGCGGCGCAGGCCTACGGGCTGAGCGCGCCGACCGCGATCGACGGGCTTCAGGAACGCGAGAGCCTGGGCCCCACCGGCGTCGGGCACGGCATCGCCCTGCCCCATGCGCGGCTGGAGGATCTCGGCCGGATCGTCGGCGTCTTCCTGCGGCTCGAACGCCCGCTCGACTACGACAGCGTGGACCGGCAGCCGGTCGACCTCGTCTTCGGCCTGTTCGCGCCCAAGGATTCGGGGGTGGACCACCTCAAGGCGCTGGCGCTGGTGTCGCGGACGATGCGCGACGCGGGCATCTGCCAGAAGCTGCGCGCCAACACCGATCCCGCGAAGCTGCACGCGATCCTGACCGAGGCGCGCGCGCCGCAGGCGGCCTAGGGGCGCCAGTCCGCGAAGCCGAAGGTCGCGTAGTCGCGCGCATAGGCCGCGCGCGCGGCGGCCTCGCAGTCGGCGTCGGCGATCGCGGCGAGCGGCCAGGGTCCGTCGTCGGGCTCGGAGGCGGGGGCGGGGGCCGTCGCCCCGACCTCGGCCGCGAGGAAGGCCAGCCCCTCCGCCAGCCGGTCCTCGCGCAGGATCGCGTCGGGCGGCCGGACCTGCGCGAAGCCCTGGATCGTCGCAAGCTGGCTTGCCCAGTCCGGCGGGGTGCGGAACCCCGTCTGTCCGCCGAGGTTCAGCCGCGCGAGCCGCAGGAAGCCGAGGAAGGCCGCGCGGTGCGCCTCGGCCGTCGCGGCCGCCGCCGGGTCGATTCCCGTCAGCCGGACCAGCGCGCGGCGCGCCTCGGGCAGGGCGCCGGCGGACAGCAGCGTCGCACGGAAGGCGCGATGGGCCCGGGCGAGCGGGTGGCGCACCGCGGTGAAGCTGCGATGGACCCCCGCCCCGCGCGCCCACTGGCGAAGCCCCTTCTGGTCGAGCCCGCTGCGCGTCCCGCCCGAGCCCAGCCGCGACAGCCAGTCCGCGACCGCCGGGCCCGGGCCGCCCGGAATCGGCATGAACAGAAGCCCCGCCCCCGTTGCGGCGACATGCTCGGGCACCATCGCCGGGCGCCGCGGCTCCAGCGCGGGGATGCGGTCCGCGCCCGCCCAGTCGACCCCGGCCAGCGCCGCCGCCATCCCCTCGGGGTTCGAGACCTTGTCGGCGAGGGGCGCGGGGTTCTGCTTCTTCAGCCCAGCGTCCAGCGCCGCGAGGCGGCCCTCGACCCCGAGGAAGGCCGCGAGGCCGTTCAGGACATCGAGGTCGCGCAGGTCGTCGTAGTCGATCGCGAAGGCGGCCTGCCCGGTCGACTGCAGCGCGCGGCGAAGGACGCGGTGGAAGGCCTGGGTCTCGGCGAGGTGGTGGCGGAACTCCGGCTCGTCGAAGCGGATGCGCGCCTGCCGCAGCGCCGCCGCGTCGCCCAGCCGCCACTGGTCGGTCGCCTGCGCGATCTTCCACGACACGTAGGTCTCGGCCGGGCTGCGGGTCAGGACGACCTTGGCCCAGCGCGGGTCGGGCATCACCCGGGCCAGCACGCGCGGATCGTGGTCGTGGAAGAACCGGAACCCCGGCAGCACCCCCGGCTGGCGCAGCGCGGCCAGCAGCGCCAGCGGGTCGGCGTCGCGCGCGGCCATGTCGATCCCGAACAGCGCGGTGCCGCCCTGCCGGTCGACGAAATGGGGGTTGAAGACCTCGCCGTGGCAGCGGACGCCGGGCAGCGCGTTGAGGTTGGCCTGCAGGAAGTTCGACCCCGTTCGCATCCCGGCGAGGATGACGAATCCGTCGAGGCGCCCCGGCCCGCTCACCGGACGAGCCCGCTCACTTGACGAGATAGGGCTTGCCCCGGCGCGGCGTGATCGGCCGGGGATCGTCGTCGACCGGGAAATCGCCCATCAGGACCGGCTGCATCCCCTGGTTCCGCAGGTTCTGGAGGAAACGGCCGAAGCCCGACAGGTCCGCGAGCCGGGGCACCTCGGTCAGCGCGCGCCGGGCGCGCGGGCCGATCTCGTCGGCGATGAGCTGCAGGGGCTCCATCGGGCTCTCCACGAACTCGGCCAGCGACCAGATCCGCACCCGCGCCCTGACCGCCCCGCCGCGCAGCAAGGCGAGGTGGTCCGTCTCGATCCTCTGGAGCCGCGCCGCCTCGCGCCGGATGTCGGCGAAGGGCTGGTCCGACCGGAACAGGGGAACCGCCCAGGCGCCGGTGATCACCGAGACATGCGCGTTGGCGTCGCGCGCGACGACGGGGGCGATCGCCTGGTCGTCGGCCGGGCCGAACTGGAAGCACTGCCGCTCGCCCCGCGTGTTCCAGACGAGGTTCCGCAGGAAGGCGGCCGGGTCGTAGTCGCGCAGCGCGGCGCTGTCGGACAGCGCGCCCGTCCAGACCGTCTCGCCCCCGGCGAAGTGGACGCGGTCGGGCGCGAAGAGGCGGCCATGGACCCGCGTGCCCGCCACCTTGCCGAGCCAGGTCTCGAAGTTCTCGAACAGGTCCGAGAACCCCTGGAACACCGAATAGGCGGCCGCGGTCCGCCCCGCCTCGACGGGGTCGGCGGGAAGGCGGCTCTGCATGATCAGGCCGGCCCGGCCCTTCACGCGCCGCTCCGCCGCCTTGGCGAAGAGCCGGTCGATCTTGCCGGGGCCGGGCTCGGCCGCGGCCGGGCCGGCGCCCCCGGCCGCGAGGAAGGCGGCGTAGAGCTTGCCCGCGTGCGGCCAGATCTTGCGCGCGACGAAGCAGTCCGACCGCCGCAGAAGCTGGAGGTGGTCATCGTAGAAGACATGCGGCTTTCCCTGGAAGTCGAACTTCGACAGGGTCAGCGACCGGCTCTCCACGTCGGTGGCGTGAAGCCGCACCAGCGTCTGGAAGTAGCTTTCGTCGGGGATCCAGACGTGGCGGAAGTAGCGGTCGTGGCTCGCGCGCCGCGGATCCTCGAGGATGGCCGCCAGCGTCCGCCGCGTCAGGCACCACCACTGGCTGCCCAGATGCGGCACGAGGCCCGCGGGGATCCGCCGCCGCCAGCCGATCCGCCGCTGGAGCGCCACGTAGGCGTCGAACAGCCGCCGGCGCCGGCGCCACGAGAAGGGGAAGCGCATCGTGAACCGCTCGATGTTCAGACCGCCCACGGTCCAGCCCACGTCCTCGGTCGTGACCGATTCGATGAAGTCGGTGCGGGGCCGCGCGTCGAGATAGGCCACGAGGTCGGCCAGCGGGCGCAGCGGCAGGCACGACCCCGACACCAGCATGACGTGGCGCACGCCGGCGAAGTCGCGCAGCATCACGGTCGCCGCGTCGAGCGTGGCCGCGACGATCCCGAAGGTGCCCCATTCGCAGGCGTGGCGCGGGGCGAAGCGCACCCCGGCCAGGTCGGCCAGACCGTCGCGGAAGCGCTGCACCTCGGCGCGGTCCGCGCGCGGGTCGACGTGGATGACCACGGGGCTGCCCTGCGCGGCCCAGTGCCGCGCGACCTGCGCCGCGCGGTCGAAGGCGGTGTGGCACAGCATCACGAAGCCGACGCTGCCCCCCGGCCCGCCCGCGGTCATGCCCAGTTCCCCTTCGACATCAGCCCGAGGATCTCCAGCTGGCGCCAGTTGATGTACCGCTCGCTCGCCCGGCACCACAGGGTCGGGACCGCCCCGAGCCCCTCGCGGTAGGCGCGGTACTCGCGCCCCGCCGCGTAATGCTCGCCCCGCGCCGCCTCCTCGTGCACCTTGTCCGCGAAGGTGTCGAGGAACTTCGCGTGCAGCAGGCATCCCGAGGGCTTCTCGCCCCCCGACCGCTCGTAGGTCAGGTTCAGCCCGCGCGGCAGGAGCATGTGCGTCGACCGCAGATAGGCGTAGCCGCGCTGCCAGCGCACGAGCGGGATCTTGTTCAGCGCCGGGGCCTCGGCCGGGGCCTCGGCGAAGAAGGTCCGCGCGCGCGGGCCGCCCTGGATCCAGAGATCGCCGTAGGCCCGGTTCGGCCGGATCGTGTAGTTGCCGCTGTCGAACCACTGGAGGCTGGCGAAGGGGTCCTGCCCCTCGCGGTAGGAGGCCGCCGCCGTCTCCTGCGCGTACATGTCGAGCAGCATCGCCGGGAAGGACCGCACCTGCGAGGCATCCAGCCAGTCGGTCAGCGCGCGCAGGGGCCGCGTCTCGCAGAAGGGATAGATCAGGAACTCGTCGGCGTCGACGGTCAGGCACCAGTGCCCGTGGCAATGGCGCCGGTGCAGGCGGGTGGCCCAGTCCATCCCGTAGCGCGCGGCGGCGTAGCTGCCGCTGGCCGACCACAGCGACACGTCGGGCTGCGCGGCGAGCCAGTCCGCCGACCCGTCGTCCGACCCGTTGTCGACGATCAGGAAGTGGTCGACCCCCAGGTCGCGGTAATAGGTCAGGAAGTAGGGCAGCCGGATCCGCTCGTTCCGCAGCACCGAGACGAGGAGGATCGCGCCGGGCCGGATCGCGCGCGTCCGGTCGGCGACCGGCGACAGCGCGCGCCGCCCGCGCCAGGCGCGCAGGTGCAGCCGCTTCCGCCGGAGCCTGAGCCCGTAGGACTGGATCAGGCCCAAGCGGTCCCCCCTTCGCCGTGCCGGTTCGTCCCGGCCTGCTTCGCGACCCGGCAAGGGTAGGGAAAGCCCGCCGCGATGTAAACAATCCCCGGCGCGGCGTCAGATCCAGCCGCCGCGCGACATCAGCCCCAGCGCCTCCATCCGCCGCCAGCCGGTCAGGCGCGTCGAGGCGGGGCACCAGAGGTCACGGTCGGCGATCAGCGCGTCGTAGTAGGCGTCGTAGGGCACGGCATCGCGGAAGTGCTCGCGCCGCCGCTTCTCCTCGCGCGCGCGGGCCACGACCTGCGGCATCAGCTTCGCGTGCAGAAGGACGCCCGAGGCCAGCTCGCCGCCGTCGGCGGCGTAGGTCCGGTTCAGCGCGGGCGGCAGCGCCGAATGGGTGGAGTTGACGTAGGCAAAGCGGCGGTTCCAGCGGATCAGCGGCACCTTGTTCAGCGTGGGCGCGAGCCTCGGCGTCCCGGCGAAGAAGGCCCGCGACCGCACGCCGCCCTGGATCCACAGGTTTCCCATCCGCGGCTGGACCCGGACCGAATGGTTGCCCGCGTCGAGCCAGCCCAGCGCGCGGGCTGGATCGTCGCCCGGCCGGTGCCGGCCCTGTCCCGGCGGGCCCGCGGGATAGAGGTCGACCATCAGCGCGCCGAAGGACCGGCGCCCCTCCGCCTCCAGCCATCCGGTCAGCGCGCGCAGGTCGCGCGTCTCCCAGTAGGGATAGATCAGGGTCTCGTCGGCGTCGACCGTCAGGCACCAGTGCCCATGCCCGTGCCGCGCGAGAAGCCAGCCGATCCAGTCCATCCCGAAGCGCGCGGCCTTGTAGCCGCCCTCGGCCTGCCAGACCGAGACGTCGGGCGACGCCGCCAGCCGTTCGGCCGAGCCGTCGGTGCTGGCGTTGTCCACCGCGAGGACATGCGCCACCCCGAGGCGCCGCAAGTGATCGAGGAAGTGGGGCAGCCGATCGGCCTCGTTCCGCAGGACGACGGCGGCGAGGATGTCGGCAGGGCGGATCCGTGCCGTGCGGTCGGCCAGGGGCACCAGCCCGTGCCGGGCGCGGAAGGCGCGCCACAGAAGGCGGCGGCGCTTCCAGCGCAGGGCATAGGCATCGGCGAGACGGCCGATGCGGCCGGGCGTCCGCGCGGACCCCTCGGGCGTCACGGGCTACTGCGCGGCCTTCTGCTGCGCGATCATGTCGTGCAGGAAGCCCGCGAACTCGTCGTGAAGGTCGGGCCGGGCCAGCCCGAAGGCCACCGTCGCCTGCAGGAAGCCAGCCTTCGAGCCGCAGTCGTAGCGCTGCCCGCGGAAGCGGAAGCCGAAGACCTTGCCCGAATCCACCTCCTGCGCGATGGCGTCGGTCAGCTGGATCTCGCCCCCCGCGCCCGGCCGGCGGCGGTCGAGGTTCTCGAGAACCCGGGGCGAGAGGATGTAGCGGCCGATCACCGCGAGGTTCGAGGGCGCCTCCTCGGGCTTCGGCTTCTCCACCATGCCGCGGGCGCGGACGATGCCGCCCATGTCCTCGGCGATGTCGAGGACGCCGTAGGCCGAGGCCTTCTCGGGCGGCACCTCCATCGCGGCGACCATGTTGCCGCCGGTCTGCCCGTAGGCCTCGATCATCTGCAGGAGGCAGGGTTTCTCGGCCGCGATCACGTCGTCGGGCAGCAGCACCGCGAAGGGCTCGTCGCCGATCAGGCGGCGCGCGCACCAGACCGCGTGGCCGAGGCCCTGCGGGCGGTTCTGGCGCACGTAGGCGATCGCGCCCGAGTCCATGTTCGTCTGCTTCAGCGCGTCGAGCAGCGCGGTCTTGCCCGCCCGCTTCAGCGTCGACTCGAGCTCGGGCGCATCGTCGAAGTAGTCCTCGAGCGCGGACTTGCCCCGCGAGGTGACGAAGATGAACTCCTTGATGCCCGCCGCGCGCGCCTCGTCGATCGCGTACTGGATGAGCGGGCGGTCGACCAGCGTCATGATCTCCTTCGGGATCGACTTCGTCGCGGGCAGGAAGCGCGTTCCCATGCCCGCCACGGGAAAGACGGCCTTCGTGACTCTGGACTTCATGACCCGGACTTCCTCAAATCTCGACCCTCGAATGGGCGCAGTCTAACCGCGATGGCCGCACCATTCACGCCCTGCGTGCAGATACAAAGCAAATGTCCCCGGAATGTGGACAAACTGCGGTCCTCGGCGGGCTTCTGCGCAGGCGGGGTCCATCCGCGGCCCCCTCTCCGCCACATCCTCCGCCGCGTTCAATCCATGGTTGCATCAGGCGGTTCCTTCGCCGGCGAGCACCGACTCGATCACCGCGACGTCGGACGGGTTGTTCAGCTCCCAGAACCGCCGTCCCCGCGCCTCGACCTCGACGCAGGCGACATGGCGGTGGTTCTCGAGGAAGCGGAGCTGCTCGAGCCCCTCCAGCCGCTCCAGCGCGCCCTCGGGCCAGGCGGGATAGGCCGCCAGCGCCTCGGGCCGGTAGGCGTAGACGCCGACGTGGTGGAAGACCGGGGTGGCCGCGTCGAAGGGCCGGTCGTCCCCGGTGAAGGGGATCACCTCCTTGGAGAAGTAGAGCGCGCGGCCCCCCGCCCCGAAGACCGCCGTCGTCCCCCCGACGCGGCCCGCGGCGCGGTCGGCGCGCAGCCCCGCCAGCGCGCGGCCGTCGCAGCGCAGGACGGGGGTCGCCATGTCCGCGGCCCCGTCGGCGCGCAGCGCGGCGACCAGGTCCTCGACGAACCAGGGCGGCGTCAGCGGCGCGTCCCCCTGGAGGTTCACGATCACCTCGAACCCGGGCAGCCGCGCGGCCACCTCGGCGCAGCGCTCGGTCCCGTTGCGGCAGGCGGGCGCGGTCATCGCGACCTCGGCCCCGAAGGCCGCCGCGTGGTCGGCGATCCGGTCGTCGTCGGTCGCGACGACCACCCGGTCGATCCCGCGCACCGCCGACGCCGCCTCCCAGCTGCGGCGGATCAGCGACTTCGCGCCGTCGGGCCCGCGCAGCACGGCGAGCGGCTTGCCCGGATAGCGCGTGCTCGCGTGCCGCGCGGGGATGACGAGCAGCACGCTCACCGCAGGTCGACCCCGGGGGCATGCGCGAGGAAGTGCGGGTTCTCCCACCCGGCCTTGCCGTAGGTCAGGGGCGTCCGGTCGCCCATCCGCACGACCCGCCCCCCCGCGCCGCGCAGCACCGCGTCGCCCGCGGCCGTGTCCCATTCCATCGTCCGCCCGAGGCGCGGGTACAGGTCGGCCTCGCCCGTGGCCACGAGGCAGAACTTCAGGCTCGACCCCGCGCTGCGCGTGTCCGCGCCGGGGTAGCGGGCGAGGTAATCCTCGGTCGCCGCGTCCCGATGCGACTTCGACGCCACGATCCGCAGGGCGGCGTTGTCGGGCCGGGCCACCCGCAGCGGCGTCAGCGGGCCGGGCGCGTCGTCGGCGAAGGGCCCGGCCTCCTCGACCGAGGCGCCGTCGGGCCGGGTGTAGAAGAGCCGTCCCTTCGCCGGGGCGTAGACGACGCCGTGCGCGGGCGCGCCGTCCCGGACAAGCGCGATGTTCACGGTGAAGTCGCCGCGGCGCTGGACGAACTCCTTCGTGCCGTCGAGCGGGTCGACGATGAGGAAGGTGCCCGCGCGCACCCCGTGGCTCGCCGCCTGCTCCTCGGTCACCAGCGGCACGTCGGGGACGGCGGCGCGCAGCCCCGCCGCGATCAGCGCGTCGGCAGCCTCGTCGGCCTCGGTCACGGGGCTGGCGTCGGATTTCGCGCGCACGGCGAAATCGGGCGCCGCGTAGACCGCCATGATCGCCCGGCCGGCCTGCAGGGCGAGGCGGCGCATCACGGGGACGAGGGCTTCGGGATCCATGGCGGGCCTTTCCCCGGGGGCCTGCGGCCCGCAATTGATCGTCAAGGGTCGCGCCCTTATGCTGGCGCGCCACGGAAACGGCAAGATTGTCCGGCACGGTCCGGGCGTCGCGGGGTCAGGGCGCAGCATGTTCCGAACCGAGGTCAGACGATCGGGCGCGCGCTCGGCCTTCGGGCTGCTGGAGCTGATCTTCCACGCCGCGGTCCGCCACGTCCGCAAGGGCCACGGCAACGCCGTCCTCGGCCTGCTGATGAACATCGCGCAGACGGTGCTGCTGGTGCTCGTCTTCTACGTGACCTTCGAGATCCTCGGGATGCGCGGCAACGCCATCCGGGGCGACTTCCTGCTCTACATCCTGTCGGGAATCGTCCCGTTCATGACGCACACCAAGACCCTGGGCGCGGTCGTGGCGTCCGAGGGGCCGACCTCGCCGATGATGAAGCATTCGCCGATGAACACGATCGTGGCGATCGCGGCCGCCGCGCTCGCCTCGCTCTACACGCAGATCCTGTCGGCGGGCGTGGTGCTCTACGTCTATCACGCGGCCTTCGCGCCGATCGCCGTCGAACAGCCCGCGGGGGTGCTGGGCATGATCCTGATCGCCTGGATCTCGGGCATCGGGATCGGCATGGTGTTCCTGTCGGCGCGGCCCTGGGCCCCGGACCTGGTGGGGCTGCTCAGCCAGATCTACCAGCGCGCGAACATGATCGCCTCGGGCAAGATGTTCGTGGCCAACACCATGAGCACGACCGTCCTCGCCTGGTTCGACTGGAACCCGCTGTTCCACGTCATCGACCAGATGCGCGGCTTCGTCTTCCTGAACTACTTCCCGCACTACAGCACGGTCGCGTATCCCATCAAGGTGACCGCGGCCTGCGTGCTGGTCGGCCTGATGGGCGAGTTCTACACGCGGAGGCATGCATCGGCCTCGTGGTCGGCCGGGAAATGACGGCGCGCGCGATCGCCGCCCGGCCCCCGCCGCGCGGGTTGCGGGGCCGAAAACCCCCTCCTATATACGCGCGGTAGCCGAGGGGGCCCCCCGCCCCTTCATGAACCGTCAGGGATCGGGGCTCAGGGGCCGCAACGGGCCTGAACCCCACGACATTGCCGAAGGAAAAGGAACGGATCATGGCCAAAGTCATCGGGATCGACCTCGGGACGACCAACTCCTGCGTGGCGATCATGGATGGATCGCAGCCCCGGGTGATCGAGAACTCGGAGGGCGCGCGCACGACCCCCTCCATCGTGGGCTTCACCGAGAGCGAGCGCCTCGTGGGCCAGGCCGCCAAGCGCCAGGCGGTCACCAACCCCGCCAACACCATCTTCGCGGTCAAGCGGCTGATCGGCCGCCGCGTGGACGACGCGCACATCGCGAAGGACAAGAAGAACCTGCCCTATGCCGTGGTCAACGGCGGCAACGGCGACGCCTGGGTCGAGGTGCGGGGCGAGAAGTACTCGCCCAGCCAGATCAGCGCCTTCATCCTGCAGAAGATGAAGGAGACCGCCGAGGCCTATCTGGGCGAGGGGGTGACGCAGGCCGTCATCACCGTGCCCGCCTACTTCAACGACGCCCAGCGCCAGGCGACCAAGGACGCGGGCAAGATCGCGGGCCTCGAGGTGCTGCGCATCATCAACGAGCCGACGGCGGCGGCGCTCGCCTACGGGCTCGACAAGAAGGACGCGCGCACGATCGCGGTCTACGACCTGGGCGGCGGCACCTTCGACATCACCATCCTCGAGATCGACGACGGCCTGTTCGAGGTGAAGTCCACCAACGGGGACACGTTCCTCGGCGGCGAGGACTTCGACATGCGGATCGTCAACTACCTGGCCGACGAGTTCAAGAAGGAGCACGGCGTCGACCTCACGCTGGACAAGATGGCGCTCCAGCGCCTGAAGGAGGCGGCCGAGAAGGCCAAGATCGAGCTCAGCTCCAGCCAGCAGACCGAGATCAACCAGCCCTTCATCAGCATGGACCGCAACTCGGGCCAGCCGCTGCACCTCGTCATGAAGCTGACCCGCGCGAAGCTCGAGAGCCTGGTGGGCGACCTCATCAAGGCCTCGATCAAGCCGTGCCAGGCCGCGCTGAAGGACGCGGGGCTCTCGATCGGCGACATCGACGAGGTCGTGCTCGTGGGCGGCATGACGCGGATGCCCAAGGTCGTCGAGGAGGTGACCAAGTTCTTCGCGAAGGAGCCGCACAAGGGCGTCAACCCCGACGAGGTCGTGGCGCTGGGCGCGGCCATCCAGGCCGGCGTCCTGCAGGGCGACGTGAAGGACGTGGTGCTTCTGGACGTGACGCCGCTGTCGCTCGGCATCGAGACGCTGGGCGGCGTGTTCACGCGGCTCATCGACCGGAACACGACGATCCCGACGAAGAAGTCGCAGGTCTTCTCCACCGCCGAGGACAACCAGAACGCGGTCACGATCCGCGTCTTCCAGGGTGAGCGCGAGATGGCGGCCGACAACAAGCTGCTCGGCCAGTTCAACCTCGAGGACATCCCGCCGAGCCCGCGCGGGATGCCCCAGATCGAGGTGACCTTCGACATCGACGCGAACGGCATCGTCTCGGTCGGTGCCAAGGACAAGGGCACGGGCCGCGCGCAGACGATCACGATCCAGGCCTCGGGCGGGCTCAGCGACGAGGACATCGAGAAGATGGTCCGCGACGCCGAGGCCAACGCCGAGAGCGACAAGAAGCGCCGCGAGCTGGTCGAGACCAAGAACCAGGCCGAGGGCCTGCTGCACTCCACCCGCAAGTCGCTCGCCGAGCATGGCGACAAGGTCGATCCCTCCACCGTCGAGGCGATCGAGCTGGCGATGCAGCCGCTCGAGGACGCGCTGAAGGGCGAGGATGCGGGCAAGATCCGGTCCGGCATCCAGAACCTGACCGAAGCCGCGATGAAGCTGGGCGAGGCGATCTACAAGGCCAGCGCCGCCGAGGCGGACGGCCGCGAGGCGGAGGCCCCGCGCGGGGTCGACGACGACATCGTCGATGCCGACTTCGAGGATCTGGGCGACAACAAGCGGAAGTAAGTCCGCGACGGAACACGGAAGGTGGGGCGGTCCGGCGACGGGCCGCCCCTTCCGGGTTCCAGGGGGAAAAGGTTCGCCATGGCGAAGCGTGATTTCTACGACGTGCTGGGCGTCTCGCGCGGGGCTTCCGCCGAGGATCTGAAGAGGGCCTACCGCGCCAAGGCCAAGGAGCTTCATCCCGACCGCAATGCCGACAACCCGCAGGCCGAGGCCCAGTTCAAGGAGGTGAACGAGGCCTACGACGTCCTGAAGGACGCCGACAAGAAGGCGGCCTACGACCGCTTCGGCCACGCGGCCTTCGAGGGCGGGCGCGGCGGCGGGGGCGGGCAGCCCGGCTACGGCGGGCAGGGGGATTTCGCCAGCGCCTTCTCGGACGTGTTCGAGGACCTGTTCGGCGACTTCATGGGCGGGCGCGGGGGGCAGGGCCGGTCCCGCGCGCAGCGCGGGTCGGACCTGCGCTACAACCTGCGCGTCACCCTCGAGGAGGCGTACCGCGGCGTCCAGAAGACGATCAGCGTCCCCACCTCGGTCGCCTGCGAGGTCTGCCGGGGGACCGGGGCCGAGGGGGGTGCGGAACCGGTGACCTGCCCGACCTGCTCGGGCATGGGCAAGGTCCGCGCGCAGCAGGGCTTCTTCACGATCGAGCGGACCTGCCCCACCTGCAACGGCGCGGGCCAGACGATCAAGAACCCCTGCCGTGCCTGTGGCGGCGCGGGGCGGGTGGAGAGGGAGCGCTCGCTTTCGGTCAACATCCCGGCCGGGGTGGAGACGGGCACGCGCATCCGCCTGGCGGGCGAGGGCGAGGCGGGCCTGAGGGGCGGCCCCACGGGCGATCTCTACATCTTCATCGAGGTGAAAGAACACGCGATCTTCCAGCGCGATGGCGTGCAGCTGTTCTGCCGGGTGCCGGTGACGATGACGACCGCCGCGCTGGGCGGGGAGGTCGAGGTGCCCACGATCGACGGCGGCTCCAGCCGGGTGAAGGTCCCGGCGGGCAGCCAGACCGCGCGCCAGATGCGCCTGCGCGGCAAGGGGATGCCCGCGCTGCGCGGGGGCGGCCACGGCGACATGGTGATCGAGCTGGCGGTCGAGACGCCCGTGAACCTGACGGCGCGCCAGAAGGAGCTTCTGCGCGAGTTCGAGAAGCTGTCCGAGGACAACAACCCCGAGGGGCAGTCGTTCTTCTCCAAGGTCAAGGGCTTCTGGGACGGCATGACCGGCTGAGGGGCGCCCGCGTCAGAGGGTGATCCGCACGGGGTTGAGGGCGGCGCTCTCGGGCAGCGCGATCGCCTCCCAGAGCGCGGCGCCGGTCTCGAGGGCCTCGGCGGCCGGCACGACGGCGAAGGAGCCGAAGAACCGCTCCACGCCGTGGTCCTGCAGGGTCCGGTCGCGGAACTCGGCCATGATCGCGTCGTAGCGGTCGCGCAGGGTGGTGTCGCCGGGCGACAGGTCCGAGACCAGCACCAGGCCCGTCTGCGCGCAGTCGAGCACGGTCACCGTGAGGTCGGGCCGCCACCGCTGCAGGATCGGAATCAGCTTCCAGACGTCGCCCGTCCAGATCTGCCGGGGCAGTCGCCCCAGCCTCGTCAGGTCGCGCGTGGTCATGTCGTGGCTGTAGGGGAGGCAGTCGTGGATGGCGATCACGCCGCCGGGGTGCGACGCGGCCTCGGTGCCGATGAAGTCGCGCAACAGGTAGTCGATGAGGTGCATCCCGTCGAGGAAGCTGAACGACAGCCGGATCCCCATGGTCCCGAGGAAGCCCGAGGCGAAGAAGTCGTCCGAGGTCGCCTGGAAGACATGGAGCTGCGGCTTGCGCCCGATGACGTTGATGCTGGCTTGGAAGAAGGGGTCGACCGCGATCGTCTTGCCGCGCACCGGGGCGAAGGTGGTGCCGCTGCGGCAGCCGATCTCCAGCGTCCAGTCGAAGAGGTGGCGCTCATGCACCCGCGACAGGAACTCGACGTAGCCGAGGCCCCGCGCCGGAACGAAGCCGGGCGGGATCGCGATCTCCACAGGCGGTTTCGGCCGCCTGAGGATGGGACGAAGCCTGCGCCTGAGCGTGGAGAGCATGGTCCGGACCTCCGCCGCGCCGATGCGCGGTGCCGAACCCTGCGGGCGGCATTAACCGTTCGTCAACCCTTTGCGCGAAGGCTGCGCGGCATGGCGCATTCACCTTCGTTCCAGGACGGCGCATCGCTCTTCGACACCGACGAGGCGGTGCCCGCCGCCCTGCCGGCGCGGCTGCCCTCCTACATCGCGGACCACCGCAAGCGGCTGCGCGCGCGCTTCATGGAGGGCGGGGCCGCCGCCATGCCCGACTACGAGCTGCTGGAGCTGGTGCTGTTCCGCGCGATCCCCCGGCAGGACGTGAAGCCGCTCGCGCGCCGGCTTCTGGACACGTTCGGCGACTTCAACCGCGTCGTCACCGCCGCGCCCGCGCGTCTGGCGGCGGTGCCCGGCGCGGGCGACGCCGTGGTGCAGGAGCTGAAGATCGTCGAGGCCGCGGCGCAGCGCATGATGCGCGCGCGGGTGATGCAGCGGCCGGTGCTGTCCTCGTGGGACGCGCTGCTCGACTACTGCCACACCGCGATGGCCCACCGCGAGACCGAGCAGTTCCGGATCCTGTTCCTCGACCGCAAGAACGTGCTCGTCGCCGACGAGGAGCAGGCGCGGGGCACCGTCGACCACGTGCCCGTCTACCCGCGCGAGGTCGTGAAGCGCGCGCTGGAGCTGAACGCCTCTGCCCTCATCCTCGTGCACAACCATCCGTCGGGCGACCCCACGCCCTCGCCCGCCGACCTCGCGATGACGCGGCAGATCCAGGACGCGGCCCAGGTGCTGGGGATCACGCTGCACGACCATCTGATCGTCGGGCGCGAGCGCGAGCTCAGCTTCCGCGCTATGGGGTATCTGTAGCGGCGGATGGCCCGGCGGGCGCGGGGCGAAGCCAGACCTCCACCCGGCGGTTGAGCCGCCGCCCGCCCGTGGTCGTGTCGCAGGCCATGGGCAGCGTCTCGCCGAAGGCCTCCACCACGGGGGGGGCCGCATCGGCGGGCAGGTCGGTCGCGGCCTGGGCGAGTGCGGCGGCCACGCCCTCGGCGCGCGCCCGCGACAGGGCGAGGTTCCCGGCCGCGGACCCCGTCCCGTCCGAGAAGCCCGCGAGCACGAGCGCCTGCCCCCGGAAGGCCCCGGCCGCGTAAAGCCGCGCCAGATCCGACAGGTTGTCCTGCGACGGCGCGTCGAGCGTGGCGGACCCGTCCTCGAAGCGGAAGGTCAGAGACAGGCGGTCGGACCCGGTCATCGCCGCGGCGAGGCGCTGCAGGTCGCGAAGCGTCGTCTCCTCGCCCGCGCCGCGCAGGGCGGACAGCAGCCGCGTGCCGTCGGCGGTCAGGGGCGCGCGCTCGGCGGCGCGGTCGGCCAGGCCCGCCGCCGCCACGGCCGCCTGCGCCGAGGGCGACCGCGTGAAGTCGACGAAGTCGCGCGCCAGAAGCGGAAGCCGGCGGCGCGGCGTCAGCAGGAAGACCGGAAGCGCCAGCGGGTAGTCGCCCGCCTTGAGCGCGGCGCGGCCCGGGTCCAGCGGAAAGCCGCAGCTGTCGGTCAGCGGCAGGACGCGCGCCGGGCCGGCGGCCGAGGCGGCGGTGACGGCCAGGGCATAGGGGTCGGCCGCGACCGCGCGGGCGAGGGCGGCGGCATCGGGGTGACGCACCGTCGCCGTCGCCGTCGCCCCCAGCCGGGCGGCCAGCGCCTCCTGCAGGCCGGTGCCGGGATCGAGGCCGTGCAGCACCAGCGGCATGTCGGGGCCGCCAATCGCCGACCAGTTCGCCACCTCGCCCGCGAGGACGCGCGCGAGGTCGGGGGTGGCGATCCGCGGCAGCGGGTTGCCGGGGGCCGTGACCGGCACCATCGCGTCGAGCGCGACCGTGCGTTCGCCGAAGTCGGGTTCGGCGCGAGAGGCGAGGGCAAGGTCGGCCTCGCCTGCCGCCAGGGCCGCGCGGGCCGCGGCGGGGGGCATGGCGCGAAACCCGATGCGGCCCACCGCACGCCCGTCGGCGGGCGAGGACAGCGCCAGCGCCTCGCCCTCGGCCGCGACCTCCAGCCCCTGCGCGGCCGCGAAGGCGCGGACCAGCGGCCCGATCAGCACGGCCCCCGGGTCGGCCGCGCCGACGATCCGGATCTCGGTGAAGGGCGCTGTCAGGTCGGGGCAGCCCGGACCGGTGCAGACGACCGCCTGGCCGTCGAGGGTCAGGGGGCCGAAGGCGCTGTCGATCCGGTAGACCTCGCCGTCGTAGGCGCGCAGCGTCCCGTCGACCGACAGGCTGCCGTCGCGCGCGGTCAGCGTCACGTCCTGCGCGGCGCCGGCCGAGGGGATCGCCAGCATCGCGACCAGCGCCGCGAGAAGCCTTGATCCCATCGCCCGTCCGTCCCGCAGTCTAGTTCGCGGCGGTGACTGTCGTTGCGGGGTCCAGATTCTTCAACACCAGAATGTCGCCCACGGCGGTGCAGTCGGGCATCGACACGGCGAGGTCGTCGACAGCGACCGTGCCGCCCCGGACGGAGAGCGTCTCGGCGAGGAGCTCGCGCCCGCAGGTGCCCGCGTCGACCGGGGCCTCGACCACGATCTCGGCCCGGCGGGTCGGGTCGGCGGGATAGGTGTAGACCTGCGCCAGCATCGGCAGCGGAACGCCGGCATCGCCGAACTGCGCGATGAACCCCCCCTTGCCCGGCAGGGCATCCGGCGCCGGCACCGTGTCCGTCGCGCGCAGGTGGCCGGGGGTCCCGTAGTCCGCGCCATCCTCGAAGGCATTGAGCTGGAAGCCGTCGTCGGCGACCCACTGGACGACGAAGCGCCGCGTCGCCGCCGCGTCGGGAACCGGCAGGCGTGCCTCGGCCGTGCCCGCATCGCGGAACAGCACCGAGACCCGGGCCTCGGCGGCCAATGCGGGCAGCGTCGTGAAGAGCGCGCCGGTCGCCGAGGTCCGCGCCGTGACCGCGAGGCCCGCATGGCGCAGGACGACCCGCTCGTTCGCGTTGCAGGGTGCGCGGAGCGACAGGCCGATCATGGCGCGCGGCTGCGCCACGAGTTCGAGCGTCGCCCGGCAGGGGTCCGCGGCCGTGGCGGCGGAGGGGGCCGGCACGGGGCCGGCGGGCGGCAGGGCGCGGGTCGCGCCGTCCGTGATCGAGGCGAGGCGGACGGGCGCAGCGGGCGCGGGCTGCGCGGTGGCGACCGGTGCCGGGGCGCCTGGCAGGGCGGCCTCGGTCACGGTCTGCTGGCGCACGGCGTCGGCCTTGGCGGCGCGGGTCTGCATGAGGTGGCCAGCCCCGAGACCGATGGCCAGTATTCCGGCCGACAGGCCGATCCTTCGCTTGATGTCCATGTCGAACCCCCAGGTTTCGATTCGCGGGGTTAGCGCCCAATCCGGGCAGCCGCATGGCAGGATTGCGATGGGTTTCCCAAGCGGCGACAATCCCGCGAATAAAGCCGCAGGTTGTCAAAAATGTCGCTGTTCGCGCGTCGCGGTCAGGCCACCCGGCCGTGGCAGTGCTTGAACTTCTCGCCCGATCCGCAGGGGCAGGGGTCGTTGCGCGACGGATTCCCCCAGGTCGAGGCATCGGCGGCGTCGAACCCCGGACGCGCGGCCCCGGCGGCGCCGGCCCCCGCCATCTCGGGCACCCGCGCCGGCGCGGCCTGCGGCACCGGGGCGGCCTGCTGCCGCTGCTGCGCCAGAAGCTGCGCCACCATCGCCTGCTGCTCGGCCTCGGTGATCGGGCGGATCTGCGCCAGCTTCTGCGTCACGTCCTGGCGCAGCGCGTTCAGCATCGACTCGAACAGCTGGAAGCCCTCGGTCTTGTACTCGTTGAGCGGGTCGCGCTGCGCGTAGCCGCGGAAGCCCACCACCGACCGCAGATGCTCCAGCGTCAGGAGGTGCTCGCGCCACTTCGCGTCGATGGTCTGCAGGAGAAGCTGCTTCTCGATGTTGCGCATGGTCTCGGGCCCGAAGGCCTCGGCCTTCGCCGCCATCATCGCGTCGGATGCCTCGCGCAGACGCTCGGCGATCGCGGCCTGGTCGACCCCCTCCTCGGCGGCCCAGGCGATGACGGGCACGTCGAGCCCCAGCTTCTCGATCGCGGCGGCATAGAGCCCCTCGGCGTTCCACTGGTCGGGATAGCTGCGCGGCGGCATGTAGGCGTCGACGAGATCGTCGATCACCTGGTGGCGCATGTCCTGCGCGATCTCGGAGAGGTCCTCGGCCTGCATGATCTCCAGCCGCTGGCCGAAGATGGCCTTGCGCTGGTCGTTCATCACGTCGTCGTACTTCAGGAGCTGCTTCCTGATGTCGAAGTTGCGCCCCTCGACCTTGGCCTGCGCCTTCTCGAGGCTCTTGTTCACCCAGGGGTGGACGATGGCCTCGCCCTCCTTCATCCCCAGCGTCGACAGCACCTTGTCGAGCCGCTCGGACCCGAAGATCCGCATCAGGTCGTCCTCGAGGCTCAGGAAGAACGACGACCGGCCCGGGTCGCCCTGCCGGCCCGAGCGGCCGCGGAGCTGGTTGTCGATGCGCCGGCTCTCGTGCCGCTCGGTCGCGAGCACGTAGAGACCGCCCGCCTCGATCACGCGGGCCTTGTCGGCGGCATGCTCGGCCTCGATCCGCGCGCGGACCTCGTCGGGGTGAAGGTGCGGGTCGGCGGCGAGCGCCTCGAGCACGCGCATCTCGACGTTGCCGCCCAGCTGGATGTCGGTGCCGCGCCCGGCCATGTTGGTGGCGATCGTGACCATGCCGGGCTTGCCCGCGTCGGCGACGATCTGCGCCTCCTGCTCGTGCTGGCGGGCGTTCAGCACGTTGTGCGGGATGCCCTCCCGGGTCAGCATCGCCGACAGCGCCTCGGATTTCTCGATGCTGGTGGTCCCGACGAGGATCGGCTGGCCGCGCCCGTTGGCCTCGCGGATCGCCGCGACCACGCCCTCGTACTTCTCGCGCGCGGTGCGGTAGACCTGGTCGTGCTCGTCCTTCCGCTGGACGGGGCGGTTGGTCGGCACCTCGACGACGCCGAGGCCGTAGATCTCGCGGAACTCCTCCGCCTCGGTGCTGGCCGTGCCGGTCATGCCCGCCAGCTTGTCGTAGAGCCGGAAGTAGTTCTGGAAGGTGACGCTCGCGAGCGTCACGTTCTCCGGCTGGATCGCCACGCGCTCCTTCGCCTCGATGGCCTGGTGCAGGCCCTCCGACAGCCGGCGGCCCTTCATCATGCGGCCCGTGAACTCGTCGATCAGCATCACCTCGCCGTCGCGGACGATGTAGTGCTGGTCCTTCAGGAACAGCTTGTGCGCGCGCAGCGCCTGCGTGACGTGATGCACCAGCGTGGTCGATTCCGGGTCGTAGAGCGACTGGCCGTCGGGCAGCAGGCCCGCCGCCGCCAGGCGCTGCTCGATGAACTCGTTGCCCTCCTCGGTGTAGGTGGCGTTGCGGGTCTTCTCGTCGAGCTTGTAGTGCGCCTCGGTCAGCTCGGGGATGAGCGCGTCGACCTTCTGGTAGAGGTCGCTGCGGTCCTGGCTCGGGCCGGAGATGATGAGGGGCGTGCGCGCCTCGTCGATCAGGATCGAGTCGACCTCGTCGACGATGGCGTAGGAATGCCCGCGCTGCATCATGTCGTCGATCGACGACTTCATGTTGTCGCGCAGGTAGTCGAAGCCGAGCTCGTTGTTGGTGGCGTAGGTGATGTCGGCGCGGTAGGCCGCGCGCTTCTCGGGCTCGGGCTGGTAGGGGTAGACCGCGCCGGTGGTCAGGCCCAGCGCCGCGAAGACCTTGCCCATCCACTGCGCGTCGCGGCGCACGAGATAGTCGTTGACGGTGACGACGTGGACGCCCTTGCCCGCAAGCGCGTTGAGGTAGGCGGGGAAGGTCGCGACCAGCGTCTTGCCCTCGCCCGTCTTCATCTCGGCGATGTTGCCCTGGTGCAGGAAGATCCCGCCCATCAGCTGCACGTCGAAGGCGCGCAGGCCCAGGGCGCGGCGCGCCGCCTCGCGGCAGTTGGCGAAGGCCTCGGGCAGCAGCGCGTCGAGGCTCTCGCCGCCCCGCGCGCGGGCCTGGAGCGTCCGCGTCCGCTCGACGATGCCCTCGTCGGTCAGGGCCCGGAACTCGTCCTCGAGCGCGTTGATCGCGGCGACGGTCGGCCGGGCGGCCTTGACGGTGCGGTCGTTCGGCGTGCCGAAGACCTTCTTCGCGAGTGCACCAAGACCCAGCATGTCGTTCCCGTCCGGTTGTTTCGAAGCCCGTGCCGTCGGGTCGCGTCGACCTGACAGGATCGTGCGAGGCCTGGGGTTGCCCGCCTGCACCAGCTTGCCTAGAAGGGCCGGGAACGGCGCACGACCCCAGCCCCACGCGACACCGCGATGTAGGCAAGGCCCGCGCGATAGTCAACGTGCCGCCTGGCGGCCCACCGATCAGAGGATGGTGATGATGCAGGCTTTCCCCATGCTGCGCGGGCTCGGACTGGCGCTGGCGCTGGCCCCGGCCGCGCTGGCGCAGGACGCCCCGGCCCCCGCCGCCGAGACCCCGGCGGCGCAGGCCCCGGCCGGGGCCCCCACCGCCGCGACCGTGGTGGCCACCGTCAACGGGACCGAGATCACGCTGGGCCACATGATCGCGCTTCGCGACAACCTGCCCGACCAGTACGACAGCCTGGGCGACGACGTGCTGTTCAAGGGCATCCTCGACCAGCTGATCCAGCAGACCGCGCTGGAGCAGTCGCTGGGCGAGATCGCCCTGCGCGACCGGCTCAGGCTCGACAACGACCGGCGCGGCTACCTCGCGGGCGTGGCGCTCGAGGCGGTGGTGGGGGGTGCCGTGACCGACGCGGCGGTCCAGGCCGCCTACGACGCGCGGATCAAGGACGCCGCGCCGCAGACCGAATACCGCGCCGCCCACATCCTCGTCGACACCGAGGAGAAGGCGCTCGAGCTCAAGGCGCAGATCGAGGGCGGGGCCGACTTCGCCGAACTCGCCCGCGCCAACTCCACCGACACGGGGTCGGGCGCGAACGGGGGCGAGCTGGGCTGGTTCGGGCCCGGCATGATGGTCAAGCCCTTCGAGGATGCGGTCGTCGCGATGAAGCCGGGCGAGCTGGCGGGTCCGGTCCGGACCGATTTCGGCTGGCACCTCATCCGGCTGGAGGAGACGCGCGTCGCCGCCACGCCGACGCTGGACGAACTGCGACCCGAACTGGAGGCCGAGATCGAGCGGAAGGCGCTGCAGGACCATATCGTGGCGCTGACCGCGGCCGCGGCCGTCACCCGCCCGGGCGAGGGGCTCGACCCCGCGCTGCTGAAGGACCTGTCGCTGCTCGACCAGTAGACCCCGCGACGGACCCATGAGCGCCGCCGGAACCTCCGCGAAGACCCCCTCGCCGCTCGCCCCGCCGGGCGGCTTTCCGGCGCTGCCGCCGATCGCGGGCGCGTCCTTCGCCGCGGCGGCGGCGGGCGTGCGCTATCCGGGGCGCACCGACGTGATGCTCGCGCATCTCGCCCCCGGCACCGCGGTCGCGGGCGTCTTCACGCGATCGTCCACCCGCGCCGCCTGCGTGCTCGACTGCGAGGCGAAGCTCGCCGCCCCCGCCCCGGCCGGGGCGGGGGCGGCGATCGTCGTCAACTCGGGCAACTCGAACGCCTTCACCGGACGGCGGGGCGTGGCCTCGGTCGCGGCGGTGACCGGGGCGGTCGCGCGCGCGCTGGATCTGCCGGTCTCGCGGGTCTTCTCCTCCTCCACGGGCGTGATCGGCGAGCCGCTGCCGCACGAGCGCATCGTGGGCGCCGTGCCCGGGCTGGTCGCGGCGCTGGACGGGGGCGGCCTTGCCGAGGCCGCGCGCGCGATCATGACGACCGACACCTTCCCGAAGGGCTCGCACGCCACGGTCGAGGGCGAGGGCGGGCCGATCCGCATCGCGGGCATCGCCAAGGGATCCGGGATGATCGCGCCTGACTTGGCGACGATGCTCGTCTACCTCTTCACCGATGCGACGGTGGCCCCCCGGGCGCTGCAGCGGATGCTGTCGGCCTGCGTGGACGACACGTTCAACGCGATCACGGTGGACGGCGACACCTCCACCTCCGACGCGCTCCTTCTCTGCGCGACCGGGCGCGGGCCGGCGGCGCCCCTGCGCGGCGCGGCCGCGAAGGCCTTCCAGGTCGCGCTTCGCGGCGTGATGCTCGATCTCGCGCACCAGGTGGTGCGCGACGGCGAGGGGGCGTCGAAGTTCGTCGAGGTCCGCGTGACGCGCGCCGCGACCGCGGACGACGCCCGCCGCGTGGCGCTTGCGATCGCCAACTCGCCGCTGGTGAAGACCGCGATCGCGGGGCAGGATCCGAACTGGGGCCGCGTCGTCATGGCGGTAGGGAAGTCGGGCGCGCGGGCCGACCGCGACCGGCTGTCGATCCGCTTCGGCGACATCCTCGTGGCCGAGAGGGGCTTCCGCAGCCCGCGCTATTCCGAGGCTGCGGCCGCCGCCTACATGCGCGGGCAGGATCTGCTGATCCATGTCGACCTCGGGCTGGGCCGGGCGTCGCGGACGGTCTGGACCTGCGACCTCACCCACCGCTACATCGCCATCAACGCCGACTACCGGTCGTGACGATCCTGCTCGTCTCGGCGGTGGCGCTGATCGACGCCGACGGCCGGGTGCTTCTCGCGCAGCGGCCCCCGGGCAAGGCCATGGCGGGGCTCTGGGAGTTTCCGGGCGGCAAGGTAGAGCCGGGCGAGACGCCCGAGGCCGCGCTGATCCGCGAACTGCACGAGGAACTGGGGATCGGCACCCATGCGAGCTGCCTCGCCCCGCTGACCTTCGCAAGCCACGCCTGCGAGGGGTTCCACCTGCTGATGCCGCTGTTCGCCTGCCGGCGCTGGACGGGGATTCCCGTCGCGCGCGAGGGGCAGCGGCTCGCTTGGGTGGCCCCGGCGCGGCTGCGCGACTATCCGATGCCCCCGGCCGACCGGCCGCTGATCCCGATCCTGCGCGACTGGCTGTGACGATTCCGCGCGCCCCGGGCGGCCAGCGAGGAAATACACTTTTCTTTCACCAATGGTTCGGTAACGTCACGAAACTGACACGTCGGGGGGCCAAGGGGAAACAATGCTGCGCGTGATCTCGGTGGGAAGCTGCGTGTCCGTCCAGGGCGTGCATGTGGCGACGTTGCCCGACGGCCGGCTGGTGGTGCGGGTGGACGAGAAGACCTTCGTCGGCCGCCCGGTCCAGCAGGCCCGCGCCGCCTGACCCCGCCGCCGCGCGATGAGAGAAGGCCGGGCGCGTGCACCCGGCCTTTCCCGTTCGGACCCCCATGGCGTCAGGCGAGCTTGCGCTCCACCTCCTCGCGCTCGAAGATCTCGATCACGTCCCCCTGGCGGATGTCCTCGTAGCGCTCGAAGGCCATCCCGCATTCCTGGCCCGAGATGACTTCCTTCACCTCGTCCTTGTAGCGCTTCAGCGTCTTCAGCGTGCCCTCGTGGATCACGACGTTGTCGCGCAGAAGCCGAACGCCCGCCGAGCGGCGCGCCACGCCCTCGGTCACGAGGCAGCCCGCGACCATGCCGACGCCGGTGACCTTGAAGACCTCCTTGATCTGCGCGTAGCCGATGAAGTTCTCGCGCACCTCGGCCTTCAGCAGGCCCGAGGCCGCCGCCTTGATGTCGTCCACGAGGTCGTAGATCACGCTGTAGTAGCGGACCTCGACCCCCTTCTGGTGGGCCGAGTTGCGGGCGCTCGCGTTGGCGCGGACGTTGAAGCCGATCACCGGCGCGTCGTTCGCCTCGGCGAGGCTCACGTCCGAGTCGGTGATCGCCCCCACGCCGTAATGCAGGACGCGGACGCGGACCTCGTCGTTGCCGACCTTCTCCAGCGCCTGCACGATCGCCTCGGCCGAGCCCTGCACGTCGGCCTTCACCAGCACGGGCAGCTCGGCCACGTCGCGGTCGGCCTTGGCCTTGGCCATCAGCTGCTCCAGCGTGGTCGCGGCCCCGGCGGCGGCGCGCTTGTCCTTGATGACCTGCTCGCGGTAGGTCGCGATCTCGCGCGCCTGCGCCTCGGTCTCCACGACGTTGAGCGTATCGCCCGCCGAGGGCGTGCCCGACAGGCCCAGAACCTCCACCGGGACGGAAGGCCCGGCCTCGGTCACGGTCTCGCCCTTGTCGTTGACCAGCGCGCGGACCTTGCCCCACTGCTCGCCCACGACGAAGATGTCGCCGCGCTTCAGCGTGCCGTTCTGCACGAGAACGGTGGCCACCGGCCCCCGGCCCACGTCCAGCTTGGCCTCGATCACCGCGCCCTGCGCCGCCCGGTCGGGGTTCGCGCGAAGCTCGAGGATCTCGGCCTGGAGCGCGATCGCCTCCAGAAGGTCGTCGAGCCCCTTGCCGGTCTTGGCCGAGACCTCGACGTCCTGCACCTCGCCCGACATCGCCTCCACCACCACCTCGTGCTGGAGAAGGCCGGTCCGAACCTTCTGCGGGTTGGCGTCGGGCTTGTCGACCTTGTTGATCGCGACGATCATCGGCACGCGGGCGGCGCGGGCGTGGTTGATCGCCTCGACCGTCTGCGGCATCACCGCGTCGTCGGCGGCCACGACCAGCACCACGATGTCCGTCACCTGCGCGCCCCGGGCCCGCATCGAGGTGAAGGCCGCGTGGCCGGGCGTGTCGAGGAAGGTCAGCACCTGGCCCCTGTCGGTCCTCACCTGGTAGGCGCCGATGTGCTGGGTGATCCCCCCCGCCTCGCCCGAGACGACGTTGGCATGGCGGATCGCGTCCAGAAGGCTCGTCTTGCCGTGGTCGACATGGCCCATGATCGTGACCACGGGCGGGCGCGGCTGAAGGTTCTCGGCCGTGTCCTCGACGGTGACGATCGCCTGCTCCACGTCGGCGTCCGAGACGCGCACGGCGCGGTGCCCGAACTCCTCGATCACCAGCTCGGCGGTGTCGGCGTCGATGGGCTGGTTCATCGTGACCATCATGCCCATCTTCATCAGGCTCTTCACGACGTCGGCGGCGCGCTCGGCCATCCGGTTCGCCAGCTCCTGCACGACGATGGTCTCGGGCAGCTGCACGTCGCGAACCTGCTTCTCGGCCTTCTGGCCGAAGCCCAGCGCCTTCTGACGGGCCTTCTCCTGCTTGCGCTTCATCGCGGCGAGGCTGCGCTGGCGGCCGCCCTCGCCCGCGAGCGCGTCGTTGAGCGTGAGCTTGCCGGTGCGGCGGCCGTCGTCGGTCTTGGCCTTGGCCGTGCGGTCGCCCTCGCGGTCGCGGTCGCGGTCGGTCCGGCGCGGCGGCAGCCCGAGCTTGGCCGACGCCGGCCCGCGCGGGTCGGCGGCGGGGGCGGGGGCCGCGCCGGCCGGGGCGCGGCGGGGCGCGGCGGCGACCTGGGCCTCGCGGGCCTTGGCGTCGGCCTCCTGGCGCAGCGCGCGGGCCTCGGCCTCGGCCTTCAGGCGCGCAGCCTCGGCGCGCTCGCGCTCCTCGCGCTCCTTCGCCTCGATCTCCTCGCGGCGGCGCTGGCGGTCCTCCTCGCGGATGCGGTCCTCTTCCTGGCGCCGGGCCGCGTCCTCGGCCTCGCGCGCCTTGGCGTTGCGCAGCGCCGTCAGCCGCCGCTCCATCTCGGCGTCGGAAATCCCGGCGGGACGCCTGGACGGATCACCCAGGTGCGCGGGGGCCGCGCCGGCGGCCGAGGGCACGCCGGGCTTGGACGGGACCATCACGCGCTTGCGCTTGGTCTCGACCACCACGCTCTTCGTCCGGCCGTGGCTGAAGCTCTGCTTCACCTGGCCCGAACGCGGAGCGCCACCCATCCCGAGGGGCTTCTTGCCGTCACTGTCCGTCATGCGTCTTTCGTATCCCTTCCGGCGGCCGCGCCGCCGACGTGCCCGCGCAGGCCCGCGAGCCTCGCCGCCTCCCCTACAACACGAGTCGTGAGTCCACCAGCGGCAAGCGCGGCGTGTATCGCATGTTCACGCCCGAAGGACAAACCCAATTCCCCCGCCGTCAGGCAGCCGATGAAGCCGCCTTTTCCGGGCGGCGGATGCAGTTTCGCCTTGCCCCGCCCGGATCCGTCGCTCGCCTGGACCAGCACCGCGGCCTGGCCCTTGACGAGCCAGTCCTTCACCTTCTCGAACCCCGTCACCGCCTCGCCCGCCTTGCGGGAGAGGCTCAGAAGCTCCTGCACGCGGCGAAGCAGCATCGCCTCGACGGCCTCGGCGAGGTCGGCCGGCGCCGCCACCGGCGCCCTGGCGGCGCGGGCGAACAGGCCTTTGGCGGCCGCCTTCGCGATGGCGGCCCGGTCGGGCACGATATAGATGCCCCTGCCGGGCAGGCGGTTCAAGACGTCGGGCACCACCGATCCGTCGGGCCCGACCACGAAACGCACCAGCTCGGCCTTGGGCCGGATGGCCCCGGTCGCGATGCAGCGCCGCTCCGGCCCCCCGGGGTCGTGGTCCCTGCCCCCGCGCGTCACGGCGCGGCCCCGCCGCCGGCGCTCAGGCCGTGGCCTCGTCGGGCTCGGGCTCGGCTTGCTCCAGTTCGGTCGGATCGACCCAGCCCAGCATCACGCGCGCGGTCATCACGAGCGTCTGCGCCTCCTCGAGGCTGACGTCGAAGGGCTCGAGCACGCCCTCGTCCTTCTTCCTCTGGCCGTTCTCGGTCGTCCAGCCGCCCGCGAGCTCCCAGTCGGCGCAGGTCGCGAAGTCCTCGAGCGTCTTGATCCCGTCGCGCGCGAGCGCCTCGAGCATCTGCGGGGTCAGCCCCTCGAAGCCGATCAGGCTGTCCTCGACGCCCAGCGCGCGCGCCGCCTCCAGCGCCTTGGCGTTCGCCGCCTCGATGCTGTCGCGGGCGCGGGCCTGCAGCTCGCCCGCCGTCTCCTCGTCGAAGCCGTCGATCGACAGAAGCTCGTCGATGTCGACGTAGGCCACCTCCTCGAGGTTGGTGAAGCCCTCGGCCACCAGAAGCTGGGCCATCATCTCGTCGATGTCGAGCGTGTCGACGAACAGCTTCGTGCGCTCGGCGAACTCGGCCTGGCGGCGGATGCTCTCCTCGGCCTCGGTCAGGATGTCGATGTCGAGGCCGGTGAGCTGGCTCGCGAGCCGCACGTTCTGGCCGCGCCGGCCGATGGCGAGCGACAGCTGCTCGTCGGGCACCACCACCTCGATCTTGCCCGCCTCCTCGTCGATCACGACCTTGGAGACCTCGGCGGGCTGGAGCGCGTTGACGAGGAAGGTGGCCTGGTCCTGGTTCCACGGGATGATGTCGATCTTCTCGCCCTGAAGCTCGTTCACCACCGCCTGCACGCGGCTGCCGCGCATGCCGACGCAGGCGCCGACGGGGTCGATCGAGCTGTCGTAGCTGATGACCGCGATCTTGGCGCGGCTGCCCGGGTCGCGGGCCACGGCCTTGATCTCGATGATGCCGTCGTAGATCTCGGGCACCTCCATCTTGAACAGCTCGGCCATGAACTGCGGGTCGGTGCGCGACAGGAACACCTGCGGGCCGCGCGGCTCGCGGCGCACGTCCTTGATGTAGCAGCGGATGCGGTCGTTCGGCCGGTAGCTCTCGCGGCCGATCTTCTCGTTGCGGCGCAGGATGCCCTCGCCGCGGCCGATGTCGACGATGATGTTGCCGTATTCCTCGCGCTTGACCTGGCCGTTGATGATCGTGCCCTTGCGGCCCTCGAACTCCTCGAACTGGCGGTCGCGCTCGGCCTCGCGGACCTTCTGCAGGATCACCTGCTTGGCGCTCTGCGCGGCGATGCGGCCGAGGTCGACCGGCGGCACCTCGTCCACGATCTCGTCGCCGACCTTGGGGTCGGGCAGATAGGCCTTCGCGTCGGCCACGGTCATCTGCGCCTGGTAGTTCTCCACCGCGTCGTCCTCGACCACGGTGCGGACGCGGCTGAACTGCGCGCGGCCCGTCTTGCGGTCGATCCTGACGCGGATGTCGAGCTCCGCGCCGTAGCGCGACTTCGCGGCCCGCGCGAGGCTCTCCTCCATCGCCTCGATGACGAGGGCGGGGTCGATCATCTTCTCGCGCGCGACCGCCTCGGCGGTCTGGAGAAGCTCGAGCTGGTTCGCGGATGTGATCGCCATGGCGGTGGTCCCCGTTGTTGCGGTTCAGTGTCTGGTGGGTTCGGCGGCGTCGTCGTCCTCGCCGCCCTCGGTCGTCCGGATCTCGTCGAACGCGGTCTCGTCGATGACGGCGCCCGCCTTGCGCTGGCGCAGCATCTCGGCGATCAGGTCATCGGTCAGGACCAGCTTCGCGTCCGACAGCCAGTCGAAGCGCAGGCCGATGGTGACGGGGGCACCGGCCTCCTCGATCTCGATCAGGATCTCGTCGCCGTCCGTGCCGCGCAGGACGCCCTTGAAGCGGCGGCGGCCGTCGATCAGCTCGGTCGTCTCCACCCGCGCCTCGTGGTCGGCCCAGGCGTCGAAGTCCTTCAGCCGCGTCAGCGGCCGGTCGATCCCGGGCGAGGACACTTCCAGCGTGTAGTTCGACTCGATCGGATCCTCGACGTCGAGGATGGCCGAGACGGCGGTGGAGATGCGCGCGCAGTCCTCGACCACGATCCCTCCCTCGGGCCGGTCGGCCATGATCTGGAGCGTGGGCACCTGCCCGCCCATCAGGCGCAGGCGGACCAGCTCGAACCCCATCCCCTCGATGGCGGGGGCGACGATGGCCGCGAGGCGGCGGTCGATGGCGGTCTTGGCGACGAGGTCGGACATCGGGGCTCCGGACAGCAAAAAACGGGCGCAGCGGCCCGTTCGTCTCGGTTCGGTGGCGCCGGGGGTGGAGGCCGGCGCCGCTGCTGGCGAGGATATACGGCGCGCGCCGCCCGGATGCAAGGGCCGATGCGGGGGCCGGGATCTCGCCCGGCCCCCTGATGCCTCAGCCGCGCGGGCGGTTGCGGATCATGAAGGTGTCGAAGGTGTATTCCGCCACCTGGTTCCAGAGGTTCGCCTCGTTGCGGAAGGCCTGCTGGCTGTCCCAGACGGTCTTGAAGTCCGCGTTCTGCGCCGAAAGCTCGGCATAGAGCGCGGTCGCCGCGTCGAAGGCGGCCTTCATCACGTCGTCGGGATAGGGCCTGAGCTGCGCGCCGCCCGCGATCAGGCTGCGCAGCGCCGCGGGGTTCAGCGCGTCGTACTTCGCCAGCATGTCGACGTTGGCCTTCGCCGCCGCCGTGGCGACCATCGCCTGATAGGCGGGCGGCAGGCCGTTCCACGCCTCGAGGTTGATGAGGAAGTGCAGCGTCGGCCCGCCCTCCCAGAAGCCCGGATAGTAGTAGAAGGGCGCGACGCGGTTCAGGCCCAGCTTCTCGTCGTCATAGGGGCCGACCCACTCGGCGGCGTCGATGGTGCCGCGCTCCAGCGCGGGGTAGATGTCGCCGCCCGGGATCTGCTGCGGCACGACGCCCAGAGTCTCCATCACCTTGCCGGCGAGGCCCGCGATCCGCATCTTGACGCCCTGCATGTCGGCGAGGCTGTTGATCTCCTTGCGCCACCAGCCGCCCATCTGCGCCCCGGTGTTGCCGCCCGGCAGGCCGTAGAGGTTCTGCTTGGCGTAGAAGGCGTTCAGCATCTCGATGCCCCCGCCATGGTAGTGCCAGGCGTTGATGCCGCGCGCGTTCATGCCGAAGGGCACCGCGGTGCCCAGCGCGAAGGTGGGGTCCTTGCCCCAGTAGTAGTACGAGGCGGTGTGCGTGATCTCGACGGTGCCGGACCCCACGGCGTCGGCCGCCTCGGGCATCGGCACGATCTCGCCCGCCGGGAAGGGCTGGATCTTGAAGTTGCCGTCCGACATCGCGGCGACCGCGTCCGCGAAGGTCTCCGCCGCGCCGTAGATCGTGTCGAGCGCCTTGGGGAAGCCCGAGGTGAGCCGCCAGCTCACCTGCGGCATCGACTGCGCGACGGCCGGGGCGGCAAGGCCCGCGGCCGCCGCGCCGACCGCGGCGGTGGTCAGGAAGTTGCGTCGTTTCATGGTTGTCTCCTCCCGTTGGTCATTCAGGCATCTCGGCTCAGTCGATCCCCAGGTCGAGCGGCGGGGCGGCGTCCAGCCCCGGCATCGGCAGCGCGTCGAGCGCGTCGTTCACCGCGCCCGCGTCCAGCGTCGCCGGCACGCCGATCCAGTAGGTCACGCTCTCGGGGAAGAAGATGACGATCCCGACCAGGATCAGCTGCAGCCCGATCCACGGGATCGAGCCGAGGTAGATGTCGCGCGTCTTCACCTCCGGCGGGGCGATCCCGCGCAGGTAGAACAGCGCGAAGCCGAAGGGCGGGTGCATGAACGCGGTCTGCAGGTTCACGCAGAGAAGCACCCCGAACCACACGAGGTTTATGTCGAGCGCCACCGCCACCGGCACCAGCAGCGGCACGACGATGAACACGATCTCGAAGAAGTCGAGGAAGAAGGCGAGGAAGAAGACGAACACGTTGACGAAGATCAGGAAGCCGAGCTGCCCGCCCGGCAGCCCGGTCAGCAGGTGCTCGATCCACTGTGCGCCGTTGACCCCGATGAAGACCATCGAGAAGGCCGTGGCGCCGATCAGGATGAAGACGACCATCGTCGTCAGCCGCATCGTCCCGTCCATCGCCTGCCAGAGCATCGCGGGGCTGAACCGCCGCGCCGCCACCGACAGGAGGAGCGCGCCGACCGCGCCCATCGCGCCCGCCTCGGTCGGGGTGGCGAGGCCCATGAAGATCGTCCCCAGCACGAGGAAGATGAGCACGAGGCTCGGGATCATCCCGCGCGCGATCACCCAGGCGAGCCGCGCGCCCCGCAGCGTGCGCGCCTCGGGCGGCAGCGGCGGCACCTTGTGGGGCGCGAAGATCGACACGCCGAGGATGAACAGCGTGAACAGCAGAAGCTGGAGCATCGACGGCCCGATCGCGCCGAGGTACATGTCGCCCACCGGCACGCCCAGCTGGAACGCGAGCACGATCAGCACGAGGCTTGGCGGGATGAGCTGCGTGATCGTGCCCGAGGCGGCGATGACGCCCGTGCCGATCTTCATGTCGTAGCCGTACTTCAGCATGATCGGCAGGCTGATCATCCCCATCGCGATCACGCTCGCGGCCACCGTCCCGGTGATCGCGCCGAGGATCGCGCCGACGTAGATCACCGCGTAGGCAAGGCCCCCCGGCACGCTGCCGAAAAGCTGGCCCACGCCCTCCAGAAGATCCTCGGCCAGCCCCGACTTCTCGAGGATCACGCCCATGAAGGTGAAGAACGGGATCGCGAGCAGCAGGTCGTTCGACATGATGCCGAAGATGCGGCTGGGCAGCGCCTGCATGTACGACAGGGTGAAGTAGCCGATCTCGATCGCGATCAGCCCGAAGGTCAGCCCCAGTGCCGAGAGCGAGAAGGCGACCGGGAACCCGACCAGCAGGAACACGATCAGCCCCGCGAACATCAGCGGCGCAAGATAGCCGTAGTCCAGCATTCCGTTACCCTTGTCCCCCCGGTGGCCTTCCGGCCCGGCCCGGCGTCATTGCACCGGTTTGTCGTAGCGCGTCTCGATCTCCGCCAGGCCCTGCAGCGCCGCCACCCGTTTCACCAGCTCCGACAGGCCCTGCAGCAGCAGCAGCAGGAAGCCGAGGGGCAGCAGCAGCTTGACCGGCCAGACCGGCAGGCCCCCGGCGTTGGCCGACCATTCGCCCGCCCGCGTCGCCGCCAGCGCCCAGGGCACGCCCAGCCACAGGATCAGCCCGACCGCCGGCGCGAGGAACAGGACGAGCCCGAAGACGTCGATCCAGAGCTTCCGCCGCGGCGAGGCGGCACCGTAGAACAGGTCCACCCGCACATGCTCGTTGAGCCGCAGGACCTGCGCGGCCCCCAGCAGGAAGATGCCCGCGAACATCTGCCACTGGATCTCGAGCCAGGCGTTCGAGCTGACGCTGAAGAGGTAGCGCGACACCGCGTTGCCCGCGCTGATCAGGCACGACAGCAGCACCAGCACCGAGGCGACATGGCCGCAAAGGCGCGACAGCCGGTCTATCAGGCCGGACAGGGCCAGCAAGGCTTGCAGGGCGTTCTCCCGTGTCGGTTTCGGCCTGTTCGTCGGCCCTTGCCCGCAGGTTGTCGCGATTTGGCGGGCAGGACAAGGAAATTGTCGCGCCGGCCGGCGGACGGCCCCGGACGGGCCGCGCGCCGCCCTTCCCCGGCGCACGATTTCCTGCCAACGGTAAGGCGGACCGAGGGGGAGGGCCCGATGCTGGGACGGCGTTTCGCGACACGGATCAACGCCTTCGCCTCGGGCGCTGGGGGCTACTGGCCCGACCTCGGGGACGGTCGCCCGACGCTCGACCGGATGGTGCGCCGTGCCGCGACGGTGGAGGGGCTGACCGAGGTCGACCTCAACTACCCCGACCATGTCGGCGCTGACCCCGCGGCGGCGGGGCGGGCCGTCGCGGACTGCGGGCTGGCGGTCAACGGCCTCGCCATGCGCTACTATTCGGACCCGGCGTTCCGGCTCGGGGCCTTCACGCATCCCGATCGCGCCGTGCGCCGCCGCGCACTCGACCTGACGCGGCGCGGGATCGACGCCGCCCGCGCGATGGGCGCGCCGATGATGACGCTGTGGCTGGGGCAGGACGGCTTCGACCACGCCTTCCAGTGCGACTACGCGCGGCTCTGGGACGACGAGGTGGCGGGGCTGGCCGAGGTGGCCGCGCACGACCCCGGATGCCTGATCTCGGTCGAGTACAAGCCCGACGAGCCGCGCGCGCGGGCCGTCCTGCGCGACGCCGCGACGACGCTCCTGGCCATCGCCGAGGCCGGCGCGCCCAACCTCGGTGTCACGCTCGACGTCGCGCATTCGCTCTATGCGGGCGAGCAGCCGGCCTTCGCGGCTGAGCTGATCCTGCGCAAGGGCCGCCTTCTGGGGCTGCACCTGAACGACGGCTACGGGCGGCGCGACGACGGGCTGATGGTCGCCTCGGTCAACGAGCAGGCGACGCTGGAGCTTCTGCGCGCGGCGGTGCGGGGGGGCTATGCGGGAGCCGTCTACTTCGACACCTTCCCCGACGCCTCGGGCCTCGACCCGGTGGCCGAATGCGCGGCCAACATCCGCACCGTGCGGCGGATGATGGGCGCCGTGGCGCGGCTGGAGGGGGACAACCGGCTGGCCGAGGCGCAGGCCCGCCACGACCCGGTGATCGCGCAGGAGGCGGCGCGGACGGCGCTGGCGGCGGCCACGCTGGCCGTGGGCCTCGGATGACGGGCCCCGTCGTCCTCGTCGTGGGCAGCCTGCACCACGACATCCTCGTGGAGGCCGACCGGCTTCCGGGCCGCGACGAGACGGCCGTGGGCCGCCGCTGGTACCCGAAGTTCGGGGGCAAGGGGGGCAACCAGGCGGTTGCCGCCCGCCGGGCGGGGGCCACGGTGCGGATGGTCGGCGCGGTCGGCGCGGACGCCTTCGGCGCGTTCCTGCTCGACCGGCTGGCGGCCGAGGGCGTGGACCACGCCCGCGTCGCCCGCCACCCCGCCGCCGCCTCGGGGATGAGCGTGGCGATCCAGGACGCCGCCGGCGACTACGCCGCGGCCATCGTGTCGGGCGCGAACCGGCTGATCGACCCCGCGGCGCTCGGCGACCCGGCGCTCTGGGCCGGCGCGGGGCTGCTCGTCCTCCAGAACGAGGTGCCGGCCCCCGTGAACCTCGCCGCGGCGGTTGCGGCGCGCGGGCGGGGTGTGCCCGTCCTTCTGAACGCGGCCCCCGCGCGCGACCTCGATCCCGGGCTGCGGGCGGGGGTGGACATCCTCGTCGTCAACGCGGTCGAGGCGGCGATGATGGGCGCGGGCGCGGTCGGCGACCTGGGCGAGGCGGCGGAGGCGGCGCGGCGCCTCGCGCGCGCCTTCGGCACGGCGATCGTCACCGCGGGGGCGCGGGGGCTGGCCGCCTGCGCGCCTGGCCGGGCCTTCGCGCTGCCGGCCGAGCCGGTGCGGGCGGTCAGCGCGCACGGGGCGGGCGACGCCTTCGTCGGGGCGCTGGCCGCGGCGCTGGCCGGGGGCGCGGATCTCGAGGCCGCCTGCCGCGCCGGCGCGCGTGCGGGGGCACGGCACGTCGCGGCCCCCGCTCAGCCGTAGCTGCGCACCAGCGCGCCCGAGACCAGGGTCCAGCCGTCGGCCACGACGAAGAAGGCCAGCTTGAAGGGCAGCGAGACGATCGCGGGCGGCACCATCATCATCCCCATCGACATCAGCACCGCCGCGACCACGAGGTCGATGATCAGGAACGGCAGGAAGATCAGGAAGCCGATCTCGAAGGCGCGCTGAACCTCGCCGAGTAGGAACGACGGCACCAGCAGCGACAGCGGGGCGTCGAGGGGCGCACCCGTCTCGCCCGGCCTGAGCGCCTGCATCGCGGCGAAGACGTCGGCATCGAGCCGCGCGGCCATGAAGGCGCGGAACGGGGCCAGCGTCGCGGGGATCGCCGCCTCGAGGTCGATCGCGCCGGCCGACAGCGGCTCCACCCCCTCGCGCCAGGCCTGGGTGAAGACGGGGTCCATCACGAACCAGGTGAGGAACAGCGCGAGGCTGACGATCAGCATGTTCGGCGGCGACTGCTGCAGCCCGATCGCCTGCCGCAGGATGGACAGCACCGTGACGATGAAGGGAAAGCAGGTGATCATCACCGCGAGTCCCGGCACGAGGCTGAGGACGGTGATCAGCACCAGAAGCTGCACGCCCCGCAGCGAGAGGGAGCCCTCGGAGCCGAGGTCCACGGTCAGCGACTGCGCCGCCGCGGGGTGGGCGAGCGCCAGGACCGCGAGCGCGGCAAGCGGGGCGACGCCAGGCCCGAGGCCGGCGCGCAACCCGGCCGCGGCGGCAGGGCCGGGGCGCGCCCGTCGCGGGCTGCCCGGCGA